>Ga0335077_10013318_pt1 | contig 10282 bp, 10 predicted proteins | sample Lox_Sample_31_FD_207151 | JGI IMG/M metagenome (GOLD analysis project Ga0335077, IMG submission 207151) | Soil microbial communities from Loxahatchee National Wildlife Refuge, Florida, United States - Lox_Sample_3.1 | ecosystem: Environmental > Terrestrial > Soil > Wetlands | place: USA...
TTCGTGAGCTACGAGCGGCCTCCGGAAAACCGGCATATGGTGGCCTCACGCGTCATTACCGCCGACGCCGCCACGCTGGTGTTTGCCATCAAGGACGAGGATGTTTCCGATTACCACTACTGCTTTTACAACGCCATCGCTTCGCTCGCCGCGCGCCGCTGGCCGCCCGATACCCAGGAGAGTTTTTTTCGCGTGTTGCGCGAGGAATTGAGCAGCGAAGTCCACGGCGAGGTAGACGAGAAGAGCTGGCACCTGAAGCAGGCGCTCTTGCGGCGTCAGACGAATACGCGCCGTGAGACCAAGCTCTTTCGCGAATATGCCATCCAGTCCTTCGAAGACACGCTCACACTTTACCTGCACGGCATTTGTTGCGATATCGATGTGGAAACCGGTCCCCGCCAGATGCCCAGCCGCTATCTGCGTAAGCGGCTCGAGCTATTGCATTCGCTGTTCCCCCCGCCCGAGGGCTACGCTGTTTTTCCCGAAGATTTGAAACGGAAATAGTAGGGCGAGCCGCTACCTCTTCGGCCCGATTTCGTAGACGTAAATGGTGCGCGAGCGGCCTTCGGCGGCTACTTTTTCCACCGCGGACGGTTTCCAGCCGCGAATCTGATAGTCGTGCGACACCACTCTCGCGCCGGGTCTCAGATCGCGCTCCAGATTTGGCCTCAGCAGCTCGTTGGAGGCCGTGAGCAGATAGATGGTCACCACGTCCGCCGGGCTGAGATCCACTTTCAGCAGGTTGGCATGGACGATCTTGACTCTGTCCTCCAGGCCCAGTGCCTTGATGTGCAACGTCGCCAGCTTGCACAATTCCGGCGAAAGCTCGATGCCTACGGCCCGGGCCTTGAATTCTCGCGCGGCGGCAATCACGATGCGCCCCTCGCCGCTTCCCAGATCGTAAACCATCTCACCCGGCTTCAAATGGGCAAGCTGCAGCATCCTCTGTATGACCACTTCGGGAGTGGGAAAATCCGGCGCGAGGACGTCGGGGTTGCCGAAACGTTGCGCCTGAAGCGCGGGTGCATAAATCAGGAGAGCCAGAGCCGCGGCGAATCCAACGAGAGCAGTAACCCGCATAATGACTGGTGGAAAACCCTCTTATTGTAGTATACGGACCGGCGGGATCAGCGGAGTACGGGGATTTTGCGCAAATTTCCTGGAAATAACTACTGCGTTGGCTGCGGACTCGGTTTGCCCCCTCGGAACTTGACGATTCGGGACATGATCTCGGTCCATGCGTACCAAAGGTCGCGAGGCCGCGAAATGGTGTACTCGTATCCCTTCAAACGCTTTACGGCGCTGCCGATGGCATCGCGCCAGGGGTTTGCCTGGGGGTTGGGGTTGAAGTTCATGTAGAAAACGGGGTAATCGACGTCCGCTAGCCGGTTGAGAGACTCCTGCGGCACACTCTCCTCCAGCATCACTTTGGGGCCCGCAAAAATCACGGCATCCGGATGGTTTTTGGCGCTGTTAAACTCTTCGGTAAGCAGCCCGGCCAGAAACTCGGTCTCGCCGTGCTTCTGGCTGAGGCGCTTCAAGTCCACTGTGCCGAGGTTGAGCGAATTCAACGCCTCGCCCAGCGCCGGAAAGTCGATCTGATCCGTATTCTCCTGCCGGTACACCACCCGCTGTTCCTGCACGTTGAAGGCGACGATCGAGAACTTCCGAATGCGCGGCTCCCGTGCGATGCTTTTCAGGATTGAGGCCAGCGCATTGGTATCGAGCGGCTGCAGCGTAGTGGACCGGGAATCCTGCGGCGCGAAGTTGATGATCACCTTCACGTTGAGCGGACCGCTCTCCCCTTCCCGCTCTATGCGGGGCTCTTCCTTGAACGGTTCCCGTTCCGCTGCCTGAATGGAATCCGGAGCCATCATGAGCACCAGTTGTTTGTCCTTGAGCGGAAGCTCCGCTTCTGAATCCCAGTAGAAGGAGCAAACCCGTTCGCTGCGGTCGCGCATCAGGAAGTCGACATGGTAATTGCCTTCACCCAGATCGAAGGCGCCCTGCAGGTAGGCATTCCCCTTGGCGCCCTCTTCGATAGCCGGCACGCTAAGGCGCTGCGAGAAATACACCGGGTCGTCTTTATGGCCATCGGGCGTCACCCGGAAGATCATCGTCAGCAAGTCTTCGGAACCCGCAAGATCGCGGAGCGGAATGCTCACTTCGTAGCCCGCATGGAAACGCAGGTCGAAGCCCAGCGTCGGTTTGATCGGAGTCACGGTGCACGGAAGGTCTTTCCGAACTTCCTGCGCTTCAAGGACGGCGGAATCGGTGTTGAAGATACGGACGAGGCTGCTCGGGCCTGACCCCTGCATCACCACCTGCGCCTGGAGCACTGTGACGGCAAGCGTAGACAGGCCGAGAAGGGTCACCAATAAGCGGGCAACCGACCGGCTCTGTCTTTTCATCACCACGGGCTCAGCACCTGAGGTTCCAAGGGGCGGAGGAGAACAACCAAACGGTTCCTCGTAACGTATAACAATGGTATTATCTGCTAATTTTGCAAAACTGCAAGCAAAACCTTGCCTGAGAATCACATTCCGAGTTTTTCGCACGCTATCCACAATTGTTACCTCTTCCCGGTGTTGCTCTCTGTAGAAATTCGACACACTGGTGTGCGCCTCCGATGAACATCCTGCGCCGGTTGCTGGAGAGTCCGAATGCGTCCGGCCAGCGGCCGGTGCTGCGCGCCAATTTCGAGAGCAACATTTCCGGGCTATATATTATCGGCGACCTCGCCGGCGCTCCCGTTGTGAAGCTGGCCATGGAGCAGGGCAGTGATGTGGCCGAGCACATCGCCTCTACGCTTCCCGACAAGAGCGGAGATCCAAATATTTATGACCTGGTTGTGATCGGCTCGGGCGCCGCGGGTCTAAACGCCGCTCTTGGCGCCCAGGACCGTGGGCTGCGGGTTCTGGTGCTCGAAAAGAACAAGATCGCCAACACGATCGAGGATTTCCCTGAAGGCAAATGGATTTACGCAGAGCCCGACACCCGCCCGCCGAAAGGAAAGTTGTGGCTCGACGGCGCCCGCAAGGAAGACTTGATTGCCCGATGGCACGGCACCATTCGCGACAGCGGTCTCGCCGTTCACGTGGAAGAGGGTGTGGAAGCCGTTCGGAAACAGAAGGATGGCAGCTTTGAGATCGCCACCGCGCGCAATCGCTACCACGCCCTGCGGGTGGTGCTGGCGACGGGCCAGCGCGGAAATCCCCGGCGGCTGGGGGTGCCGGGCGAGGATCTCGAGCAGGTTTATCACCGGCTGTACAGCCCTAAGCACTACAAAGATGAGGACATCCTCGTTGTCGGCGGGGGAAATAGCGCGGTCGAAGCAGCCTTGACGCTGGCGGAACAGAACCGCGTCACACTGTCCTATCGTGGATCTGAGTTCACCCGTGTTTTCAAGGACAACCGGCGCAAGCTGGATGCCGCGATCGCGGACGGCAAGCTGCGTGTTTTCTTCAACAGCCGGGTCACAAGCTTCGGCGGCGGCGAGTGTTCGCTCGAGGTTGATCGGCGCAGCCTCAAACTTCCGTATCACCACGCCTTCGTGCTGATTGGCGCGGATGCTCCGGCTAAATTCCTGCGCTCGCTAGGAGTCCGACTGGAAAACGACTGGACCGGAAAGCGGTTCGCGTGGCTGGCTGTCTCATTTGTCATCTGTTACACCATCTATGCAGTCAAACAGCCCGAGGGATTCGAGTATTGGCCGTACCGCGGCTGGGGGGCCCGAGCGCTGACCTTCTGGAACCGGCCCTGGTCCTTCTGGTACACGGTTCTCTACACGGCCATCATGACGGTCTTCGGCCTGCAGGCCATGAAGCGCTGGGGATTTGCCAAACGCGACCGGTTTCAGATCTGGCGTTATGCCTCGCTCATCAGCTTCCAGTGGATCTTCTTCTTTCTGATCCCCGAGTTCCTGTTCCGCTGGGCGGTGGAGTATCAATGGGTGGGCGCGAAGCTGGCGCACGATCCGGTCTTCGCCGGGCAAGCCTGGCGTGCTTACGGACTGGTTTACGCCTGGCCCCTTTTCTTCTACACCTTTTTCGGGAATCCGCATGAGGTTTGGGTGGTTTGGGGACTGCTGCTGGCGTTCGTCATTATCCCGGTGCTGGTGCTTTTCCATGGAAAGCGCTACTGCTCCTGGATCTGTGGTTGCGGCGGGCTGGCCGAGACTCTGGGCGACCGGTGGCGTCACCTGGCGCCCAAGGGCAAAACCAGCGTCCGGTGGGAATTCATGAACGGCGTCGTACTGGCTGCGGCCGTAGTAGTTACAGTGCTGGTGCTGGCGCGGGACATGCTGCACATCGCCGGCAAGCCGGCTCAAATCGGGCTGGAATATTATCACCTGTTCGCGGATGTATGGTTAGTCGGCATCATCCCGGTGACGCTGTATCCGTTTTTCGGCGGGAAGGTGTGGTGCCGCTACTGGTGCCCGCTAGCCAAGCTGATGCAGATGTTCAGCGCGGCATTTACGCGATTCCGCGCAAGCCGTTTCAGCATCTATTCCAATGAGAAGTGCATTGCCTGCCTGGAGTGCACGCGGAACTGCCAGGTGGGGATCGACGTGATGACATACGCGCTGAAGCAGGAGCCGATCACCAACGCGAACAGCTCGTGCATCGGATGCGGCATTTGCGTGACGGTGTGCCCGATGGGGGTGCTGTCGTTCCAGAGCGCGGCGGAGCTGGTGCAGATTTCGATGAAGGTGGGTTGATGTTCTCATTCACAAAAGATCCCAAGGCGCAGGAAAAGGAAATTCGCTCGCCGGACGGATTGCCGTCCGGCGTGATCGTGAGCCCGGACACGCGGCGCAGCCAGCGTGTGCCGCCAGGACAGTCGCGGACGCTGAAGTGGCCTGTGCTCGATGCCAGCGGCGCGCCGGAGATTTCGCTCGAGCGGTGGAAATTTTCGCTGAGCGGGCGCGTGGCGCGGCCGGTGGGGTGGACCTGGGAGGAATTTCAGAAGCTGCCGCGCGTGAAAGTGTTTTCCGATTTCCATTGCGTGACGCGGTGGTCAAGGCTGGGGAATCTTTGGGAAGGCGTGTCTACTCGCGACTTGATCGAGCAGGCCGGCGGCGCGCTGGCTGATGCGCATTTCGCGCTGGCCTATGGCTACGACGGCGGGTGGACGACGAACATGCCGCTTGAAGATTTCTTAGCTGAAGATGCGCTGGTCGCATTTCTGCACGATGGCGAGCCGATTTCCAGCGAACATGGGGGACCGGCGCGATTGATCGTTCCACGGCTCTACGCCTGGAAGAGCGCCAAGTGGGTTTCAGGCGTCGAGCTGCTGGACAGAGACCAGGCGGGTTTCTGGGAGCGCAACGGGTATCACATGCACGGCGATCCTTGGAGTGAGGAGCGGTACGGGTGGTAGACACTTCACGAAGTCGGCGTGCGGGATTTGCCGCCCCTACGGCGTTTTTGCATCCGATTGATTACTGGTGCTTGCCAGGGTTGGACCTCGCGTCTGAGAGTCTAAAGCAGCGAGCCTTTGCGTCCCAGTGAATCCTTTCCCGGTTTGCCGTCCAGAACTCAGTCCACCGCGCCTGAAGGTCTTCCAGGCTATGCTTCTTCCGGAAGTCCGCCCAACAGACCCAGGCGGGCTGTTCACAGTCTTGAGGAGGAAACAATGCGGGCATGGTGCTTTTCTCCCAAGTGTCGTCCACGAATAGATTCTCAAGAATAAGGTAGGCTAATTCTCCCGCCCTGATGGGGGGCCAAAAGTCGTACACTGGCTCCCGAATCCATCGTGAATCCGTGATCTGCGAAATCAAAACAGGGATCGCGGATCTCCCATCGGCTACGATTCGATCAATCACTGCTGAAGTGCAGTACCCTCGGTCCTGGAATCTCCCCTTAGCGCGGCACGTCATGTTGCTCCAGGTAGATAGCGGATAAGTCTTCGCGCGAGCCGGCGTGATCTGACCTGATGCAAGAGGCGGCGTTAGCAGGAGTAGCGGCAGTACGACCAGCTTCAAGAGCGCAGATATCTCGCCACAGGAAGTCATCAAACCGATTCTAGCGCGCCACCTTCGCGGCTCAGTTTATTGGAGAATCCATTTGACCGGTTTATCGTCGACCGCCGTGTGAGCTACGCCGGCACGTACCGCTTGATACCGATGCTGCGTGCGTGCTGGCGGGTTCTGGCGACATCGTAGGCGAGTTGCATCCGCAGGAGGTGGTCCATGTCCGGACCAAACGCCTTTTCAATGCGAAGGGCCATTTCCGCGGTCAGTGAGGCCTTGCCGTGGAGAAGGTCGGAGAGCGTGGCGCGGCGGACCTTCAAAATCTCTGCCGCCTTCGAAACGTTGAGGCCGAGAGGTTCGATGATCTCGGTTCTGATCAGGTCGCCCGGATGGGGCGGGTTCTTCATGGGCATTTCGAGGCTTCCTAATGGTAGTCAATCAAGTCGATATCGCTGGCGCTGTTCGCCTCTTGGTCATAACGGAAAATCAAGCGCCAGTTTCTCGTGACGGTCAGGCTCCAGAATCCTTTCAAGTCGCCTTTCATCGAATGCAGCTTCCAACCCGGAAACCGATTCACCTGGTCCAGGTCGGCAGCCGTCTCCAGTGTGAACAGAAGCTTGCGCAGCTTGTCAGCTAGCGCAGGCGGTACACCCTTCCTGTTGTCATCTGCATGGAGTTCCTTCAGCCCTTTGTGGCGAAAGCGGGTAAGCCGCATCGCATCCCTTCACCATTCCCAGTATGTACGGTTGTACCGTACGTCGTCAAGAGCGGTCGACGCTTGGATCGGTGCTCGCTCTGATTCGCAGGCATGGCACCGATATAATTTCCTACGACGATGAGTTTTTCGCTGTGGATTGTGGATGACGTAGCGTTCGCGCAGGGGACGTACGAGTCGCGTCCGGCGGGGACGGCGATCGTCGCGGTGACTGACCTTTTCAAAAGGCGCGATTTTCGTCCGGCGAACCGCGCGCCGAGCGTTTTCGATTCGAGCTACGTTGGATTGTTCGCCTCGCTGGGCGATCTGAATGCGGAGTTGAGGAGGAGAAGGCGTGGTGGGGTAGTTGAGCGACATCGGCGAGGGTGAGAATTGAGCGGAGCCGCAACCATGATTAGTGTGCAAGGGGCGAGACGGGGACAGGCCGCTGTGTCCACGGAGAGCGAGTCGGTACGTTTGAGGAGCGCTCGATTAGGGACACAGTAGCCAGTCCCCCTCTCGCGCCCCTCTCGCGAAGGTGCGGCTTCGGGGAATGAGTAGAGAGAGCGTCGGAAGCGCTGAGCTAACGGTTTCTGCGGTGATACTCGCCGCTGCCTAATCCGCCGGCGTCGATCAGTACGGCCAGAATGAGAATCAGCAGGTTCACGCCCTCGAGCGGCCGGTGCGTGTTGGTGAGCCACGCGTAGGCCAGCGTGGTGGTGGGAAGGAAAAAGAAACCAATCAGCGGAATGATCATGTTGTGATACGCATGTTCCAGATAGTGCGAGAGCAGGTACAAACACACCAGCACGATCCGCGGGAACATCAGGACTGCAATCACCAGGCAGCAGGGCATAGTCGGCTATTGATATACTAACTGTTCACCACAAAATAAGGAGAGCCCCTATGAACGTGCCATTCTACGGCCACGTCCGGCAGTATCACAACATCAAAGCCGAGATAGACAAGAACCTCAATGAAGTCCTGGAAAGCGGCTCGTATGTGATGGGGCCGATGCTGAAGCGATTCGAAAAGGAATTCGCAGATTATCACGGCATGAAGCATGCCGTGGGTGTCGGCAACGGAACGGACGCTTTGTGGCTTTCATTCATGGCCCTTGGCATCGGGCCAGGTGACGAGTGCATCACTCACCCGAATACTTTCTTCGCGACAGCGGAGGCCATCTGGATTGCAGGCGCAACCGCCGTGTTCGTCGATTCGGATCCGAAGACGAATTGTATGGATCCCTCCAAGATTGAAGCGGCCATCACGCCGAAGACCAAGGCGCTGGTTCCCGTTCATCTCTACGGCCAGTGCGCCGACATGAAGGCCATCCGCAAGATCGCTGACCAGCACAAGCTCTTCGTCATCGAAGATAACGCGCAGGGCATTGGCGCGCGCGGCGATGGTTTCAAGATTGGCGAACTGTCGGACGCGGTTTGCACGAGCTTCATCATCCAGAAGAACCTGGGAACGTTCGGCGACGGCGGCGCGGTGGTCACCAACAACGAGAGCGTCGACCGGGTGGTGCGCAGGCTGCGCAATCACGGATCGGAAAAGCGCTCGTGCCACAGCTATGGCTTCAACAGCCGCCTGGACGACCTCCACGCCGGCGTGCTCAGCGCCAAGTTGAAGCACATCGATGAGTGGAACGATCTGCGGCGGAAGTGGTCGGCGCGATATACGGCGTGCTTGAAAGACGCGCAGAATATCACGCTGCCGTACGCCGTTCCGGGCTATCATCACGTCTTCCATCTCTACGTGATCGAGACCAGGCGGCCCGAACACCGCAAGGCGCTGCTGGATTTTCTGCTGAAGAACGGCATCGACGCCAAGTGCCACTACGACATTGCCATCCATCAGCAGGAAGGCTATCCGTGGGGCAAACAGGCGCGGATTGCCGGACCGATTCCCAACGCCGAACGCAACGCTGCGTGCTGCATTTCGCTGCCGATGTTCCCGGAACTCACCCAGGAGGAGGTCGATTACACGATCTCAAAGACTCTGGAGTGGGATCGGACGGTGGGGTGAGGCGTGAAGGATAAATACCGAGTTGTTGTCGTGGGCATGGGCAAGCGGGGCATGCACCATGCGACGGCGTTTCAGGCGAACCCGCGGTTTGAAGTGGCGGGCATCTGCGAGATCGACCAGAAACGGCTGGACGATGCGGCGGCCAAGTTGGGCGTGGGTGTGAAGGGGACGGACGCGGCCGAAGTCGCACGAGCGGTCAAGCCGGATGTTTTCTGTTTCTGCACGCTGCCCAATATCCGATCGTCGATGGTTCGCATCGGCATCGAGAGTGGCGCCAAGCTCATCGCCATGGAGAAGCCCATTGCGCTGAGCAGCACTGAAGGGTTTCAGGTGCGCGATCTGCTGGCTGGGAGCGGTGTGAAAGCGGTAGTGAGCCATCAGCACCGTTACGGCGAACATTACCGCAAGGTGGGGGAACTGATAGCCTCGGGCGCGCTGGGCCGCATCCAGACGGTATATGGAACGGCCACCGGCTGGATGATGCACATGCTGTCTCACCTGGTGGACTACGTGCGCTGGTTCAACAACGATGCCGACGCCGAATGGGTGATGGCGCAGGCGGCCGGACGCGGCAAGCTGACGGACATTCATCCGTCACCGGATTACATCGCGGGCTTCATTCACTTCGCCAACGGCGTGCACGGAGTGATCGAGTGCGGAGCGGGCGCGCCTGATGTGCCGGAGGTGGATTACTGGTGGCGCAAGTGCAGGATGGGTGCGAAGGGCGTGGACGGGTTCGCTGAAGTGCTGACCGGCGGCGGGTGGCGAGCAGTGACGAAGACGGGCGCGTGCTCGGGCGGCGGATCCATGAATTACGATCTCGACATGCCGCCGTACATTCAGGAAATGGCGGACTGGCTGGATGACGAGAAGAAGGTGCACGCGTGCAACTTCGCGAGCGCGTACAAGGGGTTCGAGATCATGATGGCGTTCTGCCGGTCGGCGGCGCAGGGCGGGCAGATAGCGCTGCCGTTGAATGGCGCAATGGATGAGATCGAGATGCTGCGGAAGTCTGTGCCGGAGCGGAAGGTCTTGCTGGCGCTGGCGGCGAGTGCGAAGGAGTATCCGTCGTAGACAGAGAGCGCAACCGCTCCCTTTGGTCGCGGCTCAGTTAAAGACTCCCGTTCCTGTATCATCAATTAAAGAAGGCACGCTTCCTCGATGGCAGGGAAATCCGACCCGCAAAAGGGCATCAATAGCTGGCTCGAAGACGAGCTGTACCAACAATATCTGCACGATCACGGCGCGGTGGACGAGAGCTGGAAGCACGTGTTCGAGCAGACGAAGGGCAACGGGAGCCCTGCCCCTGCGACGCCGGCGGAACCTGCGCCGGTGACGGCCGAAGTTAAGTTACAGGCCGCGGAAGAGCTGATCCCCATGCGCGGGGCGGCGGCACGCATTGCGCAAAACATGAACGCGAGCGTCGACATTCCGCTGGCCACTTCGCAGCGGACCATTCCGGTCAAGGTCATCGACGAGAACCGCCGCATCATCAATCATCACCGCTCGCTGCTGGGCAGGAGCAAGGTCTCGTACACGCACATCATCGGCTGGGCCGTGGTGCGCGCGTTGGAATATTTTCC
>Ga0335077_10013319_pt1 | contig 10282 bp, 11 predicted proteins | sample Lox_Sample_31_FD_207151 | JGI IMG/M metagenome (GOLD analysis project Ga0335077, IMG submission 207151) | Soil microbial communities from Loxahatchee National Wildlife Refuge, Florida, United States - Lox_Sample_3.1 | ecosystem: Environmental > Terrestrial > Soil > Wetlands | place: USA...
TCGTCCCGGTCCTGCGCCGCTTCGGCACCGACGCGCTGGGCGCGGCGGCCCGCCGGTTCAACCAGGTCGCCTGGACGGCCTTCGGCGTCCTGGTGATCACCGGGATCTGGAACATCGTCGCGGTCAGGCCACAGATCAGCCACAGCGCCAGCTACCGCACCACGCTCGTGGTGAAGCTCGCGGTGGTGGTGGTCTCCGGGGTTACCGCCGCACTGCACGTCCGGTCCCGGACCGCCCGCAGCCGCGCGGTGTTCGGCGCGCTCACCGGCCTGTCCGCACTGGCCGCGCTGTTCCTGGGCGTGCTGCTGGCCGGCTGAGCACCCGTGGCCGGCTGCGCACCCGCTACTTGGGCGGATTGCCGCGGCCCGGGCGGATGGGCGCGATCTCGGTTACCGCGTGCGGGCGTGGACCCGACCACTTGGCCGGGACGGCGTAGACGGCAGCGGCGATCGCGTAGGCGGCCCGCTCGTAGTTGACCCGCCACCCCACAAAGTCCGGCCAGGCCTGCGCGGGTTCGCGCTCGATCGGGAAGTCGACCTCGCGCATCCGTTCCACCGCCTCGAGGAACTCGCCGTAGGTCAGGCCGATCCCGGCCGCCGGGTCGGCCTCGTCGGGGATATCGAAGCCCATGGCCCGGGCGATCCGGTTGAAGCAGAGCCATCCGCTGCGCAGGCACAGCCGGGCCGGGACCTCGGGTGCGGCCTTGGGGGACAGGGTCAGGAACAGCGCGGCCGAGTCCAGCACCGAGAGCAGCGAGGTTACCCAGGACGACAGCGGCTGCGGCGAGCGGAACCGGACCAGCCGCAGGTAGGTGGTGTGGCTCTCGGCCACGTCGGCGGCCCAGCGCTCCCACTGGGCGTACAGGTCCGGCATCGTGTCCAGGGTGGACATGCCCGATCCCAGCGCGTAATGGGTGCGCGCCAGGAGTTCCGGGCCCCACGCCGGGACGCCGCCCCTGGCGTTCAGCAGCGCCACCTCGGTCTCCCGGCGGTTGAACGCGGCGTACAGGGTGGGCAGGTAGGCGATCTGCAGCGTGAGGATCACCAGGCCGACCGCCGCGGCCAGGAACACGATCACCGCCGGCACCGCCCCGGAGGGCACGGCGAAGCCCAGGGTGAACAGCGAAGATCCGGCGTCGATGAAGGAGGAGACCACGCCGTGACGGGCAAACGGCCACAACAGCAGGGCGAACCCCACGTAGGCGACGACGAGCCACGTCACCAGCTGGGCCAGCAGGATAGCGGCCGCCTGGGTGGCGAGTATCCGGTCGCGCTGCCGGAAATCGGCCGCCCGCCGCATGACCAGCTGGTAGGCCCAGTCGACCGTCCGGTCCACCCATAGGATCAGGCGGCTGCTGACCGAGCGGGACACGACCAGCGTCCCGATGACGCTGGAGGCCGACGTGAGCACGAGCAGCCCGCCGATCACCGCGGCCACGATGCGGGCCGCCAGCGGCATCACCATTGCTTCTCCTCCACGTCACCGAACCTCCCGGGTTACCGGGGTCCGAGTCATACGCACGATCATGGCCGCGGTACCCTGCCAGCCATGGTCTCAGCCTGGCCCGCGGTTTCGTACGACGGGTGGCGCGCGACCTGCGACACGCTGCACGCGCACACCCAGGTTCTCGGCAAGCTGGCGGCCAGGCTGGCGCCGCCCGAGCCTCAGTTGCAGCACGCGGCGCTGCGCCTGACGGCGCGCGGCTGGGAAACCGCGCCGCTGCCCGCGCCCGATGGCTCGGGCTCGCTGGTCGCCGCGCTCGACCTTCGCCGGCACAAAGCGGTGGTCGAGCACAGCTCGGGAGGATTCGACCAGGTCGCGCTGACCCCGGACCGGCCGGTCGGCGAGGTGACGCGGGAGGTTCTGGCCGCTGTGGGCCGGCTCGGCGGCCCGGTGCGGATCGACCCGGCACCGCAGGAAGTTCCGTGGAGCGCACCGCTGGACGCCGACACCGAGCACGCGCACTACGACCCGGACGAGGTGGCCCGTTACTTCGCCGCCGCGACCCAGGCCGCGCTGGTCCTGGCCGCCTACCGGGCGCCCTACCGCGGGCGCTCCACGCCGGTCAACGCGTGGTGGGGCTCGTTCGACCTGGCCGTGAGCCTGTTCTCCGGCCGCCCGGCCGACCCGCCCGCGCAGGACTTCATCATGCGCAACGCGATGGACTCCCAGGAGGTCGCCGTCGGCTGGTGGCCCGGCGACGCCCGCTACCCCAAGGCGGCGTTCTACGCCTATGCTCACCCCGCCCCGCCGGGCTACTCGGGCCTCTCCCTGGCGCCCGCCGCGGCGCACTGGGATGCGGCCCTGGGAGAATACATCCTGGACTGGGACGACGTCCGGTCCGACGCCGACCCGCACGCGGCGGCGCTGAAGTTCACCCGCTCGGCCTTCGGCCAAGCGTGCGCGGCCTGCGGGTGGGACACGGACCTGGCCGCCAGCGCCGAGGGCACGCCACCTCCGCTCAGGTGACACGCACCACGTCCCGTTCAGAATAATCTCGAGGCGACCGCATCACGACGTTCGCCCAGCAGTAGCGGTCAGAGAAGCGGAGAAACTGCGGGATCGTCGAGGAGCGGAACCTCGCGGTCACCTTCCCCACGGCGTACCGGGAGTACCGGACCCCGACGGGGCGTGGCTCGTCGAGCTGGCCGACCTGCGCCAGCCCGACCTGGTCGTCTCCCGCGCCGCGGCGGTTCTTGGGGTCAGCGAAGAGCCCGGGCGCCCCCTGCTGGAGACCCTGGCCGACGTCCTGCGGCGCCGCCGGCTGCTGCTGGCCCCGGACAACTGCGAGCACCTGATCGACGCGTGCGCCGAGACATCCCGGCAGCTGCTGGCGAGCGCACCGGGGCTGCGGCTGGCGCCACGGATCCGGGGTGCCGCCTTGGTGGCGCGGGCGCAACTTGCCGCGGTCAGCGATCCCGGCGCCGCGGAAACTCTCGCCGAGGAAGGGCTGGCGCTGTGCCGCGAGGAGGGCGAGAGGTTCTGGACGGCCGTGGCGCTGAACCTGCTCAGCGAGATCGCCTGGCAGACGGGGCGGGCGGTCCAGGCGGCGGCCCGCGCGGACCAGGCGCTGTCGGTCGCACAGGCCGCCGGTGACGGGTGGAACGAGGGTTACGCCCTGGGCACCCGGGCGGCGATGGCGGCCCGGGCGGGCAAGCTGCGGGAGGCCGAACAGCTAGCCAGCGCCTCGGTCGCGGTCATGCGGCGCATCGACCAGTGGTGGGGTGTGGCCCGGGTCCTGCTCGGCCTCGGGGACCTGGCCCGGCTGCGGGCCCATCCAGGCGAGGCGCACGACCACTACGTGGAGGCGCTGTCCATCCTCGAGGAGGTCGGCGCCCGGCCCGAGATCGCGCGCTGCCTGGCCGGCCTGGGACGGGTGGCCCTCGACCTCGGCGCGGTCGAGCAGGCCAGGCGTCACCTGATCCGGAGCCTCAAGCTCAGCCAGGCCACCGGCACCCGCATCGGCGTCGTACGCGGGCTCGAGGCCCTCGCCACGCTGGCCGTGCGGGAGAAGCAGCCCGAGCGGGCCGTGCAGGTCGCGGCCGCGGCCGCGGCGCTGCGCGAGTCGGCCGGGGTACCGCCGCTGCCGCACGCCCGGACCGAAACCTACCTCGCTTCCGCCCGCCACCTCGGCGAACCCGCCGTCGCCCGGCTATGGGCGCAGGGCCTGGCGCTGAGCAGTGAGGCAGCGGTCGCGCTGGCGATCGATACACGGCCGCCGAAGGCCGCGGACGGCGCCACCCGCCCGCTGACCATCGTGGGGGACGAGTGACGGTAACGTCACCGGAGCTTCGGGACCGGTGACGGTAGCGTCACCGGACCTTCCGGGTCGGCTGGCGCCCACGGCGCCGCGGTGCCTGCCCGCCTGATCCAGGCGGCTCCCGGGCCACCGTAGAGACCATCGAAAAGCTGCTCCCGTGACCCACTGACGGCCAGGCTGCATTAACATGCTCGCAGTCCTGCTGAACGGCGAGGCGATCCGGGTTGCTGGGGTGGGGCGATGACCACAGACGGCAAAGAGCCGGTCATGACCGTGTATGGGGCCTCGTGGTGCCCGCACTGCAAGCGGGTCAAGAAGTTCCTGGCCGCGCACCGGGTCCGGTACACCAATGTCGACATCGACGCCCAGCCGGAGGCCATCGAGCGGCTCAAGGAGCGGCAGGATGGCGGGCAGATCGTCCCCATGGTGGTTTACCCGGACGGGACGCACGAGGTGAACCCGAGCGACGAGGCGCTGGCCCGCCGCATCGGCCTCACCCGCGCTGCGGCCAGGGCCGCCTACGACCTGGCCATCGTCGGGGGCGGGCCCGCCGGGCTGGCAGCCGCCATCTACGCGGCCCGGGAAGGCATCGACGCCATAGTCATAGACGCCAGCGCCCTGGGCGGCCAGGCTGGGATCAGCGACCGGATCGACAACTACCCGGGCTTCCCCGACGGCATCTCCGGCGGAGAACTGGCCGACCGGTTCGTGGCCCAGGCCCGCCGGTACGGGGTGGAACTCATCTCGGCCGTCTCGGTCGCCGCCGTGGAGCGCGACCACGATGACCTGGTCACCTCGCTGTCCACGCGCCAGCAGATCACCTCCCACGCCGTGATCGTGGCCACCGGCTCCGCCTACCGGCGCCTCGAAGTGCCGGGCGAGGACGACCTCATCGGCGCCGGCGTCCACTTCTGCGCCACCTGTGACGGGCCCTTCTATAAGGGCGCCGACGAGTGGTGATCGGCGGCGGCAACTCGGCCCTGGAAGAGGGGCTGCACCTGTCCGAGTTCGCCAAGAAGGTCCGGGTGCTCGCCCGTTCCGGCCTGACCGCCTCGCCCGTCCTGCAGGAGCGGGTCCACTCCGACCCGCAGTTTCTCATCCATACCGGCGTAGACATAGTAGAGCTGGAGGGCGGAGCGGGCCGGTTCGCCGCCGTGGTGGCCCGGGACCGCGACAGCCAGGAGATCCAGCGGTTCCCGGCCGCCGCGGCCTTCGTGTTCATCGGGCTGAAGCCCAACGCTGGGTTCCTCGGTGACAAAGTGCAACGCGATTCCGGCGGATTCCTGGTCACCAGCCCCACGATGGAGACTTCCATGCCGGGTGTCTTCGCCGCCGGCGACGTGCGCTCAGGTTCGACCAAACAACTCGGCTCGGCGGTCGGGGACGGGATCGCCGCCCTCCTGATGACCCGCCGGTACCTCGAGGCCCATCATCACAAGGCCGCCCCGCTGGCCCCCGCGTGGCGATGACGCCGCCGTGACCGATGCAGTAGCGTCGATCGCGTGCTGCTTACCGCCCAGAGTGCCGTGCTGCTCCTGACGGACCTGCAGGAGCGGCTCATGCCCGCCATATACGACGGCGAGGTGGTGGTAGCCCGTGCCGTCCGGCTGGCCGAGGCGGCCCGGCTGCTGGACGTGCCGATCCGCGCGACCGAGCAGTACCCGGCCGGCCTTGGCCGGACGGTACCGCCGCTGGCGGCGTACCCACAGTCGACATTGGCCAAGACCTCATTCGCGGCGACGGCCGACCCAGGGTTCTCCGAGCTGCTGCCCGCCGGGGTAAGCGAGATCATCATGGCCGGGTGCGAGGCGCACGTCTGCGTTTTGCAGACGGTGCTCGGCCTGCTCCCGCGAGGGCATCGCGTGCTGCTGGCCGCGGACGCGGTCGGCTCGCGCGACCCGGCCGACCGCGCCGCCGCGATCGACCGGGCGCGGCAGCATGGCGTGGAGATCGTGACCTCGGAGATGGTGCTGTTCGAGTGGCTGCGTGACTCGGGGCACCCGAAGTTCCGCGAGGTGCAGAACCTGCTCAAGTGAGCGGGGTCAGGGCCGCGGGGCGCGGATCTTGGCCGTGGCCGTGGCGGCCGCCACGATCTGACCGGAATCGTCGAGCAGTTGGCCAGCCAGAAAAGCGATGTCCTGGCCGCGGTGGACGATCCGGCCGTGCCCGGTGAGGCGTCCCAGACGCGCCGGGCGCAGGAACTGGACGTGCAGGTCGGTCGTGGGGGCGAACTGCCCGGGGCCGAGCGTGGCGAGCAGCCCCGTGCCCATCGTGGCGTCGAGCATCGCGGCCAGAATGCCGCCCTGGACCACGCCGACGGAGTTCAGGAACTGTTCGGTCGCGGTGAACGCGACCTCGATCGTCCCGGCCTCGGGATCGACCGCCAGGGGTTTCCACCCAAGCAGGGCCGGGGCAGGAGGCGGCGCCACCCGGCCCGCCACCACGTCCCAGAACGGGCCTTCGCGCCTCACGCGACCATTCCTATCAGACCCCGGCCTGTCCTAGCTGATCCCCGGCTTGTCCTAGCTGATCCCCGGCTTGTCCTAGCTGATCCCCGGCTTGTCCTAGCTGACCCCCGCTCGCGTGCAGGAAGCCGCGGCGCGCACCGATACGCCAGCGTTCCTCCTCGCTGCCGGCCAAGCCAAGCTCATGTCGAGAATGATCTTGAACAAATATTCGTATAAATTCATCCCTGCCATGACTTGAGTGCTAAAATGTTCGTATGTCCTCAGTGCAGTTCCCTAGCCCGCCGGACGACGGCGGGGAGCCTGAAGGCTTCCCTCCTCCGCCCGCGGCGGAGGAGGGTCCGGCCGAGGACGGCCCGGGCCTGGGGCAGGGCCTGTACATGTGCCTGCCGGCGGAGCAGGTGACCCTGGAGGGGTTCGCGCAAAACGGCGAGGCCGACACCATGGCGCCGGGCCCGCTGCTGGCCACCATCGTAGACACCGTCACCGGTGAGGACGGCGGCGGGCTGGCGGGGTGTTCGGATGATCAGCTGATGGGCATCATCTCCGCGGCGCGGCGGATGGAGGCCCGGGGCGCGTGGACGCTGCTGGCCGCGATCCGGGAGTTCGCCGCCCGCCATGACGGGTCCGGGCCGGCCGATGAGTTCGCCCCCGACGAGCTGGCTTTCGAGCTGCACCTGACCCCGCTGTCGGCCCGCGCGCAGATGGACTACGCGGATGCGGTCGCTCGCCGGCTGCCGGCCACGTTCGCCGCGCTGCACGCCGGGCGCCTTCACCCGGTCCACCTGCGGATCATCGAGGACGAGACCAGCATCCTGTCCGACCAGGACGCCGCCAAGGCCGACGCGGTGCTGGCGGAGGCGGCGCCGGGGATGACGTTCGGGGAGGTGCGGGCGGCCGCGCACAAGCTGGTCCTGAAGCTGGATCCCGAGGCGGTGCGGAAGCGGAAGGAGTCCGCGAAGCGGGACACGCAGGTGCGGCGGTTCCGGGAGGCCTCCGGCAACGCCGGGATGGTCGCCCGGGAACTGCCGTCGGATGAGGTCTTGGCGTCGTGGCAGCATGTGGAGCAGCGGGCGCTGGACCTGCGGGCGGCCGGGATGCCCGGCACCCTGCAGGAACTGCGCGTTACCGCCTACCTGGACCTGCTGCAAGAACGTGACAGCCGCGACCAACTGCCGAAGCGCGGCAGCCCCGGCCAGCCCGCCGCCCCCGGGGCGGCCGACGGCCGCGGCGCACCCGCAAGCCCCGCCGCCCCCGGGGCAGCCGACGGCATGGGCGCGCCGCGCGATTCCGGCGATTCCGGCGAAGACGGGCCGGGTGAAGACGGGCCGGGCCACGGTCGCGATGATCCTGGCGGCCTCGATGGCCCCGGCGGTCACAGCCCGGGCCCCGGGGCCGGCCCCGGTCCCGCGGGCGGGCCGAGCCTGGCCGCGCTGGTCACCCTCACCATCCCGTGGGCCACCTACCAGGGCTACTCCGACACCCCCGGCCAGGCCGGCGGGTTCGGGCAGCTGGACGGCGGAGACGCCCGCGACCTGGCCGCAGCCACCGCCCGCCACCCCGCCAGCCGCTGGTGCGTGACCGCGCTGCACCCCGACGGCACCGCCGCCGCCCACGCCTGCCTGAGCGGCCGGGCACCCCCACCTGGCACCGGGCCCCCGGGCCGGCCGCCCCAGCTGAAAACCCCGCTCATCCCAGTCACCCGCGGCTCCTGCGACCACCCGCACGCCGAGGCCGGCTACCACCCCAGCCACCGTCTCCAGCACCTGATCCGCGCACGCAATGCGACCTGCACCGCGCCGGGCTGCCGCCGCCCCGCCGCCCGATGCGACCTGGACCATACCGTCCCCTGGGACCAGGGCGGCCTGACCTGCGAATGCGGGCTGGCCCCTCTGTGCAGGCATCACCACAGGTGTAAACAAGCCGAAGGCTGGTGGCTGGATCAGCCCGAACCAGGCCTCCTGATCTGGCGCGCCCCCGCCGGCCGCAGATATACCACCACCCCCACGAAATACCCGATTTAATCGGTGATTTCGTGGCGCCAGTTTGAAACTAGTCCGGGTCTGCGGGTCGTCCCTTCCCGGGTTGCTCTTCGTCCGACGCGGCCATATCGGCAGCTTGCGTTAGGAGTTTCTTAGAGAATCTGTGAAGTTCTTTGCCGATCCTGGCCAGGTCCTTCCCCGCGAGGAGGAGCGCGGGGAGAGGGTTGCCGGTGATCCGCGCCACCTCCGCGTCGATGACGGGCCCGGCCGGTACTCTCAGGCCCCTGGCACGCAGTTCTGCTGTGTAGCTCGCTCGGATCTCCTCCCGGTTCTGGCCGGCGGCGCGGGTACGAGCGGCATTGAGTGCCTCTTTGCGCTTGCGCCGTCTTTCCTCGGCCTGACTGAAGGCGTCACGGGGTTCCTCCCCGGCCTCCGCCATGCTTCGTCGTGTCAGATCGGCGCCCGGACAAGTGCACAACTCGTACCAGGTCTTCATAGGAACTGGCGGCGGCTTCCGCGCGATGGCGACCGGGCAGGAAGAGTGACAATGGCACGGACATAGACCCGCGCCGAACTCAAGCCGGGGCTGGAGCACATTGAGCGACGCTCCCCTGCCGGAAAGGTGCGAACACCGATCGTGCTCGCTATCGGCACAGAACGGTGTGTAGTCGGCCCAGCGGTTAGGCACCCCGGGACTCCCCGTCCGTCAGCGATGGGCGGGTCATACTGTCCTCCATTCCCGGGCCGCCGCACCTACGCGTCTGAGCGGATCTTGGCCGTGGCCGTGGCGGCCGCCACGATCTGGCCGGAATCGTCGAGCAGTTCGCCGGCTAGGAACGCGATGTCCCTTCCCCGATGGATGACCCGGCCGCGTCCGGTGAGCGGTCCGGGCCGTACCGGGCGCAGGAACTGGACGTGCAGGTCGGTTGTCGGGGCGAACTGCCCGGGGCCGAGCGTGGCGACCAGCGCCGGGCCCAGGGTGTCGTCGAGCATCGCGGCCAGCAGGCCGCCCTGGATCACGCCGATGGGGTTCAGGAACTGCTCGGTCGCGGTGAACGCGACCTCGATCGTCCCGGTCTCCGGATCGACCGCCATCAGCTGCCATCCGAGCAAGCCAGCCGCGGGAGGCGGCGCGACCCGGCCCTCCATCACGTCCCAGAACGGGCCTTCGCGTCTCACCCGGCCATTCCTACCAGACGCCGCGACCAAGCGGGCCGCGGGTCAGCTGAGCCAGTTCGGGCGGACCAGGCCCGTCTCGTAGGCCAGCACGACCAGCTGCGCCCGGTCCCGGACGCCGAGTTTGGTCATGGCCCGGCTCACGTGGGTGCGCACGGTAGCCGGGCTCATGTACAGCTTCCGGGCGATCTCGTCGTTGGTCAGGCCGTCGGCGACGAGGGTCATCACTTCACGCTCCCGCTGGGTGATCCCATCGAGTTCGGCCGCCGGGTGAGGTTCCTTGGCCCGGCTGGCGAACTCGGCGACAAGCTTGCGGGTCATGCTGGGTGAGATGAGCGAGTCACCGTGCGCCACCACCCGGACGGCCGTCGCGAGGTCAGCCGGCTCGGTGTCTTTCAGGAGAAAGCCGCTCGCGCCGAAGCGCAGGGCGTCGAAGAGGTACTCGTCGAGCCCGAACGTGGTGAGTATGACGATGCGCACGCCAGCGAGGTCCGGGTCGGCGGCGATCTGGCGGGTGGCTTCCAGCCCGTCGAGGCCCGGCATGCGGATGTCCATGAGGATCACGTCGGGCCGGAGGTTTCTGGCCAGGTCCACGGCGCCGGCCCCGTCGGAGGCCTCACCGACGACCTCGATGTCGTCGCGCGCGTCGAGGAGCGCCTTGAAACCGGCGCGGACCAGGCTCTGGTCATCGGCGAGCAGGACGCGGATCACGGCGAAGACTTGAGGGGAAGGCGTGCGCTGACCCGGAACCCGCCGCCGGGGCGGAATCCGGCGGACAGGTCGCCGCCGAGGGCGGTGGCGCGTTCCCGCATGCCGGTGATCCCGCTGCCCGTCCCGATCGCGGGAGCCCGATCGGAGGGAGCCCGATCGGAGGGAGCCCGATCGGAGGGAGCCCGATC
>Ga0335077_10013320_pt1 | contig 10281 bp, 11 predicted proteins | sample Lox_Sample_31_FD_207151 | JGI IMG/M metagenome (GOLD analysis project Ga0335077, IMG submission 207151) | Soil microbial communities from Loxahatchee National Wildlife Refuge, Florida, United States - Lox_Sample_3.1 | ecosystem: Environmental > Terrestrial > Soil > Wetlands | place: USA...
CCGCGCCGCTGCGCTGCTCGCGCCGGCCGGCCCGGGCCGTCACGGCGCGGCGCTGCGCTTCCACGCGGAACGCGCCGGCGGCGGTGTCGGACCCGAAGCGATCCGGCGAATGATGCGGCGTCTCGACGACGAGGGGATCGACGGCACGCTCGAGCTCGTCTCGTCGACCGAGGCGGCCGCGCCCGCCGAGGCGCCGCCGTCATCGCTCGCGGACGCGTGGGTCGCGGCCCTCGCCGAGCTGCCGTCGGACTGGAGCGACCTGCTCTGCGAGCTCGAGCTCACCTCGACCGACCATCTCGAGATCGCCGCGCTCGTGCTGGCGCCGATCAACCCGCTGCGCCGCCCCGGCGCTCCCGGCTATCGCTTCCGCGCCGCGCGCGCCGCCGGCTACGGCGCGTCGACCGGGATGGTGCGCCGCTGCCTCCAGCGCCTCGACGAGGGCGGGATCCCCGGCTCGGTGCGCGTGCTCGAGGCGATGTCCGACTCGCATCACGTCGGGACGCAAGGTCCCGTCTGGTACGTCGCCGGCAAGGCCGTCTAGCGATGGCCGACGACCCCGTCGCCTGGCGGGTGATCGAGCGCGGCTGGCGCGTGCTCGACGCGGCCGGCAACGAGATCGGCGTCGTCAACAGCATCGTCGGCGACGTCGACGCGGACATCTTCGACGGGATCGCCGTCGGCGACGGAGGCGCGGTGCTGACGCGCTCCCGCTACGTCCCCGCCGAGCACGTCGCCGCGATCCGTCGCGGCGAGATCGTGCTCGACCTCTCGCCCGAGGACGCGGCGAGGCTCGAGCCGTACGCCGAGCCGGTGTCGAAGCCCCTGGAAGAGCTCGAGCCGCAGGCGGAGGAGGCGCGGAACGAGCAGCTGACGTGGTCGCAGCGGCTCGGCTACAAGCTGCTCGGCCGTCGTCCGTGAGCGACGAGCTGGCGTTCGCGCCGGCGCTCGAGCTGGCGGCGCGCGTGCGCGCGCGCGAGGTCTCGCCCGTCGAGCTGACGGAGCTCTACCTCGACCGGATCGGGCGGATCGACCCGCAGCTGAACGCGTTCGTGACGGTGGACGCGGACGGCGCGCTCGCGACGGCGCGCGCGGCGGAGAGCTCGCCGTCGGATGCGCCCTTCCACGGCGTCCCGCTCTCCGTCAAGGATCTGCACGAGACGGCCGGGCTGCGGACGACGTACTCGACGAAGGCGCTCGCACAGTTCGTCCCGGCGGCCGACGCGGCGGTCGTGCGGCGGCTGCGCGGGGCCGGGTTCGTCGTGCTCGGCAAGACGAACACGCCGGAGCTCGGGACGATCGCCGTGACGGAGTCCGAGCTGAACGGCGCCTGCCGGAACCCGTGGGACCCCTCGCGCACCGCGGGCGGCTCGAGCGGCGGCGCCGCCGCGGCGACGGCGGCGGGACTCTGCCCGGCCGCGCACGGGAGCGACGGCGGCGGCTCGATCCGCAACCCCCCGTCGTGTTGCGGGCTCGTCGGCGTGAAGCCGGCGCGCGGACGCGTCTCCCCCGCGCCGTACGGCTCCGGCGCGCTCGGTCTCGGCACCTCCGGGCCGCTCGCACGAACGGTGCGCGACGCGGCGGCGCTGCTCGACGTGATGGCCGGGTACGAGCCGGGCGACTCCTACGTCGCTCCCGGACCAGAGCGGCCGTTCCTCGCGGAGTGCGAGCTGGAGGCGGGCCGGCTGAGCGTCGCGTTCACGACGCAGCCGCCCGTGCAGGTGCCGATCGACGACGCCTGCGCCGATGCGGTGCGGTCGGCGGCGCAGCTGATCGCGGAGCTCGGCCACGACGTGCGCGAGCAGACGCCGCCGTGGAAGAGCGACGACCTGCTCGTCGACTTCGTCCGCGTCTGGCAGGTCGGTCCAGCCGTCGCCGGCATCGACGACGTCTCGCTGCTCGAGCCGATCAACCGTGCGCTCGCCGAGGACGCGCGCGCGACGCCGAGCCCGGACCTGACGCGTGCGATCCAGCGGCTCCAGCAGGTCGCGCGGAGCGTCGTCGCGTTCTGGAACGACGTCGACGTCGTCCTCACGCCGACGCTCGCGCTGCCGCCGGTGCCGGTCGGCTGGACGTTCGGGGACACGGAGGGCGATCCGCACGCCGCGTTCGCGAAGCAGATCCTGTTCACGCCGTTCACGCCGCTCGTCAACGTGACCGGGCAGCCGGCGCTGACGCTGCCGCTCCACTGGAGCGAGGACGGGCTGCCGATCGGCGTGCAGCTGATCGGGGGCCCGTTCGCCGAGGCGACCCTCCTCCGCCTCGCCGCGCAGCTCGAGCGGGCGCGGCCATGGGCGGACCGGCGCCCGCCGATCGCGTGACACTTCCGCCACCCGTGTCTGACACCGGGGCGTGTTTCGACGGACAGTGGTTTCGTGAGAGAGTCGCGACGATTGTGAGCGGGACACGACGGAGCCGCCGGCGTTTGCAGGCCCGGAGCCGTGACACTTCCGTTACGCGTGTCTGACACCGGGAGGTGTCCCGGCGGGGCATGGGTCAGCCGAGGGAGCGGGCGAGCTCCGCGGCGAGCGCGTTCGCGTCCCGCGCGGTGCCCGCGACGACGAGGCACGTGTCGTCGCCGGCGAGCGTGCCCACGACGAGCGGATGCTCCAGCCGGTCGAGGGCGCGGGCGATCGCCGGCGCCGAGCCGAGCTCCGAGCGGAGGACGACGACGTTCTGCGCGGCCGTCACGCTCCGCCCGAACTGGGCGAGCACCGCCGCGAGCGCCTCGCGCGGGTCCGGCCGCCCGGCCCGGCGGCCGGGGAGCTCGTAGCGCGGGCGGCCGAGCGCGTCGTGCGTCTTCTCGAGCCCGAGCTCGCGGATGTCGCGCGAGACCGTCGCCTGCGTGACCTTGCAGCCCGCGGCCGCGAGCGCCGCCGCGAGCTCGAGCTGCGTGCCGACGCGCTTGCGCGCGACGATGCCCGCGATCAGCCGATGGCGCGCGGCCTTGCCCGCTCCGGCCTGCATACCCGGAGCATAGATATGCAGTCAGCGCGTCAGGAGCCGACGGTGAAGGCCCCGTGCAGCACCGGATGCGGATCCGACCGGTACGTGTACCTGCCCGGCTTCAGCGTCACCTTCCACGTCTTCGTGCCGCGGAACGCGACGCCGGTGGAGAGCGAGAGCCCCGGTCCGGAGAGGTGGAAGTTGTCGGTCTTCGAGCGGTCCCGGACGACGATCGTCGCCGGCCCGGCCGAAAGCGAGGAGAGGCTGCTCCCGTCGGACGTGCCGAGCGCGATCGACCTGCCCGGCCCGACCGACCCCGCCAGCTTCGTCGCCGCGGGCTTCGGCGCCGGGCTCGGCGCCGGCGTCGTCGTCGTCGTTGTGGGCGGGGCGGCCCCGACGGTGAACGTGCCCTTCATCTCCGTGGGGTGCGCGTCGCAGACGTATGTATACGTCCCGTCCGCGAGCGTGACCGTGAAGGTGAAGTCGCCGGTCTGGTCGACCGGTGTCGAGACGCTCACGCCTGGCCCGAAGAGGTCGAAGTTGTGGATCGTCGACCGGTCGTGGACGACGAGCGTGTACGTCCCCGGGTCGAGCTGCTTCACCGACGTGCCCGACGGCCCGATCAGGCTGATCGTGTACGCGTCGTTCGCGCCGACGTCGCCGGTGAGGACGGGATTGTCGGCACGGGTGGCGCTCGCCCCCGCGACCATGAGCCCGGCCACGAGCAGCCCGGAGAGGGCGAGCGCGCAGGCGACGATCCGAACACGCATGCCCCGTATACGACCGGCGAGCCCCGCCGGATTGCTCATGCCCGCAGCACCGCCCCGAACCGGGTCGCGAGCGCCTCGACGATCCGCCCGCGCGGCGCGGCCGCGTCCTCGTCCGTCAGCGTCCGCTCCTGCGAGCCGAACGTGACCCGGAAGGCGAGCGAGCGCTTCCCCGCGCCGATCTGGCCGCCGCGGTACTCGTCGAAGACCCGCACGCTCCGCAGCTCCGGCCCCGCCGCCTCGCGCATCGCCGCGGCGAGCTCGGCGGCCGGGACGTCCTCGTCGACGACGAACGCGAGGTCCTGCCGCACCTCCGGGAACGGGCTGACCTCCTCGTACTCGACCGCCTCGGGCGCGGCCGCCACGAGCGCGTCGAGATCGAGCTCGAACGCTCCCCAGACGCCGTCGAGCACGCTCGGGTGCAGCTCGCCCACCCAGCCCTCGGCCGTCCGCGCCGCCTTGCCGGGGTGGAGGAACGGCTCCGGCGCGCGCGCGTACGCCGGTTCGAGCTTCAGCGCGGCGTAGAGCTGCTCGACCGCCCACTTCGCGTCGCCGAACCCGCCCTCGACGATCCCGGCGACGTGCCAGCGCTCGACCGGCAGCGATCCCTCGCCGCGCAGATACACACGCGCGATCTCGAACAGCGCGACGTCGGTGTTGTCGACCGCGACGTTCGCACGCGCCGCATCGACGAGGCTCGCCCGCAGGCTCGTGCGCAGCGCCGCCGCCTCGGTCGAGAGCGGCTCGGGCAGCTGCAGCGCCGCCGGATCCTCCGCCGCGGAGACGAACGTCGGCGTGTACGCCTCCGCGAAGCCGCAGCCGACGAGGACGGCCTCGGCGACGCGCCGCAGCCGCTGCCAGCGGGTCAGCCGACCGAACGTCGCGTCGCGCCGCGGCAGCGTGAAAGGCACCTCCTCGAGCACGAACCGCGCGACCTCCTCGATCAGGTCGACCTCCCGCGTCACGTCGCGCGCACGCCACGTCGGCACGGTCACGTTCCAGTCCGCGGTGACGTCGAAGCCGAGCGCCTCGAGGATGCCCCGCTGCCGATCGTCCGGGACGTCGAGCCCGATCAGCCCGCGCGTCCGCTCCGGACGCAGGACGATCCGCGGACGCTCCGGCAGCCGGCCCTGCACGTCGTCGTGCCCGGTCCAGCGCGCGCCCGACAGCTCGACGATCAGCTGCGTCGCGAGAATCGCCGCCTGGCCCGCGAGATACGGGTCGACTCCCTTCTCCCAGCGGTTCGAGCCCTCGGTGCGGAGCGCGAGCCGCTCCGAGCTGCGGAGGATCCCGACCGGCTCGAAGTTCGCCGCCTCGAGCAGCACGCTCGTCGTCCGCTCCGAGACCTCGGTCTCCTCGCCGCCCATGATCCCGGCGAGGGCGACCGCGTGCTCCGCGTCGGCGATCATCAGGTCGGCAGGATCGAGCTTCCGCAGCGTCCCGTCGAGGGTCCGCATCTCCTCGCCGGGCCGCGCGCGCCGCACGACGATCCCGCCGTGGAGCGTGTCGAAGTCGAACGCGTGAAGCGGGTTGCCGAGCGCGAGCATGACGTAGTTCGTCACGTCGACGACGTTCGAGATCGCGCGGACGCCCGACGCGAGCAACCGCGCCTTCAGCCACACCGGCGACTGAGCGATCCGCACGTCGCGGAACAGCCGGCCGACGTAGCGCGGGCAGCCCTCGAAGTCCTCGATCCGGATCTCGACCGGCTCGTCGCCGCCCCGCGGCGGGTCGAGGCCGGGCGGAGGCAGCAGCTCGCCGCCGAACAGCGCCGCCACCTCGCGCGCGATCCCGTAGACGGAGAGGAGGTCGGGGCGGTTCCCGGTCGGCTCGACGTCGAGGATCTGCTCGGTGAGCGGCAGCACGTCGGCGAGCGGCGTCCCCGGCTCGAGGTCGTCGCCGAGCACCATGATCCCGGCGTGGTCGGTGCCGAGATCGACCTCGTCCTCGGCGAGGATCATCCCCTCGGACACCCGGCCGCGCAGCTCGCGCCGCTCGAGCGTGACCCCGTTCGGCAGCGTCGCGCCCGGCAGCGCCACCGCGACCTTCGCGCCCGCCGTGAAGTTCCACGCGCCGCAGACGATCTGCGCCGGCTCGGCCTCCCCCACGTCGACGCGGCAGAGCTGGAGCCGGTCGGCGTTCGGATGCTTCCCGGCCTCGAGCACGAGCCCGACGCGGAAGCGGTCGAGGTTGCCGTCGGCGGTCGAGACGCCGCGGTGCACGACCTCGTTCACCTCGTGCGTCGAGATCGAGAGCCGGTGCGCGATCTCCTCCGCCGTCGCGTCGACGCGGACGTACTCGCGCAGCCACGACAACGGCACTCTCATCAGAACTGCCTCAGGAAGCGCAGGTCGTTCTCCCAGAACGGGCGGATGCCGGGGATGCCGTAGCGCAGCTGCGCCGTCCGCTCGATCCCCATCCCGAACGCGAAGCCCGTGAACTCGTCCGGATCCCAGCCGACGAACTCGTAGAGGTACGGGTCGACCATCCCGGAGCCGCCCATCTCGATCCAGCCGGACTGCTTGCAGACGCGGCAGCCGGCGCCGCCGCAGATCGGGCACGACACGTCGGGCTCCATCGACGGCTCGGTGAACGGGAAGTAGTGCGTGCGGAAGCGGACCTCGCGCTCGGGCCCGTAGAGCGCGCGCATGACGTGGAGCAGCGTGCCCTTCAGGTCGGCGAGCGTGATCCCCTTGTCGATCGCGAGTCCCTCGAACTGGTGGAAGATCGGATAGTGCGTCGCGTCGATCGTGTCGCGCCGGTACACGCGCCCGATCGAGACCATGTAGATCGGCGGCCGCTGCGACTCCATCTTGTGGATCTGCGCGGGCGAGGTCTCCGTGCGGAGCACGGTCTCCTCGTCGAGGAAGAGCGACGCGCGCGGCGACCGCGCCGGGTGCCACGGCGGGAACGCGAGGGCGTCGAAGTTGTAACGGGTCGTCTCGACCTCGCGGTCGTCGACGACCTCGTAGCCGAGGCCGAGGAAGATGTCCTCGACGTCGCGGCGCACCTGCGTCGACGGGTGGAGCGACCCGCGCGGGCGCGGCCGCAGCTCCCGCCCCTCGCCGCGGGCGATCAGCTCGGCCGGGAGCGTCACGTCGACCCGCTCGGTCGTGAGCTTCTCGTCGAGCTCCGCCCGCTCGAGCTCCGCCTGACGCGACGCGACCGCCTGCTCGATCGCCTCGCGGGCGGCGTTCAGCGCCATGCCGCTCTCGCGGTCGCGCACCTCGCGGAGCGCGAGCTTCAGCTCGCTCTTGCGTCCGAGGTAGCGGACGCGGACGTCGTCGAGCGCGGCGACCGTGCCGGCCGCGGCGACGGCGGCGAGGGCTTCCCGCTGGAGGGCCTGCGGCTCCACGGCGGCGACGATACCGGTCGCCGTCTAGCATCGCCGCTATGAGCTCGTACGACCCGTGGGCCGCGGACTACGACGGATGGTCGGCGGACATGACGGAGGACGTCGCCTGGTACGTCGGGCTGGCCCGCGAGGCGGCGGAGCCGATCGTCGAGCTTGCGGTCGGGAGCGGGCGCGTCGCGATCCCGATCGTTCGCGAGACCGGGAAGCACGTGATCGGCATCGACTCGTCGCCCGCGATGCTCGCGGTCGCGCGCGAGCGCTCGACCGGCCTCCCCCTCGAGCTGCGGCAGGGCGACATGCGCGACCTCGCGCTCGAGGAGCCGGTCGAGCTCGTCATCTGCCCGTACCGCGCGCTCCTCCACCTGCCGACCTGGGCGGACAAGCGCCGCGTCTTCGAGCGCGTCGCCGCGTCGCTCCGGCCGGGCGGCCGCTTCGCCTTCAACGCCTTCGTCTTCGACCACGCGATCGCCGCGCGGCTCGACGGCACGACGCGGGAGCAGAACGGCGTCGTCCACACGATCCGCCACGTTCCCGCGGACAGCCGGATCGAGATCGCCCGGGACGACGGGGCGACGATCAGGGTCTGGTGGGCGACGAAGTCCGAGTGGGACGGCCTCGTGGACGTCGCCGGCCTCGAGACGGAGGCGCTCTACGGCTGGTTCGACGGGCGGCCGTTCGACGACGACGCGCGGGAGTTCGTCTGGGTCGCGAGGAGGCCCGCGTGAGCGCGTACGACGCGATCGCCCGGCTGTACGACCCGTGGAGCGCCGCCGTCGTCGAGGACATCGAGTTCTACGTCGAGGAGGCGGTCGCCTCCGGCGGCCCCGTGGTCGAGCTCGGCGTCGGCACGGGCCGGATCGCCATCCCCACCGCAGCGGCGGGGATCCACGTGATCGGCGTCGACTCGTCCCAGGGGATGCTCGACGTCTGCGCAGCGCAGGGCCGCAGGGCGGGCGTCGGGCCGCTGCTCGACCTGCGGCTCGGCGACATCCGCAGGCCTCCGGTGGACGAGGTCGTGCCGCTCGTCACGTGCCCGTTCCGGGCCTTCCTCCATCTGCCGACGGAAGAGGACCGGCTCGCCGGGCTGCGCGCGGCGCACGGCCTGCTCCGGCCGGGCGGGCGGTTCGTCTTCGACGTCTTCACCCCGTCCCAGGAGGACATCGACGAGACGAACGGGCTCTGGCTCGAGCGCGAGCCGGGGATCTTCGAGCGCGCCGACTGGGATCTCGAGGAGCGGACGCTGACGCTCGCGGTGCGCGGCGACGGCGGCGAGTCGGCGATGACGCTGTGGTGGCTCGAGCCGGAGCGGTGGCAGGTGCTGATCGCCGAGGCCGGCTTCGAGCTCGACGCGTGCTACGGCTGGTTCGACCGGCGACCGTACGCGGGGGGCGAGGACAGCGTGTGGATCGCGCGCAAGAAGTGATCGCCGCAAATTGCGACATTTTCGTGACGGCGACTCTTGAAGCGACGACAGCGAATCCATAGGTTCTCTCTTGCGCCGAGCACGGAGCGCGACTAGGTCGAAACCTCGACCGAGGGGCCGTACGAAGAGGGGGCAACCCCGAGGCGGAAGGCCAGTCGGACGGGGTGGACGAAAGCGCCACCGGCTCGGCGAATCTCTGGTCCGGCCCCGAAAGGGGCCGGCCGCTTTTCTAGGACGAGCGGCGCGCGAGCTCGTAGAGCGCGATCGCGCCGGCGGCCGCGACGTTCAGCGACTCGCCGCCGCCGGCCTGCGGGATCGAGGCGCGCACGTCGCAACGGGCGAGGACGTCGTCCGGCAACCCCTCCCGCTCGGCGCCGAGCACGAGCACGACGGGACGCCCGAGATCGGCCTCGTTGAGCGGGATTCCGCCGTGCGCGACGAGCGCGACCCGGCGCCCGGGCGCCTCGGCGAAGCCGCAGACGGGCACGCGGAAGACCGCACCGGCGGATGCGCGCAGCGCCTTCGGCCCGGTCCGGTCGGCGCAGCCGGGCGAGAGGGCGATGCCGGCGCCGAACGCGTCGGCGGCGCGGAGCAGCGTGCCGACGTTCCCCGGATCGGCGACGTGCCAGAGCGCGAGCGTCGCGTCACGCGTCCCCTCCGGCAGGTCGTCGCGGCGGAAGATGCCGATCACCCGCGGCGGGTGCCCGAGCGTCGACACCTCCGCGAGCAGCGCCGGCTCGACGTTCTCGCCGGCGACGAGCAGCTCGACCGGCTCGATTCCGGCGTCGCGCGCGGCGTCGACGAGATCCTCGCCCTCGGCGACGAGCAGCCCGAGCTTGTCGCGCCAGCGCCGGTCACGCAACCGGCCGACCGTACGAGCCGAGCACGTACCGGACCGGCAATTCCTATCGAGCCGCCCACACCGACCGTTGGCTAACGCGCAGCGCGCCATGCGCTACGACGCTACCTGGCGGCGCATCGTTGAGCGGCATGACGACCGCGCCAGAGTTCACGAATGTCCCCGCTAGCCGAGTTTGCCCAGGATCTTCTCCTGATTCGCAAGGATCTGGTCGAGCTTCGACTGGTTTGACTTGATCGCCACCTGGTTCGCAAGGATCTCGTCGAGCTTCGCCTGATTGGCGATTATTGCGGCCTGATTGGCAAGGATCTGATCTTGCTTTTCGCTCGATGCGTCTGACATGAAGCCCCCTCGGTTCTGTGTCCTTGGGACGACCGTACGCCGGCCCGTACGTCGCTTCATCGAGGATTCCACGGATAGTCGGAGGTACGTGGCTGTCGCCTGGGCGAGCGTCCGGGAATGTCACCCCGAGTCGAGTTACGCCGGGACTTCGACCGGTTCGTGGTCGGGAGCCGGCGTTGGCTCGGGCTCCGGATCCGGCTGGGGTTGCTCGTTCGGGTAGGGATCCGTCACGGGTTCCACGATGATCGCGGGCTTCTCGGTTCCGATGTCCACGTCAGTCCTCCCGGCGGGAATGGGTGGTTTCGGGTCGCGGGTCGAGGAAGTCGAGATCGAGGATCGGCACGTCGTATCGCTGGGCTACCTGGGCGAGCAGTCGCGGGTAGTCCCGTGGCCCAGTTCCGGTGCGAGTGAGTGCGACGACACGCGCCCGCTCGCCGCGCCATCCCCGCGTGCCGGGGATTACCTTCCCCGCAAGCCCAACACGGACAAGCACCGTGAGCGGGGCCTTCCAGACGTACGAACGTGCCCCGCCCGGGTCGGCAACCGCGTAGATGCCGCACGAGCACTCCTCAACGGGCGGCTGATGCTCTGT
>Ga0335077_10013321_pt1 | contig 10280 bp, 8 predicted proteins | sample Lox_Sample_31_FD_207151 | JGI IMG/M metagenome (GOLD analysis project Ga0335077, IMG submission 207151) | Soil microbial communities from Loxahatchee National Wildlife Refuge, Florida, United States - Lox_Sample_3.1 | ecosystem: Environmental > Terrestrial > Soil > Wetlands | place: USA: Florida...
CGACAGCCGCTTTGCTGCTGACCAACTGCGCCATCAGAAACGGCAAGAAATCAAACTTCGGGCCAAAGCCAAAGCAATGGGTTTCGAACTCATTCCCCTTCAACCTGCGGCATGAGTTCCTTAGAAGCTGCGATACTCGCGCAGTTGAAAGAAGAGCGTGCGAAGTTAGACAAGGCGATCGCGGCATTGAGTGGTGTTGCCGGAAAATCCGGTGGTGGCGGGAAACGTAGGCTCTCTGCTGCAGCTCGTGCAAGGATAGCAGCGGCACAGCGAGCGAGATGGGCGAAATTCAAGGCGAACAAGGCGAGATAAGGCACTTCGGCAGTATGCCCTGCACTGGGTTATATGGGTCTTAGCGGCGTGGATTGGCGCTTGTGGGGTATTGTGGGGTTCTCCTATCGTTGAAGATGATGGGTTTGCACCGGAGGCAGTGCGCCGTGTCCGACCTAGAGGCTGTCCCGCCCTATGAAATCTATTTCGAACGTGCTTTGGCTGAGTATCGGGAATTAGCCGGGGATTTTCAGGATTATGCAGAGTTTCCGATTGAAGTGCAAAACGCAGTCAATCACCGCGCACATCAAATTAAGGCTGAACAGGAACGGGAGAAAAGGGTGGAAAGGGCTTAGTGCAGCCATACCCCTCTTAGAGTCTTATGTAATCGAGGCCCTGAGAGCTGCCTACGTCCAATGTGCAGAAAATTAGGAGCGTCTCAATGGTTCACAACGCGGGCACGGGCACTCATGGTTGGGACCGTCGGGAGCAGCGGAATGGCCGCACCGCATACAATGAAAACGCCATCACAGTTGGCCATCAGCTTTCCATCGACACAGTAAGGACAGCGAACGTCTTCCATAGTTTCTGTGTTTTGCAAGGACCCTGTGTTATTGGGGAACCCCGAACCGGGAGTACCGAGATCCCCCGTCTGGCGTTGGGTGCCAGAGAGTGTAGTCCGAAAACGGCAGAATGCAATGCGCCAAATTGTGCCGATACGGAATATGCGGGTGTTCTGCCGCCACTTCCATAGTTGCTTCCACACCTGCACTAGCGTCTGCATTTGCTTCGGCGAAGGCAGCAGCCGACCGTAGATCATTCGGCAATCCTGGTGTGCTCGCTCATGGAATCGCCGAACCGCATTCACGCTGAGATGTGCCAGGTTGTAGAGCAGCTCGTCGAGATCCTTTTGCGTGAGAGTCTCCGGCTTCGAGGAATCTGGACGGCAGGCCATGACGGATTCTACCATGGCGAAGGAAAGGCGAATTTAAATCTAGGGAACCTACATCCTCGGCGTCGGCAGCTTCTCGCATGCGCCTGCATCAGCTCGATATCGCTCACTTTGAACGCAAAGTTAATGAATCACAGATCGTGAAGCTGATATGTCAGCCTTCAGGCCGCGCCGTCTACTGCCTCCCGTGCGTACGGGATTTGGCTCGATTGGTAAACCCGCCAGCTTGAAAATGGATTTGGGAGAATGTCAAAAAGCAGAAATGGTCGTCTTGGACTATCGCCTCGGGGAGCGTGAACGCATCGGCCTGGTCGCGAGACAGCAAATATTTGTACTTCGAGAACAAGGGCGGAGAGCAGCCTGGCTATCGAGGCATCAAAGTGGGCGAGACCCATTCGGAGTTCCTCGTCGATCTGAAAAATCTACACGTAACTGGTGGAGCGGTATTACCCCCGAGAACGTCCCGCTCTTCGTCCGCGACATCAGCACCGATGAAATCTGCGCGCTCGATGTGGACCTGCCGTAGCAGAACGAATATAGAGCGCCGATTTTCGGATGCGCCGACCATCTCGGACAATCAAGCGGTCATCTTCGTCGCCTTCGCCTTTGCCCATGTCGCCCTCTGCGCTGCGGCAATCTTTCCCGCGCAGCTAATAGAGTTCGCCTTGACTACGTGACTGTCCGAGAGCAGAATACTGACGACTTAACCTTCCTGAGTCGGCCCCGGTAAAAACAGTTCGTTCGAATCTGGCGGTGGAGGTACTCCATGGCAAGTCATTGGCATTTGCGCGCTCAGTGCAAAGTGCTTGGGCTCGCTCTTCTGTGGGTTCTTAGCTTCACAATAGGTGAGGCCGGCGTCAGCAATACACCGTTGTTATTGCGGAGGCCAACGGTGAGTCGAAACGAGATTGCTTTCAGCTATGGCGGCGACCTCTGGATCGTGAATCGTAGCGGTGGGGAGGCGCGGCGGCTCACCAGTGATGTCGGGATTGAGACCGATCCTTACTTTTCTCCGGACGGCAAGTTGATCGCCTTCACCGGCGAATATGATGGAAATGAAGATGTCTATGTAATACCTGCGGCTGGAGGCATTCCGAAACGTCTCACCAGCCATCCCACGCGAGACCAGGTAGTGGGCTGGACACGGGACGGCAAACGCATCCTCTTTCGTTCACAACGGAATAGTTGGTCGCGCTTCAATCGGCTTTTTACCGTCAGCATCGACGGCGGTCTCCCAGTCGAGGTCCCACTGCCCATGGCAGAAGAGGGCTCCTACTCTCCCGACAGCACACACTTCGTATACGTTCCTTTCACCAACTTCAAAGAAGCTTGGGAAACCCAACGCGGCCTGAAGCATTATCGCGGCGGCACAGCCTCCCCCATATGGATAGCAAGGTTATCCGATTCTTCGGTCGAGAAGCTTCCGCGAAAAGACTCGAACGATTCCACACCGATGTGGTTTAACGATCGAATCTATTTTCTTTCCGATCGCAATGGCCCAGTGAATCTCTTTTCCTATAACACGACTAACAAAGAGGTTAGTCAGGCGATTCCGAGCGATGGGGATGACATCAAGTCCGCCTCCATGGGACCGGATGCCATCGTCTACGAACAGTTTGGATCGATTCACCTGTTTGATCCAGCGACCGAACAGCAACATGCGGTGGACATTCGCGTCACCGGCGATTTTCCTGCGGTGCGGACGCACTTTGAAAAGGTTGCGGATCACATCGAGAACGCTAATATTTCACCGACCGGCGTACGCGCCGTCTTCGAGGCCCACGGCGAAATATTCACCGTTCCGGCCGAACATGGCGATATTCGCAATCTGACCAATTCGCCGGCGGTAGCCGATCGCGATCCGGCCTGGTCACCTGACGGAAAGTGGATCGCCTATTTCTCAGATGAATCCGGCGAGTACGCGCTTTATCTGCGCTCCCAGGACGGTCTGAGCGAGACAATAAAAATCAATCTGGGTGATTCTCCCAGCTTCTATTACTCTCCAGCCTGGTCACCTGATAGCAAGAAGATCGTTTACAGTGATAAGCGCCTGAACCTCTGGTACGTAGAGATTACGGCCGGCAAGCCGGTCCTGGTCGACACCAATACCTTTGACGGCGGTCCTGGCAATGGATTTAACCCGGTGTGGTCGCCAGACAGCCGTTGGATTGCTTATACCCGCCAGCTTCCTAGCAGCATGCGCGCGGTATTCCTGTATGGACTGGAAGCGAAGGCCAAGCATCAGGTCACCGACGGCATGAGTGATGCCGCATTCGCAGCATTTGACCGTAATGGCCGATACCTTTATTTCACTGCCAGTACGGATAATGGCCCCGTTCTCGCAAGTAGCATGGCGAGTTTTAAGGTGCCTGTCACGCGCAATGGATATCTGATAGTTCTGAATAAAGAATCAAAATCGCCACTGGCTCCCCAGAGCGACGAAGAAAAAATGGAATCCGATAGTACGAGCGAAAAACATAAGCCGCGCGAGGCTGATGAGTGCACAACGGAAGACCAAGCCAAAGGCAGCGACGCCAACAAGGATGACCAGGCGAAAGAGGGCGACCGAACGAGCAAATCCTCCGAAACTGTACCGAGTGCAAAAAAGGACGATAGCAAGCCTAAGCAGCCATCTCCAGTTCGTATCGATTTTGAGAATATCGACCAGCGAATTCTGGCGTTGCCCTTTCCGGCTCGCAACTACACCGGGATGCTCGCGGGCAAAACCCACATTCTGTACTTGCTTGAAGGTGTGGCCTTCGACGATGGCTCGGACGATGGTCGACAGATCATCCACAAGTTTGATCTCTGCACTCGCAAAACGGATAAAGTCCTCGACAACATCGGCAACTTCTTTATTTCGGCAAATGCCGAAAAAGCCCTATATGAACAGCTTCCGGAGGAAAAACCGGCTACAGTCGAGGATGGCGAGCGGCCACATGGCCAATGGTTCATTAAATCTGTCGAAACTTTGGGAAAGCATGAAGAGGCCGCGAAATCAGAGTCTAGCGGTCCTCTGAAGACGAGCTCCATGGAAGCCGCTGTCGATCCTCGAGCCGAGTGGAAGCAGATGTACCGGGAGGCTTGGCGAATTGAGCGTGACTTTTTCTACGATGCGAACCTGCATGGTGCGGACATAAAGACTCTGATGGCTGCTTACCAGCCCTATGTCGATAATGTAATGAGCCGCGCGGATCTTAATTACATCTTTGCCGATATGCTGGGGGAAATTACCGCACAGCACATCTATATATTCGGCGGCGACCGGCCGGAAGTGAGACACGTCGGCGGCGGACTCCTGGGTGCGGACTACACTGTCGAGCACGATCGATACCGCTTCTGGCAGGTATATCGCGGCGAGAATTGGAATCCTGATTTGCGAGCTCCCTTAACCGAACCTGGAGTGAATGTGAAAGAGGGAGAATACTTACTGGCCGTTAACGGGCGCGAACTTCACGGCAGTGATGAGATTTTCAGTTTCTTTCAGGAGACCGCCGGAAAGTCTGTGTTATTGAAGGTTGGCCCAGACCCCAGCGGGAATGGTGCACGATATGTGAACGTTGTGCCTATCGCGAGCGAACGCACTCTCCGGCTACGTGCATGGATGGAGGCGAATCGCCTGAAAGTCGACCAGCTTAGCAAGGGTCGCCTTGCCTACGTGTATCTTCCTGATACCGCCGTCAGCGGCTTCACAAATTTCAACCGATATTACTTTGCTCAAGTCGATCGCCCGGGGGCTATCATTGACGAGCGTTACAACGGTGGCGGATGGATTGCGGATTACATCGTGGACTGGCTGAAGCGTCCTCTTCTGGCAGCGGCGATGACTCGGGAAGGTAAGGACAACTATATTCCGCAAACTGTCCTCGGACCGAAAGTAATGCTAATCAATGAATACGCTGGTTCTGGGGGCGATGCTTTGCCCTGGATGTTCAGACGCCTGGGTACGGGTCCGCTGATTGGCACCCGCACTTGGGGTGGGTTAATTGGCATCGGTGGTTATCCCAACTTGATCGATGGCGGCTCCGTTACGGCGCCGCGGTGGGGAATCTACAACCCAGACACCGGCGAATTCGATGTGGAGAACAAGGGGGTGGCGCCCGACATCGAGGTTGAGCTTGATCCGGCGGCTTGGCGCCAGGGGCATGATCCGCAACTTGAAAAAGCAGTGTCCGTTGCACTCGATGAACTGGAACGCCACCCAATACAGCAGATCAAACGACCAAAATATCCTGTCTACAATTGGCGCACAGTTCGCGAGGCCGCCCGCACACCAGAAAAAGCCGCTGGCCAGAACTGAGCGAGCACGTTCAGGCGGAACTCGCGGAACAATTCAGATAGGACATAACCCGGATTGCTGGGGAACTAGCTTATGTCACTCGATTTATTTCAGCGGCCCGGGTCACCACATTGGTCGATAATTCGATTTGCGCTCCGGCCTAAGGAATCCCGCGGAGCACCTCACGCATAGGCGGTCTTTAACAAAGAGCACTAATCCGTCTTTCTTCCCGCCTTCACCCTCGCCCTTGTCGCCCTCTGCGCCGCCGGCAATCTTCGTCCCACAGCGCTGCCGATAGCGTTTGTTTCCACGAATGGCAACGATTACGTTTGTCGCGCCCGTTGAACCATTTCCACCATCACCTTCCTGGTCTCCGCCGAATCGCGAACTTCTTGCGAGAATGCGATCCGCGCGCCGCGCATGCCATCTTGGGTTCTTGCGCGCACGTGGAAGCCCAAGCGATCAACCGAAGTCATGTCTACCTCTTGGGCTTCGATACCAGCAAATACGCGGGCAAGGACGACGAGTGCATCCTTGTGGTCGGCGTTCATATGCTGCACGATTTCAGCTGCGGCATCGGACAACGGGTCGGGTTTCGCACGGGCATACTCCGCCACATCGACCCAGCCCATGACTCCAAAGCCGCCGACATAGTAAACGTCCACTACATTCATGCGATAGAAGGAAAAATCCTCAAAGTCCACCCAGTATTTGCTGTTTTCATATGCTGCGAGGTAGAGTTTGCGTGCTCCCCCCACTTCTGGTTCTTCGATTCGCAAAACGTCTCCAAGCAGAGTAACGCGCGATGCACCCAGCACATCACCACCGGAATCTGGCTGCGTGACCAGAAGTGAGGCACGTGGATCTGCTCGCAAGTTCTGAGTATGCATGGCCATCGTGCTTATGAGTAAGATGGGGCGGCCGCGATCGTCTAGTCCGTAGGGCATCACTGATCCGAACGGGAACCCCGGCTGTTTCAGCGAGTGTGTCGACAGGCTGCCGACGCGCCCCAAGTACAAGAGGGTCCGTGTTCGCTCGGCGAATGAAGGTTCTGGTACGGTTGGCTGATTTCTTGCCGTGCTGGCGTGTTTTCCTGGAGAAGAGGAAGTCATCTCGTTTCTCTACGCCAGTCTAGCGCAAAGCGGGGAACGAAGAGGACCGAGCGGCTTCATGCCTGCTAGAAGGCTCAGACCGGGCTCGGACCACCCTCAGCGTTTCTGATCTGTGGTGTCGTCGAGTCTCCCTGCTTGGCCGAAGCAGGATGCCACCTTCAGAACATTCAACCGCGACTCAGCACGGTCAAGGTTCGGGAATTTCGGGGGCTGCGAGCGTTTCCAGCCTTATGCTTCGTTCGTCCGTTCTGGCCGACGCCGTCCGCATTCCCCCATCGTCGCAAATACCGATCCATGATTTCAGGCACCACCTTTTCATCGACGATTCCCCACACAGAAGTCTACGTCGTCTTTTTTGTCCGCCTCCACCCTTGCCCGTCTCGCCCTCTGCGCCGCTGCAATCTCTCTCTCTCTCTGCCCGGCTGCCGGAGAGTCTGTTTTTCACGAACGGGAACGCCCTTCGACGGTACGTTTTTTGTCTGCCGCCCGTAATCGGAGAATGGGGGAGAAGGATCATGTTCGCTCCCAATTGTGTTGCATGACCAAGTCAGTTTTCATCGATTCCGTCGCTAAGAATCGGGCGTCCAATATTCATGGCTCGCCATGAAAAGAGCGCAATGGCCAGAAGGATGGATACAGAGAACATGGAACGCCAGATGAACCACTGTGAGAAGTCGAAAGTCATGGGCCAGCGGCGCAATACGAAATAGAAGAACAAGGTGACCGCGACCGACAGCAAGCCGAAACGGAATAGCAAGGTATACACAATTACAGCGCACAGCAATGCCGCGGGTATCGCGATCAGCAGGTTCTCCGCAGCCAACACGACCATTCCCAGGCTCACTCCGCTAGCAACCACTGCCAGCCAGTCGCGACGCGTCAGGAAGCGAGCCACAACGAGGAAGGCTCCAACGGCCAAAGCCCACTGAACGGACAAATCGGAGAAATATCCCAAGGCGGCCAGCATCTCAATGGGATTTCCCAGAGTCAGGCGGGTTGGCCGAATTGGTTGAACATCCATGACATGAAACCAGACTGGGAGCGCATTGACCCCATTCTGGATAATGGCCATCGCTGCGCCGCCGAGCGCACCAAATATCGCGTCCCGACCAACTCGCGCATCATAGACCTTACCCGCCAGGACACGAGTCCACGAGATCAGCATTTCCGGCCAGCGGCGGCGCATGTAAGGTTCTATGGCCATGTACAGGATCCACATGAATCCTGCCATGTACAGAGCATCACCACAGCCCGCCACAAAGGCCCAGTAGTCCTCCATGGGATTAGAGACAAAGTGTGCCCCTAAGGCCCAGCCCACGAATTCACCGGCAAAGATGAACAAAGCGACACGCAAGGCGCCTTTTCGATCGCCGCGGCCGCGACGCATGTTGCGGCGCGCGAGAAACCAGCCGCCGATGCCGCAGAAGGCAGCGACGACAACGAACATCGCATCGGAGAATGCGCCCAACCCGGAACCTAATTTGCGGCGGTTCGGCACCGCGTCGGTCGAAGCGGCGCGAAAATAAACGACTCTGCCGTTGTAGGCGGCGGCAGTAATCGCGGTTGTCTGTCCCGACTCTATTGTGCGCCAGTCACGCCGGATGTCGAAGGGTATCGGTGGGAGGATACTGCCGTTATCCGTGCTTGCTCCGGGGGCCACAATTCCTGACTCCGCTAGCAGAAATGACCAGTCGGGCTCCCGCAAAGCACGCGTTGCGACGGGCGACGGCACTGCGGAGAATTCGCGAAGTCTTCCACGGCCGTCGAGCACAATGCTGATCATTCCAGGGACGTCCATGGCAGGATGGCTGTTGTCGACATCTGAAAATAGATTGCCGGGGACCATCGGCTCTGGACTTTGGCGATAGAAAAACTGCTCGCGCGCGAGGGAATCCCGGCTCAACGGAATTGTTGTACTGCGATTTACGTCGAGCCACCACGCACTGTCGGCAGCGTTCTCATCGTATCCAAGGCGTGTAATCAACTCACGAGCGCGTTCAGCCAGAACTTCTGGAGGCTTGCTCCCATGAATCGCATTGAGGGCGTCAGAGTAACGTCCCACCATGGCCGAGAGAGAGATACCTATGAGAACGGCAACAAGTAATCCAAAAGAAAAGGCCGGGGACACCGCAGGAGATCCGCCAGAGGCCGCAACTGTATCTGGCGACGGAGTCTCTCCGGCTTCCATAGCTGCCCGAAGTGGATCGCCGCCGGGAAGGGCTGCGGCCACTTCGGCCGCGGAAGGTCGCGAATCAGGATTCGTTTGCAGACAACGATGGATAACGCGGTCGATCGCTGGATCAAAGCCGCTGATGATGCTTGTCAGGCGAGTCGGGGTCTGGCGGTTTTGCTCAGGCCCCTTAGTCGGCTGGAACGCCTGGCGTCCACTGAACAACTCGTACATCACGAGCCCTGCCGCGTAAACGTCCGTGCGCGCCGTAATCTCTCCCGCAGTCAGTTGCTCGGGTGCCATGTAGGCGGGTGTACCTTCGCGGGCCTGGTCCTTGCGAAGTTCCTCGAGCAGCGCTGCAAGGCCGAAATCCGTAATGCGAACCCGACCGCGGCCATCGATCATGATGTTCGCCGGCTTCAGATCGCGGTGGACGACGCCAATCTCGTGAGCCGCAGCGAGACCTGTGCAGAGCTGGTGTGCTACCTGCAAGCCCTTATCGGTATGCAAACGGCCAATGCGCTCGAGTAATGAAGCCAAGTTCTCGCCATCAATGAATTCCATGGTGATGAAGGGGCCTTCATCGCTCTCGCCGATGTCGAAGACACGGCATACGTTGGGATGAGAGATCTGTCGGGCGATGCGCACTTCGCGTTCGACTCTCGGCCAAGCGTCGGGGATATGGGCAATCGTTTTCGGCAGAAACTTCAGAGCAACGGTCTGCCCCAGGCGCAAGTCGTCGGCGCGGTACACCTCACCCATGCCTCCCTGCCCAACGGGAGCAACGATTCGGTAGCGCTTTGCCAATAACGTCCCCGGCACGAATCGCTGTTGCGAGGAAGGCCCCGGTGATCGAGTGGTGAGTGCCCACGGAACGCGTGAGAGTGCGCTCGTGTCGGTATAAGAGGCGAGGAGGGATTCAACTTCTTCCCGCAGCGCGGTGTCATGAGGACAGGCTTGATCGAGGTAAGCGCGACGCTCGGCCCCCGGAAGTTCCAGGGCCGTGGCGACAATTTCCTTAACCCTCTGCCACTGCTGGACCTTCTCCATAAGCGTCTCGTTTCATCTGCCGGGACAACCAGGCTTTCGCAACGTTCCATTCGCGCTTCACCGTGGACCGCGAAAGACCCAACACGTCGCCGATTTCCTCGATTGAGAGACCTCCGAAGAAGCGCATTTCCACGATGCGGCCTTGCTGCTCGTCGATCTGAGAAAGCTGCTTGAGGGCATCATCGAGCGCAAGCAGTTCGGCGCTTCGTTCCTGGCAAACAACCAGCCCAGCATCACAGTCAACTTTGAGTTCCGCACCGCGTTTCGTGGCGGCATGGCATCTGGCATAGTCCACCAAAATTTGTCGCATCAAGCACGATGCTACAGCCAGAAAATGAGCGCGGCTTTCGGCTTCAAAGGGCTTCTGATCGAGAAGGCGAAGGTAAGCCTCATTAACCAGTGCGGCACTCTGCAGCGTGTGTCCCGGACGCTCGCGCTGCAGGTGAT
>Ga0335077_10013322_pt1 | contig 10280 bp, 9 predicted proteins | sample Lox_Sample_31_FD_207151 | JGI IMG/M metagenome (GOLD analysis project Ga0335077, IMG submission 207151) | Soil microbial communities from Loxahatchee National Wildlife Refuge, Florida, United States - Lox_Sample_3.1 | ecosystem: Environmental > Terrestrial > Soil > Wetlands | place: USA: Florida...
GCGCCCTCGTCGGGCTCGGGAGCGTCGCCGCGGCGGTCGACGTGACCGCGGAGAGCGCCTTCTACTCCGTGCACTGCGTCCTGTCGGCGGACAGCTTCCACGCGATGGGGCTGCGCCTCCTCGCCGGCCGGTGGCTCGCCGACGCCGATGGCCCGGCGGCGCCGCGCGCGGCCGTCGTCAACCGCTCGTTCGCCATGCACTTCGGCGGCGTCGGCGGGACGCTGTTCCTGGGCTACGGCCCGGATGCGCGGCACACCGTGGTGGGCGTCGTGGACGACGCGCGGGCCGTGGGGCTGGGGGCGACGCTCGCGCCGCGGTTCGTCGTCTACACCAGCGTGCTCCAGCATCCGGCCGCCGATGCCGAGTTGCTGGTGCGCTCACGCGGCGCGCCGGACGCGGCCGGGCTGCGCGCCGCGATCGGCGCCGCGCTCGGGCCCGGGGTCTCCGCGGACGGGCCCGTCACCGCCGCGGCGCTGTTCGACGCCGAGGCGGCGCCGCTCCGCTGGTTCTCCCGCGCGTTCGGGGTGGAGGGCTGGGCCATGCTGGCCCTCGCGACGTTCGGGACCTTCGCCGTGATGTGGCTGTGGGTGGCCTCGCTCCTGGGCGAGCTGGGCCTCCGGCGCGCGGCCGGAGCCCGCCGGCCCCAGGTGCGGCGCTACGTGCTCGCGCGCGCCGCGGCGGTGGCCGCGTGGGGCACGGCCGTCGGCGCCTGGGTGGGGATGATGGTGTGGGACGCCGTGCACCGGCTCGCGGAGACGCTGCCGGCGTGGGATCCGGGCGCGGTGGTGCGGTCGAGCGTGCTGCTCGGCGCCGCCGCGCTGGCCGGCGCCTACGTCCCGGCCTGGCGCGCCGCGCGCGAGCGGCCGGCAGCGCTCATGGCGGGCGAGGGCTGAGCGTCAGCTCTTCGGGCGCGCGGCGGCGAATTGCCGGGGGTCGAACAGGCTCGCGTCGAGCGGCTGGCCGGTCTGGATGTCCACGTACTCCTCGCGCCACACGGGCCGGCCGCCGACCACGAAGACCACCCGGGCCGAGAGCCACGCCTGGCCCACCGGGCGGTAGTCCTCGAACCGGGTGTCGGCCAGCCGGGTCGCGCCGGGCCGGCCCACCTGCTGCAGCATCCGGACGAACACCAGCCGCTCCCGGTCCACCCAGAACTGCACGTGGGTCGTGTCGCCGGCCGCGGCGCCCACCACGTACACCGGCCGTCCCTGCCAGGTGTCCTCGTGCATCGCGCCGAGGTCGATGCCGAGCCGCGCGAGCTTGGCGAGCGTCGTGTCCGCCGGCTGGACGTACACGTCGAAGCCGAGCACCAGGAGCGAGTGGATCAGGGGCACCGTCCGGGCCAGCGTGTCGTGCGCGAACACGAACTCGGAGTCGCTGCGGAACAGGACGCCGCCGCCGCTGTCTGCGGGGAGAAAGTCGATCCGGAGGTTGCCCGGAAACGTCGCGCACTCCCGCCAGGTGGAGTACGTCTCCTTGCCGGCGGTGTCGGTGGCGGTGTTGTGCTGCGTGAACGCGAGGGTGCGATACCAGGATCCGGCATACCGGTCGTGCATCGCGCGGATCAGCTCCCGCCCGTCCCGGGGCGCCCCGGACAGGCCGAGCGTCAGCGCGAGCAAGGAGATCGAGGCGTACACGAGGGGCCCTCCGCGGCTGCGGTGCGTGCGGCTCGGTGGCTGCGTGAATGCTGAGGGACCCTGAATATCGCGAAATGGCGCAGCCCGCGGTAGAGACGATGGCCATGGCGCGCGGGACGATTATCTTGGTGCCGGCACGAACGGGATAGGGGCCGAGTGGAGACAACCTCCGTGCGGCGCCGGCGGGCGGAGCGCCGGCGGCTGTGGGACAGGCGCTCGCCGCTGGCGCGACGCACCGACGCCGACCGGCGGCGCCGCGACCGCCGCAGCGCGGCGCAGCAGTTTCACTCCGAGCGGCGCGGCCGGCCCGACCGCCGCCAGGCCGCCCGCCGCCTGGTCCCGGACCGCCGGATGCAGCTCTCGCGCCGGCTCGGACGTCGGCGGCGCGACACCCCCACGCCGTACACCATCGAGCACATGGACCAGCTGCGGACGCGGTTCGCCACGCCCGGACCCGTCACCTGCCCGGCCTGCGGCGGCTCGTTCACGCTCGGCCCGGCGCGGCGGCGCGGCGCCGAGATCGCGCGCCGGGTGGTCTGCCTCGGCTGCGGCCGCGCCGCCGTGGTGCCCAACTCCCGCGCGGCCCGGATCCTCCTCATCGACCAGAACGAGGCGGTCCGCGGCCACATGGCCACGATGCTCGCCGGCGCCGGCCACGAGGTGGTGGAGGCGGGCGACGCCAGCATCGGCCTCGTCGCCTACGAGACGGTGCCGGCGGACGTCGTCTTCCTCGACGTGCTCACGACGGGACGCATGGACCCGACCGACTTCCTGCGCCAGCTGCGGCGCCGCTACCCGGACGCCCGCGTGGTGGCGATGGCCGGCCGGCCGACCTTCAGCGGCGTGGACCTGCTGGCCGTGATGCAGGGCCTGGGCGCGGCGCGCACGATGCGGATGCCGGTCACCCGCGACAAGATCCTGCAAACGGTGGAGGAGGTACGCCCGTAGCGAGGCTTCTCCCGTCCGCCGCGGCACTCACGGCGCTCCTCGCGCTGGCCTGCGGTGGCGGGCGGGAACGCACGACCCGAGGCGGGGCGGCCGCGCCCGCCGCGGCGCGGGTCGGCGCGCCGCCTCCCGTGCGCCACGTGTTCGTGATCGTGCTGGAGAACGAGGGCTACGCCACCACCTTCGGGCCGGGCACGGCCGCCCCCTACCTCGCCGACACCCTGGCCCCCTCGGGCGCCCTGCTGCGCCAGTACTACGCGACCGGCCACAACAGCCTCGACAACTACCTCGCGATGATCAGCGGGATCGCCCCCGACATGGCGACCCAGGCGGACTGCCGCGTCTACGAGGAGTTCCGGGAGACCGGCGTCGCGCCCGACGGCCAGCCCGTCGGCCGCGGCTGCATCTACCCGGCCCACGTGCGCACGATCGCCAACCAGCTCGCAGCCGCGCACCTGTCCTGGAAGGCGTACATGGAGGACATGGGGAACGAACCCAGGCGGGAGGCCGCCGCGTGCGGCCACCCGCGCGTCGGCGCGCGGGACCGCACCCAGACCGCGCATCGCCGGGACCAGTACGCCGCCAAGCACGACCCGTTCGTGTACTTCCATGCCATCATCGACTCGGCGTCGTGCCGGGCGAACGTCGTGCCGCTGTCCGCTCTCGCAGCCGACCTCGCGACGGCCGGGCGCACGCCCAACCTCGCGTTCATCTCGCCCAATCTCTGCCACGACGGGCACGACGCGCGGTGCGCGGACGGCGAGCGGCCCGGCGGACTGGGATCCGCCGACCGGTTCCTCGCGCGCCTGGTGCCCGTGATCACGCACGCACCGGCGTTCCGCGACGGGCTCCTGATCGTGACGTTCGACGAGGCGGGATCCGACGACGCGTCGGCGTGCTGCGACGAGCCCACCGGACCGAACACGGACCGGCCCGGGATCTCCGGGCCGGGAGGCGGGCGCACCGGGGCGGTGCTGGTCTCGCCGTTCGTCAGGGCGGGCACCGTCTCCGACGTGCCCTACAACCACTACGCGCTGCTCGAGAGCCTCGAGCAGATCTTCGCCCTGCCCTACCTCGGCTACGCCGGACGTCCGGGCCTGGCGGCCTTCGGCGCCGACGTGTACGGCGCTAGCGGTACGCCTGCTGGTGCACCGCCTTCACGGCGCGACCCGACGGGTCGTTCGCGTTCCTGAATGCGGCGTCCCAGGCCAGCGCCTCCGGCGTGCTGCACGCCACCGACGGCACCGACGGCACGCACGCGGCCGCCGAGTCGGACGGGAAGTGCTCGTGGAACAGGGAGCGGTAGAAGTACTCCTCCTTCGACAACGGCGGGTTGATCGGGAACCGGAACCGGGCGTGCGCCAGCTCGTCGTCGGTCACGGCCCGCGCGGTCATCTGCTTGAGGGTGTCGATCCAGCTGTAGCCCACGCCGTCGGAAAACTGCTCCTTCTGCCGCCACGCCACGGTCGCCGGCAGCGTGTCCTCGAAGGTCTTCCGCAGCACCCACTTCTCGATGTGCCCCTCGCGGACCATCTTGTCCGCGGGGTTGAGCCGCATCGCGACGTCGAGGAAGTCCTTGTCGAGGAACGGCACCCGGCCTTCGACGCCCCACGCCGCGAGCGACTTGTTGGCCCGCAGGCAGTCGTACAGGTGCAGCTTGCTCAGCTTGCGGACGGTCTCCTCGTGGAACGCCCGGGCGTCGGGCGCCTTGTGGAAGTAGAGGTACCCGCCGAACACCTCGTCCGCCCCCTCGCCGGAGAGCACCATCTTCACGCCCATCGACTTGATCACCCGCGCCATCAGGTACATCGGCGTCGAGGCGCGCACCGTGGTGACGTCGTAGGTCTCGAGGTGGAAGATCACGTCGCGGAGGGCGTCGAGGCCCTCCTGGATGGTGAAGTGGATCTCGTGGTGGACCGTCCCGATGTGCTCGGCCACCTGCCGGGCCGCCGCCAGGTCGGGCGAGCCCTCGAGCCCGACGGCGAACGAGTGCAGCTGCGGCCACCACGCCTCCTGCGTGTCGTGCGACTCGACGCGCCGCGAGGCGAAGCGCTTGGCCGTGGCCGAGATGATGGACGAGTCCAGCCCGCCCGACAGCAGCACCCCGTAGGGCACGTCGGACATCAGCTGCCGGTGCACCGCCTGCTCCAGCGCGCGCCGCAGCAGGCTCCGGTCGGTCGCGTTGTGCTCCACCGCCGCGTACGCCATCCAGTCGCGCTCGTACCAGCGGTGCAGCTTGCCTTCCTTGCTCCACAGGTAGTGGCCGGGCGGGAACTCCTCGAACTTGCGGCACACCCCTTCCAGCGCCTTCAGCTCCGAGGCCACGTAGAAGTTCCCGTACTGGTCCCAGCCCATGTACAGCGGCACGACGCCCATGTGGTCCCGGGCGATGAGGTACGCGTCCTCGGCCTTGTCGTACAGCGCGAACGCGAAGATGCCGTTCAGGTCCTCGAGGAAGCCGACCCCCTTCTGGCGGTACAGCGCGAGGATCACCTCGCAGTCGGAGTGGGTGAGGAACTCGTACGAGCCGTTGAGCCCGCCCCGGATGTCCTCGTGGTTGTAGATCTCGCCGTTCACCGCGAGGACGAGGTTGCCGTCCTTGCTGTACAGCGGCTGGCGGCCGGACTGCGGATCCACGACGGCGAGGCGCTCGTGGGCGAGGATGGCCTTCTCCGACAGGAACACCCCCGACCAGTCGGGTCCGCGATGGCGGACCTTCTTCGACATCGTGAGGACCTGGGTCCTCAGCGAGTCCGCATCCTTCTTGAGATCGAACACTCCGACGAATCCGCACATTGCCCTGCCGCGGCCTTTCTCGTGACGGGTGAGCCGAGCGATCTGGATCGGGGGAAACCGACGGTCTATCGGAACATACCGTTGGGCGGTCCCGTATTCACCTCCGCGCCCGGGTCGGGCACCGGGCTCCGCCCGCTCCCCGGCGAGCCCCGCGCGGCGTGCGGCCGGGGCTCCGACCCTGTTTCGCGCTCGCCCTAACGCTCCGCTGACGCACGACCCGTAGTCTGGTCCCACGAGCCGGCCACCCACCCGCGGAGGGAACCGATGACTGCCACCATGAACGCGCCGGGCGCCGCGGTCGAGCGCTGGCCGACCGAGCTGCCGCTCCAGGCCCTGTGCATCCTCGTGTCGCTGGGGATCTACCTGCTGCTGGTCGTCACGGTGGTGGGCGCGGTCTACGCCCTGGCGTTCGGGCTGTTCTTCTTCGTCGCGCACGCGATCCTGGTCGCCCAGGTGCGCGGCAGCGCGGTGCGCCTGGGGCCCGACCAGTTCCCCGAGCTCTATCGCCGCGTGCTGGACATCGCGACCCGCATCGGCCTCGACGACCTCCCCGACGCGTACCTGATGCAGGCGGGCGGCGCGCTCAACGCGTTCGCCACCCGGTTCCTCGGCCTCAACCTGATCGTGCTGTATTCGGACCTGCTCGAGGCGTGCGGCGACGACGAGGCGGCGCGGGACATGATCATCGCCCACGAGCTGGGCCACCTCAAAGCCGGCCACGTGAAGGTGCGCTGGCTCATGGCCCCGGCGATGTTCGTCCCCTTCCTCGGCACCGCCCTGTCGCGGGCGCGCGAATACACCTGCGACCGCTACGGCCTGGCCGGCGCCGGCGATCGGAGCGGCGCCCTCCTCGGGCTCACGATCCTGGCGGCGGGCGGGAAGCACGCCCCGGCCGTGAACCGGCGCGCGCTCGCCCGGCAGCGCGAGGACCTCGCCACCGGCTGGCTCACCATCGGCGAGTGGTTCGGGACCCATCCCCCGCTCTCCAAGCGCATCGCCGCGCTCGACCCCGCCCTGGTGGAAGGCTCGACCGTGCCGGTGAGCGGCCGGGTGCGCGCGCTCGCCATCATCGCGGCTTTCGTGGCCGTCGTCGTGGTCGGGAGCGCGCTGCTGGTGGGGGTGTGGTCGCGCGCGCTGCGCGAGGCCCGGCGCCCGGCCGTCCTCCAGGAGCAGGAGAGCGCGCCGCCGCTCGGCACGAGCGAGGGGCGCTAGCGAGCCGACCGCGCCGGCGGTCGCCCGCCGCTACGCGACCTCGGCGCCCTGCTCCTCGAGCAGCCGGCGCAGCACCGAGCGGTGGCAGCGAGCCTCGTCCGCGCAGTAGCAGCCCACCGAGAAGTTGGACTCGCGCGACAGCGCGGCCAGGAGCCGCAGCAGCCGGGCCTTCTCCGGCGCCGCCATCTCGGAGCGGTAGCGCTTGACGAACCGGACCCACGCGCCCGGCGTGTCCGCGGCCTGCGCGAGCTTCACCAGCTGGGCGCTCGGCGCCAGCTCCGGGAGCCACACGTCGTACCAGTTCTGCGCCGCGTGCTGAGCCTTCGGCACGCCCCGCGGCGGATGCCGCACGGTGCCGATCCGGAGGCCCTCGCCGCGGCCCCGCGCGCTTCCGAGTCGAACGATCCGTACGGCCATCGCTCCGTCCCTCCCCGTCCGTGATCGAGCAATAACCTAGCACACGCGCCGCCGCCGGCGGCCGCCCCGGCCGCGGACGGCGAGATCGCGCCCGCCGCGCCGTGCCGCGGCACGGCCGCGCCGGGTGCCCCGGCGACGGGCACCCGGCCCTGCCGCTTCCATTGAGGACACGTTAGGATATCTAGAGACATCTATGAACACATTGAACGCCGAGGAAGCGGCGGCCGTCCTGCACCTCAGCGTCAAGCGCGTGCAGCGCCTGTCGCGGGCGGGCAAGCTCCCCGCCGTCCGGGTCGGCCGAAAGTGGCTGTTCCGGCGGGAGGAGCTGGACCGACTGCTGGGCGCGCCCGGTCCGATGGCGAGCGCGCCGGTCGAGCTGAGCGCCCGCAACCAGCTCCGCGGCACGATCCGGTCGGTGAAGCTGGACGGCGTCATGGCCGAGGTGCGGGTGCGGATCGGCGACCAGGAGCTGGTGTCCGTCATCACGAGCGGCTCGGCGAGGCGGCTGCGGCTCAGGGCCGGCGACGACGTGTTCGCCGTGATCAAGTCCACCGAAGTGATGATAGGCAAGGGCTGACGCCGTGCGCGTCCTGAAGCGGGGTTCGTGGCTCGGGGCGCCGGCCTGCCTGGCGCTGGCCGTTGCCGTCCATCCCGGGGGACGGCCTCGCCCCCTGGTCCGGCTTCCGGCGGCACCGAGCCGCACGCTGACGGTCTTCGCGGCGGCATCGCTCACCCGGGCGTTCTCCGACCTCGGCGACTCGCTCGAGCGGCGGACTCCGGGTCTCGAGGTCAGGTTCAACTTCGCAGGCTCCCAGCAGCTGGCGCTCCAGATCGAGCAGGGCGCGGCCGCGGACGTGTTCGCGTCCGCGGACCAGCGCTGGATGGCCGACGTGCGCGACAGCGGCCTGGTGGAGGGCACGCCGCGGGTCTTCGCCCACAACCGCCTGGTGGTGATCACGCCGGCGGCGGCGCCGATCGCGGGCCTGCGGGACCTGGCGCGGCCCGGCCTCAAGCTGGTGCTCGCGGCCGACGCGGTCCCGGCCGGGCGGTACGCCCGGGCAGCGCTGCTCAACCTCTCGAGGCTGCCCGGGTTCACGGCGGAGTTCGGCCGGCGCGCGCTGGCCAACGTGGTCTCGAACGAGGAGAACGTGAAGGCGGTGGTCGCCAAGGTGCAGCTCGGCGAGGCCGACGCCGGCATCGTGTACGTCTCCGACGTCACCGCGGAGGTCGCGCCTCGCGTGAGGCGGATCGAGGTGCCCGATGCGGCGAACGTCGTCGCCGACTACCCGGTCGCGGTGCTACGCCACGCGCCCGACCCGGAGGACGCGCGCGCATTCGTCGCGCTGCTGCTCTCGCCCCCCGGGCAGGCCGTGCTGCGGGCGAACGGGCTCCTCGCCGCCGTGGGTGACTGACCACGGACCCCGCGGCGCGGGTGACGGCCGGGCGCCGCGTGGGTCCGGTGCTGTGGGAGGTCGGCGTGCTGGCGGCCGTCGGCGTGCTGCTCGCCTTTCTCGGCCTGCCGCTCGTGAGCCTGCTGGTGCGCGTGCCTCCCGCCGAGCTGTGGGCCCGCCTCGCCACGCGGGCCTCGTTGACGGCGCTGCGCCTCAGCCTGGAAACCAGCGTGTGCGCCACGCTCGCAGTGGCGGGCCTCGGTCTTCCCGCCGCCTACGTCCTCGCCACCAAGCGGTTCCGCGGCAAGCGCGTGCTCGAAGTGCTGGTCGAGCTGCCGATGGTGCTGCCACCCACGGTGGCGGGCGTCGGCCTGCTGCTGGCCTTCGGCCGGGCGGGGCTCGCGGGCCGCGCGCTCGGCGCCGTCGGTCTCTCCATCCCCTTCACCACCCTCGCCGTCGTGCTGGCGCAGGTGTTCGTCGCCTGTCCCTTCTTCATCTCGGCGGCCACCGCCGGCCTCCGGGAGGTCGAATCGCGCTACGCCGACGCCGCGGCGACGCTCCGCGCGACTCCGGGGTACGCGTTCCGGCGGGTGCTGATGCCGCTGGCGCTGCCGTCGCTCGTCGCCGGCGGCGCGATGAGCTGGGCGCGCGCGCTCGGCGAGTTCGGCGCGACGATCATGTTCGCCGGCAACCTCCCCGGCAGGACGCAGACGCTGCCGCTGGCGGTGTACATCGGGCTGCAGACCGACCTCCAGAGCGCGGTCGCGCTGTCGGTGATCCTGCTCGTCCTGTCGTTCACCGTGCTGCTCGGGCTCCGGCTGGCTCGCCGGCCGCCCCGGGTGCCCTGGGTGGGTCGTGCTCCGGGCGACGCTCGCTAAGCGGCGCGGCGGCTTCGCGCTCGACGTCGCCGTCGAGACGCCGGAAGGCGCCACGCTCGTCGTGGTGGGCGAGAGCGGCGCCGGCAAGACGACGCTGCTCCGCCTGCTCGCGGGCCTGGACCGGCCCGACGCCGGCCGCATCGCGGTGGGCGACCGCGTGTACTTCGACGCGGAGGCCGGAGTCGAGCTGCCGGCCTGGGAGCGCGAGGTGGGCTACGTCGCCCAGGACTACGCGCTGTTCCCGCACCTCACGGTCCACGAGAACGTGGCGTTCGGCCTGCGGGCCCGGGGCCTCCCGCGCGGCGCCGCGCGCGAGCGCGTGGACGCGGCGCTGGACCGGCTGGGCATCACGGCCCTGGCGCGCCGCCGTCCGGCGGAGCTGTCGGGCGGGCAGCAGCAGCGCGTCGCGCTCGCGCGGGCGACGGTCACCGAGCCACGGCTGCTGCTGCTGGACGAGCCGCTCTCGGCGCTGGACCTCGGCACCCGCCAAGCCGTGCGCGGCGAGCTGTGCTCGCTGCTGGCGGAGCTGTCCGGGGCCACCGTCTTCGTCACCCACAGCCCGCTGGACGCCACGGTGTTCGGCGACACCATCGCCGTGATCGAGGACGGGAGCCTCACGCAGGTGGGCGGCCGCGACGAGCTGCTGCGGCACCCGCGCTCCGCCTACGTCGCGACCCTGCTCGGGGTGAACCTGCTGCGGGGTTCGGTGGTGAGCCGCGATGCCGGCGGCGTGGCCCACGTCCGCACGGCCGACGGGATGCTGGCGGTGGCCGATCCCGGCGTGGACGGCGACGTGTTCCTGACGGTCAATCCGCAGGAGATCACGCTCTACCCGGAGCCGCCCGCCGGCAGCGCGCAGAACGTGTTCCGCGGCCCCGTCGTGGAGATCGTGCCCGAGCCCCCGGCCGGCGACCGGGTCCGCGTCGCGCTGGGCACCAGTCCTCCGCTCGTGGCCGAGGTCACCCGCCAGGCGGTCGCCGGCCTCGGCCTGCGCGCAGGCCTGC
>Ga0335077_10013323_pt1 | contig 10279 bp, 6 predicted proteins | sample Lox_Sample_31_FD_207151 | JGI IMG/M metagenome (GOLD analysis project Ga0335077, IMG submission 207151) | Soil microbial communities from Loxahatchee National Wildlife Refuge, Florida, United States - Lox_Sample_3.1 | ecosystem: Environmental > Terrestrial > Soil > Wetlands | place: USA: Florida...
TTGCCTTGTGCCTCCCGCCGGGCCAGCTTGGCCAGACCGAAATCGAGGATCTTTGCCCGGCCGTCCTTGGTTATGAAGATGTTTTCGGGCTTCAGGTCGCGGTGGGTGATACCCTGTTCGTGCGCGGCTGCCAGCCCGCGGGCGATCTGGAGAGCATAGTCAACCGTCTTACGAAGACCTATACCCGCGCCGCCCAGCCGGTCCCGGAGGGTCCCGCCTTGCAACAGCTCGGAAACCAGGTAGGGAGAGCCTTCGTAGGTGCCAATGTCATAAATGGCAAGAATGTTGGCGTGGTTCAGCATCCCGGCGGCACGGGCTTCCTGCTCGAAGCGCCGAAGCCGGTCCGGATCGGAGGAAAGCGCCGACGGCAAGACTTTGATGGCTACTTCCCTCCCCAGCCGCGAGTCCTTGGCCCGATATACTTCCCCCATTGCACCGGCCCCGATGGACGCAACGATCTCATAGGGACCAAGCTGGGTCTTTGTGCTAATAGCCATTAACCGTCCTCCCCAGGGTGCCTGAACTCAGGTTGTAAATTTTTGTGATCCTCCATCTTACACTAGCGAATCAAGAGCTTGACGCCCGGAAAGGTCCCATCAACGAAAATAGTGGCGTTGTTAAAGGTGACGTGAAGAAGTTCGGCGGGGACCACGACGCGACTCTACGTCCACCTAGCCGTTCACGCAGCCATTCAAACCAGCCGGCAGTGGTTGCGCCTCCCAGGTGGTACGCTTCAGTGTTATCCAGGATGATCTTTCAGCCGCCCGCGGTCCAACGGAATGGCGGCTCTCCAAACTGGCACAACATACTCGGTAGCGAAACTGCTGATCGTATCAGGCCAGAATTCTCGTAGGGTCCGGAACTAATCGCCGCGGCCAACGGCATAAGAATTCAAACCATTCATACGCCTGTTGACCATCGGCCTGGGGGATAGTGCCTGGGAGACGGGCTTTGCGATGTTGCCGGGATATTCAACGTACGATTTGATGGTGGTCGGAATTACGCGCTATCCGGAAGTCTTGCCAGCCCCGGGCCAGAAGTCAGATTCAGCGGTTGCAGAGATCGGGAACGAGAAACGACGGTCACGTCAGTTTGGCCCCAAGGACTCTTCATCAGGAGTCAAGCACCCGCCTCACAGTCCCTTCCCCTATCTCCATCCGCCTTACAATCTGCCGGTAGCTGAGGCCCCTGGCCCGAAGTTGGACGACCTCGTATCGGTCGAACGTCCTCTTTGGCCTTCCCACCGGCAGATCCTTCCCGGATCGGCTGTGAACCTCCTTGCCGACCTTGCCAGCAGCGTACTGGCCCCGGTAGCGCTTCAGTCCAGCCATGGAACGCTCTCGAATCAGTTCCCGCTCGAATTCCGCGGCGGCCATCAGGATGTGTAGCAGGAACCTTGCAGCCGGATTCGATTCATCCCTATCAATGTTCTGACTCGTCGCTATCGCCGCAGTTCCCCCAACTGCATCTCACAATTCTGATCTGTGGTGGAAACCCTCGCGTAGATTGTTGCTTTCATGCTTCCTGAATGCCCTTGCTCGTCTCGTGGGAACCACCCCAACGCCGAGCCTTAGTTGGGCCGCATTTGGGCCGCAAAACCCTCCATGTTTGCGGTTTTCCCAAGATGCAGCGAGGTTGTTATCTTGTTGTGGGAATTCAGTTGGGTGGTGGGCCCGACAGAACTCGAATCTGTGACCTCTACCGTGTCAAGGTAGCGCTCTAACCAACTGAGCTACGGGCCCGACTGGAAGGTGATGCCCGAATTATAGCATGGGCCTTTTTCCGCGCCGGTAACCGCGGTTGAGATCATGGCTGCGGCCGCTGGCTGCTATTGCCGCACTACCGTGGCTGACCTCCACGATGAATTACCGGCGGCGTCGAACGCTCTGAAGATAATCGTATTCGTGCCCACGCTGAGCGGGATGCTGTTCGCTGTCCAGGTCAGGGTTCCAGCGGCGAAACCCGACGTTCCGGTGGAATTCGACCAGGTGACCTGGGTGACCCCAACGTTGTCCATCGCGGTGCCGCGGAAGCTGATGGTGGCTGCGGCGGTCGCGATCATGCTGGAGGCCGGATAGGTGATCACAATTGAGGGCGGCGTTTTGTCAGTGGAACCGGGTTGCGGAGGATTCGCCGGGGGCGGATTCGGCGACGAGGGTGGCGCTGACTGTCGTCGCACCACCGAGATCTGCTGACTCGCGATGTGGCCGGCGGCGTCGGTTGCGGTGATGGTAATGAAGTTCGTCCCCATCACGAGTGGAATCGCAGCTGTCCAATTCGGCGAGCCTGTTGCGTTGCCGGCCGCTCCGCTGAGCGTCTTCCACGTGATTCGTACTATGCCGGCGCCTCCGGTTACCCCTCCGGTGAGTGAAACTGAGGACGCGGTTGTCGTCGCTGGGGGCGCCTGCAGTGTCAGCAACAGTGTTGGCGCCGGAGAAGGCGGGGGCAGTCCCGGCGGCTCTGGGGCCTGGGCACGCGCACCATAGAGCGACTGCACGATTCCAATGTCTCCGCTACTCAGGTGTTTGCCGAGCCGGTAGTAAGGATACATGACGTCATCCGGATTGTCGGTGTGAACCAGGCCCAAAGCGTGCCCGGCCTCATGAAGGACCACCGTGTACACGTCGGTATCGGCGCCAATCTGCCAGCGCTCGTCGTCATCCAAATGCATGTCGCCCGCGATGGGTTCCGGGTTTGGAGGAGCAGGATAAAAGGTGTGCGCCAGAACCCCGCCGGGCCCGTCGAACGGGAAGGCATCGCCGTGAGATCCACGCGCAAACAGGATATTCACGGTTCGACGAGCCTGCGCATTCGCCCCGCTTACGAAGTTCACCAGTGCCACTTTCGACCATTCATTGAAGGCGCGGAGGATTTCGGATTGAGTCGCGGCCGCTGGTAGTTTTTCGGTCACCTGAGAGAACACGTAGCCGAGCACGAGGCCGCTGGACCCCGACACCGGCCAACTGTAGGCATTGCCGGCGGTCTGGGCAACGACCGTTTCCTGGACGATTGCTCCGCTACACACGCGGACCGGCTTGTGCGAGATTAGCTCCGGCGATGCCGGGAATATGTAAGCCACCTCGTCCCATGACGCAAGACGGGACAGATCGCCCATGGTTCCGGTCACCAGCAGGTGGTGACTGGCGAGACTACTGTTTTCGATAAGCGGCAAACCATGCTCCCGCACCAGAGCACAGGCCTGTTTCATATCCACGTCAGAGTGGAACTCGACAACGCTTGCGGAACAGGCTTGTGCCGCCAGCAGCGGACTGATCTTGTCGCGAGGCTCGAGCCTTGAAACCCAGACGACAGGCAAGCCATCGAACGAAAAATCATCCGGCGCCGCAATCATCAACGTCGACTTCGGCAGATATCCGGTGACTACAATGCCGCGATTGCGCAAGCTGTGGAATGTCTCCTGGCGAAGGCCGCCGTCTAACTGAATCAGATAATGCGAGCTTCCCGCAGTCCGCCGTTTCAGCGGGCTCGCCAGATACTCGGTCCGGTCGGGTCGTGGTTCAAAATCTCTTGTCTTGAGATGAATGGTTTCTGCGGCGAGAGTGGCGACCCCACATGCCGCCACGAGCAAACTACGTAGACAGATCACACCTATCTAATCGACCTCGCCTGAGACTTTCTGTAGGGGAGAGCACTTAATTTACAGTTAATGAAAGTTAGCGCCCTCCTACTAGCTCTTGCCGGTGTCGTGATCGCGACGCAGCGCGCCCGGGCGGCCAGCGAGTCGGTCTCTTACACCATTCAGACGGTTGCCGGAAGCGGCGAAGTCGGCGACGGCGGCCCGGCGCTCAATGCCGCGATCAGCGATGCCGAGGGTGTAGCCATCGACAGTCTTGGAAATATCTTCATTGCCGACGCCTACGATCATCGCATCCGCAAAATCACCCCGGACGGGATGATCACGACGGTCGCCGGTGATGGCTCACCGGGTTTTCGCGGCGACGGGGGGCCAGCATCGGCTTCAAGGCTCAACACGCCTTACGGAATCACCGTCGACGGCGCGGGCAACCTATATATTGCCGACCTTGGGAACAACCGCGTGCGCAAAATAGCGCCAGACGGCACCATCTCAACGGTTCCCGGCACGGATTCCTTGCTCGCGCCGCGCAACGTGGCGTTGGACGCAGCCGGCTCGCTCTATATCTCCGAATTCAACGGGCATCGTGTCCAGCATCTGCGGACGGACGGCGTTGTGGAAATCGTAGCCGGCACAGGCGTTGCCGGGTTTGGGGGCGACGGCGGGCCGGCCACCGCCGCGCAGTTGTCTTCTCCCGCGGGTCTGGCGCTCGACTCGGCCGGAAATCTGTACATTGCGGACAGCGGCAACGGCCGCATCCGGAAAGTAGCCGCTGGCATGATGACCACGGTGCTTGGCCCGGATGCATCCGGCAACAGTCCGCTCTACCTTCCCACTGCCGTAGTCTTGGATGGCTCGGGGGATCTATACATCGCGGATTCCGGCAACGACCGCGTTGAGTTTCTGACGTCTTCCGGTATTCAGAACACGGTGCCCGGAGCCGGACGCGACCTGGCTTTCGATGGAGCGGGCAATCTCTATATCGCTAGTTGGTGGCACCTGTTGCAACTGACGCCTGCGGGCACGCTCCAGACCATAGCGGGCGACGGTTCGTATTGGTTTCGTGGTGACGGCGGCAATGCGGTCTCGGCCCGGCTGTGGGGACCGGTGGCACTGGCGCTGGACCCGGCTGGTGCGCTGTACATCGCCGACCGGAATAATTGCCGGATTCGCGTCGTCACTCCATCGGGCATTATCGACACGGCCGCGGGAGATGGAAGCTCCGGGCCAGCCGACACGCAATTGAGCTATCCCGCGGGTGTGGTGGTGGATAACACGGGTGCAGTGGATATTGCCGATCAGGACAACGACCGCATCCAGCAGATGACAGCGGCGGGGACCATCATGCCGCTGGCTGGAACCGGAACCGCCGGATTCAATGGCGACGGGCTGACCGCCACCGCGACCCAACTCTTCTCCCCGGGCGCACTGGCCCTGTCCGGAGATCACACTCTCTATTTTGTCGACAAAGGCAATCAGCGCGTGCGCAAACTCGCTACAAATGGAATCATTTCCACGGTGATTCAAGCCGCCGCTGCAGGTGTGGCCGTGGACCCATCGGGGAGCGTCTACGTTGCCGATGCCACGCTCCACAGCGTGGAGCGCATCGACTCGCATGGACAGGTGACGATTCTTGCGGGCACGGGCACGGCTGGGTTTGCGGGCGACGGCGGACCGGCGACGTCGGCGCAGCTTAATTCGCCCTCCGGTCTCGCAGTGGATTCGCAAGGGAACCTCTACATTGCCGACACGGGCAACAGCCGAATTCGCATGATCGGCTCCGACGGCACTATGCGCACGATCGCCGGCAATGGCATGGCGGATTTCGATGGAGATGGAGGACCGGCGCTCTCGGCCGCGTTCAATACGCCGATGGGCCTGGCCGTGGATGCCGCCGGAAACCTGTTCATCTCCGATTTCGGAAACAATCGTATCCGCAAGCTGACGCCCTCACTGTTTGTCGCCGAGCAGACCACGCCGCTCAGCCTGGTGAATGCCGGCAGCATGCTGGCAGGGCCGATTGCGCCGGGTGAGATTGTTTCGATCTTCGGCCTGGGTATCGGCCCGGTTACCCCGTCGGGCGGTACGCTGGATGCCTCGGGGTTGATGGCCACCGAAGTGGCCCAAACCCAGGTTCTGTTCGATGGTTCCGCCGCACCGCTATTTTACGTGCAAGACAGCGAGATCAATGTGCAGGCGCCGTATGAAATTGCCGGCAAAAGCACGGTCGACGTTGAGGTTTTCTTCCAGGGGAAATCCTGCGGCAAAGTTACGGTACCGGTGGCTTCTTCTGCGCCGGCGATCTTCACCGTGAGCGCCGGAACCGGTCTCGCGATCGCTCTCAACGAAAACGGTTCACTGAACTCGCCGGTTGAGCCGGCGGCGCGCGGATCCATCGTGACTCTGTATGCCACAGGAGACGGCGCGGAAATCCCGGCTGCCATGGATGGCAAACCGGCGGCAGAGCCGCTTCCAAAACCCACGCTTCCGGTCACACTGACCGTAGGCGGTCTCCCGGCTGAAGTTCAATTTGCCGGCGCTGCTCCTGAGTTTGCCGGGCTTCTGCAGATCAATGCGCGAGTTCCCAGTGCACTCGCATCCACAGGAGATGTGCCCGTGGTCTTGCGGATTGGAACCGCATCCAGCCAGACGGGCGTCACGCTCGCGGTACGATAGTTGGAAGACGGGCAGGGAAGCGCCCGCGCACCCTGTGGACACTCTGTTCGATGAACCCTCCGCATTCGATCGGGACGCCTTGGCCGCGCGCCTGAAGGACCTCGCGGTTCGCCATATCTACATCGGCGGCAGCTCATGGAAGTACGAAGGCTGGCTGGGCCAGATCTACAGCCGCGGCACCTACCTGGTTCGCGGCCGGTTCTCGCAAAAGCTTTTCAATGACACGTGCCTAAGAGAGTATGCGCAGACTTTTCCCACGGTCTGTGGCGACTTCGCGTTTTACCAGTTCCCCAGCGCAGAGTTCTGGCGCCGCCTGTTCTTGCAGACGCCCGCCGGCTTCCGCTTCGCTTTCAAGGTGCCGGAGCAGATCACCTGCAGAGTGTTTCCGGCTCACGGGCGGTATGGCAGCCAGGCTGGGGCGGAAAACGAATCGTTCCTGGACGCCGATCTGCTCAAGGAATCCTTTTTGCGGCCGCTTGCTCCCTACCGCGACCGAACCGCCCTTCTGATCTTCGAGTTCGGCGGTTTTTCTAAAAAGACGTTCGCGAATGCCGGCGAATTTGTCGAGCGGCTGGACCCGTTTCTGACCAGGCTGCCGCCCGAGTTCCGCTACGCCGTCGAGATCCGCAACCCGGACTTCCTCGAGCGCGGCTATTTCCGCAGCTTGCATAGCCACAACGTAGCGCACGTCTTCAACGCCTGGTCGCGCATGCCGGAGCTGCGCCACCAGATGGCCCTTCCGGATTCTTTCACGGCCGATTTTATCGTCAGTCGCGCATTACTAAGGCAGGGTCGCAGCTATGAGGAGGCCGTGCAGGTGTTCTCGCCGTACACCGAAGTGAAGGACCCCAATCCGGGCGTGCGTGCGTCGTTGCGCGAGATGATCCGCATTGCCCAGGACAAGCAGACAACGGCCTTTCTGTTCGTGAACAATCGACTGGAAGGCAACGCGCCGGCTACCATCATTGCCATCACCGAGCCGTGACTCTTGTTAGCGCAGCTTCCAATGATCGTCCGCGAACTCGGCGATCTGCTCGTTCCAGGTTCCGAACTTGGCCGCCATCTGTCCGCCGTCGACGACCAGCGCCGCGCCCGTGATGTATGAGGCTAGATCGGACGCCAGAAACGCGATGGCGTTGCCGACTTCTTCAGGCGCGCCGCCGCGGCCGAGCGGGATGTCGCGAAAGTAATCCTTGAGAACGGCCGGGCTGGCAAAGATCTCGCCGGTGAGGCGAGTACGGATCAGGCCAGGGCAGACCGCATTTACGCGAATTCCCCAAGGGCCGAGCTCGTTGGCGGTGGTGTGTAGGACACCGAGGATGCCGGCTTTGCTGGCATTATAGGCGACGAGCGTGGCTTCGCCGTCGTAAGAGTTGGTGGACGCTGTGATGACGATGGAGCCGCGCCGCAGCGGTTTCATGCGGATGGCCGCGGCCTGCACGGTGTGGAAAACGCCGCCGAGGTTCACGGCTAGAACCCGATTCCAGTTGTCCACGGATGTTTCCTCGAAGGGCGCCCAACTCCCCATGCCCGCGTTGGCGACCACTATGTCTGGCGGGCCGCTGCATTCAAAGGCAGCGTCTATGGATGCGCGGTCGGTGACATCGACCAGGCAGCTGTGGCCGCCGAGAGAAGCGGCGACTTTTTCGGGTTGCTCGCGTTCGAGGTCGAAGATCCAGAGGCGGGCGCCGCCAGCGGCCAGAGCACGAGCTGCCGCGAAGCCGATCCCGTTGGCGCCGCCGGTCACCACGGCCAGTTTTCCGCTGAAATCGAGGGACATCTGTTTTTTCTACCACAGCCAGCGCGGGAAGCGGCGGCCGATCGGCGATCGTTGTATACTAGCCCGCTGAGGAAAGGCGGCATCCATGTGGATTCGAAAAGGACACCGTGATCGTTTGAAGGGCGTGAACTCGCCCATGCCCACGCAACTGGTTTCGAACGAGGAGTTCATCCCCCGCCGTCAGAGTGACAAGCAAAAGGAGATGGAGTACTGGATTGGGCAGATTGCCGGGGAGAAATCGAAGAAACTCGGCATGGATCGCCGCAAATTCATGGCGAGTTCCATGGGCCTGGCCACGTGCTTTCTCGCCGCGAACAAGGTCTGGGGCAAGGCGTTTGACGTGGATGACGCGGAAGCCTCTGAAGAGGCTGCTTATCACGAGAAGTGGCCCAAGGGCGATTACTTTGTTCTCGACGTGCAGGCGCATTTCACCAACGGGATTCCCATCGGGCTACGAGGCGAGATCGGGAAGATGGAATTCTTCCGCAACATGGGTTTCAAGCTCGGAGAAAACAAAGACGAGTACAGCTTCCATAACTTCATCAAGGAGATGCTCTTCGACAGCGAGACCGACATGGTCGTGATCTCGGGAGTGCCGGGCCGCGAAGAGCAGCGAGACAAGGATGGCAAAGTGCTGGAAGGCGCGGCGCGCACGCCGGGGTTGAACATTCTGCCGAGCTGGCTGATGGCTCAGGCGCGCGACGAGATCAATAGCCTGGCGCAATCGAAGCGAGCGCTGAGCCAGGGCAATCTTGCGCCCAATCATTACTGGAATCACGCCAACAACAGCGTCGACAAGGCTGCGGTCATCGAGCAGATGGAGCGCGAGCTGAACCTGTACAAGATCGCGTCATGGAAGTGGTACTGCCATACCGACCCCGGCAAGAGCGGCCACGGCTTCCAGTGCGACGACGACAACGCGCAATGGTTTATCGAGGAATCACGCAAGCGCGGCATGACGAGGTTCAGCGTCCACAAGGGCTATTCGTACCAATCGCGGATTCTGGGCCATCTCGCCAACCCGAAGGACATCGAAAAGGCGGCTTTACGAAATCCGGACATCACATGGGTGATCTATCATTCAGGGATCCAGCATGGGCCGAACGAGCCGAACTGGAAGGAATCCAACAAGTACGATCCCATCACAGGCGATTTCGCGTGGCACAACGTTCTGATGGATATCAAGCGGCGCAATCCGAAGATCAATAACGTGTATCCCGAGGTCGGCAGTTTCTTTAATGCGCTGGTCATCGCCGATCCGATTCTGGCCATGCACGGCATGGGTAAGAACATCAAGACTTACGGCGTGGACCACGTGGTCTGGGGCACGGATTGCCTGTGGTGGGGTTCGCCGCAGTGGGCCATCGACGCCTTCAAACGCTTCCAGATCTCGGACGAGCTGTGCGAAAAGTTCGGCTACAGCAAGATCACGAAAGAAGACAAACAGAAGATCTTCGGGCTGAATGCCGCGAAGATTTACGGTATCGACGTGAACGCAAAGCGCAATCCGCTGCCCGCCGATGCGCTTTCGCGGCTGAAAACGGCGTACCTCGATAATGGTGGCGAGCGTTCGAACCAGGCATTTGGTTGGGTGCGGGCGGACGATTAGACGGCCCCATGCGGTTTTTGTGCCGCATCGCGCTATTCGTGCTCGGCTGGCGGCTGGCTGCCCAGGACCACGTGGGCCAGCCCGTTCCGAAATACGTGACCGGCGATGAGTGCCTGTTCTGCCACCGCGTGAAGGTGGCAGACACCTGGCAGCAGAACCCGCATGCGCGGACGGTCCACCCGAAGGACGACGAGGATGCCGCGGCCAAGGATTTTCCCCGCGAGGTGACCTACATCCTGGGCGCGCACGCGCCGCTTCGCGGCCTCAAAGAAAACGGCTACGGAAAATTCGACTTGCTTTCCGGCGATGGTAAAACCTGGGACGCCGAATCCTTTGCGATGCGCTGCGCCGGCTGCCATACCACCGCTATAGATCCGAAGGCGCACACGTTCTCCACGTCGTCGCTCGATTGCTACACCTGCCATGGGGTAGTGCCGCAGAATCACCCCAACGACAGCTCGCTCGTGTGGTTCTCAACCAAGCACAGCCGCGACCCGAAGCAGGTTGTTTCCATTTGCGGGCAGTGCCATCTGCGCGGGGGCAAGTCGAAATCGAGCGGGCTTCCGTATCCCAATAACTTCGTCGCCGGCGACGACCTGTTCCATGATTTCCAGGTGAA
>Ga0335077_10013325_pt1 | contig 10279 bp, 10 predicted proteins | sample Lox_Sample_31_FD_207151 | JGI IMG/M metagenome (GOLD analysis project Ga0335077, IMG submission 207151) | Soil microbial communities from Loxahatchee National Wildlife Refuge, Florida, United States - Lox_Sample_3.1 | ecosystem: Environmental > Terrestrial > Soil > Wetlands | place: USA...
TCAACCTCATGATCAGATCGGGCCAGCCGCAGGCACAGCCTTTCGAAATCATCCCAGCGCAGGTCCCCGAACGGCAGACTCTGCAACTGCGTGATCACGGTGATCGGCGGCAGCCCAGGCGGCATCTCCAGCCGCGCTACAAGCTCACGTACCCCGCTCACGGGTTAGAACATAGCGGAGCCGCCTGAAGCAGCGAGTGCACTCAGCGAGGCTAATTGCGCTCGAGACCTGTTGTCTCAACGACCTTCTCGCGCCGCCGCGCCAAGAGTTACATACTGTAACGAACAAATTCGGCGAGACCCATGACTCTCCCGTGCCTAACGCCGAATATTTCTGATTGACGGGATTTGCTGCGCTAGTGCGTGCGCGCTCAGATGATTCATTCTGGCGTGTCTTCCTGTCCCGGCCGCGATGCCGGGCCGGGGTTGCGGGCTGGCCGTCGGGCCGGGTGCCTGGATCATCGTGCGGGGCCGGATAGTGTGGCCGGGTGGTGCGGTTGCGGCGACGGTGGTACGGATCGGGTAGCCGGCGGCCGTGCCCGGCTGGCCGTCCTGGGGAGTGCGGGCGTGCCTGGCGCTGATGAGCTGCGGGTCCAGGCGGTGGGGGTGGCCCGGGGCTGGTCGCCGCCTGGCGCGCCGCGGTCGTGGCGGCTGACCGCCGCGTTGTTCGAAGCGATCGCGGCCAACGACGACCTGCTGGACCGGCTAGCCGTACTTCCGGCGGACCGGCTGCCCGCGCTGCTGGGCAGCGCCGCCATCGCGTTCTTGGTGCGGCGCGACCGCCCGGTCCCGCTGGCCGGGTACTTCCCCGAACACGGCGCGCCCCAGCCGCGGTTTGACGAAGGGTTCTTCCCGGCGTTCGGCGCGTTCTGCGCGGAGCGCCTGGATGACATCGCCGAGCTGTGCCAGGGCCACCGGTACCAGATGAACGAGGTTGCCCGGTGCACCCAGATCGCCATGGGCATCGCGGCGGCCAGCGCCGGATCCGCCGACCCGGTGGCCCTGGTCGACCTGGGCACCGGGGCGGGGCTCGGGCTGCAGCTGGACCGTTACCGGTACCGGATCGGGACCGGCACGTACGGCCCGGCTGAGGCCAGCCTGACCCTGGCCTGTGAGATCCGCGGCCCGGTCGCGCCTCCGCCGGCCAGCTTGCCGCCGGTCACCACCAGAGTCGGAGTCGATCTTGATCCGGTCGACCTGGCCGACCCCGAGGCCCGGGCCTGGCTGCAGGCCTGCGCGCCACCCGAGGCATCGGCCCTGTCCCGGCTGGCGGCGGCCGTGGACATCGCGCGGCGGCATCCGGCCACGATCATCGCCGGCGACATCATCGACGTGCTCCCCCGGGTGCTGGCCGGCATCCCCGCGCAGCAGCGCATCATCGTCGCGGACGCCTATACGGCGGTGTTCCTCCCGGAGCGGCGGCGGGCTGAGCTGGCGGCCCTGCTCGCCGAGGCCGGCCAGCGACGCCCGGTGACCTGGCTGTCCCTTGATCCGCTCGTCCCGCTGGGACCGGCGGGCCGGGACAGCGTGCAGGGCCTGCCGCTTCCCCCCGCGCTGATCCGCGACTACCAGCACGGCGGCGTCTTCGCCGTGCTGGGAGCCCGCACCTTCGACGGGGCCAGCGACCGCAGCCGCCTGCTCGCCCGCGCTCATCCGTCCGGCCAGTGGATCGAATGGCTCAGCCCGCGACCATCCGCTTCACCCGGCGGCCCGGCACGATGACAGCGTGGGGTCTGCCGAGGTGGCGGTTCCGGCGGCCTGGGGTCTGCTTACGCGCGGGGGCGGCCAGTGCGGTCTGGCCGTTGGTGAGGTTGGCCTCCAGGACTTTGAGGGCATCGGGCATGTTGGCCCGGCGGCAGACGGCGTTGCCACACGACAACACGAGTACCTGGTCCAGTCGGTGCGGGATGCCATGTGGCAGCCGGTCTACCCGGGCGGGTGCGCGTGATGGCCCTTTCCGGGCCACGGCGAGTGTAGGTTTCCTGCCGATGATCATCGATATGCCGTCGGGCCGGAGGTCATTTTCCGTGTCGCCCGAAGGGGAGCATGCCTGCCGGGTCGCGCCGGCCACGGATGGCGTCCAGGCGGTCGTTCTGATCGGGTGACCACGATCGCAGCACGGCGTCGGCGCCGTTCGCGCGGCCGACGAAGTTGATCAGTTCGATGGGTCCGCGCCACTGGGCGACAGCGTCCAATACGGCCCGGACGGCCGCCAGGCGTTCGATGTCGCTGAGTGCGGGATCGGGGGCGGCGTAGACGTTGAGCAGGTGCGCTGCTGAGCGGCCTCCGACGGCGTTCGGGACGGGTGCCTGGCGTGCCGCCGCCCGGCCCAGGGTGCGGATCTCGACCGAGGACAACGGGGCATCGGTCTGCGGGCCTGCGGTGGCGAGCAAGGCCGCGACGGTACCGGTATCCAGGGCGGCCAGTGTGGCCGAGCCGTTGGCAACCGGCATGGGAGTGACGGGATCACCATGGATCGTGCCGATACGGTCGTAGCGCAGCATGCCGGTGGTGTCGAGCGAGGGTGGGGCCACTGCGCGGATCGCCGCGAGCTGCCGTTCGGCGCTGGCTGGCGCGTCGGTGCTGGCCAGGCGGACGTGGGCCACTTTCTTGCCGCGGACTGCCTCGGGAACAGCGTCAGCTTCGGGCAGCCGCAGCAGGGCGCTCGAGGCTGTCGTCGACTCCGGCAACGCGGGTGACCATTCGGCGTAGGCGGCGAGCACGGCCGGCAGGTCAGCGGCCTCGAAGTACAGCGCGCCGCCGTATACCTGGGTGAGCGGGAGGAGCCCGATCGTCACCGCGGTGACAACGCCGAGACCTCCCTTGCCGCCGCGCAGCGCCCAGAACAGGTCGGGGTCGGACTCCGCCGTCACGGTCAGGCTGCCGTCGGCGGGCGTCACGACCTCGACGGCCTGGACATGATCGGCGCTGAAGCCGTAGGTCCGCGCCAGCGGGCCGAGACCTCCGCCCAGGAGATATCCGGCCACGCCGACCGCCGGCGCCGACCCGCACAAAGCAGCAAGCCCATGCGGTGCGGTAGCCGCGAGCACAGGCTCCCAGGTCGCGCCCGCACCGATCCGGGCCGAGCGCCCGCCGGCGTCGACCTCGACGTCGGCAAGCGCTCGCATGCTGATCGCGACCCCGCCGCGCACCTCATGCAGCCGCCCATGACCGGAACCCAGAACGGTGAGCCGCTCCCCGCGCTCGCTCGCGACCGCGACGGCTGCCGCCACGTCAGCAGGAGCTTGCACCGCGACCACCAGGTCGGGCAAACAGGCGAGTCCGAGGTCGAACCCCGACGTTTCGCTGGCATATCCCGGGTCGCTCGGGTCCAGGACCCGCGTCACCCCCGCGTTCCGCAGCGCCTGAATCATGCTCATCGCCATCGTTCCCCCTCGCCGGTAGTTGCTGCACAAAGGCCGGCCGTCTGGCCGCTGAGACTACCGAAGCTGCCGACGGCGGTAGCGCTCAGGTGGCGGGCAGGCGCTGCTGGGGCACTTCGATCAGGCGCGGGCCGTCGGGCCACGACGAACACGACAGGAACGCGGTAGCGCGCGGCTGTCCACAGCACGCTGACCGTGTAGTGCAGCGCGCCGTCACCGAGGATGGCCACCACTCGCCGGGACGGGTCGCCGAGCTGAAGGCCGATTGCCGCGGGCAGGCCCCATCCGAGCGCTCCGGCGTAAGCAACGGCAGCTCGTTCGAACCCCGGGTTTCCGAAGATGGCCGTGATCCCATGTGCGCGGAGCACCTCATAGAACGCATCACGGATGTTCACCGGTGTCACTCTTCCTCAGGGCCAGCCCGGCTGCTGGCCGTGCTTTCGCCGGGTTATCTGACCAGAGTGCGCGCATGTCGCGGAGCACCCAGGTGAGCCTCTCATCGGGTATCAGATAGCCGCCGATACCCGTGGTCTGCAGCATGTCGTAAAGTCGGCCCGATACGTAGGCGAGGCGCGCGGCGAGGTCTGCTCTCTGCTCGGGCGCGGCAGGTACGACCGCGGTAATCGTGTCGGAGCGCTGCTCGATGACCTCGATGCGGTAGTCACCTCCACGGGGGTCCCGAAGCATGCGGCCAGGGCCGCCTTCGGGTCGGCGAGCAGATCCGCCCCGGTCTTCGGGTCGGTGCTGAGCAGCCGGTAGTGCTCGGCGAAACGGTCGCCGCTCACCGCTTGTCCTCGCCTGCGCGGTCCCGGTACTGCTCGCGCATGTCCAGCAAGGCCAGCTTGGCATCCCTGCGGCATGATCCAGACGAACTGGTCGCCGCTGCGCCACAGGTCCATCTGGTTGACGACCATGTCGGTGCCCCCATCCGGAGAGGCAGGCGGGATGATCAGGTACAGAGTGTCGCGGCGCTGGACCCGGATATCGAGCCTGAACCCGGCGGGCATCTCGACGCCCAGTTGCGGCAGTGCCGCGTAAGGGTCGCCGGCGAATGCGGGATCGCTCCAGGCAAGTATCGTGAGGGCCTGCTCGAGCTCGGCGGCATCGAGTGGGCGCATGGTATCCCTGGTCACTCAGCCAGCGTGCATATCGTCCGTCACCGGGTCGTAGTGCTGAATTGCGATCACGCTACGGCCTCGGCGGCCATCGGCCACAATGTTCCCGAAGTACCGGCGACCGGGCGGACCGGTCCTCAGCGTGGAGCGGGAGCCGTCCGGCGTGCTCAGCTGACGGGCAGGATGAGCCGCGAGGTGGAATGGACGGTGTTAAGGCTGCTTGTCCCGACAGGGGCATGACGGAAACCCATGATCGCGGGCACCTCTGCAGGCTGGTCGTCGCTCGCGACGACCAGCCGGAGACGGTGGCCCGTTTCGAATCGCCGCGCGGTCGCGACAAGCGGAATCCGGTAGCTGGTCCTCTCACCGGGAACCAGGGCACGTCCTGCCCGGCAGGGAAGCTCCGGCGCGCCGACCGGGCTGTGCTCGGAGTCGACATCTCTCATGCTCGCCCGGAGCCATCCGGCCGTGACGTCGGTGACGGCGCCGTCGGGCGCGACGTCTTGCAGGGTCACGATCCATGCCGTGTCAATCGCGGTTGCAGTGGCATCGAGTTCGAGTTCGGTATCGCCGGCTACCTCGATCGCTTCCGTCAGCGGCGCCGTCGTCCAGGTCAGCAGCGCGGGCGGGTCGGCTGGGCTGGGCCGGGCCCGGCCCAGCCCGGTTCCGAGCGCGAGCAATGACCGGTCGCCGGGTGCGTCGTCGGCCGCGGCCAGTACGCCATCACTGCGGAGCACCAGCCGCTGAGCCGACGATCCGGTGGGCGGCCAGACGGTACTGGTGCGCCATCCGTCGGTGCCTGGCATGCGGTACCGGATCGGCGGACCTTCGAGGATCCCGGTGTCGCGGCCCTTGAGCCAGTGGTCATACCAGGCGAGGGCCTCGAGGTGGAGGCTTTCCCAGGGCCAGGTGAGCCCGAACTCGCCGAGCATCCCGACCCGCACGACCGGCACGCTGGTCAACGCGGCGAGCGCGCGGAACGTGGACGGCAGGTGCAGCGGGACATTCTGCCAATCACAGCCCAGGTACGTGGGCACCTCCACGTTGGCCAGCAGCGGCCGAAGGTCGCGCTCGTCCCACCAGTCGTCGCGCACGGGATGTTCGACGGCCATCGCCCGCCACAGGTCATCCCACGGATGCGGATCGTGGTGCAGCTTCAGCAATTCGCGCAGCATCACCACTGACGATTCCCCGTTCATCGTCGCGAACCGCCGGTGCAATGCCGGTGTCCGCAGCACATGCCGCACCGCGTCGATCAGCGTGCTGCGCCAGAACTTGTCGCTGCGGCCCGATGTCATGCCCACCATGGCCAGGAACGGCGTGACGAAGCCTGAGCTGAACAACCCGTGGTGCATCGCGGCTTCGTACAGGTCGGTGGTAACCGCGACCGGGAAGATGGCGCGCAGGTGTTCGGGGCGCTCCACCGCCGCTTCGAGCTGAGTCATCGCGAAGTAGCTGATGCCGATCATCCCGACATTCCCGTCACACCACGGCTGCGCGGCGGCCCACTCAACCAGGTCGTGCATATCACAGCGTTCCTGGGAGTCGAAGAATCCGAACGTCCCGCCCGAACCGCCGGTCCCGCGCAGGTTGGTGATCACGTGACAGTAGCCGCGAGGAACCCAGAAGTCTGTCGCGCCCGCTTCGATGAACCCCATCGGGGCACCGAGATCCTGGATCTGCCGCGGATAAGGGGACGCGGCGATCAGCGCCGGGAACCGCCCGCCAGCATCAGGCCGGTGCACGTCCGCCAGCAACGTCACCCCGTCGCGCATCGGCACCGCGACATCCTCATCGCACCGCATGCCGTACTCGGCAACGGACAGGTTCCGGTACTCCCGGCCCGTCGTCTGCGGGCCGTTAAGCTGACGCTGGCCCGGGTCCACCCCCGCCGCTTTGGGCATACTGCCGCTCCCGATACTGCCAATGGGCCAAGGCCATGGCCTGGCAGAAGCCTATACACCCCGCCGACCGCCGCAACGAGACCGGTCTGGCTCAATGGCGCAGTACACCGCGCTGCGGTCAGTCAGGCCGCGCTCGGGCTATGGCTCGGGGCACAGCAGTGAGCGCGCTCAGCGCGCAGGCCCTGGCGCGCCGCCCTCACCTACCTGGCCGAGCCCGGTGATCCCGTCCTCGGCGCCCTGCTGGAGATCGGCGAGCCCGCCGAGTTGCTGGCCGCGATCAGGGCGGGCATGCTGCCATGGACCGGGACCGCATGCGGCGACAGCGCCCGCCCGCCGTCGTGCGCTGGACCGTGCCCTCGCCTGCTGGCTGATCCGCCTGCCCGATCTCCCGGGCGAAGCCGCCACTGAGGAGACCTGCCGCGACGGCATCCGTCTCGCCTGCTCCGGCGATCCGCAGTGGCCCGCCGCCCTCGACGAGCTCGGCTCGGCCCTATGCACTGTGGCTGCGCGGACCGGGGACTGGTCTGCCAGCGCTCGGTATCGATCATGGACTCCCGCGCCGCCACCGGGTACGGGCGCACGTGGCCAGTGAGCTCGTCGCCGATCTCGCTGAGCAGGGGCTGGACCGTCGTCTCCGGCGGCCCGTACGACACCGACGCAGGCGCGCATAAGGTCGGCCTCCCCGCGAGCAAGCGCGCAGATCATCCAACTCGGGCGCGCCCGTCTGGAATGTGTCGCCGACCGCCATCCATGCATATCGGCGGCAGTGTGCGCGTTGCTCCAGACGGGGACTGATTACGCAGCGCGATGAGGACCGTCCCACCTTAGGGAGCCTGCCGGATGTTCACGGCTGCCACGAGGGTCGGCCGACTGTGATGACGCATTCATATCGTCCAGTTCTGGGCCCACTGCCCTTAACTTCTCGGACTTGTGTCTGCTTTCGGGGAGGTTTGACGGAATGATTGTCAGGTCGTAGGCGGCTTCCTCGGTTGGCCATCTGGTTCGCTCGGCGCTGGTTCTTCCGGAGGTTCGTTTCCTGTTTTCCCTCGCCAGGGGTTGTGCGGCGATCGCTGTCGTGAGCGGGCCGAGCGGGTCGGCGGCGCTGGCGGGGCGGTAGCCGCAGTGCGGGCAGCAGGCGTCGGCGGTGACGTGCTCGCGGACCAGGGACAGCACGGCGGTGAACGACACGGCGGAGAGACCGGTCCCAGCCGTGGCCGCGGCCCGGGCGGCGAGTGCAGCGATCATGTTATGGACCAGGAACAGCGCCCAGGCTTCCTGGCGTGCCAGGACGGGCGAGCGTCCGCGCAGGGCCCGGCCGGCGCCGCGGACGGTCCGCTTCAAGTGCAAAAATGCGGTCTCCACCTGCCATCTCGAGGCGTAAAGCGCCGCGATTTCCCTGGCGGGGAAGGCGTCCGGGTCCAGCAGCGTGGTCAAGACCCGGACCTGTGCGGTCTTGGCCCGGCCGCGGCGGGTGCGGGTAAGGACGGTGAAGCAGACCAGCCGGGCAAGCGTGTCCGGCAGCCGGGCGAGCGTGCGGTCCCCGGCCTGCCTGCGGCGTTTCCCCAGCATGTTCCCGCTCTCGCGCAGCAGCACGAGCTCCGATCCGTCCTTCAGCATCCGCAGGCGGCGGAACGGGACGCTCTTCGCGCTGTTCTTGACGCGCCACAGCAGGTGCGCCCCGGTGCCGGAGAAGCGCAGCCAGCGGTCCATGGAGAAAAAGCCGCGGTCGGCGAGGCTGAGCTGGCCCGGGCCGAGCGCTCCCTCCAGGCGGTCGCACAGCGCGTTCTCGCCGTCGTGGTAGCCGCCGAGGGCGGCGGCCTTCCACCGCATCGTGCCTGCCTGCAGCAGCGCGACCGCCCGCAGCTTCGGGTTCGTCCCGCCCTCGGGGACGCCGAACTCCGCCGCGAGCTCCGGGCAGGCGAACAGGTCCAGGGTCGTGCCGTCGAAGATGACCAGCTCCAGGCCGAACGCGGTCCCGCCCGCCGCCAGCGGGACATCGCCCCGCGCTGCGTCGAGCTCGAACGCCCTGCGCGCGGTGTCCTCGCCGAGCCGGGCGCGGGCCCGCGACAGCGCGGGCCCGGTCGGTGTCCGGGTGCCGGGGCGGACCCGCGTCCCGGGCATCCGGAACACCCTGGCCAGGACCAGGTCGTAGCCCTGGCCCGTGAAAAGGCAGGCGGTGATCACGCACAGCAGGGTCATCGCCGCGGTCAGCGCCCGCTCCAGCCGGCATCCGTGACCGCCGCCGGCGACCGCCCTCTCGATCACCCCAGCCGCCAGCAGTTCGGTGACCAGGCCGTCGCGGCGCAGCTCGCCCAGCCAGCCCTGGTCCTCCCACAGGCCAGGCCCGGCCGCGACCCTGACGGCGAGCGCCGCCCCTGCGTCATCCTGACCAGCGGGAACAGCAGACGGCATGACGGCGGCCATGGCAAAATATGCAGACAACGAGGCTCCTGCGGAAAAACGTGCTGACTCGACACCACACGTCTTAGCAGGGGCTTCGTTCCATTTCCCGGCTTTCACCGCCCCGCTTCCGCATCGTGACCAGCCGACGACACCCGGGCCAGAAACAGACAGCAGACCTCAAACCATCCCAGATGTCTGAGAACTAAAGGGCAGTGGTTCTGGGCCACATGCCCGCAGCGCTCGCCCCTGCGTGGCGCTGCGGCGAATTCGGCAGGCTCACCCGGGTGGCCGCGAGCTGCCGAACCGGATGAATTCCTCATTGAGGATGCCCGACAAGGGGTATGCATCCGGAACTGGCCACAAGGAGGGCGTTATGACCACGGATCAGGGTCCGTATCCAGCTCAGTATCCTGTTCAGTTTGCCGTCGAGTACCCGGACCGGCCGCTCAACCGGCTGACCTCGTTCTTCCGGATTTTCGTGATCATCCCGATCGCGATCGTGCTCGGCGCCGTTTCCGGCGCGACCTGGGAATCCGCGGGAAGCACCTCCGCACTCCACCACTCCGCCACGTACTACGGCCCCGCGGGCGCGGGCGGCCTGCTGTTCTTCGGCCCGCTGCTGATGATCTTGTTCAGGCAGAAGTACCCCCGGTGGTGGTTCGACTGGAACCTGGAACTGCAGCGCTTCATCAACCGGGTGTGGACCTACCTGGCCCTGATGAACGACAGTTACCCGTCCACCGACGACCACCAGTGGGTCCAGCTTGATTACGCCTACCCGGACGCGGCCACGGACCTCAACCGGTGGCTGCCGCTGGTCAAATGGCTGCTGGCCATCCCGCACTACATCGTGCTGTTCTTCCTGGAAATCGCCGCGTTTTTCGCGGTGATCGTGACCTGGTTCGCGATCTTGTTCACCGGCCGTTATCCGCGTGGCATATTCAGCTTCGTCGAAGGCGTATTCCGCTGGCATAACCGGGTCGCCGCCTACGCGTTCGTCCTGGTCACCGATCGGTACCCGCCGTTCAGCCTGGCGCCGTGACCCGGCACCGCGGGCAGCCAGGCCAGGCTGTACCGCGAACTGGACAACCGGTGCCGGGGAAGACGGGCCGCGCGCCCGGATAAGCATGCCGCATTGCCAGTTGATCAGCGGTGAAGTCCGCGCCCTGCCAGGCGCGCCCGCGCGGAGCGTCGCCGCTCCTGATCCCATATACGGCCGGGTTCGTCGGTGGATCAGTCCGGGCCGGATCCCAGGCCTTCCGAATGCCACCTTCGAGAAGCCGACGGTCTTACACACCGGCGACCAAAGGGCAGCGACCTGCGGAAACTCCAAGCGGGACACCTATATGGGCACGTATCGGGCACATAGGTCCAGAGTGGCAGGTGACGGGTGCCGCCGAGCACAGAGCGTGCTGCAAAGGGCGGACGGGTTCCGCCGTCCTACTGCGCCCCCCGGGCCGAAGGTCCTGTCCGCA
>Ga0335077_10013327_pt1 | contig 10278 bp, 10 predicted proteins | sample Lox_Sample_31_FD_207151 | JGI IMG/M metagenome (GOLD analysis project Ga0335077, IMG submission 207151) | Soil microbial communities from Loxahatchee National Wildlife Refuge, Florida, United States - Lox_Sample_3.1 | ecosystem: Environmental > Terrestrial > Soil > Wetlands | place: USA...
GCACGTCGAGCCGTGAGCGGTACGTGCTCGCCAGGCTCTCCATCGACTGGCGGGCGGTCAGGCAGGCCGAGCGGGCCTGCTGCTGTCCGTCGCGGCCGACAGTAGTCGCCGTCATCCCGCCGTCGCCCGGCCGGGCGCACGCCACCGAATTGCTGCTGTGCGGTCACCACTACCGCCGGTCCCGCCGTGCGCTCACGGCCGCGGGCGCGGCGGTCCTGGACCCGGCTGGCCTGCCGGTTCCGCCGCAGCAGGCCTGGGTCGGCGAGCAGGGCGGGCCCGGCGCCACCCGGTGACGAATGGCCCTACCGGGGCAGATCCGTCCGCGGAGAGCCTCGAAGAAGCAGCGGTTGCCGCGGCGGTCCGCCACGGCGGCAGCCGGCCAGGGCCCGCTGACCAGAGCAGTGAGCGAGGTGAACCGGTGATGTTCACAGACAGGTCCGACGCCGGCCAGCGTCTGGCCGCCAAACTTGCCTTCCTGCGCGGCCGAGACGTCGTGGTGCTCGGCCTGCCGCGCGGCGGCGTACCGGTCGCGTACGAGGTGGCGAAGGAGCTGGACGCGCCCCTGGACGTGATCATGGTCCGCAAGCTGGGGGTTCCGTTCCAGCCGGAGCTGGCCATGGGAGCCGTCGGCGAGGGCGGGGTCCGGATCATCAATGACGAGGTGGTGCGCGGAACCTGGATCGCTGCGGAGGACATCGCGATCGCCGAGCGGCGCGAGCGGCGCCACCTGGAGCAGCAGGCCGAGCGCTTCCGGGCCGGGCGGCCCGGGGTGGACATCGCCGGCCGGACCGCGATCGTGGTCGATGACGGCATCGCGACCGGCTCGACGGCGCGAGCCGCCTGCGCGGTGGCCCGCCGCCTGGGCGCGGCGCGGGTGATCCTCGCCGTGCCGGTCGTGGCGCCGGGTTCGGCGCGAGCGCTCCGCGACATCTATGACGAGGTGCTGTTCGTGCAGGCCCCTGCCTGGTTTGGTTCGGTCGGCGAGTGGTACGCGGACTTCACGCCGGTACCCGACGCGGACGTGGCCGCCCTGCTGCGGGAAGCCGCTGCGGCCCGTCCGCCGCGGCCGGCCCGCCCCCGGCCCGCCCCCGGCGCGGACGTCCGCATCGAGGCGGGCACCGTCGTGCTATCGGGGCGCCTCACCGTACCGGCGCGCGCCACGGGCATCGTGGTGTTCGTGCACGGCAGCGGCAGCAGCCAGCACAGCCCGCGGAACCGGCGCGTGGCCGCGCGGCTCAACGAGGCCGGCCTGGGTACTTTGCTCTTCGACCTGCTCACCCAGGAGGAGGAGACGGACCGGGCCAACGTCTTCGACATCCGGATGCTCGCCGCCCGGCTGACCGAGGTCACCGGGTGGCTGCGGGGCCAGGCCGCGGCCCGGCAAGCCCGGGTGTGCTATTTCGGCGCCAGCACCGGGGCGGCCGCCGCCCTGTGGGCGGCGGCCGAGCCAGATGCCGAGATAGCCGCGATCGTCTCCCGCGGCGGCCGCCCCGATCTCGCCGGGAGCCGGCTCGGTTCGGTGCGGGCGCCGACACTGCTGATCGTGGGCGGCCGCGACGACATCGTGCTGGGACTCAACCGGCAGGCGCAGCAGCAGATGAGGTGCGAGAGCCGGCTGGCCATCGTCCCGGGCGCCACCCACCTGTTCGAGGAGCCCGGGACCCTGGACGCCGTCACCGGCCTGGCCCTCGACTGGTTTACCGGGTACCTGCCGGCGGCCGTGGCCCACAGCGCGTGAGCGCGGTCACGGCTGGCCCTGCACGGTGAGCTTGTAGACGAACGCCTGGTACGTGCCGGAGCTGTCCGGCGGCAGCCGGGTGAACCAGAGCAGCAGGTACCGGCCCCGGACCGGCGCGGCCGGCCGGAGCTGGAGCACCCCTCCCGCGTCGGTGGCCCGCGCCACCGTGGCCAGGCCGGCCAGGGCCGGGGCGCTGCCGGCCCGCAGCTCCAGGCTGGCCCCGGGGGTTGCGCCCAGCGTCACCTGGACGCTGGTGATCGTCTCCGTCTGGCCGAGGTCCAGCAGCAGGCCGGTACCGGCCTGCAGGTTGCCGAACCTGGGTGTGGTGTACCAGTTGGTCTGCCAGCCGGTGCCGGAGGCCGCGCTGCCGTCGATCGCCTGGGCGGCCTGCTGGGGGTCGTCGCCGGTGGACGGCCCCCCGGGACCGAACGCGACCACCCTGACCGGGGTCAGGGTGGTGGGCGCCGGAGTAGGCGTCGGTGTCGGCCGGGGTGCGGGAGTGGCGGGGGGCCGGGCGCGGCGGTGCGGGTGCGTCAGGCTGTACCCGGTCGCGGCGGCGGTCGTGTGGCCCGGGCTCGTCGCGAGGTGATAGCCGAGGAAGGCGACCGCCGCGAGCAGCAGAACGGCCAGCGCCGCGGTCCAGTTCGGCTTGCGCCGGGGAACCGGCCGGATCGCCATCGTCGGCGCCAGCGCCTCGGCCGCGGTGATCTCCTCCGGGGCCCGCAGGGTCTCGTCGTACTCCGCGATCAGCGGCCCCGGGTCGGCACCCACCGCGTGAGCGATGCTGCGGATGTCACCGCGGGCGTAGAAGTCGCCGCCGCAGGCGGTGAAATCGTCGCGCTCGACAGCCCGGATGATGGTTTCCCGGATGCGGGTGCGCTCGCTGACCTGGGTGACGGTGAGACCCGCGTCGCGGCGCGCGGTCGCCAGGGTCTCGCCGATGCTCATCGCGCGCCTCCACCGCCGCTTCGCGCAGAGCGCCCGCCCGGATGCGGAGCGCATCTGGTCATGACCACATCATCTCCCGTTTCTCCCCGCGCGCGGCAGTGCGAACCGGCCTGGCCCGCGGGGAGTGTCCGGTCCATGTCGGTCATCCGCGGATGTAAACCGGCGTTCCCGGGACCGGGCCCGCCGGCCCGGGCCCGATGGCCCCCGGTGACCGGGACGTTCGCCCCTACCTGGCCATTTCCGGCCGCGGGCACTGTGCAGGTAGCTGTGAGGCGAGCGGAGGAGCCGTACGGCATGGCCGCGGCCGGAGCAAGACAATCCGGCAACGGGACCATGGCACGAGGCTGAGAGGCTAGGACAAAGCGACTCCCAGGACCTGATCCGGGTAATGCCGGCGTAGGGAGATCGTCTCGCAGCCGGACCGGGTCACGCGGTCTCGGCCTGGAGGACCGGGGTGACGGGATGCCGGGCCCCGATCCAGGCCGGGATGCCGGCCAGCACCGCCACCGCGGCCAGCGTGGCCAGCACCGCGACAGCCAACCACGAGGCGGGCGGGACCACCACCCCGGCCCCCTGCGCCGCGGCCGCGAACAGCTCGATGCCCAGCGGGATGCCGAGCAGTGACCCGGGCAAGGCGGGCAGCACCTGCGCCGTGACGATCCCGGCGGTGACCTGCCGCGGCGACGCGCCGAGCGCCCGCGCCAGCGCCGACACCTGCCTGGCATCGAGCACGGTCGCCCAGGCCGTGCAGACGGCGTTGAGGATCGTGAGCGCGACCAGCGCCACCGTGAGCACCGCCAGCATCTGCTCCTCGCGGCCGGCCACCGGATTGGTCAGCTGGCCGGCGAGCCCGGACGTTGTCAGGCGGACGGTCGTGCGGAAGGCGAGCGTGGCGACGAGCCCGGTCGCGGTGACCGCGACACTGGCCGCGCTGAGCAGCGCCCGGCGCGGCCTGCGGGCGACCAGCCGCAGCCCGAACAGCAGCGGAACCGGCAGCCGCGCGGAGAGGGCGATCACCCCGCCGTGGCGCCGCGGCGGGCGGGCCGCGTCCGCCAGCGCGCCGACCGTGCTGGTCCGGGCCCCGCGGATGGCGGGCGGGAGCGTCGCGGCCAGCGCGACGAAGAACGCCACGCCCACGACCAGGCCGCAGATATGCAGCGTGAGCGACGGCGCGCCCGGCGAACCGACGAGGGCGGCGCCCGGGCTGGCGATCAGCGGGGCGCCCAGGCGCCCGATCACCAGCCCGGCCGCCGCCGCCGCGAGAGCCAGCACCAGGTTCTCGGCCAGCAGCGTGATCGCGACCGTCTCCGGCGTGCCGCCGACCGCCTTGAGCAGCCCGACGCGCCGGGTGCGCTCCGCCATCCGGCCGCCGGCCAGCACGGCCACGCCGGCGATCGCCAGCAGCGCGACCAGCAAGGCACCCGGCGACAGCACTTGCTGCTCGTCCTGCACCAGCAGGCCGTCTCCGCTCTGGATCGCCTGCCACGGGATCAGGTACGGCGAGCCCTGCGCCGTGCCGTACCTGCTGGCGAACGCCGGGGCCGCTGCCGGGTCCGTGAGCTTCAGGTTCAGGAAGTAGTACAGCGGCGCCCGCGCCGAGGCGAACCGGCGGGCATCGGGCTCGGTGACCCAGGCGAGCCCCACGGCGGCGGGCAGCGGCGCCGGCCCGCGGTACGGGGCGTCGAAGACGCAGCCGCCGCCGGGGGAATAGCAGAGATTCGGGTACGGCAGGTCAGCGGCGGAGACCGCTATCCCGGCCACCCGGAAGGCCCGGCCGTCCAGAGTGACCCGGTCCCCGACGCCGGCCCCGAGCGCCTCCGCGAACGTGCGCTCGAGCACGACGCCGCCGGGCCGTACCCAGGTCCCGGCGGTCACCGCCGGCTGCTCGACCAGCGCGGGCGCCTGAGCGCGCCCCTCGAGCTCGACCGGCGCGGCCAGGCCGCGGAACCGCACGAAGGCGGAGGCGACCGGGTACGGGCCGCTGTAGGCGGTAACCCCCGAGGCGCGGGTCAGGGCCCTGACCTGCGCCTCGGTCCTGGCCTGGCCCCTCGCCGACGGCCCGCCCGCGCCGCGGCCGAAGCCGCCGAGCTGGGCCACCACGTCCGGTCCCCTGGTCGCGGTCCTGGTCTGCAGGTACGGCTGGTCGGTGACCCCGTGCAGGACCAGCCCCAGGGCCAGCGTGGCGGTGGCGGCGGTGATCGCCAGCACCAGCAGCACCGCCGGACCCGGCCGGTACCGCAGGTCCCGGCCGACCAGGCGGCCGATGAGCCGGATCTTGCCCATGGCCTCAGGCCTCCCGCTCGCACATCTCGGTCAGCCCGGCCAGGCCGCCGAGGTTACCGGTGCTGCCGCCGGTCAGCCTGGTCTCGTCGACGAACGCCCCGTCGCGCATGGAGATCAGCCGGTCGGCCGTGGCCGCGATCCGCGAGTCGTGGGTGACGATCACCAGCGTCTGCCCGGCCGCGTGCAGGTGCTCGAGCAGCCGCAGCACCTCCAGGGTGGCCTGGCTGTCCAGGTTGCCGGTCGGCTCGTCGGCCAGGACCACCTGCGGGTCGCTGACCAGGGCGCGGGCGACCGCGACCCGCTGGCGCTGGCCCCCGGACAGCGCCGACGGGAGGAACCTGGCCCGGTCGGCCAGGCCCACCTGGTCCAGCAGCTCCGCGGCCCGGCGCCGGGCCGGCCGGGCCGACCGTCCGGCCAGCAGCGCGGGCAGCTCGACGTTCTCCACCGCGGTGAGCTCGTCCATCAGGTGGAAGGCCTGGAACACGAACCCGATCGTGTCCCGTCGCAGCCCGGCCAGGGCCCGCTCGCCGAGGTGGTCGATGCGCCGGCCCGCCAGCCACAGCTCACCGCCCGACGGCCGGTCAAGCCCGCCGAGCAGGTGCAGCAGCGTGGACTTGCCGCACCCGCTCGGCCCCATCACGGCCAGCGTCTCTCCCCGGGCGACATCGAGGTCGACCCCGTCGACCGCGCGCACCAGTCCCTCGCCCTTGCCGTACTCCTTGCGCAGCCCGGCGGCGCGCAGCAGCGGTGCGTTACCCGTGTCGCTCATGATCGGTTCCTCCGGCCGGTCCAGTTCCGTTCGCAGGCCTCCAGCCAGTGCAGGTCGGCCTGCAGTCGCAGCACGATGCCCTCCAGCAGCAGCCCGGCGGCCGAGCCGCCGGGTTCGGCCAGCGCCGCGCGCTGGGCGTCGCGCAGCCGCCGTAGCAGCTCGCGGCGCTGAGCGTCGACGATGGCCAGCGGGTCGGCCAGCCCGGCCGACGCGGCCGCGATCAGCTTGAGATGAAATTCCGTGAGGTCGGGGCGGGGCCAGGCGACCTCGGCCAGCCAGTCCGCGACCTTCTGGTGGCCGGCCGCGGTCAGCACGTACACCTTCCGGTCCGGGCGGTCCGGCGCCTCCGCTTGCTCGGACGCCACCAGGCCCGCCTTCTCCAGCCGGGTCAGCGTGACGTAGACCTGCCCGTCGTTCATCGCGTCGCCGAGCGGCCCCAGGGCCTGCCGCAGCCGCGCGCGCAGCTGATAGCCGTGCGACGGCTCCTTGGCGAGCATCGCCAGGATCACTTCCTGCTGCATCGCCCGGCCCTCTCTAACGGTTAGTCTAACGGTTATATAGATAGCCGTTATCCTCCCGGCTGTCAACCGGCAAGGCGGCGGAATCTTCACGCGGTCTGCACACGCAGCACGCCGGGCCTTCACCTCCGGGCGCTGTCGTGCTGGAGAAGCTGCCGACCCTCGGGGAGGGGTGATCGGGACGGGGCCCGGAACCGCGCACGGCGCGGTGATCCTGCTCCACATCTCGTCCATACGGTCTGCATCAGGACCGCACGGCGCTGATGTGATCTGAAGGGGCAGGCGGACGGCGCTGGCGGACAGGGCGCCGTCCGGTGGGGGGTAGCAGGCGGTGCCCGCCGAGCGATGAGCGGTCGCCCTTCCGGTCCGGTGGGGGCGTGACCGGTGTCGCCAGGCGACGACGCTCCGCGGCCGCGTGACGGCCGGGCGGGCACCGCCCGCTGCATAACGACAGGAGGCCACGTCATGACGTTCGTCCAGATCGTCGAGTTCCGTACCACGGATGCCGAGGGAGTCCGCCGCATCGACGAGGAGTGGCGCCGGGCGACCGAGGGCAAGCGCACCGTACGCCGCGAGCTGATCGCCCGCGACCATTCCAACCCGGAGCGCTACTTCGCCGTCGTGTTCTTCGACTCCTACGAGTCGGCCATGGAGAACTCGAGCCTGCCCGAGACCAAGGCCGCCGCAGAGCAGTACCTCGAGGTCACCAACGGCCCTCCCGCGTTCTACGACCTGGACATACTCGAAGACCGGGCCTAGCGGCCCGGCGGCCGCGCCGCCCCGGCCTGCCGCCCCCGGTGCATGCGGGGCGGCGCGCTGCTGCCCGCCGCGGGTCAGGCCCGCGGCAGGGTCAGCGTCATCTCGGTGCCCCGCCCGGGCTCGCTGCCGGCCGTCAGCGTTCCGCCGTGGGCCTGGGCGAGCTCGGCGGCGACGGCCAGGCCGATGCCGCTGCCGGAGGTCTGCGCGGCCTGCCGCCCGCGCCAGAAGCGGTCGAAGATGTGGGGTAGCTCGTCGGCGGGAATGCCCGAGCCGGTGTCGGTGACGGTCAGCACCGCGTCCGGCCCGGCCGGGCCGGCGCAGACGATGACCCGGCCCCCGCCCGGGGTGAACTTCAGCGCGTTCGTGAGCAGGTTCGTGATCACCTGGTGCAGCCAGCGCGGGTCGGCCAGGACGTCGGCCCCGGCCAGCCGCCGCTCCAGGGTGATTCCCGCCGCCTCGAACTGGCCGCCCAGGCTGTCGGCGGCTTCGCCGGCCAGCCCGGCCAGGTCGCAGCGACGGCGGGACAGGTGCAGGGCGGCGGCGTCGGCGGCGGCCAGGGTCTGCAGGTCACCGACCATGCGCGCCAGCCGCAGCACCTCATCCCGCAGCGAGGCGAGCTGGTCGGGGGTCGGCTCGGTCACTCCGTCCAGCAGCGCCTCGTGCCCGGCCTGGAGCACCGCGACCGGCGTGCGCAGTTCGTGGGCCACGTCGGCGACCAGGTCGCGGCGCAGCTGCTCCTGCCGGGCCATGGCGTCCGCCATCTGATCGAACGCCTCCGCCAGCTCGCGCAGCTCGCCCGGCGCGGCGACCTGGCCGACCCGCGCGGTGCGCTCACCGCGGCTCATGGCCCTGGTCACGGCGATGATCCGCTCGACGGGGCGGGTGATCCGGCGGGCCACGGCCAGCCCGGTCAGCAGCGCGACCAGCGCGGCCAGGCCGGCGGCACCGGAGATGGCCCGCAGCAGCGCGACCTCCAGGCCCCGGTCCGCGCCGCCCAGGCCCGCGCCGGTGAACCGGACGACGGCCTGCCCGACCCGCGTGCTGCGCACCATGACCGCCCGGCGGTACTGCGGTACCGTCGCCTGGGCGGTGAACCCGGGCGAGGACGCGACCACCCGGCCGGCCAGGTCGCGGATCTGCACGTCCGCGCCGGTCTGCGCGGCCAGGTCCAGCACCGGGGACAGGTCGGCGGAGTCCCAGCTGTCGTTACGGTCCCACGCCGCCGCGGCGGCCACGGTGATCGCGCTGGTCAGCTCGGTGCGCTGGCGGTCGGCCAGCGCCGAGACGTCGGTGGCGGCGAACGCCGCGATCAGCCCGGCCAGCAGGGCGACTGCGGCCAGCGCCACGCCGAGGAAGGCGAGCGCCAGCCGCAGGCCGAACGCGCTGCCGCGGGCGGCGGCCTGGCCGTCAGCCATCGCGGGCCAGGCCGAGCCGGTAGCCGCCGCCCAGCACGGTCAGCACGATGCCGGGGCTGGCCGGCTCCGCCTCGATCTTGCGGCGCAGGTTCTTCACGTGCGAGTCGACGGTCCGCTCGTAGCCTTCGAACTCATAGCCGCGGACCCGGTTGATCAGCTCGAACCGCGAGTAGACCCGGCCGGGGACGGTGGCCAGCGTCAGCAAGATCCCCCATTCGGTCGGGGTGAGGTCCACGGCCGCGCCCCGCACCGTGACCTGCCGCTGCGGCTCGTCGATGATCATCGTCCCGCCGCCGTAGCTGGCCGGGCCCGGCCCGGCGGCCGGGCCGCCGCGGCGCAGGATGGCCTGTACCCGGAGCACCAGCTCCCGCGGGCTGAACGGCTTGGTCACGTAGTCGTCGGCGCCCAGTTCCAGGCCCGCGATCCGGTCTTCTTCGGCGGCCTTGGCGGTCAGCATCAGGATCGGCACCTGGCCGGACGCCCGCAGCTCGCGGGCCACGGTCTCGCCCGGCACGTCCGGCAGCCCGAGGTCCAGCACCACCAGGTCGGGCGAGGCCGAGGCGGCCAGCGTGATCGCCTCCGCGCCGGAATCGGTGGACAGCACGGTCAGCCCGGCCCGCTCCAGGTAGGAGCGGACCAGCTCGCGCAGCTTGCGCTCGTCCTCCACCAGCAGCACCGTCGCCGCCATGGCGCTCACCCTCCCGTCCGCCGGCCCCCGGACCGCCGGCTCTTCCATGATCCCCGCAGCGGGGCCGGGATCACCAGCCGGCCGCGCCGCCGGGTGCGGTCCTTCACACCGTTACCACGGCGCCTCCACCGGCCCGGCACCCCCGCCGGGTGCACTGGGGCCATCGGCAGGCAGCGAAGGCGGCGCGGATGACCAGCAGTACCTTGATCATGCTGGCGCCCTGGGTTGTCTTCGGCGCCGCGCTGGCCGTCGTCGCGGTCCGGGCGTGGCGCTCGCGCCGCGGCCCGCGCCGGTGACCGGGATCCCGCCGCGGGCGAGCCCCGGACCAAGGCCCTGCCGGGCGGTGGCGTTGGTCCCTGCCGGCCCTCCTCGCGCCGTCGCAGGCTGGTACCGGAAGCCCAGCCGGAGGTGACGATCATGGCTGGCATAATCCGGGCCGCAGGCCGGCCGCTGCGGTGGCTGGCGAGGCTGCTGATCCGCCCGAACCCGCTGCGGCGGAGTTCCGACCGGATCGAGGGAGCGATCGCGGCGCTGCTGTCGGCCGGGTTCCTGGCCGTCGTGGCCGCGGCACCCGTCCTCGGCGTTCACTTCTACCAGGCTCAGCGCGCCGGCGCGGCCCGGCTGCGCCCGGCCACGGCCGTGCTGACCCGCGCCGCTCCCGCCGACAGCTACTTCATGGCCGCGGCCGGGGAGACCACCGCCCGCTGGCGGGCCCCCGACGGGCGGCCGGTAGCAGGCGTTCTCACCGACGTGACCGCGCCCGCCATCCAGGGCGCGCCCGCCGGGGCTAAGGTCCGGGTGTGGCTGACGCCCTCCGGCGAGCCGCAGGCCCCGCCCTCGGCGCCCGCCCAGGTGGTGTTCGCCTCGGTCACCATCGCCATCGGGGCGGTGTTCGCCGCCGGGCTCGCGCTGCTGCTGATCTACTGGCTGTGCCGCCTGGTCCTGGACCGGCGGCGCCTGGCCGGGTGGGAGCACGCCTGGACGGCGATCGGCCCGCGGTGGACGACCCGTCTGTGACCCCGGCCGGCGCCCGGGCGTACCGGGCCGCCGGCGCGCGTCACCAGGGGCCGCGGCCGCGGTTGGCCGACTCCAGCGCGCTGACGTAGGCGGCCCGCTCGTAGGCCGCCCCGTCTGCCCCGGCCGGGACCGACAGCAGCCCG
>Ga0335077_10013328_pt1 | contig 10278 bp, 7 predicted proteins | sample Lox_Sample_31_FD_207151 | JGI IMG/M metagenome (GOLD analysis project Ga0335077, IMG submission 207151) | Soil microbial communities from Loxahatchee National Wildlife Refuge, Florida, United States - Lox_Sample_3.1 | ecosystem: Environmental > Terrestrial > Soil > Wetlands | place: USA: Florida...
GTCTGAACTCTGCTGCGCGGATCCGCGAAGAGGTTGCAAAACAACGAGCAAGCCACACAGTACGAAGAAAGCTGGGATCGGTTTGAAGTTCATCGCTAGCTCCTTGGCCTGCCAAGATAGTGGAACCAGCGAGAGGATGTGCGAATGCGGAGTAAAAACAAGTAAAAAGTTGTGAATGAGTTGCCCGGAGCAGAAAAAAGGCTGCGAGTTTCCTGTTGCCAGTCAGTCCCGCAGCCCACCACAGATACGACCGCAGAGAGCCGTTGCACCTCCCAGATTCTTTCGTGCCGCGGCCCCTGGGTTTTGAATGACATCTCCATATTCAGAGAGATGCGCGGGGTGCGTATGTGATGGAGGTCGCGACCGGGTGTGATCGCCGTCACCCTCAGACGGCGGCTGCGTGAGCTCCGATCTGTTTGCCCGATTGCCGTTCGACGACGCGAAGCTCTTTTTCGAGGGAGGAAAATCGTTGCAGGATTTCGTGCATACGCAGCGCCATATTGCGGACGGTTTCGATCTGCGAGCGGGCGGCGGCGGAGAGTGAACCGGGTTCCAGGAGCAACAGCTCCGAGTTGCCGAGCATGGAGGTCAAGGTGTTGTTCAGGGTATGCTGCATTTCGAGCATGTAGCGGCCGAGGGTGGCCTGGCGCTCCAGGAGCGTGTTCTGTTGCTCGGCGCGGCGGGCGTGGAACTCGGCGGCGGCGCGATGCAGCACTTCGCCGGCGACCAGCAGCAGCGTCTCCAGCCAGCTCTCCTGTTGCCGCACTACTACGACTGCGGGCCAGCGGTCGCGGACGGATTGGATGGCGCGGGTGTCGTCGGAGACAAAGAGCACGCGCTTGCCAGCCGCATCCATGGCTTCCATCACTACGGCGAGCGCCTCGGGACGGATGCGTCCGGCGATGGCCAACTGAAAGTTTTCCGGATCGAAGTCGAGGCACACGGCGCTGCTCATCAGCGTAAACGCCGGCATCTTGCGCTCGGATTGCCAGCGGCTGCTGATGACGACGGGAAAATCCGGATCGTCGGAAATGATGAGTACGGTGGGCTGGTCCACGATGTGTTCTCGGTGTCTAGGAGTCGCTGCCGTGGTTGCCGCTGGTGTGAGCATCGTCCTCGCTCCAGTCTGTAGTCTGGCGCGAAACCTCGAATTCCGGCGCGGCGGAGGTGGCGGCATGAGCGCTGGCGGCAGCCGCCTTGGCCTTCGTGCTTCCTTTCTGATTCTTTTGCAGAGCGTGGTCGATGACGTTGCGCAGATCGACCAGCATGCGCAACGGCTGGCCGGATGAATACTCGGCGTGAAACATGACTTTCCAGGATTGGCAGATCATGCGCAAGCGGGCGATGGGCTCTTCGGCGGAGAATTGCGCCCGGCGGCAGTCGAGCGTGGTGATGCCCTTCGATTCCAGTTCCCGGAGGCCATCGGAAATGGCGTTCAGGTCGCCATGCATCAGGCGGAAAAACACGCGCCGCATCAGGAAACTGAAGCGGGTAAACGACACCATGGCGGCGGGAGTGTAGTAGTTTTCTTCCGACGAAGTCTTGAGCTTGCGGCTTTTTTCCAGGACTTTGCTGCTCAGCAATTCGCTCAGGGCCTTGCAGGCGTTGGCCTCGGACATCAGCTCAGCCAGCGGCGCCAGCCAATCTGGAATGGTAATGTCGACGGTTCCGAGGACCGGCTCCAGGGTCTGGGCCACATACTGCACATCGACATCGCCATCTTCCAAACGCGAGGGCGCGGCCAGCGAGAAATACTGCACCAGCAGAAAATCGATCTTGTCACGGTCGGTCTCGGCATGCTGAGACTTGCGCAGGTGATGCTGTAGCAGATGGCGCAGAGCATCCTCGCCGGCCAGCGCGCTGGTCTGCAGGAACTGGCGGAGTTGATAGACCTGGATGCGCTGGTCCATATCGAGGAACCATTGCCGCGCCTGTTCCACGGATTCCCGCGGCGGGGTGTCGAGGCCGGCTTCGAGATCATTGCAAGCCGGCAGATCGATCACGAATTCCCTGGCCAAGGCTGCATACAAAGGGTAAAGCTGCAGCGCGTCTTTCCACACGGTGGCGAGATCAGTTGAAGGCGATGTCATAGTTTCACGATCCAGTTGGCAACTTCCCGCGTAAAGCGGGCGGCCACGGCGCGGTGTCCTCCGTTACACTGTAATGCGACCACGCAGGCTTCGGTGTCGAGCGAGCCGTCGGAGTTGCGTAAGCGCAGCTTGTCGGCAAATTCGAGGGGCAGGCTCGAAGCAAAGAGCACTTCCTGGGGCGTGCCAAATTCAATCACCGTGCTCTCGCTAGTGGTGCTGGTGGCGTCGCCCAAGCGAGTGAGGCGTATGGGAATCCGCACCGGCATGGCGTTGGGGAAAAACTTGGCCAGCCTGGTGGTCGAGCTGTCGCGAGTTAGCGCGGGCGCTGTGGCCGGTTTGGACACCGTTTCCCCCAGAGATGCCAATGCAGGCCGGGGTTCCTGAGTCAGCCGGTTAGCGTGGACTCCAGGACCCGGACCGCATCGCGGAGAGGGAGAGTGCACGAGCGCGGCCAAAGTGGGCGGCGCAAGGTTGATGGCTAAGTGCACGGTCGCCAAGGGGATAGAGTCGGGTTCTATTTTGGGCCGAGGTCAGTCTCGGAGGGCAGGCGTCTCAGATTGATATGCCGTCTCAGGCGCGGCTGCCTACTGCAGCGCTGAACTGCCCGTGGGCAGATCGTGCCTTCCGCCGATGTTGTAGCGCTTCAGTTTGCGGTAGAGGGTGGCGCGGCTGATGCCGAGCATCTTGCCGGCCATGACCTTATCGCCTTTCACTTGCTCAAACACGCGCTCGATGGTGGCGCGTTCGATATCTTCGAGATCGGTGGAAGAAAGCACGGCGGAGCCAGGAACGTCGCTGACTTCCAGAGTGGGCGAAGCTGAGGCAATCGTCGGCGGCAGATCGCCGATGTCGATGGTGCGGCGATCGCCTAACGCGACCGCGCGCTCCACGCAGTTCTCCAGTTCACGGACGTTGCCCGGCCAGTCATATTGCAGCAGACATTTCATGGCGGAATTGGTGATCTGCATGCCGCTGCCCTCGGCGTAGCGGTCGAGAAACCAATGTACCAGCATGGGAATATCGGAACGGCGTTCGCGCAGCGACGGCAAATGAATGGTGACAACGTTGAGGCGGAAATAGAGATCTTTGCGGAAGGTCCCGTTGCGGTATTCTGCTTCCAAGTCACGGTTGGTGGCTGCGATCACGCGAACGTCAACTTTCGTGCGCTGATTGCTGCCGACGGGGCGGACTTCTTTCTCCTGCAACACTCGCAACAATTTGGCTTGCATTTCCAGGGGCAGCTCGCCGATTTCATCGAGAAAGATGGTTCCGCCGTTGGCCGACTGAAATAATCCGGTCTTGGACTTCAGCGCACCGGTGAAAGCGCCCTTTTCATAGCCGAATAATTCGCTCTCGATGAGGGTGGGAACCAGGGATCCGCAATCGACCGCCACGAACGGCCGATTGGCAAAGGAACCGCGGAAATGAATGGCGCGAGCGACCAGCTCTTTGCCGGTTCCGCTCTCGCCGGCGATCAACACCGGGGTGCGGGTATCCTTCAACCGCGAAACGATGCGCAATACGTCCTGAATTTTGGCGGAAGATCCGACGATGCCGTGCAAGTCGGTTTCTGTATCCACGCGCTCACGCAGAAACTGGTTTTCTTCCACCAGGCGCACTTTCTCCGCCATGCGGCGGAGGAAAAGGCGAAGCTCTTCCAGCGGGGAAAAGGGTTTGCCGATGTAATCGTAAGCACCGAGTTTCATCGCCTGCACGGCGGTCTCAACCGAGCCGTGGCCGGTCATGACCGCGACTTCGGTCCGGGGAAGCAGTTTCTTCACTCTTTCCAGGAACTCGAGGCCGGACATGTTGGGCATGACCATGTCGGTCAGCACCATGTGGGCAGGCTGCTCCTCGAGCAGGGCCAGTGCGGTCTCACCGCTATTGGCCTCCAGGCAGGTGAATCCCAGGGCTTCGCCCACGGTCATGCAGAGTTTGCGGATGCTCTGTTCGTCATCCACGATTAAAAGGCGGATTCGTAAGTCTTCGCTCACGGCGCTTTCCCCATCGTCTTTTCCACGACTGCAATAAATTGTTGCACCCGAAAGGGTTTCTCCACGCAGGGGGCGCCGGTCTTGCGCAGGGTGGCGACGGTGTCTTCATTGGCAATGTCTCCGGTGATGAAAACAATGCGCTGGGCGAGTTCGGGACAATTGCCCGCCAACCAGGCATGGACATCGGCTCCATCGATGCCGCCGGGCGTGCGCATATCGGAGACCACCCCCAGAAACTTCTCCGAAGCCAGCAGACGCAGGCCTTCCGCTCCCGATTCGCTGCAGACCACGCTGTAGCCGTTACGCTCCAGGGCAGCGCGGACGTAGGCCATCACCGCCGGCTCATCTTCAATGAGCAGCACAGGCAAAAACGCCGGTTTGACTGCAGGCAGGCTCATGGGCGAGTTACTCCGGTGGCCGCGCCAATCGCGAGGGCGGGCAGGCGCACGGTAAAGGTCGCGCCCTCGCCGTCGGGATTGTTGTGGCAAGCAATCTCGCCGCCGTGTTCGCGCACGATGCCGTAGCAGATGCTGAGACCGAGGCCGGTGCCTTTGCCCACGTCTTTGGTGGTAAAGAACGGGTCAAAGATGCGATCGGGAGACGAGATGCCCTGGCCGTTATCACGAAAGGTGGCTTCCACCAGGTTGCCCCGGTTGAGGGTGTTGATCTGGATACGGGGAGGCCGTCCGCTATCGCGCATCGCGTCGTACGCGTTATTGAGAATGTTCAGGAACACCTGCTGCAGTTGGTGGGAATCGCCGACCACCTGCTGCAGACTCTGGTCGAGGTGCTCGATGACCTCCGCGCCCCGGCTGCGGAAATCGTACGAGCGCAGCTGCACGGTACGATGGATGATGGCGTTGAGCTGTACCGGGCTCTTTTGCGGCGGCATCTGCCGCGCGAAGCTCAGCAGGTTCTGCACAATCTGTTTGGTGCGTTGCGCCTCCTGCAGGATCACGCGCAAATCTTTGCGTGCGGCATCGGGCATTTCCGGATTTTCCAACAGCAGGTCGGCGAAGCCCAGAATTGCCGTCAGCGGATTATTGACTTCGTGGGCGACGCCCGAAACCAACTGGCCCACGGCCGCCATCTTCTCCGCGTGCAGCAGCTTGGCCTGCAGGGTGGCAGCGTCGGTGATGTCGCTCATGACTACGACAATGCTGGTGACGATGCCCTGTTCGTCGCGCATGGGACTCAGATTCACGGAGAAGCGTCCGACTTCCTGGCCGCGCGCGATCTGGAGTTGGAGATTATCCACCGGCTGCCCGGTCAGTGTGGTGGTAAAAGCCTCGGCCAGAGCCTGCCTGCGGGACGGGGCAACCAAGTCTTCCAGGGGACGGCCGAGGATCTGATGCTGCTGGAACCCCAGTTCGTACCAGCGGCGGTTGGCATAGCTGATCAGACCGCTGGTGTCTGCCACCAGGATCAGGCTCTGAGTGTGGTTCAGAATTTTCGCCGAGAAGTCGCGTTCGCGGTGCAACTCGGACTGAAAGGTCTTGAGGCCGCTGATATCGAGCATGACGCCGCGGTACTGCACGGTGCGACGTTGCACGTCGCGCACGGCAAAAGCGTTGACCAGAACGTGTACGGCGGCTCCGTCGGGGCGGCGCAGAGTTTGTTCCTGGTTCCTTACCGCGCCGTGTTGCTGCATCTGGCGGGTGAACTCTTCGTAGTGCTCCGGGGAGAAGCAGACTTGGGAGCGGATGTCGGCGTGCAAAAGCTCCTCGCGGCTGCTGTATCCGAGCATACGCACCATGGCGTCATTGACTTCGACAAAGCGCCCGTCCGCGGTGGAGAAAAAAACGCCTTCCTGAATGTTGTCGAACAATTCGCGGTAGCGGCGCTCGGCTTCCCGGCGATCGGTGATGTCTTTGAGGACATGAATGGTTTGCAGGCCTTCGCTGGTGGCGCTGTGCACCCGCGAAGTGGCGACAATGTAGGTGCGGTCGAGCACCGGGAGCACGTATTCATCGGCGGCGGTGTCGTCCAGGGGGGAACGGCAGAAGGGACAAGAATGCAGCGGGGTTTCATCATCGGTCACCATCAGGCCGCTCATGTTGACGCCGATCAGTTCCTGCGGCTGAACTCCGATGAAGTCGGCCAGCGAGCGGTTCACGCGTAATACCTTGTCCGATTGGTCGTGGGCCACGATGAAATCGGTGATGGCGTCGAAGATCTCAATCCAGTGGCGGTTGGCCTGGTGCATGCGAGTGAAGAGCCGGGCGTTTTCCAAGGCAATGGAGGCGTGGGCCGCGACCGCTTGCAGCAACTGCTGGTCGCTGCGCTCCAAAGGCTTTTGCCGATTGGCCAGGCACAGCACGCCAACCAATTCCCCGGACGAACCCTGGAGCCGGACCCAGCTGCAATCTTTCCACCCCAGTGCGGAACTTACTTCGCTGCCGAGCAGCTCGGCAGCGCCGCCACAGACCACCGCCTCTGCACTGTGGCCCAGGCTGCGGGCGAGGGCGTGTTCGAGACGGTGCAGCAGAGAATCCCGGCTGCCGTTGGAGATCGCGGTTCCGTGCAGCGCCACGATTTCCAAACCATGATTCTGCTTCACGGCCAGAGCGGTCATGGGTGCTTCCATCAAATCCGCAGCCCGGGTCACGAAGCTGCGGGCAAACTCGGGCAACTGAAGCTGGGAATTCAGTTCGAGCGCGAGTCCCATCAAGGATTCGGCGCGGCGACGGTGCTGTTCGGACAGATGAAGATTGCGGGTGGACTCGAGCGCCACGGCAACTTGCGCCGCCAGAACACGGGCGGAACGAATGTCCGCCTGCGAAATGCCGGTCCGATCCAGGCGATCCAGTACCCCGAACATGCCCAGCACTGCGCCGCGGGTGTCCAGCAGGGGCACAGTGAGCATCTGCTTGATATTGAACCTGGCCAAGGCCTCCCGGTTGGCGCCAGGTATGGAAGCGGCGTCGTCACACCAGAAAACCTCGCGGTTGATCAGGGCCCGGGTGGTGGGCCCCTCCGGCAGGACGAGTTCTACGCGCTCGGTTCTACCGCCTTCCGCTCCCCAGCGGACGCGAAAGACGCCATCTTCCAGCAGACCGAGGAAGGCCCGGTCGAACCCGAGGAGGTCGGCGGCGCGCAATGCGAAGCGTTGCATGAACTGGTCAAGATCGCCGATCGATCCCAGTTCCGACGAAATGTCGAGCAACCGCTGCAACTCCTGGGCCTGGGCGCGCGCGGTCCCGCAAAGTTCGGCGTTGGCGATGGCCACCGCGCCAAAACCCGCCACCGCTGCCAATAAGGATTTCTCCTCGGGGCGGAACGCACCCTGTTGCCGGGGATAGACCAGAATGGCGCCTTGGGAACGGGAAGTGCGGATGGGAGCCGCCAGCAACATGCCGGCAGGAACCAACTCCCCAAGAGCCTGAGTGAAGGGGTCGATAGCCGCGGCGATGACCTCGCCCGCAGCCAAGGCCCGGGCGGTGAGATCGGCGGCGAACTGCAACCCCTTGCGATCGTAACGGGCACGAACCGAAGCCGCCAGTTGTGGGGATTCCGCCGCCACGGCGTGCAGTTGAACTGTGGTTCCTTCGCGCAGCAGGACGCAAACCAGGCGGGTGTTCAGCAGGATGCGCAGATGAGCCGCGACCGCCTCGGCCACGGTCGAGGTGTCGGGCATGCCATGGACGGCTTGTGCCACCTCGGTCAGGATTTCCGCCCGGCGATGCTCTTCCCGGGAGAGCTGGGTCAAACGGTTGGCTTCCAGCAAGCTGCCCAGTTGGCCGGCCAGAATGGTGGCCTTCGCAGCCAGATCGTCGTGGAAGAAATCCGGGTCGGAGGCGCTCAGGAACACCGCCGCGCCGATCACCTCGTTGGCCACCACCAGCGGGGCCGCCATCATCGACTGGGCGTGAAACTCTCCGGCCATGGGATAGCGGTTGGGATCCACGCGATTCACATAAACCGTCCTTCGCTGGCGGACGGCTTCGATGGCGACGGCACTCTCCTGGGCCTTGAGGCGGCGTCCGCGAAAGTTTTCTGCCAGAAAGCCGTCGGCTTCGGCTGCGATCAATTCATCCGGCGGACTCACCCGCCAGAAATATGTGCCATCGACGTGAAAGAACTCGCGGGTGCTGCGGCAGAACAGTTGAATCACGGAACTGGATGGGGTGCCGTCCGCCGTCGCCGTGGAAAACTGCAACAGCAGTTTTTGAAAAGCGTCGTCTCCAAAGTGCGGTGAGACTTCGGTCGCCGTGATCTGTCCGGTTTGCATAGTGAGCAACAGTGCTAACTACAAGTAATTGAATATAATGGAAAAATAGCCCCTAATCTCAATTTGAGTCAAGACTATTAGGGATGGGAGTGCCCAATTATGAACCTTGGCTCGGAAATCTTGCCCTGCCCTTAACTCTTCGTCTCACTGTGAGAGCCTACCCCTCATCTGAGACGGAGTTGCCCGAGTGAGGACCTTCCAGATTCCTAGCGGATCACACTAAGTAATTGATATTTATGCATGTTAGGCGATCCACCCGTCGTAACCTCGTGGCCCCTCTGGTTGGCAGCGGCATTGCACCTGAAGTTATGACCAGATGTGTCTTGGAGGAGAATGCCGGTACGTTTTCAAGAGCTCCTGAGTTGGAGAACGACTGCGGTATCGACGCTGTGGCCACTCTTCTTCATCGGAGCGATCGTTCCCGGGCGTGCTCTGGCGCAAGGGGAATTGACGCGCAAGGTGAAAACCAGAGTCTCTCCCACCTACCCCGACTTGGCGCGTCGACTGAGTATCCGTGGCACGGTCAAGATGATTGTAGTGATTTCCCCCAACGGCGACCTGAAAGACGCCAAGGTAGTGGGCGGAAATCCGATTCTGGTAAACGCCGCGATGGATGCCGTGAAGAAATGGAAGTTTGAACCGGGGCAGGACGAAACGATCGGGACGGTGGAATTCAACTTCCAGCCCAACCGCCCGGCGCAGTGAGCCACACCCCCACGCAGCACGAGAGGAACCTGGCAGGGTAAGGGGAGGAGTAGCGATGACGATTGGCAAGAAACTCTATGTAAATTTTGGCGCCGTCCTGGCGATGGTGGTGGTGCTGTTCCTGGTCAATCTGGTCGCCGTGCAGCGGGAACACAGCGCCAAGGCCGCGGCCTCGCAGGCCTTGGAGATGGCGCAGACCAACGACAAGATCCGGTTTCAGATGATGCAGAACCGCCTGTACCTGAGCAACTACTTGCTCAGCGGAGATACGCGTGAGGTGGACAGGCTAAACGACGGCTCGCACATCCTTCAGGCGACCTTGCAGAGCGCCCTGGGGCTGGCCAACTCGGAGCAGCAGAAAACCGCCCTGGCCAAGGTGCAAGCCAGCGAACAAAACTGGGCCCGTGATTTTGCCGCGCCACTGATGGAAAAACGCAAGGATGTGGACGGCGGCAACGCCACGGTGGCTGAGCTACAGATCTTCTACCTGCAGAAAGACGCGTCATCCTGGGTGAAGGCTGCCACCGATTCTCTGGAGGTCGCCGACCAGGAAAATACCAAGGTTCTCGAATTGCGGAGAAAGTCGGACGAGACCGCGGGCACGGCCACCATCGCGATCGCGCTGTTCAGCACGCTTCTGGCGCTGGCCCTGGGGACGGCAATTGCCTATTCCAGCGCCAAATCCATCACCGAGCCCCTGCGACACCTGATGAAGGTGGCACGGCAAATCGGCAATGCCGGCGATCTGGATCACGAAATCGACCTCAGACGGCGCGATGAGATCGGCGAGCTGTCACGAAGTTTCGCCACCATGGTCACTTACCTCAAAGAGATGGCAACGGTCTCGGAAGCCATCGCGGGTGGGAACCTGAACGTCGAAGTGCAACCGCGATCGAAGAATGACACCTTGGGCAACGCCTTCGTGAGCATGATCGAAGGCCTCAGGAACCTGGTGCGCAATGTGCGGGACGCGGCCTCGCAAGTAGCCAGCGCGTCCAATCAAGTGGCCGGAGCCTCCGACGAATCCGCCAAGATCAGCCTGCAGACCTCCTCCGCCATCGACGAAGTCACCAGCACCATGCACGAAATGAGCGTCAACGTGCAGAACATGGTGAAGAGCACGCAAACGCAAGCCTCCAGTGTGAGCGAAACTTCAGCTTCCATCGACCAGATGGTGGCTTCCATCCAGCGTGTGGCCGACACCGCGAAAGTGCTGCTCGACATTTCAAACCGCTCGCGAGAGGAAGTGCACAGCGGC
>Ga0335077_10013329_pt1 | contig 10278 bp, 12 predicted proteins | sample Lox_Sample_31_FD_207151 | JGI IMG/M metagenome (GOLD analysis project Ga0335077, IMG submission 207151) | Soil microbial communities from Loxahatchee National Wildlife Refuge, Florida, United States - Lox_Sample_3.1 | ecosystem: Environmental > Terrestrial > Soil > Wetlands | place: USA...
ATCACCACGCAGTTAGTCAATGGCGTCACGGGCTTCCATCTCTGGTCAGAAACCTATGACCGGAATCTGGGGGACGTACTGAGACTCCAGACTGAGATTGCGACCGCGGTGGCGAGCGCTCTCAAGGTGACCCTGCTCGGCGACGAGGCGGCGAAGATCCAGATAGGTGGGACGCACAGTCCGAACGCTTTCGATGCTTATCTGCGAGGCTCTAAGGATTATCAGAACCGACACGGAGCGGAGGAGGTGCGGGCCGCGATCGCCGCGTACACCGAGGCAATCCGACTTGATCCCAACTACGCCCTGGCGTTCGCTGCTCGGTCTCTCGCTTTCTTTGAGCTTGGGAACTGGTGGACGGCGGAGTCGGCGGCGTGGCATGAAGCCTATGACGAGGCGCAATCCGATGCTCAAAAAGCGATCGCATTGGCGCCTGATCTGGGCGAGGGCCATCTGGCCTTGGCCGAGGCTCACGCGGCACGGCTTGAGTTTGCACACGCTCTTGAGGAGTACGAGCGAGCTGTCGCGTTAGCGCCTGGCAAAGCTCAGGTTTTCGAGGAATACAGCGACTTCGCAGGAGCAATGGGCCGTTTCGACGCTGGAATTGCGGCGGCCCGCCGTACGGTGCTGCTCGACCCGCTGAATCCCCACAGTCACGCCGCGCTCGCCATCGCGCTGTCCTGGGCGCGCCGAGACGCCGAGGCGAAGGCAGCCTTTCAGGACGCTCTGGCTCTCGATCCCCAATATTCGCATCCGTATGCCTGGTGGTTGTACTTCGCTCTAGGTGAGTACCAGGACGCTCGGACCTGGTGCGAGAAGAGACCCAACGATTGGGGAAGTCATGTTTGCTTAGCCATTGTCTATGACAAGCTCGGCCGTCATGCGGACGCCGAAGCTGAGCTGGCGAGATACAAGGCTGGGAATCCCGCCGCGGACGACTGGTACCAATACGCTCAGATCTATGCGGAGTGGGGTGACGCCGCCAAGGCCCTCAGTTGCCTGGAAAAGGCGCTCTCTACGCGAAATCCTTCCTTGTATGGCCTGAAAAACGAACCGTTCTTCGATCCGCTCCGGAAGGAGCCGCGCTTCCAGGCGATTGAGCGGGAGTTGAAGTTTCCCACCTAAGAGCCTGGTGACAGCAACGACAGATTCGAACCCGAAAGCCGACGTTCGCGACAGGCGGCTGCGGGTCGCGAAGCGACCGTCGGCGGGCTTTCAATACACCGTCGCTGACCGGCCAGGAAGAGGCACTCGACTCCTTGGCTCAGTTTTCCTGATTGCGGACGGTCAGATCCTCTTACGTGCCCAGTTGTTGCGCCAGGTCGACGATGCTCGCAGAAACCACGTCAAATTCGCCCGATTTAGCTTTGTCGGGTACCCCAACGGGACCACCGCCGTACTCCTTCGGACGGTAGATGAAGCCCGTACGCAGACCATGACTGCGGGCCGCTTGCAGATCGTCAACGTGGGCCGCGCACATCATCACTTCATCGGGCTTTAAATCCAGATAGAACGGTGCCGACAGGTACATCTCCCGATCCGGTTTGTAGTGCTGCACGAGATCGGAACCCAAGACCACGTCCCACGGCAAACCACCAAATTTGGCGAGGTTGGTCATCAGCGCGACATTGCCGTTTGACATCGGCGAGATAATGTATTTCCTCTTCAGTCGGGTCAGCCCCTCGACGGAGTCTGGCCATGGCTTGAGCCGTCGCCAGACATGCGCCCAGTCGATCTTTTCTTCTTCGCTCAGTCCCTCGATTCGGTACTGCTTGAGCAAGTCTTCAAGGATCACCCGCTGCAAGTCGTCGAGATTGGTCCACGGGATCTCGCCCTTGCGCACTTTATTCATCGCGGGCCCGTATCCCAGGCGCCATCGGTCGGCGAATTCTACCCAGTTCAAATTCAAACTCTTAGCTTTGCCCCGCCGGGAAGCGTCGGCAATCACGGAGGTGCGATAGTCCACAACGGTGCCGAATACATCGAATACACATGCCTTGACGTTCGCCAATTCGGGACTCAATTTGTTAGGGCTTTGTGCTGTCTGTTGTGCGCGAACAGGGGACGACTTGGGCAATGACGTCGCCATGACGCTTAGGCCTGTGGCCACCAAGAATCCTCGACGATCGAGAATGGGCTCCATCGCTAGTCACCCCGTTTGAGCTTTACACCGAAACGTTCGGTGTCCTGGGATTTCGGGTTAGCCCGCGGCATGACCGCGGCATCGTCCGCCTGGACGCTGTTCGCGGGTGTCACCACGTTTTAGGCTTTTCCGAAACGCGCGTAATACGTCGGCGTTTCCGCCAAGAGGCCGTATTGCAGCCTGTCATTGCGATCCTTTGTGCGCTCGATGACTACGCGAATCATTCAGGGCGGCTCCAAGGCCGGTGTCCAACACCTGTCGGAATCACGATGGCGCCGACAATCAATTGTAGACCGCGCAAATTAACATCCCGCGCCCGACGTATGTCGAGGGTCTGGGAGGCCGAGAGTAGGTTGAGCCAGAGGTCGGGTCGATCTTCCCAGCGGGGCCGTACGTAGGGAAACTGCCGCTCCGCGATCCTATTAATATCGGTCAGGGACAGGCTGGCGATGATGTCGGAGACCGCGGCGCTCAGTCCCAGGAGCAGTCTCGCACCGTGGCAGTCCGCGCGAACCCCGTACCAGGCGAGTATCAATGTGTCTCGAGCAAGCTGAACCGCAGCCGCCCGCGGAAACGTCCCGCGCGCTTCAAGGACGGGCTCGCGTCGCGCGGGATGGCTCTTAAACCGCCGCCACAGATCCGTGTTTCCGAGCTCCATGTCCACCAGCAGGAATGTGCGGCGGGCTGCCCGCACCCGAGTCTCCGGGGTCATCTGGAGTAAGACCTCACGCAACTCTCTGACGAGTGGCGACATCTCCACGCGCGCCATGCGTGCAACTTGCGTCAAGATATGGATGCAACGCTGATTGACGCGCTGTACCTCCTCCCGAGGGCGTAAGGCTGGCGGTGGGTGCTCCTCCTCTTGCGGAGTCGCCCTCGTTGAGTTGCCTATCAAAGGCTTGGGAGGTACGCCCCGCCAGGCTCGGCTCCTTGGCGCTCGGTGGGCCGGGAGGTCGTCTCTACGGGAACCCATGGGTCACTCACTTCCCGGTTCTTGTCCGGATTAACCCTTCGAGTTCGCCCTGGATTTTCATATGTACTAATACATACACATAATGTACAGTAAGTACCATAGCACAGATGAGTGTGCAACTGAGTCGGTTTGAAAGGTGTGGCGGGGAGAAGGTCTACGGAGAGGGCGTCTGAGGATGCGTGAGCGCTTCAAGGCCTGCTGTTTCCTCGTGGCAGGGCTTTCCGGTAGTGGTTAACTCTCGCACACCCCTTAGAGCCACCTTGGTTGTGCCAGGGGAGAGTCAATGAGTGAGTCCCTGAAGTCGGCCGTTCGCTTGGCGGTGCTTCGGCTTCTGGATCCGTTGGTGAAGTGGATGCTGGAGGCGGGCGTGGGCGTGGGGGACTTCGTCTCCCTGGTCAAGCTAGCCTACGTCCGCGCGGCGCGTGATCAAGGCCGTGTGAGCGGTGGCGAGTCGAACCGTCCGAACGCGTCCCGCATCTCCGTCGTCACCGGGCTGACGCGCGTCGAGGTAGCCAATATTCTCGCTGCCGATTCGGCCGAGCCCGTCCATGATCGCGGGCGTCAACGTGCAGAGCGCGTCCTGACGGGGTGGTGGACCGACCCATCCTTTCAAGACACCACAACCGGAGGTCCCGCAATCCTGCCGGTTCGGGGTGGTAGGCGCTCGTTCGCTGCATTGGTGGATCGCTACAGCGGTGAACGCTGGCGCATCGCGACGATTCTGGATGAGCTCCTGCGCGTGAAAGCGGTTCGGCGCCTGTCGGACGGGCGGCTCGAGGCGTTGAGTCGCACGTATGCCACCGTGCGATGGGACCCGGATGGCGTTATAGCCTTCGGTGAGCACGTCGCGGAACTCACTGCGACGCTCCTTCATAATCTCAAATATCCGTCGCGGGCGCGCTATGTGCGACGAGTGGTCAATGCGCGACTCGATCCCCGCTATGTGCCGATGCTTAGACGCGATCTGGAACTGCAGGCGGAGGCACTCATTGACTCGCAGGGCGACGCGCTGAACGACTCCTTGCATACGCTGAAGGGTAGGCGAGGTGAGCCGGAACCGGCATCCCTTGGGTTCACGGTTTACGTGTTCGAATTGCAAGACGATGACATATCCGCTCGGACGGATGTCGCGACGAGAGCCGCCGGAGCAAAGAGGCGGAGACCAAAGCGATAGGGAAGGTTGCGTATGGCGGGCATTACGCGAAGGGGCACGGACCGGAGATCCCGGCGGGGATCCGCAGACCTTCGTGCCATTGCGCCAAGGGCGGTCATTCAACAATGAGCGCAAGGCGTCGTGTTCGACGGATCAGGTTGCACGCAGAGGGCGTGGGGTATGCGCGGGAGTGCCTTTCGCGCTTGGCGCGGATTCTCGTTCACAGCGGACACTCGCCGAAGAGGCTATGGCGCGACTTTCGCGACATCTGCAGCGAGCTTAAAGAACCGACCCGACGCTGGGATCCGACACAACTCACTTTCTATTACGACCTGCCGCACATCATCGCCCATTGGCATTCGCACCCGCCCGGGTCTTGATGTCCTGTCCGGTGACGCGATCGGTATTGAAGTCCAGTTCCCGTCGCGTGTGCTTGTCGATCACGACGACAATCTCGATGGTCAGTCCTGAGAAGCGTGATTCCGAGCTCATCTCTGCGGGCTCCAATGTGTAAAATGAACCGTAAAACGATACTGAAGCATTCGTTATGTGTCAAACGATGTGTAAAATACTTGTAGAATCAATTGGTAGCGTAACCTGGAGGTAGACCGATGCCCGATTCCCTTGGGGCGTGGACTAATGCCCCGCTTGCTTACGCGCTTGCGGAGGTGCGCACCGAGCGGTTAGCGGACCTGAAGACATATCAGCCAAAACTGGCCGGGAGACTCCGCGAGCATTACCCCCTGCAGCGAACCATGCAGACGGCCAAGCTCGTCGCGACGGGAATGCAGTTGCTGGTGGAGGCGGAACAGGATCCTGCCTGGGAGTTCGCAAGTCCGGACAATCGAACCGCCCTCGTGCTTCGACCAAACGGGCTGGTGCTTCACGCCACGGCGTACCGTGATTCGCTCACGTTTCTTGGCGAGCTAGACCGGGCCGTCAAGGTGTTCGCCGAAGAGGTACCCTCGGTCTTTGTGGCGCGGCTTGGCTTGAGATACGTCGACTTCGTGTTGCCGCGCCAGGGCGAGAGTCCCGAAGACTACGTGGATCGGCGCCTGAATCCCGATCTCGGTCTGAGCGACGCTCCGGGTGACACCAACACTACGAGTCTGGGTGTATATCGCATGCCCGGCGGGAGCGTCCTTTCGTTGAGGTACGTGCGGGCACGCGGAAAGCCGGATCTGCCCCCTGATCTTGGCGTGCTCTCCCTCGGTCCGTCGCCCTTGATGCAGTCGGGAGTTGTCTCGGATAAGCAGCCCACCGCTCTCTTGGATTTCGATTGCAACATAACCTACGAACGTGTGCTACGCCTCGATCCGGGGAAATTGCGCGATCAGTTTTCTGCTATCTACGACGTTACATTTGGGGCGTTCATGGCCTCGATTACCGACCACGCACGGAAAGTCTGGGGAGCCCGCCCATGAACTATCAGCGCTTCTACGACACAACACGGGAGCCCCGCAGTGGCGCTGTCTCAGGATCCGAGGGGAAGTCTGCTACGGGATGGGCGCAGACCGAGTGGAGAAGGCTGTGGACGGAGCTCGTCACGACGCAACTCGCACGTGAGTACTTCGGTACTACCACGACGTTCGTAAATTCGATGTCCGTGGAGGCGTTTCCCAGAGCCAGCATCGCCCTTACGATGCAGCCATCGGACATGCTTCAGGCGATTGAGGTCGTGTTCGGGGATTCTGAGAGCGACCTCGCTCGGATGCTTCGAGTGACGCGGCCCATGATCTATCACTACCGGCAGGGCATGGAGCCGACGGAAGAGAATAAGCGGCGCCTATGCACGCTAGCCGAATTTGCGAGCGAATGGATGCCCCTCATCTCAACTTCCCTGCAGAATGTCTTAAAGAAGAAGCAACCCGAGGGACGCAGCCTGCTCGAGTTTCTGTCGGACTCGCCCCTCGACATAGTCGCGTTGCGCCTAGTAGTCGGACGCAACGTCGCAACTCACGATCAAGCGCTTCGCATGAGACTGGCGGCGGAACTCAGCCGATCAGAGAGTTCTGCTGAGCGTCAGGATATCGTCCGAGAGCGGCATGCGGCCGGGAAGCCGGTCTATATCGGAGATCGAGAATCTCCCGGGAAGCTTATCCAGATCCTTCCCGACGGTCGACGCGTGCGCGGACGTATGGTGAACCGGAAGTTCATTCCGGATCGTGCATGACCGACGCCATCGGGAGAATCATTGCGGGTGACGACCCGGTGTTTCTTCTGATCGCAGGACCGAACGGAGCCAGCAAGTCTACATTCACTGCAAAGCGATTGAAGCCTGTAGGATTCCCGTGCATCGATCCGGACAAAGTGGCCCAGGAGTTGTTTGGCGGGCATCCGACAACCGCTGAGCAGTCACGCTGCGCAACCATCGAATCGACGCTGCGGGTTCAGGAGCGGCTGCGCGAGCGAAGCTCAATCGCGTTGGAGTCGGTGTTCTCGGACATCCATGGACACAAGCTCTCACTATTACGCGATGCCCATAATGCGCACTTCAAGACGGCAATCATCTTCATCGGTGTCGACACGCCTGAGATCTGCATGGCTCGCGTGCAGGAGCGCGTCGAGCAGGGTGGCCACGACGTGCCCGATGAGCTGATTCGATCACGTTTCCCTCGCTGCTTCGAAAATTTGAAAGCGGCGCTAGAAGTCGTCGATCTGGCAATATTGATTGACAATAGCGGCGGCTACGGCCCTTCGGGCCTTCACGAGGATGGGGATCGACATTACACGTTTTGCGTCGCCGAGCGCGGCAAGCGCGCCCAGATCTCGCAACCGTTACCTCATTGGTTCGCTGAATTTGGTATCGCGGGGGCACTCGACAGGATGGCCGAGGCGATCTGAGGCGCAAAGGCAAGACTCCTTATCGGCGATGGAGGCAGGAAGCCGAACAGTGAAGGGAATTCTCGGAACTTCTCGTGCAGGCTGCCGCACGAATCGCGCCCGATAATTTTTTTGCTCCCGATTCACAACGGCGAGGCGCGATATCGGGAGCGCGTTTGTCCCCGGCTCGGCTTCTGCTCCAGCTCGCTTCAATTGGATCCATGGGGTCATTGCCGGCTAGAGTGTATCGGAGGTCACTACCATGGAGGGAGTGCGCGTATGTTCACTGACGTTCCGGTCCGTAGGCGCAGCAAGATGAAGCCGCAGTCTGATCGCCAGATCCTTCGCTACTGGGTGGAGATTAGGGAATTGACGAGCGGCTCGGTACGCACGTTCCCGCTTACCGCGATGAGGAAGATCTCGCTGGCAAGGGGCAAGAAGAACGAGCCGCCGCCGCTGAGTAAGGACGTGCTGCACCTTAAGGACGGCGCGGAAACCTTGGGAGCGAAGACCTTCGATGAACTCAGAGCGCAGCTCCGTGACAAATACCCCGACACGGCACCGTCACTGCGCGCGCATCGCCACGGCCGCCGAATGGCTTTTCGACGCGCGCAGTGAATCGTCCCCTACCGGACTGGTTCAGACGGCAATTGCTTTCGAAGCCCTATACGGCGGCGCCAAGGGCGAGCCTGTTGTGGAGACGCTTGCAAACCGTATTGCTTACACCCTAGGCAGGACACCGCAACATCGAGAATGGTTGGTCGAATCATTCACGGATTTCTACGATACGCGTTCAAAGGTGGTGCACAACGGCGCCAGCCGCCTTACAAATGAACAGAAGGTGCAGTTGGGCAGTACACAACGGGTACTCAAGGAGCTGCTGCGGCACGAACTGCGCCTTGTTGCGGAAGGCGCCACCTCCTCTCCGCAGGTCCCCACTTAATAAACGCGTTGAAGAATTCCAAGCAGTCTCAACCGTGATTCGCGAATACGCCCGGTTCGGAGGCGCCGCGACGGCTACGCAAGCGCTGCGGCGGTTCAACGAATTGAGCCGTGCAGGGGATCCAGAAGCACGTCCAGCTTCACTCCGACCAAGTTTGCGTTGCGCAATCGCAGCGCCGTCTCGAGCCATTCCAAGCCTGGAATTTCGGACGGAGGCGGCCAGTGTGAAACGAGCTGCTCCGTCCGAACCATCAATGGCGCAAGTGGCCGCTGCGGTTGTTCATCACGGCACGGCCACCGCAATGAAGCCATGCTCGTTGCCCTGGGCGTCGAACCACTCGCCGGTGAACTCGTTGAGGTCATTGATCGCCCAGGCGTAAGTTTGTAGCTGGCCCGCTACGGGTGCGTTCGCCAGGATCAGCGTACCGTTGGCAAACCGCACGTACCCATCAATAGTGAAGCCGTCCGGCTCAACTGAAAAGCCAACGACAGTTCCGAGCAGATTAAGTGAGGCAGACCAGGTCCCGTTGAAGTCGCTGTTACCGGCGCCGGGCGCGGTGAACTCCGCAAACTTGCCGTTCGCGTAGCGCACATAGCCGTGGAGGCCTAGGTTCGCATCCGCATACGTCCCGGCGAAGCTGCCCTCGAGATTAAGGGCCTGGCCGAGGCCTCCAAATGTGGTAACTGCGTTTGGAGCGTCGAACGTCACGAGCTTACCGTCGGGATGCCGCAGCATTCCGTGGGAAGTCTCCGTGGCCACGTCGGCCCAGTCTCCGCCCATCTCACCCAGGTCGTTGATGTGGTAGCCCTGCGACAAGAGAGCGCCAGCGGGTTCGAAGGGGATAAAAGCTCCGTCCACCCGGCGCACAAAGCCGTGGGGGTTGAAGTTCGAGTCGGACCAATATCCCACAACGAGCCCCCAATCGTTGATTGCTTGGGCGTTTGTTGCAGGCGGGGCGCTTGTGGAGTTCGGGTCGTCTATGATCGTGAACTTTCCCCGCGCCGAGCGTACGAACCCGTGGGTGGCGCCCGCAGCATCCGTGTAGCTGCCGACGATGTCTCCTTGGCTGTTGATGTCCGTCGGGAACGTGCCGCTGAAGGGCGAAGGATAGCCGACGTTGGGTGGATCGAATGTCACGATCTCGCCGCCGGCTTTACGCAGAAAACCGTGACTATTACTGTCCGCGTCGAAATAGGCCCCTGTTATCTCTCCAAGATCGTTAATGCCCGCTGGCTGCGTGCCGTTAACCGCCCCGGGCACATCGAAAGAACGCCACAACGCAACATGGGCGTTAAACGCAGCGGTGTCATGCGCGGTTGCCGCCGCAGGTCGAGCATTCGCGGTTGCGCCAACTGCGGCGCGCGCAGCGCGGTGCAGTGGAAACTGCAGTTGTTTTAGGTTGTAGAGATTCCTGTACGACTCATGTTCGGCCGCGAAAGCGGCTGCTGAGCTGGCCATGACAACCAGAGCGGCCAGAGTGATTGCAACTGTGCGCTTCATGTTGTTCCTCCAATTTTTTTATCTGGCCCCTTGCACCTGGAGACTGTGTGGAGAAGAGGCCGGACTCGAATAATCGAGGGGCGTACGAGCCTCATGATGTGGTCATGGCTGCAAGCCCTCGCGAGATGGTTGTGGTTCTTAGTCGGACCCGGATAAACGCTACGCCAAATACTGTGGCGAGTATATGAATGTGCGTGCTGCGCTGCGATGGGCAGCTCAGGTTCCGACCCGGCGATGCGTGGCTGAAAAAGTCCTATCGTGACGGTCTCCACGGGGGGGCCTCGCGCTGCAAGCAGCCATCAGATAACTGCGCAACTATCAACTGCACCTGGGTCGACCACGGCATCTCGGCGATCTCGCTGAACGCCGCGTCTAGCCGGTATTCAGTGGGTAACTTCAGCGCCCGCTCAATCGCGTGGAAGCGCGGCCCGTTGTGCACGGCTTGATGAGCAAACCCATGTCCATCTTCACTTCAATAGCTTAATTCGGCGCAGGAGTGCGTCGTAGCGTGGATCTTTAACTAACCCGTCGAGCATGGGATCGCCACGAATCCAGAGCATACCGGGGTCTTTCTGGGCGGCAGCACGGTCGAGCCATAGGAATGCGTTGTCAACATCCCGGCGTGAGGAGTAAATCAACGCGATCCAGTAGGCCACTGTAGTGCGTCGTCATCCGTGAACTCTTGTGTCCGAGCAAATCCTGACGGTCTTCCAGGCCCACTCCGGCCGCCCTCAAGCGCCGGCCAA
>Ga0335077_10013331_pt1 | contig 10277 bp, 9 predicted proteins | sample Lox_Sample_31_FD_207151 | JGI IMG/M metagenome (GOLD analysis project Ga0335077, IMG submission 207151) | Soil microbial communities from Loxahatchee National Wildlife Refuge, Florida, United States - Lox_Sample_3.1 | ecosystem: Environmental > Terrestrial > Soil > Wetlands | place: USA: Florida...
GTCCAATTGAATTCTTCGCCATCTCTTACGCCACAATCTCGATGAAATCCGCCGTCACCGCGCGTATTTTGCCGTCGATGCTGGAGTGCACATTGGCGCCGAGCTTACCATCCTCCACCCGGCCTACTACCTGCCCCTTCTTCACCTTCTTGCCTTCCTGCACCGCGGCGACCGCGGCCTGCCCGGCGTGCTGCTTCAGCTTCACCCGCACCGACGCCGGCTGCCATGCCGTCCCGTCGAACGGCGTCTCCCGCTCATAGTCCTCTACCTGCAGCCGCCGCCGCAATTGGGTGAGCGGCACCCGGCGATACTCCTTCATCGGGTGCACTTCCACGGGCGCCTGCTGCACGAACTTCAGCCCGGCCGCGCGCCGGTCCTGCTTGCCCGCGTCGCACGCCTCCTTCGGATACAGATCCTCCGGGCACGCGTACAGCGTGCACAGCCCGCAGGCGCAGCACAGCTCCGCCCACTGGTTCCAGATCTTCTCCCCTGTCAGCGTGAACCCGAGACTGCGCATCACCTTGTGCGGCATGACCTCGTAGCCCAGCAGATATCGCGGGCAGAACTCGGTGCAGTAGCTGCACTGGTCGCACGCGCTCTTGCCGATATGCGCCATCTCCCCGGCCGATCGCGTCTTCCGCGTCAGCAGGTAATGATCGCGCGGCAGGACGATCAGGCCGCCGGTGGTCTTTGTGATCACATCGTCCAAATCGAACGTCAGCGTGCCCATCATCAGCCCGCTGACGAAGATCCCGAAATCTTCTACCGTCGCCCCGCCCGCGCGCGCGATCAGCTCGCGAAACGATGTCCCTACCGGCGCCCAGACGCTTTTTGCGTCCTTCACCGCGCCGCACACCGAGAGAAATTTCTCCGTCACCGGCGTTCCTCGCTCCGCAAGCGTTACGTTGTACAACGTCTCGACGTTGTTGACGACGCACCCCACCTGAAGCGGAATCCCCGCCGGCGGAATCAGGCGTCCGGTAGCGCTATAAACCAGCTCGTACTCGTCGCCCGAAGGATAAAAATCTCCCAGCAGCACGAACTCGATCCGGTCGTCCTTCAGCGCGTGTTTCAACGCCTCGATCGATTCCGCGTTCTTGGTTTTGACCCCGAACTTGCCCTTCCCGGCTCCGATGGCCCCCATCATGGCGGTCATCCCGGCCAGAATCTCGCCCGGGAAGTGCTTCATAAGTTCCGCGTCCTTATGGATCAGCGGCTCGCACTCCGCCCCGTTAGCGATCATGTATTCGACTTGAGACTGCGCTTTGACGTACGTCGGAAATCCGGCGCCCCCGGCGCCCACCACACCGTGCTCGCGCAGCTTCTCACTGAGCATAAATTCCAGGATAGCAAGAAGGTATTTTGAGGCGCAGAAATCGGCTTATCCGGAATCCCGCGCCCCGACGTTATCATCACTTATAGATGGATGATCTCCCTTAGCGGGGTCTCGAAGTTCTACAACGGAAAACGCCGCGTAGTCGCGCTCGACTCGGTCGATCTCGAAATCGCCCGTGGCGAGATGGTTTCTATTGTGGGCCCGTCCGGCTCCGGCAAGTCCACTCTCCTCAACCTCATCGGCGGCCTCGACCGTCCCTCGGCCGGCGACATCCGCATCGACGGCCAGCCCGTCGCCTCCCTCTCCGATGACGACCTCACGCGCCTCCGCCGCGACAAGATCGGCTTCATCTTTCAGTTCTTCAACCTGCTGCCCTCGCTGACCTGCCTGGAGAACGTCGCGCTGCCCTTGCATCTCAAAGGTCTCCCCCGCCGCGATATCGAAAAGCGGGCCCGCGAACTCCTCGAGCTCGTCCAACTCGGCGCCCGCGTCGACCACCTCCCTGACGAGCTCTCCGGCGGCGAGCGCCAGCGCGTCGCCATCGCACGGGCCCTCGCATTCCATCCCCCGGTCCTCCTGGCCGACGAGCCCACCGGCAATCTGGACACCCACACCGGCGCCGAGATTCTCTCCCTGGTCCGCGACCTGCACGAGCGCCTCGGCGCCACCATTCTGATCGTCACCCACGATCTCACCGTCGCCGAAAGTTGCGGGCGCACCGTCACCCTGCGCGACGCCCGCATCGCCGGAGACATCCGAAGATGATGCTCCTCCGGCTCATCACCTGGCCCTACGTGCGCAAGCACCTGCTGCGCAGCATCCTCACCACCGGCGGCATCGTGCTCGGGGTTGCGCTGCTGGTCGGGATGCACACCGCCAATCGCTCCGTGCTCCAGGCCTTCAACGACACCGTCGAGCGCATCGCCGGCAAGGCGCAGCTCCAGGTCTCCGCCGGCGACGCCGGCTTCCCGGAAGAAGTCCTCGAGAAGGTGCAATCGCTCCGCGAAGTCCGCGCGGCCGCGCCCATTATCGAAACCGAGGCCGACCCCGGCCTGCCGGGCCAGGGCAAGCTTCTGATCCTCGCCGTCGATATGACGGGCGACCGCAGCCTCCGCACTTACGATTTCGACAATGCCGAGCAGGACGTCATCGACGACCCGCTCATCTTCCTCGCCCAGCCCGATTCCATCATCCTCACCGCCGAGTTCGCCGCGCGCAACCGCATCCCCGTCGGCGGCAAGGTCGCCTTCGACACCATGCAGGGCCGCAAGCAGTTCACGGTGCGCGGCATCCTCAAGGCGGGCGGCATGGCCCAGGCGTTCGGCGGCAACCTCGGCATCATGGATATCTACGCGGCCCAGGCCCTGTTCGGCCGCGGCCGCCACTTCGACCGCATCGACATCGGGCTCGCCGAAGGCGTCACACTCGATCAGGGCGAGGCCGCGCTGCGCAAAATCCTCGGCCCGGGCTTCACCGTCGAGCCGCCTTCCGGCCGCGGCCAGCAGTTCGAATCCCTTCTTGGCGTCTACACGTTCGCGGTGAACGTCTCCAGCATGTTCGCGCTCTTCATCGGGATGTTCATCATCTACAATTCCTTCGCCATCGCGGTCACGCAGCGCCGTCCCGAGATCGGTATCCTGCGCGCGCTCGGCGCTACCCGTGCCCAGATCCGCGCGCTCTTCGTCGGCGAGAGCGCCATCGCCGGCCTGATCGGGTCGGCCGCGGGCGCCGCCGTCGGGCTCGCCTTCTCGCGCAGCCTCTCCACCCTCACCGCCGGCATGATGGAATCCATGTTCGGCGTCGCGCAGAACGTGCAAGACGTGGTCGTCGAGCCCTGGTTCCTCGCCGGCGCCATCGCGATGGGGATCGCCACCAGCATCGTTGCCGCCCTGATTCCCGCCCGCAACGCCGCTCGCGTCGAGCCCATCCAGGCCCTCCAGAAGGGCCGCTACCAGGTGCTGAGCGCCGGCGAAAACCGCATCCGGCGGGTGCTCGCCATCGTCGCCGCCGCGTTCGCGCTCGCCACCCTGCCTTTCGGCGAAAACCGCCCGTTGTTCCTCGGCGGCTACTTCCTCCTGGTGATCGCCGGTCTGCTGATGACTCCCTTCCTCTCGCTCGAGCTCGCCCGCCTCCTCCGCCGCCCCATGCGCTGGCTCCGCCCCGTCGAAGGCGCCCTCGCCGCCGATAGCCTCATCCAGGCCCCCCGCCGCACGTCGGCCACGGTCGCCGCACTCATGCTCTCACTCGCCCTCGTCGTCGGCCAGGCCGGAGTCGCTCGCGGGAGCTTCGACTCGATTGACGAATGGATGAACAACACTCTCAACCCCGATCTCTTCCTCTCCACCACGCAGAACATCGCCTCCCAAGGGGCCCACTTCCCCGCCTCCATGCAACAGGAGGTCGAAAGCGTCCCTGGAATTGCCGAAGTGCAGGCCGTCCGCATGCCGCGCATCCGCTTCCACGATCTCCCGGTGATGCTGGTGTCCGCCGAGATTCCGAAGCTCGCCGCCCGCGTGAAGCGCCACATGGTCGCCGGCGACGAGAGCGAGATGAACCGCCTCGCCGCCGAGGGGAAAGGCGTCATCCTCTCCGAGAACCTCTCCGCGCTCACGAGGCTCCGCCTCGGCGACCCGGTCGAGATCCCCGCACCCGGAGAAACTCTCCGCCTCCCGGTCGTCGGAATCATCCGCGACCTCAGCAACCAGATGGGCACCATCATCATCGATCGAGCCGTCTACATCCGCGCCTTCAAAGATGACAGCGTCGATGTCTTCCGCGTCTACCTCAGACCCGGCATATCCATGAGGGACGCGCGCGCCGCCATCGTCGATCGCCTCGGCCCCCGCCGCCACATGTTCGTGCTCTCCAATCGCGAAATCCGCGAATACGTCGGGACCGTCATGAACCAGTGGTTCGGCCTCACCTACCTGCAGGTGATCGTGGCCATGCTGGTGGCCATCCTCGGCATCGTAAACACCCTCACCGTCTCCATCTCCGACCGCCGCCGCGAGCTGGGCGTGCTGCGGGCCGTCGGCGGCCTCCGTAGCCAGATCCGCGGCACCGTGTGGATGGAAGCCGCCGCCATCGGAGCCATCGGACTCATTCTCGGCGTCGCCGTCGGCGCCATCAACCTCTATTACGAATTGCAGGTGATCCAGCACGACCTCACCGGCATCCCCCTCTCCTACCGTTTCCCCACGGGCATCGCCGCCCTCCTGATCCCGATCATCCTCGGCTCGGCCTTCGCCTCCGCCATCCTCCCCGCCGAGAGCGCCGTGCGCAGTTCCCTGGTCGAGGCTTTGGAATATGAGTAGGAGCCTTCTGGTACTCGTCACTCTGAGCCTCTATGCTCAGGACCCCCGCCAGATCGTCGAAGAGTCCCAGCGCCGCGGCCGCTCCAACTCCCAGCGCTACGAAGGCGTCCTCGAAGTCATCGCCGCCGACGGCAAGACCTCCAGCAAATCCTGGCAGTCGTTCCGCCTCGGCTCCTACGGCAACAGCAAGGCCGTCATCCGCTTCACCACCCCCGCCGAAGTGAAAGGTGTCGCGCTCCTCGTCCTCAATCACCCCGATCGCGCCAGCGACCAGTGGATGTGGACCCCCGCCATCGGCCGTGACCGCCGCATCGCCCTCCAAGACCGTTCCACGCGCTTCTTCGGAACCGATTTCAGCTTCGAAGACCTCGAGGAGCGCGACGTCGATCAATACGACTTCCGCCTCCTCGGCGAAGACCCCATCGACGGCGCACCCTGCTGGCGCATCGAGTCGCGGCCGCGCCAGACCAAGACCAGCCAGTACACGCTCTCTCACCTCTGGATCCGCAAGGACAACTACGTGGCCGCGCAATACGAGAACTTCATCAAGGATCAGCTCGTGCGCCGCCTGCACGCCGCCGACATCCAGAACGTGCAGGGTATCTGGACGGCGCGCACTCTGGAAATGGCCGACCTTCGCCGCAAGAGCCGCACCATCCTGCGCATGCAGAAACTCGCATACAACGTCCCGCTGAAAGACGACGAGTTCACCGTGCAGGCCCTCCGGCGCGAGCAATGAAGCTGCTCCTGCTGCTCGCCGCGGCCGCCTGCGCCGCCGCCCAGTCTTTCTCCCAGCGCGGCTTTCTCGAATCCACGGGCGTCTTCTACCCGCAAACTGCGCCCAACGATTCCGGCCTGGCCGTGGGCGAATCCCTCTTCCGCTACGAAGCCTTCTACAAGCTCACCGACCTCCGCTTCGCCGCCGGCATCGACGCCCGCTTCGACACCCACCAGCAGACTGACCGCAGTCTCGACCCCTCCTGGTTCGACCGCACGCGCCGCCGCCAGCCGCTCGCCGTCCGCACCTTCAACGCCACCTACACCCATGGCAAGCTCACGTTCGAAGCCGGCAAGCAGCTCATCCGCTGGGGCAAGGCCGACATCCTCACCCCCACCGACCGCTTCGCCCCCAGCGACTTCCTCAACGTGGTCGAAAGCGACTTCCTGCCCATCACCGCCGCGCGCCTCACCTACGGCACGCAATCCAACACCATCGATCTCGTCTTCGAGCCCCGCCTGACCCCCAGCCGCATCCCTCTGCTGAACCAGCGCTGGGGTACCCCGATCCCTATCGCCGAGGCGGCGCCCGATTTCCCCGGCGCCCCGCAGTACGGGGCGCGCTGGAACCACATCGGCGCCGCGGCCGAGTTCAGCTTCTCCTTCTACAACGGCTTCGATCATCTCCCTCTCTTCCGCCTCACGCCGGCCTTCGCGCTCCAGCGCTTCTACCCGCAGCTCCGCATGTACGGCGCCGATGCCGCCATCCCGCTCGGCCCGGTCACCGTCAAGAGCGAGGCCGCGTACTTCACCTCTACCAACCCGCAATCCGACGAGTACGTTCTCTACGTCCTCCAGCTCGAGCGCCAGGCCGGCGAATGGAGCTTCGTGGCTGGATACGCCGGCCAGGCCGTCACCGATCACCGCAGCACCCTCGGCTACTCGCCCATCCGCGGATTTACCCGCTCCATCGTGGCCCACGCCTCCTACACCATCGATACCAACCGCTCCATCTCCGTCGATGCCGTGATTCACCAGAACGGTCAGGGCGAATGGGTGCGCGCCCAGTACACCCAGGCGTTCGGCCAGCACTGGCGCGCTACCGCCGGGTTCGCCATCATCCGCGGCAACGCCGCCGACTTCATCGGCCAGTACAACCGCAACTCCCATGCCCTGCTCACCCTGCGTTACAGCTTCTGATTAACCTCCGGCAGTCTTGAACCCAGCGCTTCCTCCAGGCACCATCGACAATGGAATGAAGTGTCCGCTCGCCGCCATCCTCCCGCTTACCGTGCAACTGGGCTTCTGCCAGCTCGCCATGCCCTCGTGGCTCGTCCCTTACCCGGGCGCCACTGCCGAGATCAGGAACTTCCAGGCCTATCTCGAGGCCGGTTACGCCACGTCCGCGTCGCCGGGCGCGGTCGTGGACCATTACCGCAAGCTCTTCGAGTCCGCCAATCTCCCATTCCAGCCGAATTCCGATGGCATCGGCACCAACATCCGCGGCGCCGCCGCGGAGTGCGATCTCCTCATCTCCATTCGCTCGCAGGCGGCCGGCACCGCCGTTAGAGTAAGCTGCGCCGAGAAATCGCCCCAGTACAACGAGGCCGTCACCACCACTACCTCCAGGCCAACCCCTGTGCGGCGTGCCGCCAGGACCGCCCAGAACCCTCAGCCGTCGTCCGATGAAATCCTCACGCGGCATCAGCAGAAGGTCGCCGAGCTCGGCATCCACCGGACATACGAAGATGCTCCCGCTCCCCCGCTGGTCTGGCCCGCCTGGCTGGTCGACATGAACCATACCCACCCGCCCCTCGCATCCGGCGTGGATAAGTCAGGCCACGAGTTTCTCCGCGCCCGCTACATCACATCGAGTCCTATGACCGCCATTCGCGCCCTCTATACCGACCTGCTGCGCGCCAACGGCTATACCATCAACTCCTCGTCGATTTCTACGGGACACACCGTGTCGGGCATTCAGCAGAACGCCAACGGTCACGTGGAGGGCTACACCTACCCTGACGGCACTCCCGGCCCTCGAACCGAGATCCGGGTCCATTTCTCGCGCTCGCACCTCAACGACCCGATCGAAGTCGACATGCGATTCACCACCTTCGCCTTCGTTGCCGCCAGGCGCCAGTTCTGAGAAACGCGATGAAAGCCCTGCTCGCCTCACTGCTGTTTGCCCAATCCGCGTTGGCCCAGGCGCCGCCCGGTCTGCCCGCCTGGCTGGTGCCCTATCCCGGCGCCTCCGCTGATCGCCGCGCCTCCGCCGTGCTCGTGGAATCCGCCTACCGGACGCCCGCGGCCCCATCTGATGTCGTGGCCCACTACGAGAAGCTGTTCGCCGCCGCCGGTCTGCCTTTTCATCCCAGCCTGGACGGCATCGGCACGGTCCTCCGCGCCGCGCCGCCCGAGTGCGATCTCCTTATCCAGATCCGCGGCCAGGAAGCCGGTTCACTCGTGCGCGTCAGTTGTTCGGTGAAGACGCCCGAGCTGACCGAGTCCCGCCCCCGGCCCGCCGCCCGAATCCAGCAGGATTCCCAAAACGTCCGGGATGCTCGCTGGGAAGCCGGGCGCCAGGGCAATCAGAGGATGGAGAAGTTCGATCGGCCGGTCTACCCGTCCGCCAAGCCTCCACTCCCGCCCCTCGCCTGGCCCGACTGGCTGGTGAGCTGCGACGGTGCGCCGCTGCAGATCGGCAAAGGAGTCGACCAGTTCAAGCTGAGTTATCTCAAAACCACGTTCACCTCGATGCAGGATCGCGCCACGATCCAGGCCTTCTACGCCGGTCTCCTGAACGCGAACGGCTACGCGGTCGAGTTTCAAAGCAGCCGTATCACGCCCGCCGGCGCCAGGGTTCAGGTACAGGGCACGTATTATCCCGGGGAAAAGCCTGGCCCGCGCCTCACCATTCGGGCCGAGATTACCCCGGTCGATGTGACCCAACAAGTGGAGCTGCGCATTACCCGGCGGCCGTAACGGATGTCCAAAAACATGAAACATACAATCTCTCTCGCGCTGTTGTCACCTGTCGCTGTGCTCGCACAATATGCTCCGGCGCCCACGGCGTACTCCGCCACGGTGATCAACTCGATGATGGGCCCGTCCGTGACCATGCAGGTCCATCGCGATAGCGACAAGGCGCTTGTCGATCAGAGTTACTCCGTCGGCCACACCCGCACCCTTTACGATTTACAGGCGCACCAGAGGTACTCCTGGGACGCCTCCAACACGTCCGCCCCGTGCTCCCGCGCTACGTTCTCCGGCGATTGGGGCGATCCGTTCGCCATGTCCGCCGGCATGGTGGCCGAGATGAAGTCTCGGCATCCCAAGGAAACCGGCAGCGAGACCCTCAATGGATTCGCCACCAAACTGTACGAGTCTGACGATCCGGGCGGCGCGTTTACCGCCAAGGTCTGGCTCGAGATCAAATACGGCCTGATCGTCAAGCTCGAGATGACCCGGAAGGGCAGCCCCACGCGCACCATTGTCGAAACCAAACAGCTTTCTCTGGCCCGTCCCGCCCCCGCATTGTTCACACTGCCCGCGTCCTGCGCCCAGGGCGCTTCGCCTCCGCCGGCCCCCGGCGCCGCCAGCGACGCGATGGCCGATGCCCTCATGCCGCCGCCCTCCCGCACCGCCTGCTCCGTGCAATTCAGAATCGTCCGTGCCGGTTCCATGACCCCGCTCGCCGGCCGGTTCCAGGTCGCCCTCGATCTCAATGTCAACCCCGAGCACCTCGCCAGTTACCAGATCGGCGACGGGCCCAACGGAGCCACGTTCTCCGGCGGCAACCTCCACGAAGTCACCGCCCAGTTCCGCGACGGTATTCTCAAGATCGACAACGCTCCCGCGCAGTGGGACATGGAAGTCTATTCCGCCAAGGGGGGCTACGCTTCGGCGCTCATTTACCGCCAATGCTTCGGCGCCCAGCCGGCCCTGCTGCTGGTTCTCAAAAACCCCGACAAGTTCTCGGATGGCGCGGATTGGCGCTGGGTCAAGTAGCTTCATCCCGGCTGCGTTACAATGTCGATTCGTTATGCAGGTGCTCCAGGCAGGCCCGCACAAGCTGATCTATCTCGAGCTCCAGACGGAGATGGTGGCCAGCATTGCGCGCCAGGCGGGATTTGAGACCAAGGCCAAGGACACGGCCCGCGCCATCCAACTGGATCTGAGCACCCCCTCGCGGCAGGGCCCCCTGCTCCTCTTCGATGCCGCCGATCCCGCCAATCTCGGCTGGTTCTCCCGCTGCCAGTTCTACGTCGACGGCACCAATGGCGCCGTGATGCAGACTCCGATGACCCTTGCCAACCGCCGCGACCGGGGCGGCCGCGCATCGGTGAACTCGGTCCGTCTTTCCATCGCCAAGGAGCTTCCCGCCAGTTTCCGTCTTCCCGGCAAGCAGCCCCTCAACGAACAGGTCTTCTATCACCTCTTCCTGAACTTCCTCCGCGCGCTGATCGAGACCGGTGTGGCCGTCTGCGGCGGCGGCGCCGTCCAGCCCCTCGCCGGCCGCACGGAAACGGTGGGAACAAAAAACTAGGGTCTTCACTCGCAACCGCCGCGACCCTCGATCGCGACAGCGGTTTCCTCTGCCGCGGTGAGGTCCTACCGCTTCACCAACCCTTCGATCGCCTCCAGTTCCCTCCCCGCCTCGCTCCACTTCCCTTGCGACGCCAGTTCCCGGTACCGCCTCAAATGCTCTCGCACCTGGTCCAGCCTCGGATCGCCTGCCGGTGCCTGTGTCGCCGGCGCTGCCGGCGCCGCCGGCGCCGCAGAGGTCGACCGCGTGATCAGCTCCTGCGCTCCGCCTGACAACTGGGCCAACGCCTGCTCGTACGTATCCGCGTAGATCAGCCGGCTGCCCACCGCCAGCACGACCTTCTTCAACTGCGGCATTTTGCCTT
>Ga0335077_10013332_pt1 | contig 10277 bp, 8 predicted proteins | sample Lox_Sample_31_FD_207151 | JGI IMG/M metagenome (GOLD analysis project Ga0335077, IMG submission 207151) | Soil microbial communities from Loxahatchee National Wildlife Refuge, Florida, United States - Lox_Sample_3.1 | ecosystem: Environmental > Terrestrial > Soil > Wetlands | place: USA: Florida...
GCCACACGGCGCGGGCGCTGAAACGCGCCGGTCATGAGGTTCTGATCTTCGATAATCTCAGCACTGGCGATGAACTTCTTGCTTCCAGATTTGAGCTGATTCGCGGCGACGTTCTGGACAAGTCTGTGCTCGCCCCCGCGCTCGCCCGCGCGGATGCCATCATGCACTTCGCCGCGCATGCTTACGTCGGCGAATCGGTCACGAATCCAAGGAAGTATTTTCGAAATAATGTCGAGGGCGGACTGGCTCTTCTGAACACCGCTCTTGAAGCCGGCGTTAAGAAGATCGTCTTCTCTTCGACCTGTGCAGTCTACGGCGAGCCGGCGACGGTTCCCATTGAGGAGAACATTCCGCGCCAGCCGGTCAATCCTTATGGAGTTTCCAAACTCTTCTTTGAGCAGGCCCTCGAAAGCTACGATCGCGCATATGGATTCCGCTATGCCAGCCTGCGGTACTTCAATGCCGCCGGAGCGGACGAAAGCGGAGAGATCGGCGAGCTGCATGATCCGGAAACACACCTGATTCCGCTCGCCCTGAGTGCGGCCGCGGGGACTGGCCCCGAGTTGCATATCTTCGGATCGGATTATCCGACCCCCGACGGTACCTGCATCCGCGATTATATTCACGTAAACGATCTGGCCAGCGCCCACGTGAAAGCACTGCACCATCTCGCCGCGGGCAAGGAAAGTTTTGCAGCGAACCTGGGGACCGGCACCGGCGAGTCGATTCGGCAAGTGATCGCCGAAGTCGAGAAAGTAACGGGTAAGCAGGTGCCGCACAAGTTTGTCGCGAGGCGGCCGGGAGATCCCCCGGCCCTGGTGGCGAATCCCACGAAAGCACAGCGGTTGCTGCAATGGGAAGCGACCCGCGGTCTCGAAGAAATCGTCTCCACCGCGTGGAAATGGGCGGAGCGCCGGCAATCGATTGCAACAAAATGAGGCGTCGTAGAACTGAACCCGAGGAAGGTATGGCAAACGATCTGGCAGGGAAGAGAGTCGCATTTCTGGGAGCGGGGAAAATGGGCGGCATCATTCTTCAGGCGCTGCTGAAGAATGGGCTGCTGTCAGCCAAGTCCACGTACGCTACGGTTGCGCATGAAGAACGCGCACAGGCTCTTGCTGCGAAGCTGAAGGTGAAAGTCGGCACGAACAACGCCGAAGCCGCGAAAGGCGCCGACATCATTATGATTGCGGTGAAGCCGCAGGTTGTCGAAGATGTCGTCCGCGAGATCAGCAGCCATGTGACTCCGAAACAGCTGATCGTCTCGGTCGCAGCATCGGTGCCCACCTCGATGATCGAAAAGAATCTGGCGGCGAATGTCCCTGTCGTCCGTGCCATGCCCAACACGCCCTGTCTGCTGGGAGCCGGGATGACAGCGATCTGTAAGGGCAAGCACGCGAGTGCGGCCGATGTGGCGCTTACTTCGCATCTATTCGATGTTGTCGGCCGAACAGTCGTGGTCGATGAAAAGCATATGGATGCGGTCACTGCGCTCTCTGCCAGCGGCCCCGCATACATTTACATCATTCTTGAATCGCTCGCCGAAGCGGGAGTGAAAGTCGGATTGCCGCGCGATATCGCCACGCTTCTTGCCGCACAAACGACGCTGGGCGCGGCCAGGGTTGTGCTCGAAACCGGAGACCATCCCGCTTTGCTGAAGGATGCGGTCACCACTCCGGCCGGATGCACGATTGACGCGATCATGGAACTGGAAGAGGGGAAGCTGCGCGTGACGTTGATCAAAGCCGTCGTCAAAGCTGCGCAACGGGCCAAGGAACTGGCTTTCGGATAATTCTCTCCGTGAAAGTCCTGATTGTTGTTCAGCACCGCCTCGATCTGTGGAACGTCCCCGCATGGTTCGGTGAGCATCTGCGTCGCGATTTTCCGGAACTGCAGTTTGAGGTACGCAACAGCTATGAAGGGATCGAGGGAGTACTGCGCGATGCCGAGGTGCTGTTTACGCTGTCGCTCCGTCCGGCGCAGCTTGCCTCGGCGCGCCTTCTGCGCTGGATTCACTCGCCTTCCGCCGCAGTTCATCAGTTCATGTTTCCAGAATTCATCAATAGCGATGTTCTGCTAACCAACTCGCGCGAGGTGCATGGTCCGGTAGTCGCCGAGCATGTAATGGCGCTGATTTTCGCCCTGGCGAAGAAGATTCCGGAAGCCACTCGCTTTCAGCAGAAACATGAATGGGGACAAGAATCAATTGTGAATGAAGGCCGCCGCCTTCAGGAAGTCGCTGGCTCGACGCTCGGCCTGATCGGCGTAGGCAGTATCGGAGAGCGAGTTGCGAAAATGGCCGCGGCGATGGGAATGCGCGTGATCGCGGTGCGAGAGCACGTGGAGAGGGGAAGTCCCGAGGGCGTAGAGCGTGTGTTCGCAATTTCCGAACTCGACGCGCTGCTCGGGCAATCCGATTTTGTGGTCGTTGCGGCTCCTGTGACTCCGGCAACCGAGAAGTTGATCAACTCGGCTCGCCTGGCTGCCATGAAACCTTCGGCGTGCCTGGTCAACGTTGGCCGCGGGCGGCAAGTAGATGAAGTCGCACTCGCTGAGGCTCTCCGCTCATGCCGAATCGGCGGTGCCGCGCTCGACGTCTTTGCTGAAGAACCACTGCCGCCCGAATCGCCTTTGTGGCAGCTCGACAATCTTCTAATCACGCCCCACACCGCGGGTCTCACCGATAAGCTGTGGACGCGACACTACGAGCTATTCTCGCAGAATCTACGGCGCTATCTCGCACACCAGCCGCTGCTCTACCTGGTCGACAAGCGCAAGGGATATTGACGCTTGCCTTCGTGCTACAGTTTTTAAAGGCGGATCCCTTTAAGACCGATCTCCCCGCCGCATAAGGCCAAGGCACCATGGAACCACGTCTCATCCTGGTCAACCTGCTGATCAAGCTGGGCGTAGCTGCGGCTGTTTCCAGCACTCTAGTGCGGTCCAAGGAATTCAAGTCGCTGCTGTTCCGGGAAGAGCGCACATTTCGGCAGAAAGTCTATCTTGTGCTGTGGTTCGCGCTGCCAATCATGGTCGGCGTCTGGATTCGCATCGCCCAGAATAGCTTTGCGGCCAGCGACATCAGCTTCGAAACCGCGCTCCTGCTGGGTGTCATGGGCGGGCGATGGGCTGGTTCCCTGGGCGGAGCGCTGATGGGCATTCCAGCGCTGCTGCACGGCGAGTGGGCTGCCTTGCCCTTCGATGTTCTCTGTGGATTTCTCGCCGGCCAGCTTCGCACGATGGCTCGGGATAAGGACGACATCTGGTCTTTCTCTCCATTCATCGACCAGAGTATCTTTCGCCTCATCCGGCGGAACCTTCCGCGGCCGCGCCTCTTCGATTGGCAGGTGATGTTTTTCATGACCATTGTTGGCCTGCGTTTTGTGCAGACAGAATTGTGGCGGGCTTTTCCGCACTCCATCTTCAGTATTGAAAGCATCGAGAATTTCTGGGTGTGGGGCCTGATCTATGCGGCGTCGGTGGCGGCGATCGGAATCGAACTGAAAGTTTTCAACAGCGTGCGCATCCAAATCAAGCTCGAAGAGCAGGAACGGCTTCTGCTGCACGCCCGCATGGAATCGTTGCAGAACCAGATCAATCCCCACTTCCTTTTCAATACGTTGAACTCGATTTCGTCGCTGGTCCGCTTTGATCCCGATACGGCTCGCGACGTGATCTTCAAGCTGGCGACAATTCTTCGCCGCCTGCTCAACACCAGCGAGGCGTTCGCGCCCTTGCGCGACGAATTCGAATTTATCGACCACTACCTCGATATCGAAGTCGTGCGTTTCGGCCGTGACAAGCTGCATGTAGTCAAAGAACTCGATCCCGCGTCGCTGGATGTGGTTGTTCCCAGCATGTTGCTGCAGCCGCTCGTCGAGAATTCCATCAAGCACGGGCTCGGGCCCAAGGTCGAAGGCGGCAGCATTTTTCTGCGCAGCCGACTGACGGATTCGCGCTTGGTCATCGAGGTTGAAGACGACGGGGTGGGAATGGGGGCCGCGCACCTAGAGGAAAGCAGCAGTTGGCCAGGAATGGGAATTGGAATGGCCAACATCTCAGAACGTCTGCAGGTACTCTACGGCGATACGGCGCGCATGACGATCGACAGCCACGAAGGAAAGGGAACACTGATCCGCATCCGACTGCCGCTGATCGAATCCGACAGCGCGGTTCCGGAAGGCTTTTATGCGGAGCGGTCCAGCACGCGCCGGTAGAAGTCTTCGTACTGCTTTACGATCTTGGTGGAACAGAACCGTTCGAGTGCAACCGCGCGCGCTGCCTTTCCCATTTCTTTCAGGCGATTATCATCTCTGAGTAATTCAATGGCATAGCGCGCCATCGTTTCCACGTCGCCAACATCGGCGAGGTATCCCGTCTTACCGTGATCGATGACTTCCGGCACGCCGCCGGCCCGCGTCGCAATCGGAACCACTTCGCAGGCCATCGCCTCAAGGGCGGCCAGCCCGAACGATTCCAGTTCGCTCGGCATCAGCATGATGTCGGCAACGGCGACTTTGTCCTGGATCTGGTCCTGCTTGCCCAGAAACAGGACGTCATCGTGGATGCCTTTCTGCACCGCAAGCCACTCGGCAACTGAGCGATCCGGTCCGTCGCCGATGAGCAGCAGCTTGGAGGGCATTTGCTCGTGGACACGGTCGAAAATTTCGATCACATCTGTGAGCCGCTTCACCGGACGGAAATTCGAAAGATGTACCAGGATGCGTTCGTTATCGCGGGCGTATTCGCGACGCTGCTCGGCTAGAGTTTCATCATTGCGCCGGTAGATGTCACAGTTCACCGAGTTGTAAATCACTTCGATCCGGTTCTTCACATCGAAGACTCGTTGTGTGCGATCGCGAAGATAGTTCGATATCGCGGTTACGCCGTCGCTCTGCTCGATGGAATAGCGCGTGATTGGCAGATAGGAGCGGTCAAGCCCAACCAGCGTGATATCGGTTCCATGCAACGTGGTGACAAATGGCAGGCGGCGCCCACGCGGACCTTCAGCCAGCATCTGCCGAGCCAACATGGCGCTCACCGAATGCGGAATCGCGTAGTGCACGTGCAGTAAGTCGAGATCGTAAAGCTGGGCGACTTCGGCCATGCGCGTGGCCAGTGCGAGATCGTACGGCGGATAGTCAAAAAGGGGATAACGCGAGACTTCCACTTCGTGATAGTGGATGTTCGGTTCGGAGCCGCGCAGCCGGATGGGCTGGGCGTAGGAAATAAAGTGGATCTCGTGTCCGCGCTGAGCCAGTTCCAGGCCCAGCTCCGTCGCCACCACACCACTGCCGCCATACGTCGGATAACAGGTGATCCCGATTTTCATGAAGGAAGCGCTCACGTCCCTCGCGTTCCCGTGATTCGATGGCTGGGTTGAGCGATGGTTGCAGATTTTACACGAGGAACCTGTCGTTCGAGGTTAATGCTCTTCCTTTGGAGTAATCAAGCCGCTGCCGGGATCGATCTTATCCAGATGCGATTGAAATTTCTTTTTCATCTCTTCCGGCAGGCCGGTGAACTCGATGCCCATGCCTACTCCCGGGTCGCGGGTTCGCACCACGGCGCTGGGCGTCAGGCGTTCTTCCCCCATCCACAAGTCGACGCGCAACGCCGTAGCAACGGGCAGAGGCATAACGGTTTCTACGTAACAACCGTTTCCGCTGATGTCTGTGGCATTAACCCGAAGAGGAGTATTGACGCGCTCGTCGCGCAATTCGAGAGGAAAAGATATCTTGTGGCGGACGAACTTGCGGCGATTGTCATGGCGCGCGGCGGTTCGTTCTTCCGCCTTCATGCCAATCGGAAGCGCGCTCAACCAGGGACATTCCTGATCGGCGACCAGCTGCACGCCCACTTGGGTCTTCTTCAAGGCGCCGGCGTTCACCACCCACACGACTTTGCAACGGGCTTTCCTGGTCTCGTACTGAACGCCGATCACGTCGCCGACCTTAAGTTCAGGCTCAATCCCGTAAATGCAGGCGCCGGTCTCACTGACGTTTTGCGCGGTAGCTTGCTGGAAAAACGGCTGGCTGTTGGCACCCATGCCCCACACCTTGACCTTCAATTCCAGTGTTGCACGAGGTGCAGAACCTTGCGCTGCCATGAGCGGTGCCTCCCCAAGCCTGCTCAAATCCGCACGATCTCTTAACCCATCATACTATCGCTAGTTGTTCAACCACGTTACTGAAGTACCTCGGTTATTACGGGCTCCTCGGTAGCGAAGGGGAATAAAAAGCGAATCTTGTTGGACTTTAGGATGCCTTTCCGTCTGCGATCAGGTCCCGGTAGGAGATCAATTCGATCCTCTGATTCGCCAGGAGTTGGCGTGCTTGCGGCAACGTGAGGACTCGTAATTCAATCTCGCGCGATGCCTTGAGTCGCGTCCAGGCAGTATTCAAGTCCCGATCGTTGTATCCGGGATGGCAAACGAATTCCCAGGTTCCATCTGGCATGCTGGCCGCGAGAGCCTCAAACAACTTCTCGTCGAGCGCGCCGGTCACCTCAATGCCCAGCGTTCCGTCCGGCGTAGCGAATCCTTCGCGGTCGACCGCTTCGCGGAATTTCGCGGTGAAACGGCGCAGCACGCGCACCTCGGCATAACGGGTCCAGAGATTGGGGCGCTTGAGCAGTTGTCCGGAGCGCAACGGAAATCGCGGGCCAAACGGGTTTCGTACGGCGCGCACGCCACATTCTTTGGCAGCTCGCAACAGCGGCTTGAGAATCTGGGGAAACAGGTGCGTATGTTTGTGGGTGTCGACATGCGAGACGTTGACCCCGGACGCTTGGATCTTTCCAATCTGCGCCGTTGCTTCCGCGGCAATTTGAGCGCGGTCAATGCGGCCGGTCAGCGCTCGCGCAGCGAAACTCTTCAGACCGTCGCGGAATCTTTTTCCGTGGGTGAGGGAAGGAATTTTCGCGGGATCGAGTACCGGTTCGCCATCAATGAGTACGATGTGACATCCCACGCTCAGTCTGGGCGCCACGCTCGCGAGGTCCACGGCTTCCGCGAACGCCGGACCGCTGGCCATCAGCGTAGTAGAAGTCACGATGCCGCGGTTATGCGCGTCGAGGATGGCGCGATTCACGCCCGAAGTGAATCCAAAATCATCCGCGTTCACGATCAGTCGTCGCACCGAGGAAGTCTAGCAGGAAGATGGGATCATCGTCGGACAGTTCACCTTGCAGAGCGGGAGCTATCAGAGTCGCGGTGCTCGTTCTACGCTGGCCAATTCCAACTCGGTTTTGTGAATCATCCGGGGCCACAGCGAATCCGGATGTGAATCAAAAACGACCGCGGCGTCGCCCGGGAATATGAACCACGCACCCAGTTCCACTTCTTTGCGTAGTTGTTCGGGATTCCATCCGGCATAGCCGAGGTACACATGAAACAGCGCGGGGTCAGGTTGTTTTGAAATCGTCTGCTCGAAAAGTGTCTTGGAGGAAATCAGGTAAACCGCTCCGACGACATGTTCGGCTCCTTCGGCCTTGGCGGTCGATTCCAGCAAGGCAAACACGGAACGGGTCCCAACCGGACCTCCGAAATAGATGCGATCCGAGCGGTCCTTCGCTGCTTTCAGGTCCAGCGCTCGTGAAAGAGGAAAGTCGGTGCGCCGGTTGAGAACGAGGCCGACCACGCCGTCTGCGTCGTAGTGAACCAGCAGGATCACCGTCCCAGCGAAATTCGGATCGCCAAGGCCACGGCTCGCCACCAGCAGCTTTCCGGTGGCCAGATCTTTCGGGTTTTTGAATTGAATCGGAAGAACGGTTGGCCGCGATGGACTGCTGGCTGGCTGGCGCGCCGGCCGGAGCGAGGCATGAATGGAAAAAACAGTGTCGCGTGTTTGCGAACCAGGACTCGCGAGGCCTTTGAGCTGAACGGTCGATATCTTCAGCACCAGGACACCGGCAAATGTCAGCACCGCGAAAGAGCACAGATTGCGCGCGGACACGCGGCCCTCCTCACTGGAGAATGAAATTTGTGCTCGAAATATTTTCAGGCCCACATGATTATAGTCCGTAGAATCTGTGGTCGGCTTTGCCTTTGACACCAAAGCTTCCACGTTTGACCGTTTTTTCCGCGCTCACGTATACTCAGTGAGGCGCGGTTCGCGCGGATGCCCCTCACGAGTTCTGACGCGGCGCTCTCGGTCGCGCGAAGGCACGAGGGGCGGTTAGCTCAGCTGGTTAGAGCGCCTGCCTTACAAGCAGGAGGTCGCAGGTTCGAGTCCTGCACTGCCCACCACCTGGCATTCCGTACAGAAACCGGGGACGTAGTTCAGTTGGTTAGAACGCTGCCCTGTCACGGCAGAGGCCGCGGGTTCGAGTCCCGTCGTCCCCGCCATTCCTTTTCAGTAACTTACCCGCGGTGCCTCATTTTTGTGTGGGCACAAAAAGGCACAAAATAGGTACAAGTTCGTAGAGAAGATGCCATCGCGCCTCGTTATTGCGGTGTTTTTCGTGGGAACAGGAGCGCGACCACAGCCTGTTGCGCAGTACGCTTTTCCGGAGTGACCGCCTGGGTGTAGGTATCGAGTGTCACCCGGATCGTGGAGTGACGCAGTAGTTCCTGCATGATCTTCAGTTCAGCTCCCGTGGATCGAAGCAACGTGGAATATGTATGGCGAAATGTGTGCCAGCCAATTCTCTTGTTAATGCCCAGCTTTTGCGCAACAGGAAGAATATGGTGGCGCATGATCTGTTGTGAAAGATAAGGCCATTGCCCTTGATGCACCGGACTCGCAAATACCCAATCTTCCAGCGATTTGTACCTCGTTTGACCATGCCATTGTTGTAGTGCCTCAACCAGATCATCGTGAGCAGGAACAGGTTTCTGGGAACTTTCGGTCTTGCAGATGCCAACCACGTTCTGAACGATAGAGCGCGTAACGTGGATCTGTTTCGCCTCAACGTCAACGTCCTTCCATTTCAGTCCGAAGATCTCGCTTCTTCGCAGGCCTGTAGTCACGGCCAACAAGACCAGCGTCCGCTCTCGGAAGCGGAGATTTGCCAGCAAGCTCTGTACTTCGTTCGTCAATAGGATGTCGGGGGAAGTTCTTCGTTTTGCGCTTTGCCGCACCCATTCAATCGGGTTGCGTTCGCAAAGGTCGTGGCGACGGCCATGATTGAAGAGCAGACTCATCACGTTCCGTATCTTGCAACGTGATCCCGGAGCTAGGGCAAGATTTTTCAGCCACAACTCAACTTCTACAGCTCGAATTTCCGACAGTGCGTATGAGCCCCATCGAGGTTCGACCCACCTCTTCAAGTAACCGGCATAGATTCTTTTTGTCGAATACGAGATGCGGGAATTGCGATCGATAAGCTCTCGTTGCTGATAATGCCTCGACAGGTCCGCTTTATTACCGTGGCCAGATTCCCTTGCACAAAATCCTCGTCCGCATCCAGCGAGACCTCGCCCGTCTCTAACGTTTCGGGATTCCTTTGATGCTCTGAGTGATCCACTGGTATCTTGCCAATCGTGACGGAGCCCTGGGGCATGGTCTCGACTTACGGCCGATCACCCCTCAGGCTTCTCCTCGGTTGTATGCCTGTTGCGTGTGTCAAATAAAAATCCGATGGAAGTGACTTTTCGGATGTCAGAACAAAAGCATCGCCAAAATCTGACTACGAGTCCCAGGCTCCGCGGGCGTGAATAAACCATCATTTCCGATCACAACAGAACGAGTTCAATTGGGTTAGGTCGTTCGGGGACAGCGGTAGCACGAACGTCATGATGGTAATACTTCAGGTAGCACGAAATGCGAAGAAGTCATACGCCTATCTTTCAGAAGTACGTAAGATGCACAGACTCCTACTCGGCGTTTTGCTGTTTGTGATCCTGCCGGTAGCGCTCATGGCGCAAGAGGGCGCAGTCCGCGGCCAAAGCGATAAGGCTTCTTTGTCTCAGCTTTCCGGAACGGTCGCTGACACATCTGGCGCAGTGATTCCCGGCGCTACCGTGCAGGTTCGCGGCGCCAACGGTACTGTGCAAAGAGGAACTCAGTCGGACAAGCATGGCTCCTTCGTGATTTCTGGACTCCCGGCGGGTAATTATCGACTCGTGGTATCGAACCCCGGTTTTGAAAGCAAAGAAGTCCCCGTCACCATCTCGACGACCGAGGCTCCCGATCCGCTGCGCATCTCACTGGCCGTGGGTTCGGAGATGACCACCATCAATGTGCAGGGCCGGGAGGATGACCTCGTCGGAGTTGCCGGGTCTGCCACCCAGGGGGACGGTGGGCGCAAGAGAACTGGAAGATCGTCCGGTTCTT
>Ga0335077_10013334_pt1 | contig 10276 bp, 9 predicted proteins | sample Lox_Sample_31_FD_207151 | JGI IMG/M metagenome (GOLD analysis project Ga0335077, IMG submission 207151) | Soil microbial communities from Loxahatchee National Wildlife Refuge, Florida, United States - Lox_Sample_3.1 | ecosystem: Environmental > Terrestrial > Soil > Wetlands | place: USA: Florida...
AGGCGGTCCATGCCGAAGGCCACGCAGCCGGTGTGTGCCGGCTCCTCGCCCTGGCTCTTGATGCCCCAGGTAACGCCGAAGTGCTCGCGGTGATAATTGAAGCTCATGCAGGCGGTAGGCCGGGCGCCCTCGTAATAGGGGATCAGCAGCTCGAACTTGAGCGCCTGTTGCAGCTGGCTCACCGCCATGATCTGGCCCACGCGCCCGAAGAACGGGTCGTTGGCGACGTCCACCGTGTAGGGGAGCCCCAACTCGGTAGCGAGCTCGCGGGCACGCGCGATCCAGCCCTCGCGGAAGCTCGTGATGTCATCCGGCGAGCCGATGCGCACGAACTCCCGCATGCGGAAGGACTGCAGCCGATCGAGCGAGCGCGAGGGCTCGCGGCGGAAGCAGTCGGCCGCGACATCGACAATGAGCCCGCCGGGCGGCAGCGCTCCGCGGGCGGCCACGAGCGGATAGAGCGGGTAGCAGGCAGCCGGCGTCAGCACGAGGTCGGCGGCCGCAAGCGACGTCGTCCAGTCGCCGCCGGTTTCGTAACGGTCGGCGGCGGCGCGGATGGCGGCCTCGCTCCCGTGCAACGCGCAGACGCAGCCGAGCAGATTCGGGAAGCTCTTCAGGTACCCCGACCTCTCGAGCTGACGGCGGTTCATGACCGGCGGAAAGCGCATCACCTCGGCGCGCGCGTCGCGCAGCCGGTCGACCAGCGCCACGACTCGCTCGAACACACGCTCGTAGAGCGCCGTGCGGGCGTAAACCCCGTCGGATCCGAGCCCCATGAAGAGCGCGGGTGCAATGCCGGCGAGGGGATCGGCTGCCGGAGCCGCGTTGTCGGCCTGTGAGGCGCCCACGGTCATGCTGCTCATTCGCTCAGAAACCTCGGGATCGGGCTCACCAGCGCCGAAGACGCCAGGTTCGAGAGGATGCGGTCGTTGTTGATCATGATGGGCGAGGACAGCACGTCGCGCAGGTAGCGTCCGATGCTGTAATCGCCGTCATTGCGGTAACCCGACAGTCCGCAGGCCCGCATCGCGCTCATCACCGTCGCGGCCGCGAGCTCGGACGCCTCGACCTTGGTGATCGTGATGAGCGTCTGGAAGTCGAGCGCGGCGAGTGCTTTGGGATCGTCCATGCACTCGGTGTAGCGACGCAACGAGGTGGCCAGCATGCTGCGCAGCGTGCGCAGCGTGGTGAGCGCCTTGGTGAACTGCGGCGCCCCGGGCGGCAGCTGTCCGTTACCGTGACGCATGGCGTTGCGGATGAAGGCCTGGGCGCGCTGGGTCGCCCCGGCGGCTATACCCGCCCACACCGAGCCCCAGAGAAGATGCGCGAACGGCACCATGGTGCGCGAGTGAATCACCTCGTAGGGCTCGGGCAGGATCTGCCCGGCGTCCGCCTGCGCCTTGAGTGTGTAGCCCTCGCTGCAGGTCCCGCGCATGCCGAGCGCGTTCCAGCCCTGGAGCTTGGTGAGCGTGTAGTCGCTCTTGAGAAGAGCCACCAGCACCTGATCGGAGCCGGCGGCATCAGCAGCGCGGCGCGCCGTTGTGACGACGCCGTCGGCGTAGGCGCCGTAAGAGATGACGCTCGCCTTGCGCTCGAGGCTGATGCGCCCGCCGTCGTGGTATTCGACCGGCGCCTCGCTCGAGCGGATGTCGCCGCCACGCTGACCCTCGGTCGTCGAGGAGGCGAGCAGCAGTTGCTCGCTGCAGAGGGAGCGCAGCAGGCGCTCGAGCACCGCCCGATCGCCGCGGTGGCGCGTGATGCACCCGACTTTCACCTGGTGCATCGCGTAGACCATGCCGCTCGAAGAGCACGACTGCCCGAGGACGAAGCAGACGTCGGCGACATCGCTGATCGGGCGACCCTCGCCCCCGAGCGACGTCGGCACGAGCACGCCGAGCAGCCGCTCGGCTTTGAGCGCCGCCAGGGTTTCCTGTGGGAATCTTCCGGTGGCGTCGACCGCCGCGGCATGCTCCGCCGCCACCTTTGCGACGCGCTCGGCGCGCGCCTTCAAATCTCCGGGGATGGCAGTCGCGATCCCGCGTCCCTCTGCCAGCAGCTGCGCTTCCATTAAGTTAATTGAGACTCCCGCCTCGGTTGTTATGCTTTGTGTTAGAAAGATAGCGCATACAGCCCCATAATGCACTGCAACTTCGAGGCTTTTTTGGCCGGCGTCACAGCTCCGCAAATAAAAACATCATGCCGGTAGAAATTGACGCATTTGAAGCCGTAGGTAATTCGGCGGGTACCACCTCCGTGCGGCGCACGCGCAACAGCATCGTCATCGCACTGGTGAACAATATGCCGGACGCGGCGCTCGAATCCACCGAGGCGCAGTTCTCGGCCCTGCTGCAGGCGGGTGCGGGAACGCGCACGCTGCGGCTGCGCTTCACGTCGTTTCCCGAGCTGCCCCGCGGCGCCGAAGCTCGGGCGCACATTGCGCGCTCCCACTGGCCGATCGAGGCTCTGCTCGCCGAGGTGCCCGATGCGCTCATCGTCACGGGCACCGAGCCCATCGCGCCGCGGCTGCCGGACGAGCCCTACTGGCCGCGCCTCGCCGCACTCCTCGAGTGGGCCGATGTGCACAGCGTCGCCAGCATCTGGTCATGCCTCGCCGCCCACGCTGCCGTCGAGTATTTCGATGGCATCACGCGGCGGCGACTCGCGCAGAAACGCTGCGGTGTTTATTCGCATAGTCTGCTGGCCGGTCATGCGTTGCTTGAGGGCGTCGCGGCGCCGCTGCCGATGCCCCACTCGCGCTGGAACGAGCTGCCCATCGAGGCGCTGCGCGCGGCGGGCTATGCGGTCCTGAGCTTCTCTCCCGAGACCGGGGCGGATGCCTTCGTGCGCCACGAGCGCAGCCTCATGCTCTTCTTCCAGGGTCACCCGGAGTACGAGGCCACGACACTGCTCAAGGAATACCGGCGCGACGTCGGCCGCTACCTGAATGGCCAGCAGGCGCACTACCCGACCATGCCGCACGGCTACTTATCTGCCGAGGCCGCCGCGTTGCTCGAGGGATTCCGCGAACGGGCCCTGACGCAGCGTGAGCCGGCGCTCCTCGGCCAGTTCCCGTTCGCCGCCGTGGCCGCGGCGGTTACCAATACCTGGCGCCCCCCGGCGGTCGCGATCTACCGCAACTGGCTCGATTTCATCGCCACGGCGAGGACGCGCAGCACGGAAGAAGTATCATTAGCGGGCTTATGAGCCCGGGCTCCGAGAATCAAAACCCAACCTCTGCACTGCGCGACCGGCTGCTCGGGCTCGTCGAGAGAGTCCTCGAGCGCCCGGGCGCAGGGCCGACACTGCCGCCCGAAGCCTCGCTGAGTGAGCTGGGCGTGAGTTCCCTGAAGATGGTGGGGCTGATGCTCTCGGTCGAGGCGGAGTTCGACTTGAGCATTCCGCAGAACGAGATCACGCCGGAGAACTTCCGCTCGATCAACTCCATCCAGGCCCTGGTGGCGCGCCTTACGGCCGCCAAGGGCTAGCCAGCGATCACGCCCTGCCGAGCGCTCGACGCACCAGCGCCCGCAGCCCACGCCGGCCACCGGCATCCGTCGCATCCTGCAGCGCCGAGATTCTGCGCAGACCGGCGCTGCCGAGACGGGCACCTGGGATCTGCCGGAAGTTGCCCTCCGCCTGTGCCGCGGTCTTCGTTCCGAGCAGGACCGACGACACCTCCGGGTAGGACAGTGGATAGGCTACCGCGGCTCGCACCATCGATCCGGCATCCGCCTCCAGAAACCGCAGCCGTTCGACTGCCTCGACGGTGCGCGCGATCTTTGCCGCGCTCCAGCGATGCCGCTGGTCCTGAGGTTCGGGAAATGTGGCATCGCTGCGGAACTTGCCCGTGAGAAAGCCTTCCTTGAGCGCCGAGCGAACCAGGACCCCGAGACCGCTCTGGCGCAGCCGGCCGACCCGCAACAGAAACGGGTCGGGATCCAGAAGACTGAAGGGTAGCTGCACGCCGTCGAGGTGCGTGCGGTCGATCACATGGTCGATGTCTCCGGCCGAGTAGATCGAGGCGCCGACGAAGCGCACCTTGCCGGCCTTCTTGAGTGCGTACAGCTGCTCGTACAGCCGAGGGTCCCTCGGGAGCCAATGCAGCTGATAGAAGTCGATCACATCGGTGCCGAGGCGCTGCAGCTGCCTCTCCAGTGTCGCGGTCATGCCTGCGGGCTGGTAGGTGTACTTGGTGGCAACGATCCAGCGGCTGCGACGGTTGCGGAGAAACTCTCCCAGGACCCGCTCCGCGTCCCCGTAGATCATGGCGGTATCTACCAGATTGCAGCCCAGCTCCTCGGCCCGTGCCAGGGCCCTGAGCGAATCCCTTCGGTCGACGGCCCCGTAGGCCTTGCCGCCGATGGCCCAGGAACCAAAGCCGACCTCCGACACCTGCAGACCGGTGGCGCCGAAGCGCCGATAGGGCATGTCGGCGACCCGCACAACCACCTGCGGAGCTTCCTCAGGAAGCTCTCCCGGGGAGCCGTACGGCGGGCACCGACTGAAGCGCCCCCACCGGCTCCCCGACAGCACCCTCATGGATCAGGCCGTCGCGGCCGCGAGCGCCTGGTCGATGTCCTCGAGAATGTCGTCGATGTGCTCGATGCCGACGCTCAGGCGCATGGTCTCCGGGCCGATGCCCGCCTGGCGTTGCTCCTCCGCGGACATCTGCCGGTGGGTGGTCGAGGCGGGGTGACAGGCGAGCGACTTGGCGTCTCCGAGATTCACGAGCCGCTTGAAGAGCTTCAGCGCATCATAGAAGCGGACACCCGAATCGTAGCCGCCGCGGATCGTGAAGGTCATGAGCGAGCAGGCACGCCCGCCGAGATACTTCTGACAGAGCGCGTGGTAGGGATTGTCGGCAAACCCGACGTAGCTCACCGAAGCCACCCGCCGGTCGGCGCGCAGAAACTCTGCCACCTTGCGCGCGTTCTCGACATGCCGCTCGACCCGCAGGGAGACGGTCTCGATGCCCTGCAGGAGGAGAAACGCGTTGAACGGCGAGAGCACCGCGCCCATGGTGCGCTGAAAGACGCTGCGGGCGCGGCCGAGAAAAGCCTTGTCGCCGTAGTGATCGGTGTAGACGAGCCCGTGATAGGACTCGTCGGGCTGCGTGAAGCGCGGATAGCGCGCGGCGTGCTCGGTCCAGCGGAAGCGGCCGCTGTCGACGATCGCCCCGCCTAAGCTCGTACCGTGGCCGCCGAAGAACTTGGTGAGCGAATGCACCACGATATCAGCCCCATACTCGATCGGCCTGAGCAGCACTGGAGTCGCGACCGTGTTGTCGACCACGAGCGGAATGCGCGCGCGCCGTGCGATCGCCGCCAGCGCCTCGAGGTCGCAGATGTTGCCGGCGGGGTTGCCGACCGACTCGCAGAAGAGCGCACGCGTATCCTCATCGATCAGCGCCTCGAGATCGGCGGGCCGATCGGACTTCGCCAGCCGTCCGTTGATGCCGAGGCGCGGCAGGACGTGCGCCAACAGGGTATGGGTGGTGCCGTAAAGCTGCGGCACGGACACGATGTTCTGGCCGGGCTCGGCGAGATTGAGCAGCGTGTAGTACATCGCCGTCTGGCCGGAAGCGACCGCGAGGGCATCGATGCCCCCCTCGAGCATCGCGACGCGGCGCTCGAGCACGTCCACCGTCGGGTTGCCGATGCGGGTATAGCGATAGCCTTCGGCCTCGAGGTCGAAGAGCGCCGCGCCGTGCGCCGCGCTGTCGAAGTTATAGGCGACGGTCTGGTAAATCGGCACGGCGACCGCCTTGGTGGCCGGGTCGCCGGCAAAGCCGCCGTGGAGCGCAATCGTCTCGGGCCTCATGTGCCGCCTCGTATAGAATCGCGACTCGCATGATGACAGCTACCGGCGATGAACGCATGCGCTCACCTCTCAAGGCGTGGGTGCGTGCGCTCGAGCGCACGGCCACGATCGGCCGCGATCCGAAGCTCACCCTGCCGGTGCTGATCGGGCGGCTCGCCGACCGTCTCGGGGACGCCCCGGCGCTGCTCGCTCCGGAGAGCCGGCTCTCCTACCGTACGCTCGCCGAAGCCGCCAACCGCTTCGCCCGCTGGGGCCTCGCCCAGGGTCTCGGACGGGGCGAGGTGATATGTCTACTGATGAAGAACTGCCCCGAGTACCTCGCGATCTGGCTCGGCTTAAGTCGCATCGGCGTCACCGTCGCACTCATCAACACCAACCTGACGGGAGAGCTCCTCCGGCATTCCATCGCCATCGTGCATCCGCGCCACGTGATCGCGGGTGCCTCCCTCTGCAGTGTGCTCGCGGCCGCGCGCCCCGGGCTCGACGCGGGCATAGTCTGTTGGAGCTACGGAGACGGTGGACAGAGCCTCCCACGTCTTGACCGCGAGGTCGAAAGCCTGCCCAACACTCCGCTCGGTGCAACCGACAGTCCCCTGCCCTCGCTGGCAGAGCGCGCGCTCTATATCTATACCTCCGGCACCACGGGTCTCCCCAAGGCCGCCAACGTGAGTCATGCGCGCCTCATGCAGTGGAGCCACTGGTTCGCCGGCCTCGCCGACATCCGCGCAGGGGACCGCCTTTTCAACTGCCTGCCCATGTACCACAGCGTCGGCGGTGTGGTGGCCACGGGTGCCGCGCTCGTGGGCGGCGGCGCGGTGGTCGTGCGCGAGCGTTTCTCGGTGAGCAGCTTCTGGAAGGATGTGGCAGCCGAACGCTGCACGCTGTTCCAGTACATCGGCGAGCTCTGCCGCTACCTCCTCAACGCGCCCGACGATCCAAACGAGACCGCGCATGAGCTGCGCCTCGCCTGCGGCAACGGCCTGCGCGGTGAGGTGTGGGAGCCTTTCCAGCGCCGCTTCCGCATTCCGCAGATCCTCGAGTACTACGCCGCGACTGAAGGCAACTTCTCGCTCTACAACTGCGAGGGCCGCGTCGGCGCGATCGGGCGCATTCCTTCCTTCCTGGCGCACCGCATGCCCGTGGCCCTCGTGAAGCACGACCCCGATACGGGCGCGCCGGCGCGCGACGGGCAAGGGCGCTGTATCCCGTGCGCCGGCGGCGAAGCCGGCGAGGCGATCGGCCAGATCCTCGACACCGACGGCGCGACGCGCTTCGAGGGCTACGCGGATTCCGAGGCCTCGGGGAAAAAGGTCCTGCGCGACGTCTTCGCCGCCGGCGACTCCTGGTACCGCACCGGCGATCTCATGCGGCGCGACACCCAAGGGTTCTTTTATTTCGTCGACCGGGTGGGCGATACCTTCCGCTGGAAGGGCGAGAACGTCTCGACCACCGAGGTTGCGGCCGCGATCTCGGCTTGTCGTGCAGTGGCCGAAGTCGCGGTGTTCGGGGTCGTGGTGCCGAACGCCGACGGACGCGCGGGCATGGCCGCACTGGTCGTAGGCCCGGGCTTCGGCCTCGCGGAGCTGCGGCGCATCGTCACGAACGCGCTCCCTGCCTACGCGCGCCCCGTGTTCCTGCGCATCGTCCCGACGCTCGAGACCACCGGCACCTTCAAGCTCCGCACCCAGGAGCTCGCCCGAGAGGGCTACGATCCGGAGAAAGTGAGGGATGCGCTCTACTTCGATGACACCGCGCTTGGGGAGTACGTGCGGCTCGATGCGTTGCTCTACGCGCGAATCGCCGCAGGAGAGCAGCGGCTCTAAGCGGTATTGCCCGCATCCACCGTGAGTGTCGTGCCGGTGATGTTCTTCGCCTGATCGCTCAGCAGAAATTCGACCGCGCCCGCCACGTCGTCGCTCGTAACGAGCCGGCGCAGTGCGCTGCGCCGCATGATCTTCTCGCGCTCGCCCTCGCCGAGCTCAGCTGTCATCTCGGTATCGGCGAAACCCGGGGCCACCGCGTTCACGGTGATGCCGAGAGGGCCCACCTCGCGCGCCAGCGAGCGCGTCAAGCCGATGAGCGCCGCCTTGGTGGCCGAATAGGCCGACAGCCCGTGGTAGCCGGTCGAGGCGACGATCGAGGAGATATTGACGATGCGTCCGGCGTGCTCACTCATCATGCGCCGCACGACGAACTTGCTCAGCACCATGGGTGAAAGCAGATTGATCTGCACCAGCCGCTCGATCTGCACATCCGGCATGACCGCCAGCACGCCGCTGGTGCCGATACCGGCGTTGTTGACGAGTCCATAGAGCGGCCCGAACTCCTTGTGCAGCCCCGAGACCAGCGCTGCGATGCCGCGTGTCTCGCCGAGATCGAAGGCGCGGAAGTGCACTGCGCCACGCCCCGACTGGGCCGCAGCGGTGGCCGCTGCGCGCAGCTCGGCCGTCTCGCTGCGTGCGATCGCGATCACCCGATAGCCGCTCGCGGCAAGCCGCGTGCCGATGCCGAGACCGAGGCCGCGGCTGCCGCCGGTGACGATGACGCTACGCATTCGGGCGCACCAGCTTGCCCGAGGCCGACACCTCGAGTCGCGGAACGATGCGGATTGACGCCGGCACCTTGTAGGCGGCGAGCGACCGGCGGCAGCTGCGGATCAGATCGCGCGTGAGCGCCTCGGGCGCCGGGCGCTCGGCCCCGGCAGTGTCATCGGCCAACACGACCTCAGCGATCACGATGGCGCCCGTGATCGGGTTGTGACGCGCCCGCACCAGCGACATCCGCACCCACGGGTGCGCGTTGATGACGGCCTCGATTTCTTCCGGGTACACCTTGAGCCCCCCGACGTTGATCACCCCACCCTGGCGACCGAGAAAATGGTAACGGCCGGCGCGCTCCTCAACGAGATCCCCGGTGTCGATCGCCCCGTCGGCCGTGCGCGGGAAGCTCCCGGCGTCCGCCCCCAGGTAGCCGTGGGCATTGCCGCCGGAGCGGACGTGCAACGTGCCGCCCGTGACCGTTAGCTGGACCCTGGCTCCGGAGGGATCGACGAAAGCCGCGGGGAAGCCCGCGAGACCGTCGCGCACTTCGAACGCGACTCCGGCCTCCGTCGAGGCGAAGGCATGCGCGACGATCGCCTGCGGGTAGGCAGCGCGCAGCGCATCGAGCACCGCCTGATCGGCGATCTCGCCCGATAGCCGCACGTAGCGAGGCGCGATCATCGAGGCCGCGCCGCTCATCAGGACCTTCCGCCAGTGGGATGGCGTGCCCGAGATGTGGGTCACTCGCGCCGCGCGCGCACGCTCGAGGAACGCCGGCACCGGCTCACCGGGATCGGCAGGCACGAGCGAGCCCAGGTGCACGGCGCGCAGGAAAATCTGCAGCCCGCCGTAGCGGCGGATGTCATAGAAGGTGCCCCAGACGACCGAGTCCGGTGCCGGCCGCGTGTCGGCCAGCGCGTTAGTGAGAGTGGCGAGGTCGTGGCTGACGAGCTTAGGGATCCCGGTGGTTCCTGAGGTGAGCAGCACCCATTCGGTCTGATGCGAACATGCGCGCGATCCCGGAGCCGCGGTGAGCTTGGGGTCGACATCCACGCGGACCCGGATGCCTTCGAGCGCGGCCGCCGCACCGCCCGCATCGCCCACACAGGCGTCTGCCGCCGCGTTGCGGGCGACGTGCGGCAGATGCGCGGCGACGAGGTCGGCGGGACACAGCACCATTCGCGCCGCCACCCCATCGAGCTCGAGCATCGCCAGGGCCGCGCGCAGGGCGTCCTTCACCAGGAGCAGCACCGAGCGCCCACGGAGCCCCTCGAGCCGACCGCCGAGGCTCGAGGCGCTCTCGAGGTCTGCGAGATTAACGGTGGCGTCGGCGCCGTGGAGCCGGCCGGCCGGAGTGCCTGCGGCCGTGATCGATTCCCACAGCGAGGCGGGGTTACTTGGCAAAGCCTTCGTACAGTCTGACGAAATCGCCGAAGGTCACCGGAAAGTCGACGGCTTGATCCGAGCTGAACGGGTCGACGCCGAGGGCATCCTCGAGCCGGGCCACGATGATCGCGAAGCTTAAGGAATCGAGTCCACAGTCGATGAGCTTGACATCGTCGGTGAGTGCCGCGAGCTTGCGCTCCTGCTCAACGGCGACCTGTTCGAACTGCGTCCGGATCGTGGCCCTGATCGACATGCTTCTTCGCTCCCCTTACGGACAGGCTCTTGTATCAACTCGTTCATTCTATCTGTCTGTGGCGCAGGCTGCTGCGGCAGACGCTCGTTACCCCTCGCGCGGTGCCTTTCCCGTTCCTCTTTGGACATATCCTCGGCCCTCCCCCAATACTTCTTTGCACTTCTTTACCGGTCCCCTGCTGCAACCGGCGCCGCTCTGTGCTTTCCTTCCCCCCATCCTCCTGAACGGGGTGGGCGGGTAGTCCCGCGCCACCCCATTTTTTTGGACTTAACCGGCA
>Ga0335077_10013336_pt1 | contig 10275 bp, 8 predicted proteins | sample Lox_Sample_31_FD_207151 | JGI IMG/M metagenome (GOLD analysis project Ga0335077, IMG submission 207151) | Soil microbial communities from Loxahatchee National Wildlife Refuge, Florida, United States - Lox_Sample_3.1 | ecosystem: Environmental > Terrestrial > Soil > Wetlands | place: USA: Florida...
AACGACATCGAGCATTGTCCCGTTGATCCAGAGAGACAAGCCCGCCGCGGTGATGCCGGCCAGAATTGCCAGCAACACCCACCGGGCCCTTACCAGCTTGTAGCTGTCGAGGACGATCAGTGTCATCAGAAAGAGGAGGACGGGGAGAAGGCCCGTCAATATGGGAAGGACAATCATACGACGGAACGAATGATTGCCGTAATGAACAGCTGCATGGATTTCAAGCGGGCATTTAATCTCAAAGGAGTTTCAACGATACCATCAGCTCGGTTGTCGCGCGCTCATAACGCTCGAAGGCAACCGCATAACCGACTGAAAGCGTTGATTCGAGGTTTGCGAAGAGGACTGTCTGGAAATCAATCTGGCTTCCGAGATCATACAGGATTCTCCTCGATGGGTAGTCATCCATATTCGTCACGATTCCGGAAAGGAAAATCGTCGGGTGCGCCCAGGTACAGTAGAAGTTCGGCATACCGAATCGTTTGAACCGGAGAGGCGGAAGTGCCAGTTCGGTCAGCAGTTTTGCGAAATTTGTTCCGCCCACGGAATTGAGATCGACGCCGGGAAAACTGTAGTACTCGCGGTATCGTTTGACACTCTGGTAATCCACCCAGTTATTTCCGAATCCACCGAAGTAAAAATTCGCAAAGAGATCATCGCGGTCACCGGGAGAATAGCCGGCTGATCCCCTCAGCCAGAGGGAAGAATGATCGACCGGCAGCATGAATCCCAAATCCATCGTGCCGAATGCCGCGGTTACCGCCCGTGAGCTTACAAACGTGCTCATCCCGTTCAGGGTCCAGTCGATCCCCATCTCGGGTTCGACGCTGCCGATTGAACGCAGGAGATACTTGTATTCCAACTGTCCCCGTACAATCACAAACCGGTCGATATTTGTCACGACATTTTGGAAATCGGGGAGTCGCTCGAGTCCCGTATATCCCGATGCACTGAGCATGTATTCGAATGTCTTCGGCCGATCATACTGGAGGAAATCGGAATAGCTGATTGCCAGGGATGATCCTTTTCGGCTGACCTTCGTCGGCCCGAAGAGATCGTAAAAATTGGAATTATTGTATGTCGCATTCACCTTCCACTGCCAGTAGTGATAGTTCAGTCCGGCATGGAAACGTTCATCCGGATCAACAGTATGCTGCGGGGTATACGTTGATGTGAGATCGAGTGCGTGGAGTCCGGCAGGATCCGCGAGATTGAGACGGAGCCCGTATGCGACGACACTCTTGTATCCCTGAACGACCGGATACAGTGAGGATATCTGCAGACGGCTCAATCCGTTGTAACTGCCGTTGTAGGTTGTGATCGAATCCAGATTCACCGCGAGCGGTGAGCCGACTTTCCATGTCTTGACGATCGGGTACTTGTCGACGATCTCCTGCCCGAGATAGTTGACGGCGCTCAGGTCCTCGCGTACCTGAATCGGAATGATCACCGGCTGAAATCCATTGCCGGTATAGGTGAACACCAGGAGCGAATCGCTGCTGATCTGCAGGGGTCTGAAATATCCCGTCTCGCCATTCGAGAGAGCTTCCATCTTCCTGGTTTGAAAATCGAACCTAAAGACATTGGAGACCCCGGTATAATACGAGGTGCCGTAGAGATACCTGCCGTCAGGAGAGTACACGAAATTCTCCGGCGCATTGTTTTCAAACTCATAGAGCATCTCGGCTTCCTGGCTTCCTGCCATGAGCTTCGGAATACTCAACCGCACAAGCCGCTGCCTTCCGCTGACATCGATCGACGAAGCCACCAGCCATAAGCCATCTGGGGATATATCAAGATCGAAAATATCCTTACCGTATTCGAGAGTCTGGATTTCATAGACGCTCTGATACGGCGGCGGTATACGGACCAGAGAGGACTTCCCGTTGCTGTGGCGCACTCCCCATAGCGACTTGTCCGCGCGGTTGAATGCCAGATCGCCTGTTCTCCCGTTACTGATGAGAAGCGAACTTTTCCCTGACACCACATCGACGACGTTTAAATCCCTCCATCCGTAACCATTGTGGGTTGAGTAATAGAGTTGCCTTGCAGAATCGTCATATGCGAGCGATGCGACGTAATACAGTGCCGGCGTAGGGATATCGCAGAGATCAGTCATCTGTCCCGTGCCGCGGTCAACGGCGACGGTGTGTGCGAGCCGGCCGGGATAATTCACGGCGAAATACAGCTTCCCGCGGGCAGAATCATAAAATGCACGCGAGACTGAACCAAGTCCTCTTGAAGTCAACCGCCGTTCCGGGGTTACCGGATACTTGCGGATGGAGTCGAGGTTTGCCTTCTGCCATTGATGTTCGAATTCGATCCAGCTCGTCCACGATTCGTCGAGCGGGATGCCGTACAGCTTTTGGAATTCGGATCCGAAGTACGCATCACTGGAGTCCGATCGGTTTACCCATGCGAGGAGTTTTTCCGGCCCGTAGAGAGTCGCCAGATAACTCATGAACCGCGTGCCGTAGAGATACGACGTCTCGCCGATCTGGAAATCGATCGTCTTTCCTTCTGATTCCAATCCGACAAAATCATAGAAATATGCGCTGTCCCTGACCATCGATCGGAAGACCATTTCATCATATCCTCCGAGCGAGCGGCCGATACCCCCCGCCATCCATGTTTCGAGGAAGACCGCGATGCCTTCATGATACCAACGCGGAGAGTAATACCGGGGATTGGCGAGGTAGCTGTATCCCATCGAAAGAGGGTCGTCGGAGGAAGGAGGGACCTTTCCGAGGAAAAGGGACCGGAAAAATCTGTCGCTTGCCGCCGGCTTGTCGAGGTCGACCACGTGGGCAAGCTCGTGGTTCATCATCCAGTTCATCCGCTCGTTGGTAGGGACCGTTTCATAGACGTAATCGAACGGCTCGATCCCGATGGAAATGTAATTCCACGGCACGGAATTGGTTCCGCCGGATCCGTAGTCGTTGATGTCGTGAAGAAAAACCGTGACCGGCTCGCTTGGGGTATACTGGAATAATGCGCGGTGAAACCGAAGTGAGCTCTCGAAACACCGGGCGATATGCGGGAGGAGATAGGAATGCTCGGGGTCGTAGTAGACAAGCCGAAGGTTTGGCGTTTCGAGTGTCCGAAATTGTGCAAGGGTCGAGGTGCACGAAGCGGTCACCAGTACTAAAAAGACCATGATGGTATGCCGTGATGCAGACATACGTCGTTGTACTCCGAAGAAGAACAATTATTAATTGTGGGGAAAGAAAATGCCGGATGCACAATAGGAAATATTCCGGATTAAACCAAGAACCGCGGATTCCTCAAACCGGAGAAAGGAGCAGGGAAGTCTGGTACTGCGGTACCCGGGGATGAACGATTCGAGGGAACGGCATACTCACGTTCCCTCGTTTCATCCACCATGAACTACGATTTGGTTAACGGCTTTGCGCCTCAGCGGCAGCCTGCTTTTGAAGCTGTTGCTGCATTTCGAGCGGTGCACGCTGATACATTGCTGCCTGTGCGTCCACCGGGATTTTCTGGAAAATCGCGGCCTGCCGGTCTACGGGCATTCTCTGGAATAATGCTGCCTGTGCATCGACTGGGATCTTCTGGAACAACGATGCCTGGGCGTCAACGGACATCTTCTGGAACAATGATGCCTGTGCATCGACCGACATTTTCTGGAAGTACGCTGCACGCTGGTCAACGGAAACTTTCTGGTACAGAGAAGCCTGAGCATCAACGGGGAGTTTGTGGAAGAACGCCTGCTTTTGTTCCAGTGATGCCTGTGCAAACGTTGATGCCGTCAGGTTCACGGGGTTCTTTTCACAATACCGCGCCTGCAGGTCAATCGGCATTCTCTGGAAGGCCGCTGCACGGTCTTCGACGCGCATCTGCTGGAACATCGCTGCCTGTTTTTCCACGGGGACCTGTGCCAGCGCCGCCGCCTGTTCCTCAACAGACAATTGTTGGAATGCCGCCGCCTGCTTGTCGCCTGCCATCATCTGGACAAGAGAAGCCCGCTGCTCTGCCGGCATACGCTGGAGATATGCTGCCCTCTGATCAACCGGCATCTGGTTGAAGAGGCGTGCCTGCAGGTCAATCGGTGCGCGCTGGAAGAGATGCGCCTGATTTGCAAGTGCCTCGGTGTTGTCGGTTGTCGCTGTTGTCGACGGTGATTCGGCATTCTGATTGTCGCCGAGCTTCACGTCCTTATCGGTGATCTGTTCCGATCGGTATTTCTTGACGCTCCCGATGGTTCCCTCAACGTCTCTGGAAACAGGCCAGGGATAGAAATAGGAAGCATACACAATAACCACAAGAACAGCCACAAGGCCACCGATGAGTGCTTTGTGTTTCATGATACCCTCCGAAAAGAGATGGATGATGTGAGATGATTGATTCTCCTGAAAACTCTGGGAGATATGTGTACTGGAATTTTCTGTATGGATGAGTGCTGAAACTTCGGGGTCATTCAGAATGAACTTTTTCAGATTTGGAGAGGGTTCGGCGTCCGGTATCGAATGCAAGAAGCCGGCAAGAGTCTGAAGCTCCTGATAGAGTGATGCGGCTTCAGGATTTGCGGCAAGCGCTTCACGAAGATGAGCGCTCTCCGGCGGCGTATTTTTCCCGTCAATTTCCTTGTGCATCAGTTCGAGTATGTTCGGATCAGTCATATCTGTCTGTGAAGGATGAGTATATCTTTCAGTTGCTGCCGTGCTTCATATAATCGCGATTTAACAGTCTTTGCAGGGAGTTCGAGTATTTCCGAAATTTCTTCATACGAGAGATCCTGAAAATGCCTTAGGACGACAACCGTCCGGTATTCAACGCTGAGATGACCAAGAGCATCCCGGACTGTCTGCTGAAGCTCTTTCTTGTCGTAAAGAATGTCCGGTGTCTCATCGTGTCCCTGTTCTGTATCGTTGAGTATTTCACGTGATGAGGTCGATTTCAGTTTGTTCAGCGATTCATTAACGGCGATCCGGTACAGCCAGCTGAAGAACTTACGCTTTTCGTTGAATGACCGGAGATTCTTGAAAGCGTTGATGAAAACCTGCTGTGTGATATCCTCTGCGTCTTCTTTTCTTCCAACAATCCGGTACGCTGCATTGTAAACCGGCTTCTGGTACCGCTCGACGATCTCCTCAAAGGATTTCCGGTCTCCGCGTAAACAACCTCGTACAAGGGCCCGGTCTTCATCTTCCATCATACATACAAGCGAGAAGCAGAAAAGTTGGTGAAAAATTCAGGTTATTTTTCAATCTCGAAAATCTTGTCGAAACCGGTATACAGGAATATATCCTGGATGTGCTTGTTTAAATTGGTCAATTTCAGCGCAAATCCTGCATTCTTCAGGCGCTGCTGGTTCATGAGGAGTATTCCGAGGCCTGCGCTTGAGATATACTCGAGATCCTTGAAATTGACTCTTGCCGAGGTGGAGATTTTTGAGAAGACCTCGTTTGCCCGCTCGGTCTGCGAGGCATCGAGCCTTCCCGAAAGCACCACTTCTCCTGTTTCGAGAATTCTTGCATCGAACATTACGTTTGCTCCAGATTTTTTGTCAGAATAACGGTGCTCTTGCCATCCGCATACTCGTAATCGATGGTATCGACCATGCGTTTCAAGAGGTGAATGCCCAGCCCGCCGACTTTTCTCTCCCCGAGCGGCTTGGCGGTGTCGGGTTCCTTCGCGGTCCGAATATCGAACGCGTCCACATTGAAATCGGTAAGCCGGAGAATAAGGCTGCTTGCACTTTGTTCGAGGGATATCTCGATACCGCTCTCTGTCCTTGACCGATTATACTTGACCATATTCGTGAACAGTTCTTCCACTGCAAGCCGGATCGAAAACTGCACACCGCTGTCGAGCCCCTGGCGGGACGCATAGGAATCAATGAAGTCGAATATCTCGCCGAGTGATGCAATGTCCCGTCGAACGGTTATCTCCATGCTCGTACTGGTCATGATCCGGATCTACACGGCGGCTCTTGTGAAACACCGTCCGGCACGTGAGAGCATCATCAGCTCTTTCTGATAAGATACATGGCGGTGATATCGTCGTTCTGCGAGGCCGAGCCGGTATGGCTTCGAATCTCGCTGATGAGATCCCCGATAAACGATTCTGCCCGTTCCGGACGCCTGGATGCCAGAAATCCGGAAAGGGAATGCGCCTGTTCGTAAAGCTCGTGTCGTTCGTTCTCCGCTTCGGTCACGCCGTCTGTATACAGGAGGAGGCCTTCGCCGGGTGTAAGTTTTCGGTGTTCGCTCTGATAGGGGAAGTCGGCATCGAGCATCCCGAGCGGAATGCCGCCGAGCTTGAGTTCTTCAATAGTATGATCCGATTTCAGAATATAGGCGGGATTATGGCCTGCGCTGAGGTATTCGATATCGCCGGTTGCGGGAGTAAGGAGGGCGAGGAGCGCAGTGACGAACCGGTCTTCCGTCGATGCGCGGAAAAGCGCTTTGTTAAGTTTGCCGGCAAGCGCCGGAAGCGGGTCATTGCCTTCAAGGTACGCGGTGAGATACGCATGCAGACTGCTGACAAGGAGCGCTGCCGGAACTCCTTTTCCCGAGACATCCGCAATGATCAACGCGTATCTCTTGTCCGGCAGAGGGATGCAGTCATAATAGTCGCCGCCGACCGATCGCGAGGGAATGTTTATTCCCGCAATCTCATATCCCGGAACGGCAGGAAGTTTCAGAGGAATGATTTTGCGCTGGATAGAAGCGGCCACGCTCAGTTCCCGTTCGATCCGCTCGTTTTCGATGGCTTGTTCGTGGAGGTGCCGATTTTCGAGGGACGCGTGAACCTGCTTCGTGAGAGCATCCAGCAACATCTGGTCGGTTTCTTCAAAGGGGATGACGCCCGACCTGCTTTCCTTGTCGGAAATCTCGAACACATACGTTCGTCCGGAAAATTCGAATCCGGATTGAATGCTCTTGCCGTCCTTCACGCGGGAACTGTGTTCCGGAAAGCGGTATTCTTCCAGAACCGCGTTCGCATCGCTTACTCTGACCATACCCGTAGAGGCGTTGGTAAGAGAGATCGCACGAACCAGAGCAAGACGGTGCGGCAGAGCATGAGGATCGATGGTTGCGATTTCAATGCCGGTATCAATGAGACTGTTCAGCTGGAGGATTCTGTGATTGAGCGAAAACAGCATCGCTTTCTCATTCCGCCGGTGAAGCATTTCGCCGTATATTGTCTCTAACACCCCGGTCAGGACACGAAGTGAAAGCTCGTCGGTGTCGGAGATCTGTGACTGGGCCGGCATGTTCACGAGAACGACACGGATTCGGGACCCGTCGGCAAGCGTCTGCGATACCGTCAGTTCGTTTTTCTCACTATGCACCGCGCTGGATTTTCCGTCGTCATCAGACGGTCGGGGAAGATGCGCCGTGCTCTTCGAACCGGCATCTCCTGCCAGAACTTCCCACTGCCCGCTTCCGGGAGAAGCATGGAGAAATCGGAGAGATGCATTGGGAAAGACTATCTGGGCATCGCGGATGAATTGATTTGCGAGATCGGCAGCCGTGCCGGTCCGCGAGACCTTCCGCAGGTTTTCCCGGAATGATTCCATCTGATCCGCGATCCGGACCAGAGTTGCAGAGGGAGGAGCGGAAGTGTGAGCGTTCATGTCCTGACTGATCAATGAAAGAGCTTCAGCGCCCCGGCGACGTCGGAGGCTTTCCCCGCGAACTGGAAGATGCCCATGATCGTCAGCATCTTCTCGACGGCCGGATCGAGATTTGTAAAGATAAGCTTGCCGTCAACGCCCTGGAGCTGTTCGATAATTTCCAGGAGAAACGACATGCCGATGGAGTTGACGACCCTGGAGTCGGCAAGATTGATCACGACCGAGGTGATTCCCTTTTCGAAGTGCCGGTTGAATTCTTTGGCGATCGTTTCACCCCCGACGTTATTCACATATCCTGAAGTCGTGATGACGAGCCTGTTTTCCTTCAGTTCCGATGTCAGTGAAAATGGCTGTTCCATACGTTCCTTCCTAGACCAGCTTTTTCTTGATGGTGATTTTTGTTCCCTCCACCGTCGAATCGATGCGGAAGTCGTCCGACATCGACTGCATAAGTTTGAGTCCCCATCCGCGCTTATTCCTGGATCCGATTTTCAGTTTGATATCGGGCTGTTCGACTTCCGAGGGCACAAATCCCTTGCCGTAGTCACGCACGAAGATCGTCAGCTCTCGGGAGGTCATGGTAAATTCCACTTCAACCTTCGGATGTTCTTTTCCCCCATGTTCCAGCGCATTGATGACCGCCTCCGTCACGAGAATGCGCGCCTCTCCGATTTTGTCATCCGCGATGCCAAGGTGCTTTCCCAGGAGTGCCAGGCCGTTGAGGGCCACCAGCTCGATATCCGGGACTTTGGGAAGCTCCATCTTCATCGCAATCGTATTCGTCATGAACGCTCCATCATCTGTAGTTCTCTTCTTCGTTGAGCCGGCCGGGGTGAAATGTCGGGTTATTCTTTTTTCTTTATGACAAGGAGTGTGATGTCGTCGTCCTGTGCCTGCCCGTTCATCCATGCGTCTCCTTCCGCAACGAGGCGATCGATAATCTCCTGCGGAGTGGAGCGTGCTGATTTTGTGAAGCACTCTGTAACACGGGCATAATCAAACATCTCCCCGTTTGCGTTCTTTTGTTCCGGCAGGCCGTCGGTAAGCAGGAGCAGCGTATCTCCCTTTTCCAGGACAGTCTCATACAGAGGGTACGGAAAACTTTTCATCGCTCCGAGCGGCACCGCTTTCAGGAGTATTTCTTCAACGCTGCCGTCAGATTCCCGAAAGAGGTAGGCCGGTGGCATGCCCGCGCTCGATAAAGATACGGTTTTTCCGTTGATTCTTGCAAGTGTCAGCGCCATGAAGAGTCTGCCCAGCTTGATCTCCTTGATCGATTTGCTACAGTGGTTGAAAAAGGTCTGGATTTCCGACTTTGCGGCATCTGAAACAAAAAGACCCTTCACCAGTGTAACGATGATGCCTGCCTGCATGCCGTGTCCGGTTGCATCTCCGAACGCGATATTCATGACTTCATCCTGCGGCATGCTGAAGTCATAATAGTCTCCCCCGACCTCCGTTGCGGTTTTCATGTAGACGGTGATTTCATACTGGGGAATCTGAGGGACGACTTTCGGAAGCATCGACAACTGCAGCGTGCGTGCATCCTCGAGCTCTTTCGTTTTGCGGTCGTTCTCTGCCTGCAGTGCCCTCTTCTCTGCCTCAACAGCTTTAGCGTGCAGTTGGGACTCACGTATTTTCGCCTTCTGTTCCTTGCGATTCATTTCTATCCGTCGGACGGAGTAAAGAAATCCGACGAAGAGCATGGCGTAAACGGCGTACGCCGTTCTTGTCTTCCACCACGGCGGCGTGACGGTCAACTGCAGCGATGTCCCGGCCTCATTCCAAACGCCGTCGTTGTTCGACCCGCGGATCCTGAGGATATACGATCCCGCGTCCAGATTGGTGAACGTCGCCCGGCGGTCTGTACCGAGATGGATCCAGGTATTGTTGAAGCCCTCCAGCTTGTAGGCGTACTGGTTCTTGAACGCGTTGTAAAAGTTCAGCGCCGAGAAGCGAAACGTCGCAACATTGTCTTTGTAGGAAAGAACGATCTTCTCTTTCGCTTCGATTCCCGGCTCCTCGATCGGCCGACCCTGCTTGTCGTCGGAATTGTACCGGGTAAACGCGCTAAAAACGACGGCCGGTATGAAAGAATTATCCTTGATGTGCTCGGGATAAAATGCGTTGAACCCTTGTGCACCGCCGAAGAATAGTTCTCCGTTTTGAGGATCAGCGGCATACGCTCCCTGATTGAACTCATCGCCCTGCAGCCCGTCGCTGTAACTGTACGTCCGGAATATCCCTTTCTTCACATCGAACCGCGAAATCCCTTTGTTCGTACTCATCCAGAGATTTTCGCTTCCATCTTCCAGAATGCCGAACACGACATCGTTTGCAAGGCCGTCCTTTTCCCGGTAACCCCGGAATGTGCCGGTTGCGGGATCATACCTGTTCAACCCCCCGTTCGTTCCCACCCACAAATGTCCCGAGCGGTCTTCATCAAGACAGAGAATCATGTCGCTGCTCAGTGAGGTTGTATCCGAATCCTTGTGCGTGAAATGGGTGAACGTTCCTGATTTTGGATCGAATCTATCGAGGCCGTCACCGGATGTGCCGGCCCATAATACTCCGTCAGGACCCTGCAAAAGTGCCCACACGCCCGTTCCTCCAAGACTGGAGGGAAGCGAATCGGAATGAACAAACCGCGTGAACTTTCCCGTCCGCGGATC
>Ga0335077_10013338_pt1 | contig 10274 bp, 8 predicted proteins | sample Lox_Sample_31_FD_207151 | JGI IMG/M metagenome (GOLD analysis project Ga0335077, IMG submission 207151) | Soil microbial communities from Loxahatchee National Wildlife Refuge, Florida, United States - Lox_Sample_3.1 | ecosystem: Environmental > Terrestrial > Soil > Wetlands | place: USA: Florida...
CCGGGGAGGACCAGCATCCCGTAGCTCCTCCACGCCCGATCGGCCTCGCGGGCGATCTCGTCGCGGTATCTCTTCCAGCTCTCGGGATCGAGTGAGCGGCGGATCGCGTGCGCGATTCTCCCGAGCCCGTTGTCCCGGTTGACGATGTGGTCGGTGATGGCGATGACGTCGTGGCCGGAGCGGCCGAAGAGGTCCACGACCTCCGGCAGGGGCAGCGCCCCGTCCGAGTACGTCGTATGGACGTGAAAATCGCAAAGCAACATGCTCGCCACCCGATTCGGATTGTCCTCGCCGTGCAAGAAGATTCGCGGAGGTCCGCGAGAGGGCGGCGGAAAGATCGCGTGAGATCCGGATGAAGCGGCGGGGAGCCGCGATCCGTCCGGAACTACAGCTTGTTCAGGCCGTCCAGGCCGGCGACCTTGTAGGCCTCGGCGAACGTCGGGTAGTTGAAGACCGAGTCGCGGAAGTACTCGATCGTGCCGCCGAACGAAAGCACGGCCTGGCCGATATGGATGATCTCCGTCGCGCCGTCGCCGATCGCGTGGACGCCCAGCACCTTGAGCGTCTCGCGGTGGAAGAGCACCTTGAGCTGGCCCACCTCGGCGCCGACCATCTGTCCTTTCGCGAGCTCGACGTACTTGGCCTGGCCCACCTCGTACGGCACGCGCTTCTCCGTGAGCTGCTGCTCGTTGGCGCCGACCATCGAGATCTCGGGAATCGTGTAGATGCCGTAGGGGAAGACGTCCGGGTAGCTCTTGCAGGCGACGCCGAACATCGAGCACGTCGCCAGCCGGCCCTGCTCCATCGAGGTCGCGGCGAGCGCCGGAAACCCGATCACGTCGCCCGCGGCATAGATGTGAGGCACCGACGTCCGGAATCCCTGATCCACGGCGATCCGGCCCCGCTCGTCGGCCGCGAGCCCCGCGGCCGGGAGGTTCAGGAGATCCGCGTTCGTCTGGCGGCCGACCGTGTAGAGCAGCGCGTCGCCGTGCACTTCCTTCCCGCTCTCGAGCGACGCGACGACTCGCGACCTGGCGTCCGTCCCGACCGAGACGACTTTCTCGCCGAGGCGGAACGTCGCGCCCCGCTGCCGCATGAAATAGCAGAGCGCGTCGATGAGCTCGCGGTCGACGAAATCGAGGACCGTCGGACGCTGCTCGACGAGTGTGACCTTGATGTTCAGCGCCGTCAGCATCGAGGCGTACTCGAGGCCGATGACTCCCGCGCCCACGACGATGAGCTCGCGGGGCATGCGCTCGACCTGACCCAGCTGGTCGGAATCGATGACGCGCTTCCCGTCCAGGGGAATCGCGGCGCTGTGCGCCGGCCGGGTGCCGCAGGCGATGAGGACGTGGTCCGCCTTCACCAGGACCGTGCCCTCGCTGTTCTCCACCTGCAGCGTGTGCGGATCCGCGAAGCATGCCGTCCCGTTGAAGGTGACGACCCCGTTGCGCTTGAGCTGCGCGCGAATGACCTCCAGCTCACGCGCCATCACCGTCTGGATCCGGAAGGACAGATCCGACATGGCGATCGAGTCCTTGAGCGAATAGTCGCGCCCGTAGAAGGAGCGCTGCTGAAACCCGCTGAGATAGAGGATCGCCTCGCGCAGCGTCTTGGAGGGGATCGTGCCCGTGTGGAGGCAGACGCCGCCGACCATCTCCTTGCGGTCGATGATCGCCACGCGCTTGCCGAGCTTGGCGGCCGCGATGGCGCCCTTCTGGCCGGCGGGACCCGAGCCGATGACGACGAGGTCGAAGCTCTGCGTGTCCATCGCGGAGACCGGCGCGGAGTCTATCCGAGCCGGCCGCGATCAGACCTGCTGCGCTTCGAGCGGGTAGTCGTGCGAAACCGGCGCGGCGGAGCCGCGGGAGAGCTCGAGCGCCGCGCGGCAGATCGCGAGCGGCCGGCTGGCCGCGCTGCCCGTCGCGGCGCCCCGCTGCGACGCCTTCCAGAGAACGCAGAAGTGCCTTCCGTCGAGCCACTGGACGCGGAAGGCGACACCCGCCTGCGCCAGACGCCACAGGAGAAGGTCGGCCGCCGCGTTCTCCGTCGAGTACGCCGGAACGCGCGGGCCGCGGTCCCCGAGAACTCCGGCAGCAATCTCACGATCGAGTCCCGGACCGGCGCAAGCGCCCATCGCAGCCTCCTGCTCATCGAAACGGATCGAATCACGCCGCCGTTTCGGTCGGATCGAAGACCGGGTGAAATTCCCGCGAGCGCCGGCGGTAAGATTCCGTCGCCATGGCGAGCGAGCAGGCGCCCCGACCCCATCCTCCCCACGCCCCCCGCGAGGCCGATCCCAAGCCCGCGCGTCGGAAGCCCGCCGGCAAGCTTCGGCTCCCGCGCCGGCGCCCGCTGCGGGAAGGGATCGTGACGGCGTTCGCACGCGTGCTCGGGGTGACGCGGCGCACCGCGCGCTCGTCCGCCGAGGACCCGGTCTCCGCCGTGCACGAGTACCGCAAGTCGCTCCGCCGCGCCCGGGCCGTCGTCGCCCTGCTGCGCCCCGCGCTCGGCCGGCGGGCGGAGCGGGGACTCCGGCGGAAGCTGCGCGAGGCGTTCGAGGTCACCGGGCCCTTCCGCGACGCCGACGTGCTGCAGGCGACGCTCTCCGGGCTGCCCCCCGTCCCCGACGATGACCTGGCGCGGCACGCGATCGCCGTCTCGTTCGAGCTCGACCAGCACCGGTCGCGACGCGAAGCGTCGGAGGCGCTGGCACGCGGTCTCGCGTCGGTCGCGGCCCTGCCGGCCGTCCTCGACACGTGCCTCGAGCCAGCCTTCTCGGCGCACGATTTCGAGCGCGGGCTGATGCGCCTGCGCCGCCGAGAGCGCCGGGCCCTCGCGCGGGCGAAGGAGAGCCACGCCGTCGAGGACTTCCACGAGTGGCGCAAGCGACTGAAGGAGCTCCGATACGCCGTCGAGCTCGTGGCCTCGGCGGGTACGCCGGAGCTGCAGGCCCGGGAGAAGGCGCTCGGAAACCTCGCGCGCGACCTCGGAGACGTCACAGACTTGACGGTGCTCGCGCGCGAGATCGAGCGCCGACGCGACGAGGGCCTGGTCCCTCCGGCCCCGCACCTGCTCGCGACGATCGGCGAGCTCGCGGCCGGCGGCGCGGCGAAGCTCCTCGACCGCGGAGCCGAGCTCTTCGAAGACGATCCCAAGACCTTCGCCCGCCAGGTCCTCGCCGAGCGCGGCTAAACGGCCTTCGAAGCGGTGAAGGGCCTCCCCGACTACCACGTCCACACGTTCCGCTGCGGACACGCCGGAGGCGCCTCGCGCGATTTCGTCCGCCAGGCGATCGCGCGGGGGCTCTCCGAGATCGGGTTCACGGACCACATCCCGCTCTATTTCCTCCCGGCCGAGCTGCGCGATCCGAAGCTCGCGATGCGGGAGGACCAGTTCGACGATTACGTCGCGGAGGTCACCGCCCTCGCCGCGGAGTTCGCCGGGCGCATCCCCGTCCGCCTCGGCCTGGAGGCCGACTACGCCGAGGGGCACGAGGCGGCGCTCGCGGGATGGCTCGCGCGCGCCGACTGGGATCTCGTCCTCGGCTCGGTCCACTGGGTCGCGGGCGACTGGATCGACGCGCCCGAGTCTGCTTCGCGCCGCTTCGCCTCCGAGGGCACGGAGCGGCTGTACGCGGACTACTACCGCCTCCTCGCGAAGGCCGCCCGCACCCGGCTCTTCGACGTCCTGACGCACTTCGACCTCCCGAAGAAGCACGGCCACCGCCCGGCGCGCGCGCTCGAGGAGGCGGAAGAGGAGGCGATCGCGGCCGCGCGCGATTCGGGCTGTGCCGTCGAGATCTCCTCGGCGGGGCTGCGCAAGCCCGTCGGCGAAGCCTATCCGGAGCCGCGGCTCCTGCGACGCCTCGTCGCGGCGGGCGTGCCCGTGACCTTCTCCTCGGACGCGCACGCGCCGGCCGAGGTGGGCTGGGGCTACGATCGCACGCTCGCGCTCGCGCGCGAATGCGGCGTCGCGACCTACGTCACGTTCGAGAGGCGGCGGAAGATTCGCCGCCCGCTCCCCGAATGAGCTCGCGCCCGAGCGCGGCGAAGAGATCCGCCGACGGGCGCCGCCGGCGGCGGTACGTCGCGTAGTCGACCTCGAAGAGCCCGAACCGGGGGTGCAGGCCCTCGAGCCACTCGAAGTTGTCGAGCAAGGACCAGTAGAAGTATCCGCGGACGTCGAGTCCCTTGCGGCGCGCGTGCGCGAGGACGAAGACGTGCTCGCGCAGGAAGTCCCGGCGAACCCGGTCGTCGCCCGTCGCGACCCCGTTCTCGGTCACGAGGATCGGGCGGCCGGCTTCGGCGGCCGCCGAGAGGACGCTCTCGAAACCTTCGGGATGGATCTCCCAGCCGGTCTGGGTGAGCCCGCGCCCCCTCGGGTCGCGATAGAAGAACTCGCCGATGCGGCCGGGCAGCCCGCGGAAGCGCAGATGCACGCGGCTGTAGTAGTTCACGCCGACGAAATCGTTCGCCTCCGGCAGACCGTCGACGCGGAAGACGGCGCGGCCTTCCCCCGGGAACGACCAGCGCACGCGGCCCGTGGCGAGGGCCTCGAGCAGCATCGTGTTGTAGAGCGCGCGGCCCTCCGACGTGAGGTGGCGATCCACCGCATGGCCCGGACGGTCCGGCGCAAAGTCGAGCATGTTGTGCGCGATGAGGGCCCGCGCGCCGGCGTCCCGCGCCCGGATCGCCGCCACGGCCTCGACGTGCGCCGTCAGCATGTGCTCGAGAGCCATCGCCGACCGCGCGAAGCTGCGGTGTCCCGGCGGAATGAGGCCGGCGAGGTAGCCGCCGAGGAGCAGCACGACCGGCTCGTTCAGCGTCACCCAGGTCCGCACCCGCGGCGAGAGCGCCTCCGCCACGCGGGCGGCGAAGCGGGCGAACCGTCCGACGCTCTCGCGGCTCTCCCATCCCCCGTCGCGCCAGAACCAGAGCGGATGCGTGTAGTGCGACAGCGTGACGACGGGCTCGACGCCGAGCCGCTCCAGCACCCCGACGCGGCGCCGCTCGAGCTCGAGCGCGCGCGCGTCGAACTCGCCCGGGCGCGGCTCGATCCGGCTCCACTCGACCGAGTAGCGATACGCGTTCGCGCCGATCGACGGGAGGAGGCGCAGATCCGCCTCCCAGCGCCGCCGATGGCCCGACCCCTCGCCGCACGGCGCGGCGTCCGGCTTCAGGCGGCCGCCGGCCTCCCAGGCCGTCCAGTCGTTCTCCGGGGCGCCTTCGATCTGATACGCGGAGGTGGCGACGCCCCAGAGAAACGTCACGGAGCGTTCGCGGCGGAAGGCTTCTAGGGCGTCAGCTCGGTCGCGTGGTGCTTCACCCACCGCGCTTCGGCGATGAAGATCGTGTCCTCGCAGATGTTCGTCGCGAGGTCGCCCACCCGCTCCAGGTTCTTGGAGATCGAGATGAGCTCGAGGCAGTAGGTGATGAGCGACGGGTGCTCCGCCATGTAGGTCAGGAGCTCGCGGATGATGGAGACGTTCTTCTCGTCGAGGATGTCGTCCTTCTTGATGACCTTCTTGGCGAGCTCGGCGTCGCGGTTGACGAAGGCATCGAGCGACTGCTTGAGCATCGACATCGCCACTTCCGCCATGTACGGAATGTCGATGAAGGGCTTGAACGGCCGCTGGCCGGAGAGGCGCTGCGCGCCTTCAGCGATGTTGACGGCGTGATCGCCGATGCGCTCGAGATCGTTGTTGATCTTCAGCGCCGCCACGAGGAATCGCAGGTCCACGGCGACCGGCTGCTGGAGGGCGAGGAGCTGCACCGCCTGCTCCTCCACCATCATCTCCATCCGGTCGACCTCCTCGTCGGAGGCGATCACTTCCTCCGCCTTCTTCTCGTCGGCCTCGATCAGTGCCTCGATGGCGTGCTGGATCTGCCGCTCGACTTCGCCGCCGAGAAGGATCAGGTTGCGCCGCAGCTCCTCGAGCTGCTCCGAAAAATGCTCTTTCACGATGCTCCCCCGCTCATGACATTTTGACGATCAGCCCCAGAGGGCTTCCGCCGAGAGGATTTCCAGATCTTTCTGATGGACTTTCTCCTCGCGCTCCGCCGGGATCGCGCGGAACGAGATCTTCCGGTCGAAGACGCGCTCGAAGAGGTCGGCCTTGTCGCGCGCGGCCGAGAGCTCCGGCTCGCAGTCCCCGCGGGCCGACGCCGTCACCTCGACGCGCCGCGAGCGGATGTCGATCTCGACGCCGGTCACGAGCTGCCGATGGCTCCGGTCGAGGCCGTCGGCGATGCGCACGATCGCGGCGAGCTTCTCGACGACCGGCCGCAGGTACGGATCGAGGCGCCGCCAGTTCTCGTGGCGCTCCTTCGGGCCGCCGCCCTTGTGGTACCGCGCGATCGAAGCGAGCACCTCCACCTCGTCCGACGAGAAACCCGTGAGGTCCCCGTGCGTGATGAGGTAGTAGGAGTGCCGCTGGTGCTTCGCGTATCCGATGTGGCAGCCGATGTCGTGCAAGAGCGCTCCGTACTGCAGCCACTCCCGCTCCGTCGCCGAGAGCTGGTGGAGCGGGTGGGCGTGGTCGAAGATCTCGAGCGCGAGGCGCGCCACATGGGCCGCATGCAGCACCTCGGCGTTGCCGCGCCGGAGCAGGCGGTCGATCGACCGGGCCCGCACGTCCCGGTCGAGGACCCGTTTCTGCCCCTGCCGGGCCACGTGGTCGAGGAGAATCCCCTCCCGGAGGCCGCGCTCGCCCACCACGACCGCCTTGGCGCCGCTCCGCTTCAGGATCCAGGCCAGAAGAGTCCCTCCCGGTACGGCGATGTCGCGGCGGCGCGGATCGAGGCCGGGGATGCGCAGTTTCTCGCGCGCCGTCGTCCGTCGCAGCAGACGATTCACCTTCCGCAGACCTTCGCGAGTCAGCGTCCGGTGGCCCGTGGGCGTCGCCTCGCGTCCCAGGACGGCCGCCTCGTGGACCAGGGAGAGCGACTGGATCGTGCCCGAAGAGCCGACGCACGTCTTGAAGCCGGTCTTGCGGACGGCATCGGTCGCGCGCTTGGCCACGGCGCGGATCGCCTTCTTGATCGCCTTGCGGTCGCGCTCGCTCGGCGGGTCGTCCCGCAGGTACTGATCCGCCAGGCGGACGACGCCGAGAGGGAGGCTCTCCGTCAACTTGACCCGGGAGCCTTCCGAGATGACGAATTCCGTCGAGCCGCCGCCGATGTCGATGAGGAAGAGGGGGTCGAAACGCGCCGGGAATTCGCTCCGCACGCCGAGGTTGATGAGGCGCGCCTCTTCCTCGCCCGAGACGACGTCGACCGTGACGCCCGTCCGGCGGCGGACGGCGTCGAGGAACGCCGCCGAGTTCGAAGCCTCCCGCACCGCGCAGGTCGCCACGGCCCGGACGAGCTCCGCCCCGGCCGCCTGGATCGAGCGAAGGAACTGCGCCACGGCATCCACCCCGGCCTCGATGGCCTCGTCCGAGAGGCGGCCCGTAGCCAGGGTCTCGCTGCCCAGGCGCACCAGGGACTTCTCGCGCGACATCACCTGCAGCGATCCGTCCTCCTCGACGGAGGCGATCAGCAGCTTGATGCTGTTGGTCCCGATGTCGATGGCGGCGAGCTGCCTCATCGTCGGGGGATTCTGAGACCGGGACGAGGGACCGCCCTGAAGGCGACGTGAATTCCGCTTGAAGGCGATTGCGGTTCCGATGTTCTTATAATAGCGCCCCGTGCCCCGCAACGCCTTCTGGGAAACGGAGAAGCGCCGCCTCAAGCAGGCGACGCGCGCGACCCGGCAGGATCAGCCGGGTGCGCCGGAAGAGCTCGGCGCGGTCCTGGCGCGCATCGGCGCCGCGGCGCGCGCGGTGGGCGATCGGCGGCTCGCGCGGCGCGCCCGGGGTCTCGCGCGCGGCGTCTCGCGCGTCCTCGCCTTCGATGCCGACCGCGCGATGCTCGCCCGCGTCGCGCGCCTCGGGCTGATCTCGCCGGAAACGGCCGCGGGGCTCGAGGCGCGCTGGGAAGAACGCGCGCGCGCGCGTCGCGAGAGCCTCCGAGGCGACGCGGCCCGCGGCGCGACTCGCGCCCTGCGCCACGCCTTGTCGCGACGGGCGAGGAAGAGCAACCGCGCCCTCGATTCCCGTCTCGACGAGGCCGCGCGGCGCGACGTCGAGAAGCTCTGGCCGGCCCGCGGCGCCAAGGCCGACCGCGATCTCAGCCGCTACCGAAAGCTCTGCCGGCGTTCGCGGGAGCTCGCGCTCGCGCGGGCCGCGTCCGGAGTGCCGTCCGAGGCCGCCGAGGCCGATCAGGCCGCCGAGCTGGCGCTCGAGCGCTGGCACGCGGCGCGCCGGTTCGAGCGCCGTCTCGGGCGCGAGCGGAAGGACGCGGAAGTCCGCGGCTCGGTGGTGCTCGCCTCCGAGATCGACCGGCTGCTCGCCGCGCTTGAAGGCGCCGTGGCCGGCGCGCGGCGTCTCGCCCTCGAAGAGGTGACGCGCGCCACCGCGAACGTCGTCTCCTTCGAGCGCCGCAGCGCGTAACACGCCTCGCTAGGGCCGGATCGGCCCCTCGGGCAGCGACGGTGCCAGGAACCAGTTCTCGTTCGCCTTCGGCGCGAGCACGCCCTTCCGCTTTGCGTCCTCGATCAGGAGATCCCGCAGGCTCTCGCGCGACTCGGAGACGCGCGGGCAGGATCTCCACACGGCGTAGCCGCCTCCTCCCGACGCCCGATAGGAATTGATCGCGACGAGAAACGTGTCGTCGTCGGCGACGTCGCGCCCGTCGCGCCGCAGGAAGAGGAGCCGCTGCCCTTCCGGCCGCGTCGGATCGAGCGCGTACTCCGCGCCGTCCATCGAGTCGCAGTTGTAGCCCCAGACCGCGGGATTGCGGCGCCATGCGACGCCGTCGCGGACGGGCTCGAGCCCCGAGAAGCAGAGGGCCGCTCTCTCGAGCGCCTGACGGACCTGGCGTCCCGTCGCGCGGACGGTCACGAGCGTGTTCTCGTACGGATAGAAGGACCAGATCTGCCGGACTGTCAGATCTCCCGCCGGCCAGTTCGGCAGCATTCCCGGCAGGAGTGACGCGAACGAGAGGTCCGCCTTTCCCCTCTCCCGCTGCAGCGCGTGCAGCCAGTCGAGGAGCGCCGTGTCCTCGGTCCGCGCGAATCGCGCCGAGAGGGGCGCCGCGAGGCGCGCCACGGACGTGCCGAGCGCCGCCATCGCCGCGTCGTGCGACGGCGCGGCAAGCGCCAGGATCTCGGGATCCGCCCCGACGGATTTCATCGGCAGGTTGTGCCCGCGGATCTCGGCCACCGCCCAGCGCCCTCCCGCGCGTGCGAGCGTCACGTCGAAGCGCGTCAGCGTGTTCCCGAACCGCCCGGGCTGCGACACCCACGCGCCGCCGAGCTTTCGCGGGTCGATGACGACGTGCGTGTGGCCCGTCAGTAGGAGGTCGATGCCCGGAACGGTGGTCGCGAGCGCGTACGCCTGGTTCTCCTCGCCGGAGCCGCGGTCGGCGCCCGTCTCGAGATCCCGCTCGAAGCCTTCATGGACGATGACGACGACGAGGTCGCAGCGCTCGCGCCCGCGCAGCACCGGCACGAGCTTCGCGGCGGCCTCCACGGAATCCGTGAACCGCAGGCCGCCGAGGCGCGCCGGGGCTTCCCAGGACGCGACGTTCGGCGTCGTGAGGCCCAGGATCCCCACGCGTACGCCGCCGGCGGTCGCGACCTTGTAGGGCTCGAAGGCCCGCCGGCCTCCGTCCTCGATGTTTCCCGACAGGAACGGAAACCGGGCCTCGCGGCGCGAGCGCTCGAGCCGCTCCCGGCCGAAGTCGAACTCGTGGTTGCCGACGGCCATCGCGTCGTAGCCGACGCGGTTCATCGCGGCGATGATGGGATCGGGCCCGGTGGCTCCCGGCGCGAACGCGATCGCCTGCTCGGGAGAGCCCTCGATCGCGTCGCCCGAATCGAGGAGGAGCGTCGGCCGGCCCTCCGCTCGGATCGTCCGGGCGGCGGCGGCGATCCGGGCCAGACCCTCGCCGTAGTCCTTGTCCGCGAGCGCGTCCTGGGGGTGCACGCGGCCGTGCAGGTCCGAGGTGTGGAGGATCGTCAGCGTGACCGTCGCCGGCGCGGCGGCGAGCGGAGACGCCGAAAGGAGGAAACCCGCGAGGAGAAGTGCCTTCGCCCGGCCCAGGATCCGCTTCATCACTTTGGCGACGCACTCTAGCAGGCTGCTGAAAAATGGATGCGGGCGTCGGGTCCGGCATTTTGCATCCGGCGCCCGTTCGATGAAGTTGCCCGCACGTCCTTCATCTCTTCTG
>Ga0335077_10013343_pt1 | contig 10271 bp, 11 predicted proteins | sample Lox_Sample_31_FD_207151 | JGI IMG/M metagenome (GOLD analysis project Ga0335077, IMG submission 207151) | Soil microbial communities from Loxahatchee National Wildlife Refuge, Florida, United States - Lox_Sample_3.1 | ecosystem: Environmental > Terrestrial > Soil > Wetlands | place: USA...
ACGAGCGCGATGATCTTTTGCCGGGCACTTTCCGCGGCTGCCTGTACGGCAGTCCCCACGCTAGCGGCGACATCGATCCGGCCAATATGGGCGCCGGGAGGAGGTTGGTAGCGGGCGTCTATTGACGCCACAGGAACAGCCTGCACCTGCGCGACAACATGGGACATGACCGTATAGTTTCCGGTTCCGATTTCTTGCGTGCCGGACGCCACCAGAATCCGTCCACAGGGTTGCGGCCGGACGAGTACCGATGCCGGCGGATTTTTGCCGGGGTAGGCTTCGTTGCTATGCCCCAACCGATCAGCTCATGACCACGGCGCATCGAACAGGGCTCGTGATCGCGCTTCGACCATTCAAACCGTGCAGTCCCCTTCAGGTAGCACTCGCGCAGATGCTTTCCGGATGGCTTGCCGCTGTGCGGATCCACGTCCGCGTAGTTGCGTAACCGCAGCTCCAAAGGATCCATGTGAAGCGCGTATGCGAGTTCGTCCATGGCGACCTCGCTGGCCTAAGTGCCGGTGACAACGCCAGGCGCGCGCATATAGGTCGGTGTGCCGAGGTTCAACTGCACCATACGCGATGTGGTGGACATATTCGGACATGCATACATCACGCGGGTTGGAAAGACAGACGACTCCAGATAGTCTTCGATCACCGATGTGTTGCAATGCACGTCGTGCTGGATCGCCGTCAGCTTTCCTGGGAAGGTAGCGCCCAGAGTCATGTGTTGATGAGTACGTGGCCTTGCCGCCGCTAGGATGACATGCGACCAATCCTCGCCTTTGCAACCAAAGCCACCGCCGGCATAATCGGAGATGACCTGTACATTCTTCCTTCGGAATCGCGAAGATTCTCGCGGCCGTCTCCTGAACCCCGCTGATATGTTGGGTTGCATCGTGCAGTCGCAGTTGATGACCGTCCCACTGCGCGATGGTAGCGTGCGGCTCCATGGGATTGTGGTGCTGAATCGGCGTGATACAAAGCGCGCCGATCGTCATCTCGGCTGCCGCCAGGCCGGCTTTCACATCGCCCCAACTCTGCTCTCCGGGTTCGCCGGTGTGCGAGTACGTATACGAGTTCGAAGAGCCGCCCAGGAAATCGAGTGTGGCGGGACCAGTTTGGTATCGCGGCCTCACTAGCGAAGCTGCATACTGCGCCTAGTCAAGTGTCTCCGCCACCACAACTGCAACTGGCTGGTTCTGATAGAACACTTGGTCGTCCTGCAGCAGGGATATGCGCCGCTCGGGGGCCGGAAGGCGGATTGCATTCGCGGGCGTGCCTCTAGGGGGCAAACCTCGCACGTCACCTTCAACGGCATCCCGGCGGCCTTCAACTGCCTGCCGAACAACCTTAGACGGAGCGCCAAAGGCTTTCGTCCTGAACAGTGTTGCCCAGATAGCTACCCTTTCCGGATTCCGCGATTCGGCTGCTCCCGGCCACCGAATCGCGCTTTGCGCCCTCTTGCCCCCCGCTGGGCTACGGCCAAACCCGATGACGGCTCACGACTGCTAAATCTCCCTGACCGCTCAATCAGTTGCAACTTCCCACACCGTTCTCACCCGCGGCTCCATGCTTTCTTGAAGGTGGATGACCGCAACACTCAATCGGCCCACTCCGGCTCGGAGCGCCCAAAGAAAAAGGCGGAACCCTGCATATTTTTGCACCAAAAGCGAATAAAAAGCGAACGAGCCGGCTCGTGCAGCCGCTGCCGGTTCACAACCCGTCTCACGCAAAACAAACCCACCAACCACGCAGCGGAAGACTCCCCTGGGGGGGGGGCTTCGTTTGTTCCAAATCGATGTATCCATCTAACTCATTCCCCCAAAACAACTTGCAACCCCGAAAAATCGCGCAAAATGAACCCCGCCATGTACGAGTTTTCCAAAACCACGAATTCCGAGACCCTCGCCCCGGGCAGCCGGCTCCTGGCCCCGCAGCCAAAAAACTCGACCGCACCGCGCGCAAAACCATCCCCCCGGCCCCCGTCCCCCGTCCCCCAACCCCACGGCCAAACGCCGCACAGCCGGCGCCAGCGGCGCCGCAAAACTATCCTCCCGGCCCCGGACGGTGCTACAATTCGGCCTTCGCATGAATCTTCCCGCCGAAAAACAGGACCCCCGCCTGATGCGCGAAATGTTCAGCACCATCGCGCCGCGCTACGACTTCATCACCCGCATTTTTTCTTACGGGATGGACCGGCGGTGGAAGCGGCGCGGCGTGGAACTGGCGGAGTTGCCGGAGGGCGCGTTGGTGTTGGACCTGGCCTCCGGGACCGGCGATTTCTCGGAGTTGGTGTTAGAGCGGCGCCCCCGCGCGCGCAGCGTAGCGGTCGATCTGACCGAGCGCATGCTGCGGCTGGCGCGCGGGCGCGGAGTGCGGAACGTGGCTTGCGGCGACGCGACACGATTGCCCTTTGCGTCGCACACGTTCGACGGCGTATTTATCGGCTACGGCTTGCGCAACTTTCCGGACCTGAACGCGGCGCTGCGCGAGATCGAGCGCGTAACGCGGCCCGGCGGTCTGCTGGTGACGCTGGATTTCTTCCTGCCCGCGCATCCCGTCTTCCGCAAACTGTACGTCGGATACCTGTATGCCCAGGGCGCTTTCTGGGGCTTTGTGTTGCACGGCCGCCCGCGCATTTACACCTATATTGCGGACTCGCTGCGGTCGTTCCTGTCGATGCAGGAGTTCGCGCAGAGGCTGGAGAGTTTCGGATACGCTTCGGTGCGCGCGCGCGGTTTCATTCTGGGTGGCATCGGGCTGCACTGGGCCGCGAAGAGAGGGAGCCCGGCGGCCACCCTTCCTTAATTGGGCGGACGCTAGAAGGTGTCGGCCGGCTTCGCCAGCACGGGGACGGCGCGCATACCGTGCGTGGCGCCGCCGCTCGATTCGAGAGTGACGGTGAGGGTCACTTCCTTCTTCTCGCGCACCACGACTACGGGGAAAGTTCGCTTGGTGCGAGCGGCGCGCAGGACGCTGGTGATCTCGCGCGGCGAGGTGACGGTCTCGCCATCGACTTTCACGATCACATCACCGGCGCGGATTCCGGCTTTCTCGGCCGCGGAACTTTTGATAACGGAGCGGACCAGCACGCCTTCCTTGACGCCGAAGAACTCGGCCAATTGCGAGCCCAGAGTCTCGGACTCGATGCCGAGCATGCCGCTGCGCACGGAACTCATGGCATGCGGAAAGTCGGGCATGGGCGCTACTTCAGGCATGGGCGGCATGGGGGGCATGGGGGGGATTTCAACGCTGAATTCGTCGCCATCGTCGCCGTGAATCGTGAAGTTTTCCGTGCGGTGGCCGATGGTGGCGGTAAGGTCGAGGGTGGCGCCGTTGCGCCAAACCTGCAGGCGCACCTGGCGGTCAACGGGTGTTTCGCGCACCAGGCGCACAAACTGCTCGGTGCCTTCGATGCGCTGGCTGTTGTATTCGAGTACGACGTCGCCATCCTTGAGGCCCGCCTTAGAGGCGGGGCTGTCGCTGGCGACGCTCTTGACTTCGACGCCGCGCACTTCCTTGAGGCCGAGCGATTTGGCGCGTTCGCCGTCCACTTCGGCGACGCCGATGCCCAGATAGCTGCTGCCGGACTTGTGGATGTAGATCGACCGGTTGGTCGCGGCGCGCGGGCGCGGGGGCGGAACTGGGGCCGGAGCAGGCTGCTCCTGGGCGAACGCGCCGGCAGCGGCAGCCACGCTCAAGACCAAGGGAAGAGATTTAGAAATCACGCTATGCATAAAGCCTCTCACTGTTGGCGTTTGATGAAAATGGTACCGCCGGTCCCGGAAATCCGCAGGATGGGCCCGCCACCGTTGACGGGGCCTTCGGCGACCACCTGGCCGCCCTGGACCCGCACGGAGATGCCGGGGAAATCCGAGACGATGCGGCGAATGCTATCGGCAAGCTCGTTTTGCGCCCGGACGGTCACCCCGACGTTGGACGGGATGAAGACGGTAATGTCACCGCTGCCGGTGGACAGGAAGGAATCGGCCATCGGCTTGCCGGCGAGCAGTCCGGCGATGATGCTGCCGATGGCGGTGGTGACGCGCACGCTGCCAGAGATATTATCGAGCTTGACGCCGCCGGCGGCGTTTTCACAGCGCACGCCTTCGGCGCGGCCGACCTGCACGGTGCCTCCGGAATTCTTGGCGGTGACTACGCCTCCGGCCTGGATGACGTTGATGGGACCGCCTCCGGTGCTGGCAATGACGGCCGAGCCGGCACGGCGGATTTGGATGCTGCCGGCCATGGTGGCGACGTGCAATAAGCCGGCCACCTGCTGCGCGGCGATATCGCCGCCGCCCGTTTCCAAGGTGGCTTCGCCGCCGATGACGCCGGCGCCGATCTTGCCGCCCGCGGTGGCGCAGTGCACGGCGCCGCCGATTTTGCCCAGGGTGATGTCGCCGCCGGCCGTACGGGCGACAACCTCGCCGCGGATGCGATCGCACTTGATTTCGCCGCCGCCGGTTTCGGCCCGCACGGAGCCATCGAGATCGTAGAATTCCAGCGCGCCTTCCGTGGAGACGATCGTAACCTCGGGGGAGGTTCGGGGAAGCTTGACTTGCAGATCCACCATGCCATCGCCGCGCTGCACGGTGAGGACGGCGTAGCCGGCCTGCCTGGAGAAGCGCACGGCGAACGCTTTGGTGAGGCGGCGCGCTTCGGCTTCGCCGCGGGCCTTGACGCGGATCTTCAGGGAGTAGGCGCACTCGGGGCGGGAATCGCCGGTGAGCGTGACGGGACCGCGGGAATTGATGCGCACGCGAGTCGACGGCGCCAGCGGTTCAGCGCGGGAGCGTGTCTCAACCCAATAGGAGCCTTCGCGGGTCAGCGTGGGTTCGGCGCCAAGCGCAATGCCCAGGCACCCCAGGAACAAAGCGGCTTGTGGCAGCGTCGTCATCGCCTAAAAGGTCCCGACCGAGGCATTCATGTCCTTCAAGGTTTCCGCGCAGCGCCGGCGAATGTAAGTATTGTCGTCCTTTTGGACGACGTTTTGAAGCAGCCCCACGATCTGGTCGTCGGCATGCGCGGTCAACAGGTCGACCACCTGGATGCGCACGCCGGGGTTGTCGTCGCGCTCGAGGACTTGGGCCATGGCCTTGCGGACGTCGGGTTCGGCGGTGAACGGCTTCAGGCCATCAAGGGCGCGGAGACGGACATAGGGGTTGGGATCCTGCAGAACGCGATTGACGAGAAGGCCGCGGATTTCGGAAGAATCGGAATGGCTCTTGAGGATGTCGACGGATTCGACGCGCAGGGCGGGGTTGGTTTCGTCATGGGCCGCGGCCAGCATGAGCTGCTCGATGTTCTTGTCCTGGAGTTCGCCCGAGACCGTGCGGCGGCGGGTTTCATCGAGCACGATGCGGACATGGCCGGAGGCATCGGGCTGGATGGAGCGAACCGAGGAAATGACGTTGTCGGAGCCGGGCAGATCGGCCTTGGAGAGTCCGCCACCAGCCGGAAGACTGAAGCGGGCGGCGAAGAAGCCCAGAGCAACCAAGGCCACGGCGCCCAAAGGCGTGCGCCAGCGGGAAAACTGGGCGAGCAATGCGGCGAAGCCTTCGCGGAAATGCGGCCAGGCCGTAGAGTGGGCAGCGCGAGGCGCCGGGATTTGGGCGCGCTCGACCGCCTGCATCAAGCCGTGGCGGCACTCGGCAAGGAGGTTGGGGGGGGGCTCGGTCGCGCGGCGGTCGAGGGCCACGGCGAGGGCGCGGTATTGCTCGGCTTGCCGGCTGCAGGCGGCGCAAGCATCCAAGTGCTGTTCGAGGTGGTCTTCCTCCTCGGGAGGCAATTCGCCGTAGAAATACAAAGGTATGAGCTTGGCGGAGGTATCACAATTCATTGAAAATCTCCCAGCTCCACGCGCATTTTCTGGGTGGCGCGGAACAAGCAATTCTTGGCGGCTTCTTCGCTGGTGCCCAGGATCTCGCCGATGTTGCGGAGGCGCAGACCCTGGTAATGCCGCAGCTCAAAAACCATGCGCTCGCGAGGCGTCAGCGAGCCGAGGGCGCCTTCGATGCGGTGGCTGAGCTGCCGGTTCCAAAGGTGGCGTTCCGGATCGGCATGGGCGGCTTCTTCTTCAAAATCGTTCATGCGGTCGAGAGGGCCTTCAGACGTGTCGACGACCGCGGGCTCTTCCTTGCGGACTTTGCGCTTCCGAAGATAGTCCAGGCAAATGTTGGTCACGATCCGGTAGAGCCAGGTATGGAAGCTGCAATCGAACCGGAAGGTGTGGATGTTGCGGTAAACGCGCAAAAAAGCCTCCTGGAAAACATCGCGCGCATCCTCCTGAGAACGAAGCAGATTGACGGCAAGCCGGAGCACACTTTGATCGTAAGCGCGGACCAACTGCTCGAAAGCGTCGGAGTCGCCGCGCTGGACTGCCCGGATCAGACCGGCCTCATCGAGTTTGGGGCTCAACCTGGCGCCCACTGCTCCAGGCGCGTCCTGGGCCATAAGCTCCGGCTTTGCTGTCGCTTCCAATCATCCTTTCTAGTGGTTCGACGCACAGGTAAAGAAATGGTCACGCAAATGGTGTCCGCTTGCGGACAGTGTCCGATTTTAGCAAGACCGGTAGAGGCCGCGGGCACGGATATAGTCGATCACGGCGGCGGGAACGTCAGCGGCCTGCTCGCCAGCCCCGAGGCGGCGCCGTATTTCGGAAGAGGATACCGGAAGCCGAACGGTTTCCAGGCGGCTGACCCGCGCGCCCGGCGGAACGGCATAGCGATGCCCCGGGCGGCTGACCACGATGAACTCGACGGACCGGATGACATCCCGCCAGCGATGCCAGGTTTCGATTTCGGCGAACGCATCCGCGCCGATCAGGAAGAAGAGTTGATCGCCAGGCGCCAGCGTGGCGCGGATTTTCTCGATGGTGTCGATCGAATAGCTGCTGGCGGTGCCGGCTTCCAGGCGCGATGCGATGAAAGACGGGTCATCGGCGCATGCCAGTTCGACCATGCGGTATCGGTCCTCGTAGGGAGCGTGCGTCACGCCGGCCTTGTGGGGGGGGCCCGCGGCAGGCACGAACAGAACACGGTCCAACTGGAAGCGGGCTGCCGCTTCGCGCGCCACGGCCAGATGAGCGTCGTGGATGGGATCGAACGTGCCGCCGAAAATCGCCAGTATCAACTAAGGCAGAACCTTGATCCGTACGTTACGGAAGTAGACTTCCATGGGCGGTCCGCGGTGCAACTGGAAACCGATGATGCCCTCGCGGCGCGCGGAGTCGTGCAGGTCGGCGGTGACCTGCCCGTTGAGCGTGAGCCGGATGTGATCGGCGTCGCAAAGGATTTCGTAATCGTTCCAATCCGTCAGACGCACAGCCTTCTGGCCGGCTGCCTGCCAGCCATCTACCAGTGTGCCGCGGCCCTTTTCTTCGTAGATGTTGCCCCAGTAATTGTCCTCGCCGGCGTCGGCTTGGTATCCGCGCACGACCCAGTGCGGCAGGGCTTCGCTGCGAAACTGGATGCCGCTGTTGTGATTGCGCAGCTTCATCTCGGCGCGAAAGACGAAGTTCCGGTAGGTCCGCCGCGAGATCAGGAACGAATTGTCGTCCATAGCGACGCCCGCGGTGGCGCCCACGATCATGCCGTCGCGCACGCTCCACAGGCGCGGGTCGCCATCCCAGCCATCGAGGTTCGTACCATTGAAGAGAGGCTCGAAGCCTTCCTGAGCGAAAGCAGCCGCCGCGAAGGCCAGCAGCAGGAACGCGCGCGCCATGTCCTACTTCCTTTCGATTTTGACGGAGTTGAGCCGGACTTCCTTGGTGGGCCGGTCCTGCGCGCCGCGCGGCGCTTCGGATATCTTCTTCACAACGTCATAGCCTTCGGTAACCTCGCCGAAGATGCTGTGCTTGTTATCGAGCCAGGGCGTGGCGGCGACGGTGACGAAGAACTGGCTGCCGTTGGTATTCGGGCCGGCGTTGGCCATGGAGAGCAGGCCGGGCTTGGAGTGCTTTAAAGAAGGATGAAACTCGTCGGCGAACTTGTAGCCCGGGCCGCCGCGCCCGCTGCCTTCGGGGCAGCCGCCCTGAATCATGAAGTTGGGGATCACGCGATGAAAGATGGTGCCATCATAGAACGGCTTTCCTGTTTTAGCGCCTTCGGCCAGAGCAGTGAAGTTTTCGACCGTGCGCGGCGCTTTATCGTCAAACAGCTTTGCTTTGAACTGACCCTCCGTGGTATCGAAGAGGGCGTAGATTTCGGTGGCCATTTTTGGATTGTAGCAGCGGGTGATGCCGCGGGCGGACGGCCGCGGAACTGCGTTACGATGGTCCGATGGTTTTGTCGGATGTAGACATCAAGCGCTACATCGCGTTGGGGAAGATTAAGATTGCGCCGGAACTGCCGCCGGAGCAGTTCGGCAGTTGCTCGGTGGACTTCCGGCTGGGCAACGAGTTCAGCGTCTTCGAGCACAGCCGCCATCCCTATATCGACCTGCGCGACCGCAGCAGCCTGCAACAGATCATGCGCACCATCGAGGTGCCGGCTGACGAGCCGTTCGTGCTGCAGCCGCGGGACTTCGTGCTGGCGGTGACGCTGGAGTCGCTGGAGCTCGATTCCGACGTGCTCGGGCGGCTGGAAGGCCGGTCGAGCCTGGGACGCATCGGGATTATCGTGCATGGCACAGCGGGGCTGTTCGACCCCGGCTGGACCGGAAAAGCGACGCTGGAGCTGAGCAATTTGAGCCGCATGGCGGTGGCATTGTATCCCGGCATGCGGATCTGTTCGTTCACATTCGAGCAGCTTTCGTCGCCTTCGGCGGTGCCCTACCGGCAAAAGCCGGGGAATAAGTATGCAGGTCAATTGCATCCCCTGGCGAGCCGGTTGGGGAGCGAGGCGCCAAGGTGAAGGCGGCCTATGTTTAGCCGGCGTGCTTTAACCCTGATGTGCGCGGCCACCCTTGGCGCGCAGACCTACCAGCCGACCTGGGAGTCGGTTGACCAGCGTCCGATCCCGGCATGGTTCAGCGATGCCAAGTTCGGTATCTTCATCCACTGGGGCGTGTATTCGGTGCCGTCCTACGCGCCGGTCATTCACGGCCACTTGGCGTACGCCGAATGGTATTGGCACGCTATCACGGAAGGAAGCAAGGCGAGCAAGGATCCGGTAGAGACCGGGTCGTGGGACTATCATCGCAGGCGGTATGGCGCGGAGTTTCCGTACCAGAACTTCGCCGCGGAGTTCCGCGCGGAGTTGTTTGACCCGGGTCACTGGGCCGATGTGTTTCAACGCTCCGGCGCCAGGTACGTTGTGCTGACTTCGAAGCACCACGAAGGCTTCGCGCTGTGGCCGAGCGCGGAAGCATCCAGGACCTGGGGGCGTCCATGGAACGCCGTGGAAATCGGCCCCAAGCGCGACCTATTGGGCGACCTGGCGGCGGCAGTCCGGGCGAGGGGGTTGAAGATGGGCGCTTACTATTCGCTGTATGAGTGGTACAACCCTCTTTGGCTTTCGGACAAGCCGCGCTACATCGCCGATCACATGACGCCGCAATTCAAAGACATGGTGACGCGTTACAAGCCGTCAATCATCTTCAGCGATGGGGAGTGGGACTTACCGTCGACGGAATGGCACAGCCCGGCACTGCTGGCCTGGCTGTACAACGAGTCGCCGGTGAAAGACGAAGTGGTGGTCGACGACCGTTGGGGCAAGGATACAAGGCACAAGCATGGAGGCTATTGGACCACCGAATACACTCCCGGCATGGCCGACATGAATCACGCCTGGGAAGAGAGCCGCGGCATGGGCTTCTCGTACGGCTACAACCGAGCGGAGCGGCTCGAAGACTACCATACTGGACGCGAACTGGTGATCATGCTGGTGGACCTGGTGAGCCGCGGCGGCAATCTGCTGCTGGATATCGGACCGGCGGCGGACGGCACTATTCCGGTGGTGATGGAAGAACGGCTGCTGCAGATCGGCTCTTGGCTGAAGGTCAACGGCGAGGCGATCTACGGCACCAAACCATGGAAGGCCACGCGCCAGTGGAGCGCCGGGGAGGTTCCGAAGGTGAACTACAACCAGGAGTTCGAGAGTGCCTACGATGTCTCCAAGCTGGTAGAAAAACCTCCGGCCGGCAAAGCGGGCATCGTTGCGTTTTTCACTTCGAAAGGCAACGATGTTTACGCCATCCTGCCGCGCTGGCCTGGGAAGAGCTTCACCGTGAAGGACGTCGACCCGGCCGGAGTGCGCTCGGTGCATTTGCTCGGATCGGCGGAGGCGTTGAAGTTCACGCCGCAGGGCTCGGGTGTAGACGTCGAATTG
>Ga0335077_10013344_pt1 | contig 10271 bp, 13 predicted proteins | sample Lox_Sample_31_FD_207151 | JGI IMG/M metagenome (GOLD analysis project Ga0335077, IMG submission 207151) | Soil microbial communities from Loxahatchee National Wildlife Refuge, Florida, United States - Lox_Sample_3.1 | ecosystem: Environmental > Terrestrial > Soil > Wetlands | place: USA...
TTTCCCGCGATCAGCGCAATGCCATGTCGGCAGTCTATGCTTTCATGCGCTACTGCGACGACCTGAGCGACGAGCCAGGCGCCAACCGCGCCGCTATCGAGCAGTGGCGGCATGCGCTGGAAGAAGCTCTCGCCGGGTGCGATCATGGTCATCCCGTGCTGCCCGCCTTGCGCGACACCGCCGATCGTTACCGCATCCCCCCCCAGTACTTTTATGAGATGATCGAGGGCGTCGCTTCCGACCTGGAGCCCCGCCGCTTCGAGACTTTCGAGCAGTTGTACCGCTACTGCTACCAGGTAGCGTCCGTGGTGGGTCTCACCACCATTCACATCTTCGGCTTCGATTCGGCCGCCGCGCTGCCGCTGGCCGAGCAATGCGGCGTCGCTTTTCAGTTGACCAACATCCTGCGCGACATCCGTGAGGATGCCGCGCGCAGCCGCATCTACCTCCCCGCAGAAGACCTGGCGCGCTTCAGCGTGACCGAGGATGACATCCGCGCCGGCCTGCGCACGGTCGAATTCATCAGCCTGATGGATTTCGAAGCGGCCCGCGCGAGGCAATACTATTCGCAGTCGCGGCCGCTCATCGGCCTGGTACATCGCCGCAGCCAGTCGTCGCTGGCCGCGCTGATCGGCATTTACTCGCGCCTGCTGGACCGCATCGAGCGCTCCAATTACGACGTGTTTTCGCGGCGCATCGCGCTGCCCGCCTGGGAAAAAATGTGGATCGTGCTGCGCGCGCTGGCTTCGCGGCCTGACGCAGCGGCACACTGACTCAGGTAGAGTGGATCAGGGCTGGAACACCAACCGCGCACCCTGCTCGCGACTGCACCAGAGTGCCTCCACATCCCGGAGAGGCGCCGGTCTGATCTCAACATGGAAGGGCTTCGTGGCGGCGGCCTGGAAGAACTCCCCAAGCGCCCGCCAGATCTGGTCGAGGGAGGCGCTGCCGAAGCCGCTGCCCAGCAGTTCAAGTCCCGAGCTACGCAGAGTGGCGGCAGGTAACGAAATGCTGCCGCCCGCGCTCGAGCCGATTTGGATGAATCGGACGCGGGACGCCGCGTGCTGCAATCCCTTTTGTGAGATCGCCGCCAGAACCGCTTCAGCCGGTGGGCCCCAGAGATAGTCCAGCACGACATCCACACCCGCATCGGCCCACGCGCGACGGAATGAGGAAATCAAGGATTCCTGGTCCTGATCGAGCGAAATGATCTCGTCCGCTCCCAGTTCCGTGAGCTTCGCCAGCACTTTTGGATTGCGCCCCGCGGCAACCACCCGGCGCGCACCCAGGCGCTTCGCGATTTGTACCGCAAGCTGACCGGCAACCCCCGTGGCGCCTAGTATCAGAACGCTTTCTCCCGGCACGAACCCGGCTCGCACCTTGAGTGCTAGCCAGGAGGACATTCCAGGATTTGCAAGTCCCGCCGCCGTCACGGGGTCGAGTCCCTCGGGCAGGGGCAGGCACATTCTGCGCGCCGTCAGGCCGCGCTCGGCGAAGGTGCCGAACGGGCTTCGGGAGAGGCCGAAAAAAACGGGTGTACCATCCGGCAACCTTCCCACTCCATCGACTCCGGGGATGAATGGCAATTCGCCGGTGCTGCCGTAGTGAGTGCCGCTCGCGAGCGCTTTCACAATCGGGTGCAGCCCGGCGGCGATCACCTGGACAACCACTTCGCCTTCCGCCGCCACAGGTTCGGCAAAAGCTGTGTAGCGAGGAGGCGAGTCGAAAGAGTGAACTACGGCAGCGTTCATCGAGGATCACGCGGCGACAGTCGATCAAAACAGGTTAGCAGACTCAGTGCTGATTGGTGCGAACGGGGACATCCCCGACCGGAGATTCACATCGTAATCAAAACTCATACCGTAGGCCTTACGTTGACGCAGCGCGGCAGCGCGATCGCGTTCAACTACCCGCGCAGCTGGTTTAGTACAAATCCCCTTCGCACCAGCAAAGCCCGCAAGTCCGGTCTTCAATGCTCGGAGGAAACACTGGTATACCTCAATACAATTCATACGTTTAAGTGCAGCCAGATTCCGCTTGACACGTAGGCAGGTCCGCGCGTATGCTGTTCTTGAACACGTTCAAATTTGAACGTGTTCAGAAAGGTGTGAACGTGTACATCGAGATCTCGTATTCCGTCTACCTGGCGCTCAGCCTGGGCGTCACCGTCTGGGTGGCCCGAACTCTCCATCGGAACGGCCGCGTGTTCCTGGTGGATAGCTTCCATGGCAATACCGAACTGGCGGACTCGGTGAATCATCTCTTGGTGGTGGGTTTCTACCTGGTGAATCTCGGCTACGTGGCATTGGCTCTCCGGACCGACGCCGCTCTCGGGAACGCCCGCCAGGCGATCGAACTCGTATGCGACAAGATCGGCGTGGTGTTGCTGGTGGTGGGCCTGATGCACTTCGCCAATCTCTACATTTTCAGCCGGCTGCGGAGACGAGCCGGCGATTCGCGCGCGCAAGGGCGGCATGGCCACACGGGCAAAGGCGCCTGGAGCGCCGACGGCGGGGCGATCGGCAAGGTGCTCGATTAATGGCTGGCAAGACGGCAGAAACCCGCGCACGTATTCTGGAGGCCGCTATGGGGCTGTTCCGGCGGCAAGGGTTCGAAGAAACCACTATGCGCGAAATCGCGGCGGAAGCCGAAGTGGCCAACGGAGCGGCGTATTATTATTTCGATTCGAAGGATGCCATCGTCCTGGCCTTCTACGACCAGGCGCAGAAGGAACTGGCGCCGTTGCTGGACAGTGCGTTGGCGGGAGCGAAGAATCTCAAGGACCGCCTGGCCGCACTGCTCGGCGTGAAGTTGCGCTACTTCGAGCCTAACCGCCGCCTGCTGGGCGCCTTGGCGGCGCACGCCGACCCGGGACATCCGCTTTCACCGTTCAGCGCGCAGACGCGCGAGATCCGAGAGCGGGATATCGAATTCTTCGGACGCGCGCTGAGCGGAAGCCGCGTCCGCATCGCTCCCGATCTGAAGCCCTATCTGCCGCGCATCCTGTGGACCTACCAGATGGGTGTGCTGCTGTTCTGGATCTATGACCGGTCGGCGGGGCAACGGCGGACCCGGAAGCTGATTGAAAGAAGCGCGTCCCTGGTGGCCAGCCTGGTGAAGTCCGCGGGTTTCCCGCTGCTGCGGCCAGTGCGTAAGCTGGTGGTGGAGCTGATGGAGACCATCACGGAGCCGTCATGAAGATCGTGATTCCGGGCGGCAGCGGTCAAGTGTGCCAGCTCCTGGCGCGGCACTTTCACGCGCAGGGCGTCGCGGTGGCAGTGCTCTCCCGATCCGCGGCTAAAACACCCTGGCGGACCGTGCAGTGGGATGGATGCGAAGCCGGCGCCTGGGCAGCGGGGTTGGAAGGCGCCGATGCAGTGATCAACCTTCCCGGGCGCAGTGTGAACTGCCGGTATGACGCGCGACGCCGCCGCGAGATCCTGGAATCGCGGGTGCAGACGACCCGGGCGGTTGGCTTGGCCATTGCGCGCGCCGCGTGTCCGCCGAGGCTCTGGATGAACGTCAGCACGGCGACGATCTACCGGCATGCGCTCGACCGGCCGATGGACGAGGCTACCGGCGAGACCGGCGGCCGCGAACCTGATGCGCCCGCCACGTGGCGGTTCAGCATCGAAGTGGCGAGGAACTGGGAGCGCGCCTTTTTCGACGCCGCAACGCCGCGCACGCGCAAAGTCGCTCTGCGGAGCCCATGATCATGAGTCCCGAGGAGGGCGGCGTCTTCGATGCCTTTCTTGGGCTGGTGCGCGCCGGGCTCGGCGGCATGGCGGCCTCAGGCGATCAGTACGTGTCGTGGATTCACCACGCCGATTTCATCCGCGCTGTGGAGTTCCTGTTGGTGCGCGACGACCTGGACGGGCGGGTAAACATCTCCGCGCCGAACCCCATACCGAATCGCGATTTCATGCGCATTCTGCGGAGGTCTTGGGGCACGCGCGTGGGTTTGCCGGCCGCCCGGTGGATGCTGGAGATTGGCGCACTTGTACTGCGTACCGAGACGGAGCTGATCCTGAAGAGCCGGTGTGTAGTGCCAGGGCGTTTGGCGCGCGCGGGTTTCACGTTTCAATTTCCGGACTGGAGGACGGCGGCGGCGGACTTGGTGAACGCTCGACGGCAGCCATGAGGTTGCGACACCTCTTTTGCTACTCTGTGGTTTCCCGAAAATGGTCGAGACAATTCAATGGACTCCTGACGGCGTGGTCATGATCGACCAGCGCCGCCTGCCACTCAAGGAGGAATACGTTACCTGCCGCACATACCAGGACGTTGCCTGCGCCATTCGCGACATGGTGATTCGCGGCGCGCCGGCCATCGGCGTCGCGGCGGCGATGGGAGTTGCGCTAGGCGTGGCTCACGCCGCCGCGGACAAGCTGGATGACGAGTTCGAGCGGATTTGCGCCGTTCTGGCCCGCACGCGTCCGACGGCCGTGAACCTGTTTTGGGCTTTGGAACGCATGCGCAAGCTGTATCACACGCTGCGTGGCCGGCCCGTGGCGGAAATACGCGATCGCCTGGCGGCCGAAGCCCAACAGATTCGTCTGGAAGACATCGCCATCAACCAGGCGATGGGACGTCACGGCGCGGAACTGGTGCCGGACGGCAAGACGGTGCTCACACACTGCAACGCCGGCGCGCTGGCGACAGCAGGCTATGGCACGGCATTAGGGATAATCCGCGCGGCGGTGGAAGCCGGCAAGAAGGTGGACGTGTTCGCCGGCGAGACGCGTCCTTTCCTGCAAGGCGCGCGGCTGACGGTGTGGGAGTTGCAGCAGGACCACATCCCCGCCACCCTGATCACCGACAACATGGCGGGCCATTTTCTGAAGTCCGGGCGGATCGGCTGCGTGGTGGTGGGGGCGGACCGCATCGCAGCCAACGGCGACGTGGCGAACAAGATCGGGACGTATTCCGTCGCGGTGCTGGCCAAGGAGAACAATGTGCCATTCTTCGTCGCCGCGCCTGTTTCGACACTGGATCTGTCGCTCGCTTCGGGGGACCAGATCCCCATCGAGCGCCGTCCGGACGAGGAGGTGACCCACGTGTTTGGCACGGCCGTGGCGCCGCCAGACACGCCGGTCGAGAACCCAGCTTTTGATGTCACGCCTAACCGCTACGTAACGGCGATCATCACCGAGCGAGGGGTGGCTCGGGCGCCGTATACCGAGTCATTGCGCAGGCTGGCCGCCGCCGCGTGTTAACTTTGTTCTGATGCGACTTGCTCTCGGCTTGCTGGCTTTCGTTGGGCTTCTTTCCGCCTCGGGCGAGCTTTCGGGCCGCCGCGCGCCGGGTTTTTCGCTTCCGGACCTGCTCGGCAACCAGCACGACCCCCAGGATTACGCGGGCAGAATCGTGGTCCTCGACATCATCCAGACCCGCTGCCCGCATTGCGCTGCGCTCGCCGATGTGTTGGAAAAGGTGCGGAGCAAATATGGCAACCGGGTAGCGATTATGTCCATCACCATCCCGCCCGACAACCAAACGACGGTGGCGCGCTTCGCGACGGAACACCACGTGACCTATCCGCTGCTGTTCGACTGCGGGCAGGTGTCTGCGTCGTATCTTAAAGTCACTCCGGCGAACCCCACGGTGAATGTGCCACACCTGTTCGTCATCGACGGCAAAGGCAAGATTCGCCACGATTTCGCCTACGGCTTCGACAGCAAGAACATTTTCGAAGGCGATGGGTTGAGTACCATTATCGACGGCTTGCTGGCCGAGACGACACCGGCGAAGCGCTGAGACAATCAGCGAGGTTCCGCCACTATTTTGCGCAATGACAATTCTGCCCAAAATAGCGGGAGTGTTGCTCCTTTTTGTGTCCGGGGCCGCGGGAGCTCAGATGGGCACGCGCGCGTACCTGACCGGCACCACGGTGCCTGACTTCCCGAAGAAGTGTGATGTGCGCATCGACTTGACCGGACAGGAGGAACTCTTGTTCATTACCCGCTGGCTGACGCTGCATGTGCCGTACGACAGGGTGAACACCGTGGAGTACGGGCAGCATGTGAGCCGGCGGTATGCCGAAGCCATCCTCATCTCACCGATCATTCTGCTGAGTAAGGCGCGCAAACACTTCGTGACCGTCGGTTACACGGATGCCAACGGGCATCAGCAGGCGTTGGTCCTCCAAGTGGGCAAGGGCGATGTGCGCGCCGTGCTGGCCGAACTGGAGGCCAAGACCGGCCGCCGGGTGGAATACACCGACGACGAGGCGCGCAAAGGGAGGGGCTAGAAAATGACCGCTGCACTGTACTTATTTGCCGCTATGATGTGCGCAACGTCGGACCCGCCTCCCGCTCCGCCTGCGCCGCGTTCCGTAGCGGACGACGACAACTTACGGCAGTTGCTCGGCGTGCGGCGCGTGTTCGTCGACCGTTTCGGGGGCGGAGAGACCGCGGCGCAAATGCGCGATATGATCATCAACGGCCTGCAAGGCTCCAAGCTGTTCGTAATCACTGAAAACCAGGAGCGGGCCGACGCCATCCTGCGCGGCTCGGCCGAGGACCTGGTATTCAATGAAGTGCATTCTTCCAGCGACAGCCTGAACGTGCACAGCAGCCTGGGATCCCATCACAGCGACGAAGCCACGGCAGTACGCGGCGGCACCCGGGCGTACGAAAGCGACGGCCGGAACATCGGTGTGGGAGCCGGCGAGAACGAATCCAGCCATTCGGTGGAGCGCCGCCACGAGGCCAACGCCGCCGTGCGCCTGGTCAACAAAGACGGCGATGTCATCTGGTCGACCACGCAGGAAAGCATGGGCGGCAAGTTCCACGGCGCCAGCGCCGATGTAGCGGATAAGATCACTAAGCGGCTCCTCGAGGACTACGACCGGGCCAAGAAATCGAAACCATGAACCGCCCTACGCACAAGCGGCCGTAGGCGGAGCAAGGCGGCCAACCCTCGAAGGTCTCACTGGTTCCCAGGAAGGAGCGAAGTATGCGATCGAAGGCCCAGGACCTTGTGATGATCGAGGCCATCGAACGGAAGATTTTCGTCCTTCGCGGCCGCCGGGTGATGTTCGACCGCGACCTGGCTGAGTTTTGTACGGCGCCGAGACGCGCGTTCTCAGCCAGGCTGTTCGGGCAACAGCGAGCGGTGTTCGCGCGGCTGTCCGCGTCTTCGGTGCGGTCACCTGAGGAGCAGTTCAGGATTTCACGTATTTCGCGATATAGCGGTGCACCATCGCCTGGTGCGCTTTTACCACCTCGAAGGAATCCGTGTCCGGCCCCTCGTACTCGCTCGACATCCACCCCTTGTATCCGCCCGCAATCAGTGCTTTCACGTACTCTTCGTATCTCACGTCAGGCTCATCGCCATTTACAATGCTGAAGAACTTGCCGTGCGTGTGAACGATGAACGGCATAATCCGCGCCAGAGAGGCCGGATCTGAGTGCCCGAACGAGCCCCAGAAAATCTCCATGGTGACGAAGGTACGATCATCCGCCCCGAGCAACTTCAGTTCCGCCCGAGCCTGGTTCAGCTCGACCTTCGCCTTCCACAGTTCTACCGCGCGCTGCAGTAACTGCTCGCTGACTCCGGCGCGCCGCGCGCCCTCGATCCGGAACTTAGGAATAGACCGCGTGAAGATACCGGCATCCGGAATCAGGCCCAGGTGCGGCGAGGAGAGCCGCTCCACCTGCGCGATCAACGCCTGCGTCAGCGGCGCTTCAATCATGAGCGGCGTGTGCAGCTCATAACCCATCTTCAGGTTGTATTTCTCGGCGTAAGGCAATAGCCGCTCGGCTACAGGATGAACAAAGTATTGCAGGCGCACGACCGGGAACCCCAACCTGGCCGCGCCCTTCAACTGCGGGATGGTGTATTCCACCAGTTCATCGTGAGTCAGGTCACGCCCCGGCAGCATGAAAGGGTCGGCGTAGCTCCCATACGAAGTCGGCGTCAGTCCGTTTCTCTCCACGGAGCTTTTGAACGCGCGCTCGAATTCCTCGGTCACCTCCGGAAACCCGCGATGATGCGCCGGACCGACAATCTCCACGCCGCCGCCCAGCAGCGCGGCCCGCTGCATCATATCTTCAAAGGACCACTGAAACGAGCAGTATTCGTTGGTGAAGCTGTGCAGCGTCACGCCCACGCGAAACGTGTTGGTGCTCACAGGTCCGCCTCCAGCGCCAGGCGCTTCTTCGACGTCCAGTAGAAGGAGAATCGTCCGGCGGTCATGTAAGGCTCGACCGTGATCAGGGTACCCTCGATCTCGTGTTCTCCCGGCGCCAGGGGTGTCTCACGGGGCACGAATAACTCGCCGTAATCCAGAATGAACCACCAGACGTGACTCAAGCGCGGCAGTTCGTCCAGCTTGTGGCTGTAGTTATTGAGTGTCAGCACCAGGCTTTTCGGATCGATCTCTTCGCCATCGACCTTCAGCTTGATCCCTTCGATGCACGACAGGGGGAGAGACCGGTAACTCGTAAGTCTGACCTTGAGCTGAAAACCGCGCCGGCCGTCGCGCACGTTGCGAAGCCCTTCATCCGCCAGGAATCCGCGATCCTTTGCCTTGCGCTGTGTCTGCTTCACAGCCGGCGGCACGGCTGGCGCGGGCGCCGCCAATGCCGGCAAAGCCAGCCCGCCAGTCGCCGTGCCGGCGGCTGACATGAGCGCCCGCCTGGAAATTCGGTTCTGTCCCAACATACTTTGATCTCCTAAGCGTGAGCGTACCGCGCGATGGCCCGTTTGACGATCGCGTGGTGCACCTTCACCACTTCAAACGAGTTCGGATACTCGCCCAACTCGCCTCCCTCAAACTCGGTGGACATCCAGCCCGGGAATCCGCCATTCAACAGCAGTTCCGTGATCTTGTCGAACGGGACCGCCGGGATCTCGCCGTTTTCGGCCCAATGAAATTTCCCGTGCATGTGCATCATCCACGGCATGACGTCCGCGAGCCGCCGGTAGTCGGCGGCAGGGATGGGGCGCGGGCCGGGCGTAGGAGGCCCGTAGGGAGGCGGCACCCCCCCCACCGGCCCGCGCCCGCCGCGCTCCTTGCGGCGATCCTCGAACATGTTGCAGTCCGGGTTCAGGCCCACGTACGGCGAATTGATTCTTCTCACCGTCTCGACGAACGTGCCTTCGGGGTTCATCAGGTTGGCGCCCAGCGTTATTTCGACCGCCAGCTTCAGCTTCATCTTCTCGGCGACCGGGGCGAGCCGCTCCAGTATCGGATCGACGCCCGGGCTCTGCACCCGCATCAGAGGAAACCCAAGCTGTCTGGACGTCCTCATCTGCAGCACGTGGAAATCGAAGCGGCTGTCCAAGTCCACGTACATATTCATCTCGGCGTAACTGCCGTAGGAAGTGGGAATGACTTCCCAGCGCTCGCACCCGCTCTTGAACTGCCGCTCGAACTCCCTGGAAAGGCCCGGCCAGCAGCGGTGATGCATGGGACCGACGAGCTCGACGCCCTTGTCGCCGCCGGTCAGCGCGGCCAGTTGCATGCAATCCTCGAACGACCACTGGCAGTTGATGTACTCCAGTTGCAGGCTGAACAGCGATGCGCCGACACGAAATGGTTTGGCCATGGGTTGCTCCTTATCCGATCTCCGGCTTGCGCAAGCTCATGCGTTGTTTGGCGGCGACGCTGGTGGTGCTGCCATCGGAGCCGTACATGGAGATGTAAGTCATCTTCACCTCCACTTCGTGCTCGCCGTCCGCCAGTCCGCCTTCTTTGGGCACGAACAGTGTGGCCCAATCGAACACCCACCACTGTGCGCCCACCTGTTTCTGCAGATCCGCGATTCGGTAGCGGACATTGTTGAGGAGGAAAACGATGTCGTCCTCCGCGACCGGCGTGCCATCGATGCGAAGGTCGATGGCCTTCACCGCCCATAAAGGAATGCCCCGGTATCCGGGCTCTTTGATCAGAATCTGCCAGCCGGCGCGGCCGTCCAACCGCGCGTTGGCCAGCCCCTCGTCTTGATTGATCAGGCTGCTCAGGCGGTGCTGCGACCCGGTCGGACCGCCGCCGCCGATAGCCGTCTCGTCGCCGCCGCGGACGGTATGCTGCTTCAGCCAGGCGGTTGGCAGTCTGGCACGTACATACTCCGCGGGCTTTGCCCCTTCACCTCCCGCTGGCGCCGGCAGACTCGCCAGCGTGGACCCGGTCACCAGCCCAGCCCCGGCACGCATCAGCGCCCGCCGATTCAGCTTGAGACTCTCATGCTTCTGTTCGGACATATGCCCCCCTACCCAATCTGCCAGCCCTTGCGCGCCTTGGGCCGGACGTCATTGGCATCGGC
>Ga0335077_10013345_pt1 | contig 10270 bp, 8 predicted proteins | sample Lox_Sample_31_FD_207151 | JGI IMG/M metagenome (GOLD analysis project Ga0335077, IMG submission 207151) | Soil microbial communities from Loxahatchee National Wildlife Refuge, Florida, United States - Lox_Sample_3.1 | ecosystem: Environmental > Terrestrial > Soil > Wetlands | place: USA: Florida...
GACGGAAACCTACGTCAAGGAGCGCGGCGGGGACCAGCCCGCCCGTCCCGAGCCCGCCAGCTGAGTTATCTCCCCCAAGCCCACCCAAGTTATCTCCCCCAAGCCCACCCAAGTTATCTCCCCCAAACCCACCCAAGGAGCGACCGCCATGGAACGCCTCGCACAGACCGGCGGCCTGACCGACATCCAGCGCGACATCCTGGCCACGGTGCGGGAATTCGTGGATAAGGAGATCATCCCGGTCGCCACGGAACTCGAGCACCGGGACGAGTACCCGGCTCAGATCGTCGAGGGCATGAAGGAACTCGGTCTGTTCGGGCTGACCATCCCCGAGGCCTACGGCGGCCTGGGCGAGTCGCTGCTCACCTACGCGCTGGTGGTGGAGCAGATCGCCCGCGGCTGGATGTCGGTCTCGGGCATCATCAACACCCACTTCATCGTGGCCTACATGATCGCCCAGCACGGCACGGCCGAGCAGAAGGAATACTTCCTGCCCAAGATGGCCGCGGGCGATGTACGCGGCGCCTTCTCCATGTCCGAGCCCGGCCTGGGTTCGGACGTGGCGGCCATCACCACCAGGGCCGTGCCCGACGGGGCGGATTACGTCATCAACGGCCAGAAGATGTGGCTGACCAACGGCGGAACCGCCAACCTGGTCGCGCTGCTGTGCCGGACCGACGAGGGGCAGAAGAGCCCGCACCGGAACATGACCACGTTCCTGATCGAGAAGGAGCCGGGCTTCGGCCCCAACCTCACCGTGCCGGGCCTGACCGTGCCGGGGAAGATCGAGAAGATGGGCTACAAGGGCGTCGACACCACCGAACTCATCCTCGACGATGTCCGTGTCCCGGCCACCCGGATCCTCGGCTGCGCCCCGGGCCGGGGCTTCTACCAGATGATGGACGGCATAGAGGTCGGCCGGGTCAACGTCGCCGCCCGCGGCTGCGGGGTCGCGCTGCGCGCCTTCGAGCTCGGCATCGCGTACGCCCAGCAGCGGCACACGTTCGGCAAGCCGATCATCGAGCACCAGGCCATCGCGTTCAAGCTGGCCGAGATGGGCGTCAAGGTCGAGGCCGCGCACCAGATGATGACGATGGCGGCCCGCCTGAAGGACTCCGGCCAGCGCAACGACCTCGAGGCCGGCATGGCCAAGTACCTGGCCTCCGAGTACGCCAAGGAGGTCGTGGAGGACTCCTTCCGCATCCACGGGGGCTACGGCTTCTCCAAGGAGTACGAGATCGAGCGCCTCTACCGGGAGGTGCCGATGCTGCTCATCGGCGAGGGCACCGCCGAGATCCAGAAGATGATCATCGGCCGCCGTCTCCTCGAGGAATACCGCCTCCACTGAACCGGACAGGGGTCCGGGGCGCCCCCCAGGAGCGCCCCGGACGTGTCTTCCCGCTCGTCTCCGGGCGCTCTTGGCGCCCTTTGGCTCGCGGGGAGGGCGTCAGCTCGAGCCGAGCCGGTCGACGAGTTCCTGGTGGAGTTCCCAGAGCCGGTCGGGCAGGTGCCGGTGGAAGGTCTGGAAGTGCTCGGGGATGTGCTCGGCTTCCAGCTTCCAGGCCTCGACGTCCACGGTGAGCAGCAGGGCCAGGCCGGCCCAGGAGATGTCCAGGCCGTCCAGGTCGAGTGAGCCGGGGGCGGGCAGGTAGCCGACCGGGGTCCGGGTGGCCTTGGCCTCGCCGGTCAGCCGCTGGATGATCCACTTGAGCACCCGGCTGTTCTCGCCGAACCCGGGCCAGACGAACCGGCCCTCGGCGTCCTTGCGGAACCAGTTGACGTAGAAGATCTTCGGCAGCTTGGCCGGGTCGTGGGTGGCGCCCAGGCTGAGCCAGTAGCCGAAGTAGTCGCCCATGTTGTACCCGCAGAACGGCAGCATCGCGAACGGGTCGTGGCGCAGTTCCCCGACCCTGCCCTCGGCCGCGGCGGTCTTCTCCGAGGCCACGTTGGCGCCCAGGAACACCCCGTGATCCCAGCCGAACGACTCGATGACCAGCGGCACGGTGGAGGCCCGCCGCCCGCCGAACAAGATCGCCGAGATCGGCACCCCGGCCGGGTCATCCCACTCCGGCGCGATGATCGGGCACTGGCTGGCCGGCGTGGTGAACCGGGAGTTCGGGTGCGCGGCCGGCTCGGGGGAATCCGGCGTCCAGTCCCGGCCCTTCCAGTCGGTCAGGTGCGCCGGCGGGGTCTGGGTCAGCCCCTCCCACCACACATCCCCGTCATCGGTCAGCGCCACGTTGGTGAAGATCGAATTGCCCCACATGGTGCGGACCGCGTTGGCGTTGGTCTTCATCCCGGTGCCCGGCGCCACCCCGAAGAACCCGGCCTCGGGGTTGATCGCGTACAGCCGCCCGTCCGGCCCGAACCGCATCCAGGCGATGTCATCCCCGATCGCCTCGACCGCCCACCCCGGGACGGCCGGCTCCAGCATGGCCAGGTTGGTCTTGCCGCACGCCGACGGGAACGCCGCCGCGATGTACTTCGGCTCCTGCCCGGGCGGGGTGAGCTTGAGGATCAGCATGTGCTCGGCCAGCCAGCCCTCCTCCCGGGCCATCACCGAGGCGATCCGCAGCGCGTAGCACTTCTTGCCCAGCAGCGCGTTCCCGCCGTACCCCGACCCGAACGACCAGATCTCCCGGGTCTCGGGGAAATGCGAGATGTACTTGACCGGGTTGCACGGCCACGGCACGTCGGCCTGCCCGCGGCCCAGCGGCGCCCCCACCGAGTGCACCGCCTTCACGAACGACCCGGACTGCTGGATGGCCCGCAGCGCCGGGGTGCCCATCCGGGTCATGATCCGCATCGAGACCACCACGTACGGCGAGTCGGTGATCTCCACCCCCAGCTGGGAGATCGGGCTGCCCAGCGGCCCCATGCAGAACGGCACCACGTACATGGCCCGGCCCCGCATGCACCCGTCGAAGATCTCCGCGAACGTCGCCCGCATCTCGTCCGGCGCGATCCAGTTGTTGGTCGGCCCGGCATCGGATTCCTTCTCCGAGCAGATGAACGTGCGGTTCTCCACCCGGGCCACATCGCCCGGGTCGGACCGGCACCAGAAGCTGTTCGGCCGCAGCGCCGGGTTCAGCCGGGTGAACGTCCCGGCCTCGACCAGCTGGCCGGTCAGCCGGTCCCACTCCTCCTGCGACCCGTCACACCACACCACCGCGTCGGGCTTGGTCAGCCTCGCGATCTCGCCGACCCACGCGGCCAGCTCCGGAAGGCTCGTTTTCTCCTGGTTATCAGGGAAGTCTGCGCTGAACATGGTTGTCTCTCCTGGGTGGGACCCGGCATCTGGGTATCTGCGTCACCTTGATTGGCTTGTGGGGAGGCTAGGCCGCCTGAATCGGGCGAGGTGCCGTGGTGGCCCAGCGGATGGCGTGCACCATGGCCTGTCCGGCCGGGCGGACCAGCATGGTCTCGGTCACCGGCAGTCTCGGCAGGTGGAGCGGCCGCCGGGCCCATCCGGGCAGCAACGAGACCGCGGCCGCGGTCAGCACGCCGTAGGGAGCCCGGGCGATCAACGGGAGCGGTGGGCGTATTAGCAGGAACCGGGCCGCCTCGCGGGCCTCGGCGGTGGTGGCCAGCTCGGGCCGGTAGGCCCGGATCAGGCCGGCGAGCTCAGCTTCGGTCCGCGGCGGGTCGGGGACCCCGAGTTCGGCGCCGATCCTGGCCATGTCGGCCACGTACCCGTCGCGCCCGTCCCTATCCAGGGGCCTGCTGCCGAAGCTTGAATGGGCCCGCAGGAAGCTGTCCGTCTCGGCGATGTGCACCCAGGACAGCAGGTGCGGATCCGAGGCCGCGTACGGCCGCCCGTCGGGAGCGGTGCCGGTGACCCGCTGGTGAATCGCCCGGATCCGGGCGATCGCCTGCTGCGCGTCCCCGGTCCGGCCGAAGGTGGTGACCGCCAGGAAGTAGCTCGTCCGCTGCAGGCGCCCCCATGGGTCGCCGCGGTAGTCGGAATGCGCCGCCACGGCCGCCATGGCCAGCGGGTGCAGCGACTGCAGCAGCAGGGCCCTGATCCCGCCTACGAACATGGCCGAATCCCCGTGCACCTGGCGGATCGGCCGGTCCTCGGCGAACCAGCGCTCGCCCGGAGCATAATGAATCACGCGCGCGCTTGACGGACCTTGCGACCCGGCGACTCGCTCGAAGATCGCCGCGCCGATCCGCCCGCGGATCCGGTCCGCGGCGCCCTGGCCTGTCATCCCCTTATTATGTCCGTCCCCGAGCCCGCCGAAATGTGAGCCGCCGCACACCCAGATGGTCAGACGGCCTCAGCGGGGTCCATCGCCCGTTCCAGGCCTGGTTTGCGGGCCTCGGTGAGGTTATCGTCAATCGCGGGGCAAGCACGCGCAGAAGGGGGCCGTGTGCGACGGCATGGCCGAACGGCTGCTTCGGGGTCGCCGGTGGTCAGTCGATCGGTGGATGGACTTCAACCGTCCGGTCCACCGTGCGGTTCCGCCCGCGAACTGGCTGGGCGGTCGATGCGCATCCGGGTGCTCTGTTGCGACGCTATCCGTAGTTAGCAGGGGAAAGACGAGGGGAAAACATGGAACCCACACCTGCGGCATTGACCGGGGAGACGCGGGCCGTGCCGGCGGCGCACTCGGTCGCCCTGTCCAAGACGTACGGGGCCGGCCAGGCGGCAGTGCACGCGCTGGCCGGTATCACGGTGAGCTTCGACCGCGGCCGGTTCACGGCCGTCATGGGTCCGTCGGGGTCCGGCAAGTCGACGCTCATGCACTGCATGGCGGGCCTGGACCGGCCGACGTCCGGGCAGGCGTTCGTCGGCGGGCTCGACATCGGGACCATGGACGACACCGGCCTCACCCGGCTGCGCCGGGACCGGATCGGCTTCGTGTTCCAGTCCTTCAACTTGGTACCGACGCTGACCGCGGCCGAGAACGTTACACTGCCCGCCGCGCTGGCGGGCACCAAGGTTGACCAGGAGTGGTTCCGTTACCTGGTGTCGGAGCTGGGCATCGCCGACCGGCTGACGCACCGCCCCAGTGAGATGTCCGGCGGCCAGCAGCAGCGTGTGGCGTGTGCCCGGGCGCTGATCAACAAGCCGGATCTCATCTTCGCCGACGAGCCCACCGGCAACCTTGACTCCAATGCCTCCGCGGAACTGCTCGCTTTCCTGCGGCGCTCGGTGACCGAGTTCGGCCAGTCGATCGTCATGGTGACGCACGACCCGCGCGGGGCTGCCTACGCGGACCGGGTGGTCTTCCTGGCCGACGGCGCCGTGGTGGGCGAGCTCCACCAGCCGACCGCCGAATCCATCCTGGAACGGATGCGGACCCTGGGGACCTGACATGTGGAACGTGACGATCAAAGGCCTGCTGGCCCACAAGCTCCGGCTGACGCTGACCGCGCTGGCCATCGTGCTGGGCGTCACCTTCATCTCCGGCACCTTCGTCCTGACCGACACCCTGCACAACACGTTCACCAACCTGTTCGCCAACATCTATTCCAAGATTGACTTCCAGGTCCGCGGTGTCGCCCAGCTAGGCAGCGGCGGGAACGCGGTCCGCAACGAGCTGCCCGAGTCGCTCCTGGCCACCGTCCGCGGCGTGCCGGGCGTCGCCGCCGCCGACGGCGAGGTCACCGGCTACGCCCAGTTCATCAGCCACGACGGCAAGGCGATCCAGACCGGCGGCGCGCCCACCCTCGCCGTGGGCTTCAACCCGGATCCGCAGTTCTCCAGCCTGCACCTGATCGCCGGCGGCCCGCCAACTACCTCCCACGACGTGGTGATGGACGCCGGGACCGCACAGAAGTACGACTTCTCCGTGGGACAGCAGGTCCGCGTCCTGACCGCCGAGACGACCCAGACGTTCACCATCACCGGCATCGCCGAGTTCGGGACGGCGAACAACCTGGCCGGCGCGACCCTGGCCGCGTTCACCCTGCCGACCGCCCAGGCGATCGCCCAGGAGACCGGCAAGCTCGACGACATCAACGTGGTGACCGCCCCCGGCGCGGACAAGTCCGCGGTCCAGCAGGCCATCGGCAAGGTCCTGCCCTCGGGGGTGGAGGTGGTGACCGGGCAGACCGTGGTGAACGAGAACACGAACTCGGTCGACCAGGCGCTGGGCTTCTTCGACACGGCGCTACTGGTCTTCGCGTTCATCTCGCTGTTCGTCGGCGCGTTCACCATCTTCAACACGTTCTCGATCATCGTCGGACAGCGAACCCGGGAGCTGGCCCTGCTGCGGATCGTCGGGGCGAGCCGCCGCCAGGTGTTCCGTTCCGTCCTCGGCGAGGCGGCCATCACCGGGCTCGCGTCCTCGGTGATCGGCCTGGGTCTCGGCGTGCTTGCCGCGCTCGGGCTGCAAGCGCTGCTGCGCGGCTTCGGGATCACCCTGCCGCCCGGATCACTCGTGTTCGAGCCGCGTACCGCGGTGGTCGGGCTGCTGGTCGGCGTCGGCGTGACCGTAGTCGCCGCGCTCGGGCCGGCCCGCGGCGCAGTGCGCATCCCGCCGGTCGCCGCGCTGGATGACCGCCGGTCGGCTCCGACGGCCTCGCTCCGGCGCCGGTTCACCGGCGGCACGGCGCTGGCCCTGGCCGGGGTGATCCTGCTGGCCATCGGGCTGGCCAAGCCGGCCATCGCGCTGGTCGGCGCCGGCGCGGTCTGTATCTTCCTCGGGGTCGCCACCCTGGCCCCGGCCATCGCCCGCCCGCTGTCCAGCGTGATCGGCCGTCCGCTGGGCCGGGTGCTCGGCGAACCGGGCAAGCTCGGGCGGGAGAACTCCATGCGCAGTCCCCGGCGGACCGCCCAGACCGCCTCGGCGCTCATGGTCGGCCTGGCCCTGGTCGCCGCGATGTCCGTGTTCGGCGCCTCGGTGTCCCGGTCGGCCACGAGCAGCGCGGACCAGGCCATCAGCGCCGACCTGATCGTGACACCCACCGGGTCGGGAGAGCTCAGCAACTCGGCGGCCTCCATCGCTTCCCACGTGCCCGGCGTCACCGCGACAACCACGGTCTACGGCGGGCGGTTCGAGTTCCAGAGCACCCTGTCCACACTCGCCGCGGTGTCCACGGACAACCTGGCCAGCACCGTGATCCTGCGCATGACGTCCGGCACCCCGGCCGCCCTGGCCCATGGTGAGCTGCTCATCGACTCGACCACCGCGCAGAACAAGCACCTGGCGGTCGGCGACACCGTGTCGGCCAGGTTCGCCCTGACCGGGCCGGCCACCTTGCGCATCGGCGGGATCTACGAGGCCAACGCCCTGATCGGCAGCTACGTGGTCAGTTCCGCGTTCTTCCTGTCCCACTACACGGCCCGCCCGCCGGGCGCCCTGCTGCTGCGCACCAACGGCAGCACCACGGTGGACAACGCCGTTACCAGGGCCCTGGCCCCGTTCCCGAACGTGCAGGTCCAGACCAGGGCCCAGTTCGAGCAAGCCCAGGTGTCCAGCGTCAACCAGATACTCGGCCTGGTCTACGCCCTGCTGGCCCTGGCCGTGCTCATCGCACTCATCGGCATCGTGAACACGCTCATGCTCTCGGTCTTCGAGCGCACCCGTGAGATCGGCCTGCTCCGCGCGGTCGGGATGCGGAGGCGTCAGGTCCGGACCATGATCCGGTCCGAGGCGGTGATCCTGGCCATCTTCGGCGCCATAATCGGGATCATCGTCGGCACTGGCATGGGCGTCGCGCTGGTCTCCTCGCTGAAGAACCAGGGCATCACCGACACCGTGGTGCCCGTCTCCAGCCTGGTGGTCTTCCTGATCCTCGCCGCGCTGCTCGGCCTGGTCGCCGCCACCTGGCCGGCCCGCCGGGCGGCCAAGCTGGACGTGCTGGCCGCCATCGCCGCAGAGTAAACAAGCCCGGGACGAATGGGTCTCCCGGCTACCCATAAGATCTGCCTATGGAACCCAACATCCGCCTGCTGCGCTACTTCCTGGCAGTCGCCGATGCCGGGACCTTCACGGCGGCCGCCGAGAACCTGCACGTCTCCCAGCCTGCGCTGAGCCAGCAGATCAGGAAGCTCGAAGGCGAGCTCGGGTTCACCCTGTTTCAGCGCGGGACCCGGCAGGTGACGCTGACGCCCCGCGGAAGAGACCTGATCAGCAGCGCCCGCCAGGTTATTGAGGCTGCACAGAGCTACCGCAGCCATGCCCGCAGCCTCCTCGGCGGCGCTCAGGAACTGACCATCGGGTACCGGGCAGCACACGAAACCACCCGAGCGGTCATCGACGCGTTCCGCGCCGACCGGCCCGAGATCACCGTCGCCGTCAGGCACTACCCGATCGCGGCCACCCACGCCGGGCTCGACGTCGGCGAGGTCGATCTCGCCGTGCTGCGCCTGCCGGTCGTTCTCACTGGCCTGCACACGCTGACCCTCTACACCGAGCCGCGCGTTGCCCTGCTGCCCCGCGACCATCCCCTTGCCAGCCGGACCCGCATCAACCTGGCTGACCTGGCCGGGCTGCCGTGCATAACGACCGCAGCCCAGGATCCTGTCTGGCAGGCATACGCGCAACCCACCGCCAAGCGCGACAGGCCGGGCGCCTCCGTGGTCGTGGCGACGCTCGACGAGTTCCTCGAGGCTGTCATAACAGGCCGCGGGGTGGGCCTTGCTCCGGCATCCGCGTCGCGCCTGTACGCGCGTCCCGGCGTGGCGTTCATAGAAGTCGCCGACGCCGAGCCAGCCATCGGAGCGCTCGCCTGGCGCGACGGAGACCCTGAAGCTAACCCGACCGTCGCCGCATTCATCCGGTCAGCGCGCCTGTTCGTCCACCGCCAGCGACGAGGACAAAGACCCGAGCCGGCAGCCGGATTAGGGCGGGCCTGCATGGCTGTGGCAGCGCCACGGCAGCACCTGGACTCAGGTGAAGTTCCCCGGCAAGCGGGGGAAGATGGGCGCAGCGGGAGTGGCCGCGTTCATCACGGCGGCTTTGCCGTCGACACATTCCTGCCGTCGGCCGGCCTCTTGTTCGTCGGGCTGGTCTCGGCCACGCGGCCCGAACCCCTGGCAGGCCAGGCCTGACGGGCGGAGCTGCCAGGACCATTGGCTGACGAGCCGTTCTGGTTTCTGTGGCTGGCTGCGGCCACATCATCAACGGGGTCGGCCTTTACCCCGGTAGCCCTCGCTCTCGCGGCCCACATTGTCCGACTGCTCGTGCAAGCCGCAGTCGCCGCGGTTCCATAAGCAGATCTTATGGGTAGCCGGGGAAACGTGTCTTGGACATACGGGCTCAGGCGTCTCAAGCTGGAAGTACCGATTGTGCCTTCGCGAACGGAGGGATCGATGACCAGTCCGCGCCCGGCCCACAGCACCGGCCTGACCTCGGCGGCGGCAGCTGCCGGGCTGTCCGCCGCGCAGGCGGAAGCGCTGGCGATGGGTGTCCCGGTGACGGTCGCTGTGCTGGATGAGGGCGGGGCCGTGAAGTTGCTTTCGCGTATGGACGGGGCGCCGCTGATCTCGGTCGAGACCGCGACCCGCAAGGCGTACGCGGCGGTGGCGATCGGCCTGCCGCCAGACGAGTTCTTCGAGGCAATCAAAGACGACCCGGCTGCGGTGGCAAGCTTCGCTACCCGGCCCGGACTGGCTTTGATCGCTGGCGGCCTGCCGGTCGTGATCGACGGAACTGTCGTGGCGGGTCTCGGCGTAGCCGGCGCTATGACGGGGGCGGAGGATCGCAGGATCGCTGAACGAGCGGCGGTCGCCGCGGTCGCCGCGCTTGCCGCCGATGATCACGGCACGGGTCATGAATCATCTAGGGAGCCGGCGTCATGCCCGGACGCGCGCGCCGGCATGTTCCGCGGCAAGAGACAGTAAAAAACAGCTCAGAACGGGTGCGCCGCCAGGATTTTAACCCCGGACCCGCGGATTGAGAGTCCGCCGGCAGCGAAACCTCAGCGTACGGGCTGATATCCGCTCGTACGCTGAGCTATGGCCAAGCGCGCGACCGTCGTCCCGCTGCGCCGCGAATCCCCGGCGCAGTCCCCGTCACCCCCCGAGCCCCTGTGGCGGGAGGTGCTGGGCCAGCGCCTGCGCGCGCTGCGCCTGGATCAGCGGGAAACGCTGGCCCAGACGGCCGGCCGGGCCGGGATCTCGCCCCAGTACGTGTCCGAGGTGGAGCGCGGCCGCAAGGAGCCGTCGAGTGAAATGATCGCGGCCCTGGCGGGCGCGCTGGGCACCACGCTCACCGAGCTCACCGAGCAGGTCGCCGGGGATCTGCGCCGCCAGCAGGCGAGGAGGGCGCCGCGCGCGTCCGGCCCGGTCATGATGCTGTCGCTCGCGGCGTGAGCC
>Ga0335077_10013346_pt1 | contig 10270 bp, 6 predicted proteins | sample Lox_Sample_31_FD_207151 | JGI IMG/M metagenome (GOLD analysis project Ga0335077, IMG submission 207151) | Soil microbial communities from Loxahatchee National Wildlife Refuge, Florida, United States - Lox_Sample_3.1 | ecosystem: Environmental > Terrestrial > Soil > Wetlands | place: USA: Florida...
TTCCATCCTTCCGGCAGCCTCGTCCCGTCCACATATCGCAGTGCCACCAGCGAAAGCACCAGCAGCACTCCTGCATGAGCATGTCCGGCCCGAAACAGATTCTGCCGCAGCGGATTCTGCATGTACCCCGACTGCGGATTGACGAGAAACATCAGCAGCGAAACTCCGCCATACAAAACGGTGGGCAGCACCACCAGGAGAATCCCGGCAACGCGCCGCGACTCGAGGCTGATCATAAGCTCCTCCACTGCGGAAGTTCTTCGAAGGAATGTTTGCTTTGGATGCTGAAGCGCCCGGCGGGACTCCATTGATAACCTGCGCAGGACAACTTCAACCGTCAAGGGGCCGCGACATGATATAATGAATCACGATCAAAAACCATTGAATCTCCTGCAGATGCAACAACTTACAGCAATTTTCGCTCTTGCACAAGGCAGCAGCTAGAAGCCAGGAGTTAGAAGCGATCCCATGCCTGACGAACAGAATCCCGAACTGCCATTAACTCCTCCACCCGGCGACGGCGGCCCGGGCGCCGCCAACATTCAGCCGGTCAATATCGAAGAGGAGATGCGCCGGTCGTATCTCGACTATTCCATGTCGGTGATCATCGGCCGCGCCCTGCCCGACGTGCGCGACGGCCTCAAGCCCGTTCATCGCCGCATTCTTTACGCCATGAGCGACATGGGCATCCTTCACAACCGCAAGTATGTGAAGTGCGCCAAAGTCGTCGGCGAGTGCCTCGGCAAGTATCACCCCCACGGCGACGCCGCGCTCTACGACTCGCTGGTGCGCATGGCGCAGCCGTTCTCCATGCGTTATCCGCTCATCGACGGACAAGGGAACTTCGGTTCGGTGGATGGCGACCCGCCTGCGGCCTACCGCTACACCGAATGCCGCATGATGCAGATCGCCGAGGAGATGCTCACCGACATCGACAAAGACACCGTCGATTTCACGCCCAACTTCGACGAATCCACGGTCGAGCCCCTGGTTCTGCCCACCCGAATTCCCAATCTGTTGATCAATGGCTCGGACGGCATCGCCGTGGGCATGGCCACGAAAATTCCGCCACACAATCTCACAGAAATTGTTGACGCTACCATCGCCCTGATCAACAATCCCAGCGCGCAACTCGCCGAGCTGCTGAAATTCGTCCAGGGCCCGGATTTCCCCACTGCTGGCATCATCCACGGCAAAGCCGGAATCTTCGAGGCCTACCGCACCGGCCGCGGCCGCTTCATCATGCGCGCCAAGGCCGCGATCGAAAACCTCACCAAAGACAAACAGGCAATTATCGTCACCGAGATCCCTTACCAGGTAAACAAGGCGAAGCTGATCGAACGTATCGCCGACCTGGTAAACAACAAAGAGATCGAAGACATCAGTGATATCCGCGACGAAAGCGACCGCGAGGGTATGCGCATCGTCTGCGAGCTCAAGCGCGGAACCGAGCCCCAGATCGTGCTCAACCAGCTGTTCAAGCACACCGCCATGCAGGAGAGCTTCAGCATGATTTTGCTGGCGGTGGCCAACGGCCAGCCCAAGGAAATGGGCCTGATTCAGACCCTGAAGTATTTCATCGATCACCGCGTCGATGTCGTGCGCCGCCGTACCGCCTTCCTGCTGGCCAAAGCCCAAGACCGCGAGCACATCCTGGAAGGCTACCGCATCGCGCTCGATCACCTGGACAACGTGATCGTCATCATCCGCGGCAGCGCCAACCGCGCCGACGCCCGCGAAAACCTGGTCGCCTACTTCGGCGGCAAGAAGATCGACATCAACACCACCGGGCGCGCGCCCAAGCTCGACCCCGAGAAGCCTTTCTCCACCAAGCAGGCCGATGCCATCCTCGAACTGCAGCTGCACCGCCTGACCAAGCTGTCGATCGATGAAATCGCCAACGAGCTGAAGCAGGTGCGCGAGAACATCGCCGAGTACGAATCGATTCTCGGTTCGGAGAAGAAGCTGCGGGGAGTGATCGTCAAGGAGCTGGAAGAGATCAAGAAGCAATACGGCGACGAGCGCCGCACCCGCATCGAAGACGAAGCCGCCGAAATCCAGCTGGAGGACCTGATCGCCGACGAGCAGGTTGCGGTCACCGTAAGCCACTCCGGTTATTTCAAGCGCACGCCGATTTCCACTTACCGCATGCAGCGCCGGGGAGGCACCGGCCGCACCGGCATGAAGACGCGCGACGAGGATTTCGTCGAGCATTTGTTCATTGCCTCGACTCACGCCTACATCCTGATCTTCACCAACACCGGCCGGGTTTACTGGCTCAAGGTATACGAAATTCCCGACGTCAGCGCCGCCGGCAAGGGCAAACACGTGGGCAATCTCGTCGCCCTGCAGCCGGGCGAAACCGTGCGCACCATGCTGGCGGTGCGCAACCTCGAGGAAGCCGGGAAGTACATCTTCTTCGCCACCCGCAACGGCCTGGTGAAGAAATCCGAGCTGAAAGAGTTCTCGCACGTGCGCTCGATCGGCATCTACGCCATCAGCATTGAGCAGGGCGACGAACTGGTAGCTGCCACCGTCACCGACGGCCAGCAGATCGTCTTCCTCGCCACTCACGAAGGCCAGGCCATCCGCTTCCATGAAGAAGATGTACGCCCCATGGGACGCCAGGCCTACGGCGTCTGGGGCATGCGCATGGACAAAGGCGACTACATAGTCGGCATGGCAACGACGCCAAAAGCAGATGTGGCGCGGGCCGCGAAGCCCGAGGCAGGCGCGGGTGTCCCGCCCGTGCCCGGCGCGAAGGCGCCGGCAAAGGCCGCAGCCGAAGGTGAACCGTCAGATGCAGCAGATCTCCTCCCCGAGAAAGGCTCGCTCATTCTCTCGGTCACCGAAGGCGGCTACGGCAAACGCACCCCCGCCGATGAGTACCGCCTGCAGGGCCGGGGCGGCTCCGGGGTAATCAACGTGAAGACCACCGAGCGCAACGGCAAGGTGGTCGGCATTGCGCAGGTCACGGAGAAGTCCGAGGTCATGCTGATCAGCCAGTACGGCAAAATCATCCGCATGGACTCAACGACGATCCGCGAGTCCGGCCGCAGCGCCCAGGGCGTGCGCCTGCTGCACCTGGAACCGGGAGACCGGGTAGCCGCGGTGGTAGTAATCCCGCCGGAAGAGGAAGGCGGGAACGGAGGGCCGCTGATTCAGTAAGGGAAGCTGTGAACTCGCAGCCCGCTCAGCTATCATCCCTTCGGCAAGACCTCACTCCGCCCGCTGCTTGTCGGCCACAGTTACAAAAGTTTCTCCCGCCGGGCGGCGGAAATAGGTAGAGTAGCCGCAAGCCTTGGTTCCGTGGACCTTCAAAGCTATAAGGAGAGGACCATGGACTCACACCTGTTGGTTGTGGCAGTGGCGGTGATCGTGGCGGCAGGAGTGATTTACGGGCCGCTCAAGCGCATCCTGAAGGTTCTGTTCCTGCGTGGGGTGGTTCGAAGTGCGCTTTCGCATGTGGGAGAGCAGGCGCTGGCCAAGCAGCCGGAGAAGATGCGGCTGGGCCCGGTCAGCCCGGCGCCGTGGAAGGATGAAGCGGTGATCCGGAAGCAGGCGTCGCCACTTGCGCCCCTGGGGTTCGTCGAACTGGGTACTTTCAGCGTGGACAGGATGCCGGGCGTGCTGGTGCGCATGCTGTTCCAACCGCAGACCGCCGTGGCCGCGCACATTTTCGAACACCCGAAGGCGGGGTCGTGGATCGAGTTCGCCACGCGCTATACCGACGGCAGCAGCCATTACCTCGCCACCTCGCCGGCCACCGGCCTGGACATGCCGGAGTGGGTACGCACTATCCGCGCCGACAAGAGCACGCCAACCGATGAACTCTACCGGCAGTTTGTGGCGCAACGTCAGGCTGGCGGGATAAAGCCCACATCTGCAGCCGACGTCGTGGGTGAATTCGAAGACGCCTACATGCGCTTCATGATCTGGAAAAACAACCGCGGCATCACCCCGGAAGAAGTAGCCAAGGCAATGGTGAAGTGGGCGGAGAAGAAGCAGGCCGCCAGCGCACAGTAGGCTATAGATTGTTTCAGGCGCTCGCGCTTCCGTAGCGCGAGCGCATGAAATCGGCGATTGCGTTATAGGCGCGCGATAACGTCTGCACATCGGGCAGAAACACGATGCGGAAGTGCCTGGTGCCCGCGTGTTGCCCGAAGCCGGAGCCGTTCACCACCAGCACGTGTTTCTGCAACAGCAATTCCTTCACGAAAACATCATCGTCCTCGGGAATGTCGAGGCGCGGAAACGCATAGAACGCGCCGCGCGGAGAGACACAAGTCATTCGTGGAATGTCGTTGCAGGATTTCACCGTCAGATCGCGCTGGGCGCGAAGGCGCTGGCAGGCAGCGGCCAGGTGGTCCTGCGGCCCTTCCAGCGCCGGCTTGATGGCATATTGCTCGGGATGATTGGCGCAGAGCCGCGTGCGCAGCAGACGGTGAATGCCCTCAACATAGGGCTTCACACAAGCCGCTTCGCCGCTCACGATGCCCCAGCCCAGGCGCCAGCCCGGAACCAGGTAATTTTTCGAAAGGCCGCCAAAGGTCACCACCGGCACGTCGGGAGCCACGGCGGCAATCGAGATGTGGGTGTCGTCGTCGAGCATCAGCTTGTCGTATATCTCATCCGAGAAGATCACCAGGTTGTGCCGCCGGGCCAGAGCAGCCATCTGCTCCAGCATGCGCCGGGAGCACACTGCGCCGGTTGGATTATTGGGATTGATCAGCACAATCGCCCGCGTCTGCGAATTAATTTTGCTCTGCAGATCGATCAGGTCGGGCTGCCAGCCATCTTCTTCGTTCAGTTCGTAGGCGTTGATTTCGATTCCCAGCTTGCACAGCACGGCCGAGTAGAGCGGGTAGTCGGGCCGGGGGGTCAGGACGTTCTCGCCGGGGTTGATCAGGGCAGTGAGGCAGATGTCGACGGCTTCGCTGGCGCCGGCGGTGACGAAAACATCCTGCACGCTGCTGATGTTTTTGCGCGCGGCTTCGCCGCGGAGGGCTTCGAGCGCCTGGGAAATTCCCGGGGAGGGCGCGTAGCCGTTCCTATTGTCGCGCATGGCCTGGTACACGGCTTCAATCATGTGGGCGGGAGGCTGGAATCCGAAGATGTTAGGGTCACCGACGTTCAGGGAGAGGATTTCGTGCCCCTGCCTGGCTACTTCGTCGGCCAACACCGCCAGATCGCGGATAGCGTAACGGACGTTGTCGAGCCGGCTGGCGGCGGTGACTTCGCGGATTTGAGTGATCGGCATACTTACCAGTGATTCTAACCGCAGATTTCTAGAGCACGCTGAAAATCAACTCAAGAAGACTCCGCTTGCTCGGGTGGTCCTCAGCGGCTTCTGCGTCCTAGGATTTTGGCGCTTCCCGAAAAGACAAATGACAAAATCTTAAGTGGGCGAGCCGCTGAGAATGCCGCCGAGCACGCGGAGAAACTCGGTATGGAGCAAGTTGTCCCGCCGATAGATTAGTCCGCCCGATCGATCTGCGCCTTTTGCAGCTTGTCCGAATAGTCCACGTAGACGGCTTTCCACTCGGTGTAAAAATCGATCGCGCCGATGCCGCCTTCGCGGTGGCCGTTGCCTGTGGCCTTGACGCCCCCGAAGGGCAGGTGCACCTCGGCGCCGATCGTGGGCGCGTTGATGTAGGTGATGCCGGCGTACAAATCGCGCATAGCAGCGAAAGCCTTGTTGACATCTTTGGTGTAGAGCGCGGAAGAAAGCCCGTACTCGATGTTGTTGGCGATTTCGATGGCATCTTCGAGGTTCTCGCAGGGGATGATGGAAACTACCGGTCCGAAGATTTCTTCCTGCGCGATGCGCATCTTGGGATCGACGTCGGCGAACACCGTGGGCTCCATGAACCAGCCGTGCTGGTATTCGCCTTGATCCAGGCGATTGCCGCCGCATTTCAGCTTGGCGCCTTCGGCCTTGCCAATCTCCACATATTTCAAATCGGTTTCCAGTTGCTTTTCGTTGACCGCCGGGCCCATCTCGACGGTTTCGTCCAGTCCGTTACCCACCTTCAGCCGTCGGGCGCGTTCTACGTAACGCTCCACGAATTCGCCGTAAACATCTTTCTGCACGATGATGCGGCTGGTGGCGGTGCAACGCTGGCCGGTAGTGCCGAAGCCGCCCCACAGGCCGCCTTCGATGGCCAGGTCGAGGTTGGCGTCGTCGAGCACGATCATGGGATTCTTTCCGCCTAGTTCCAGCGAGCAATGCTTGAAGCTCCTGGCCGCGGTGGTGCCCACCAGGCGGCCCACTTCGCTGGAGCCCGTCAGCGAGATGGCCCGTACGTCGGGATGCTCACTCAGCGGCCCCCCCACGTTCGAACCGAAGCCGGTCACAATATTGATCACGCCCTTCGGCACTCCGGCGTCGGTCAGCACGCGGACAAGATTGAAGGTGGAGAGCGGCGTATCCTGTGCCGGCTTGATGACGCAGGTGTTGCCGCAGACGATGGCGGGCAGAATCTTCCACGACGGAATCGCCATGGGGAAATTCCACGGCGTGATCATGCCGCAGACGCCAATGGGCGTGCGCACCGCCATGGCAAACTTGTTGGGAAGCTCCGACGGCGTAGTGGGGCCAAAGAGTCTGCGTCCCTCGCCCGCCATGTAGTATGCGGTGTCCACCGCTTCCTGCACATCGCCGCGCGTCTCTTTGACGACCTTGCCCATCTCGCGCGTCATGTCGCGGGCGTAATCTTCTTTGCGCTCGAATAGCATGGCGGCGGCGCTGTAGACGATCTCCGCACGGCGCGGCGCCGGCACCAGGCGCCATTTGGCATAGGCCCGCTTGGCCGCATCCACTGCGGCATCCACGTCGGCTTTATTGGACTTCTGAAAGATGCCGACCACCTCGCGATTGTCGGCAGGATTGCGGTCTTCGAAGGTCTCGCCGGTGGAGGAGTCCACCCATTCGCCATCGATGAAATTCCTGTAGATCCTGGTCTCGGCCGCGCTGCCGGCAGATGCCGGCCGAAGAAAAGTGTCGGTTGCCATAGATCCTCCTCAATGGGCCTGAAACTTCATGCTAACAAAAGAAATGCGTAGAGTGTCGGCGGCTACGCCGTAAATTCGGCATCCCGGCATCGCCAGCGTTCGCGGCTTGATGTTCCACGTGGAACACATCGTCATCACAGATGTGTATAGACAGATAAGTTGTTGGCAGCGGGGAAGTTCGGAGCGACTGGGCGGAGATAAAGCCGGGCGGAGGAATGCAGACCACTGCGGGGCGGGTGCTTGATGGGGCTCACCGTGATGGGATTGCCGGCGCTTGCACCTGCACGGGCCTGCACGGGCGAGGGCGCGCCTACATTTTGATGCCCCGCGGCTACGGGATGGAAATCTGTAGCCCCCACCATCCTCCGCTCCAACCTCAGAGTTGCTTGCCTGCATCAGGTGGAATCAGTCCAGCATCAAACAAGTTCCGGCGGGAACGAACATCAAGGAGACAGGCTCATGCGAGTCGGATTCATCGGATTGGGCAACATGGGATCAGCCATGGCGGCGAACCTGCTCAAAGCTGGGCACGAGGTCACGGTCTACAACCGAACGCCAGGGAAGGTTCAGCAATTGCTCAATAAAGGAGCGCGCAGTGCGGCGGAGGTGGCGGATGCCTGCCGGGGAGAGGTCGTCATCACGATGCTGGCTGACGATCGTGCGGTGGAAAGCGTGGTTTTCGGCGAGAAGGGCGGGAGCAGCAGCGGGATCCTGGGCAACCTGAAAAAGGACGCAATTCACGTTTCATCGAGCACGATCAGTGTGACGCTTTCGGAGAGGTTGGCTGCGGCGCATGCGGCGAGCGGGCAGCGTTTCGTGGCAGCTCCGGTATTTGGCCGGCCCGAGGCAGCGGCCGAGGCCAAACTGTTTATTGCAGTGGCGGGCGCGCCCGATGCGGCCGAGGCGTGTGCGCCTCTTTTTGAAGCTATGGGCCAACGAGTTTTTCATTTCGGGGATGAGCCCCCGATCGCGAATCTGGTCAAGGTCAGCGGGAATTTTCTGATCGCCTCGGTGATTGAGGCGCTGGGCGAGGCGCTGGCTCTGGTCGGCAAGGCCGGAGTGGACCAGCAGCAATACGTTGATTTTCTGACTTCCACGCTGTTCAACGCGCCGGTTTACAAAACCTATGGCGGGCTGATCGCCGGCAAGAAGTTTGAGCCCGCCGGGTTCGCCGCTCCGCTGGGACTGAAAGACGTCCGGCTGGCGCTGGCTGCGGGCGATACTCTGCGCGTGCCGCTTCCACTGGCGAGCCTGCTGCGCGACCGATTCCTGAGCTTGCTGGCTCGCGGCGGCGAGTCGCGGGATTGGTCGGCAATTTCGCAGTTAGCCGCGGAGGATGCCGGACAGGGAACGTTGCGCGCGGGGGACCCCGCTGGCCAGCGATCGTAACTGACGCCGGAATCGAGTTCTGGGTTAGATATCCGATAGCCACCGATGACCACCGGCCATGCCCCCCGGGGTTACGGCCGAAGGTAATTACCAGTATCTGCCCGGTTGACCTTGTGATAACCTCGCAGTTACCCCATATTCGCTGGAGTTTGTTGGGTTTAGGCCTTGGTGTCTTCGACTCAAAAGCCGGGAATCCACATCGCCTGGAAGACAGTTACCTACCGCAGCGTCATGTTGGCGGTGGCGGCAGTAGTGTTTCTGTTTTTCGTGGTGCTGCACTTTGCATTTCCCGACGTGACCGAAAAGGGAATCAAGGCCGCCGGCAACTTGCTGGAGTGGGTGGCGGGCGAGGCCGGCAAGCCGGGCAAGACGAGCGCAGCGAGCTCGCAACAGGCGCACTTCACCGCTCTCGATGGCACCGTACGGGTGAAGAAGGCCAGCAGCAACTCCTGGGTGACGGCAGATTACAGCGTTCCGCTGGAAAAGGGCGATGTGGTGCAGACCAGCGGCGAAGGCATGGCCAAGATCGTGTTCAGCGACGGAACGAACTACACGGTGAAGCAGGATTCGCTGATCGCGATCGAAGAAAACTCGGCGAACGAAAGGCAGCAAACCAACGTTGCCGTATCGGTGAGCACCGGCACGGTCGATCTCTCCACCGGCGCCTTCTCCCAGGGGTCCAAATCGCAGGTCACAGTTGCCGGGGCCACGGCCTCGCTGGGGCCGGAGAGCGCCGCCATGGTGCATAACGATCCCAAGGCCGACCAGCATGAAATCCTGATGAAGAAAGGGCAAGGCGAAGTCACGCGCAATGGTGAAACCGTCCGCCTGTCGGACTGGGAAAAGGTCAGCTTCCAAGCCGATTCCCCGCGCATGGCCAAGCTCAAGCAGCCAGGGCCGCCGAGTCCGATTTCGCCGGCGAACATGATGCCCATCTTCACATCCGGCGGCGCGAAGCCGGTGGAATTCTCCTGGACCCCGATGAAGAATGCCGTAGGTTACAGGCTGCGAATATCGCGAAATCCTTATTTTTCTTCAGATGTAGTGGATCGCAAGGTTGTGACTGCGGATGTCGTGGTGTCGGGGCTGACCGAAGGGGCGTACTACTGGATGGTGCAGTCGTACGACGAGAGTGGCAAGGAGTCGTTGGAGAGCGAACGGAACCGCTTTACCATCATTCCCAAAGGCAAGGAATCGGCGGCCATCAACCTGGAACTGGAGCCGTTTGTGCAGCATGGCCATGTGATCGAAGTGATCGGCAAGACTGAATCGGGGGCGCGGGTGATGGTCAATGGACGGGAAGTTCCGATCGTGGGTTTGGACGGGGGCTTTCACTACTTCACTCCGCCCCTACCCGATGGCGAGAATGTGATTACCATTACGGCACAAAATGCGCGCGGAGGAGTGAATACCAGGCAGAAGAAGGTTGTGATCCAATGAAGGAAAGGCCAATCCGACGAGCTGCCACTGAGGGGCAAGAACTTTAGTTTGCGAGCAAGGCGGGAGTTTATCCAATAGAATTAAAGATTCCGGGAAATAGAACCGTAGAGTCAGGATCGCAGAAACCCGACGGTCGAATTGAAGCCTGGGCAGCCTGCCGGGATTCCGGTCCCCGGCAATTCCGGCCCGGCCCGCAGTCACGGAAACTATAGAGAGAAGATTTCGCGTATGTCATCCAACGGCTTTCATAGCGGCAGCTCGCGTTTGCACAACATGCGGTCGCTGTTCAGCATTTTCTCCAGCGACCTGGCCATTGATCTGGGTACGGCTAACACTCTGGTGTATGCGCGTGGCAAGGGCATCGTGGTGAACGAGCCTTCCATCGTCGCCATGAACAAGAACACCAACGAAGTGGAGGCTGTGGGCA
>Ga0335077_10013348_pt1 | contig 10269 bp, 6 predicted proteins | sample Lox_Sample_31_FD_207151 | JGI IMG/M metagenome (GOLD analysis project Ga0335077, IMG submission 207151) | Soil microbial communities from Loxahatchee National Wildlife Refuge, Florida, United States - Lox_Sample_3.1 | ecosystem: Environmental > Terrestrial > Soil > Wetlands | place: USA: Florida...
CAAGTTCGCGCGTCAGCTGGCGGTGCGCGGCGTCGAGTGCCGCCCGGTCGGCCGCGGGGCCGAACGCGGTCCAGGGATCGAAGTCGATTTCCACGTGCCCGACGAGGCGGTGGGCGTCGTCCCGCGTATAGGCATGGCCCGCCCGCTCGTGCAGCCGGGCCCAGGCGTCGATCAGGGGCGTCTCGGTGTCGATGATCAGACCGTCAAAATCGAAGACGAGGGCGCGAATCATCCGCACCAAGCTCCGGCGAAGGGCGCCGCAGTCAAGCCCGCGCGCCGGCGCCGCCGGCCGTCACGGCGAATCGCCATTCGTCACCGCCGGCTGGACGCCCGCGGGCAGACGCGCCATCTTCCGCCCCCATGCATGCGTTCCCCCCGCCCGCCCTCCGGCTGCGCGGTTTCCCCGCCCTGGCCCTCGTCCTCCCCATGTCCGCCGCCCTCCTCCCCGCCAAACCGACCACCCTGATCCGCACTGACATCCCCGCCCAGTACCGGTGGGACGTCTCGCCCCTGTTTCCCAGCTGGGAGGCGTGGGAGCAGGGCATGCAGGCGCTCGACGCCAAGATGACCGCGTTTGCCGCCCTCAAGGGCACGCTGGCCCAGGGACCGCAGGCGGTGCTGCACGCCTACCAGCTGCGCGACGAGGTCGGCATGCTGGAGGAGAAGGTCTACCGCTATCCGCAGTTGCAGCGCGACACCGACACGCGCGACCAGGCGGTGGGCGCCCGCTTCCAGCGCGTCCAGGCGCTGCTCGCCAAGTTCGGGACCGCGACAGCCTGGTTCACCCCCGAGCTGCTGACCATCCCGCAGGCGACGATGGAGCAGTGGATCGCGCAGACGCCCGGGCTCGGCATCTACCGCTTCGACATCCTCAACGCCTACCGCCTGCAGAAGCACGTGCTCGATGAGCGGGGCGAGCGCCTGCTGTCCTACGGCGCCCGCCTGCGGGACGTGCCGCGGGCCGCGTACCAGGAGCTGGCCACCTCCGACATCAAGTTTCCCAAGCTCACCCTGGCCGACGGCCGGGAGGTGACGCTCACGCCCGGCACCTACCAGGAGATCCTCTTCACCGACTACAACCAGGCCGACCGGACCCACGCCTTCACCGCCTATCTCCAAACCTACGCCGCCACCGCCCACACCTACGCCGCCCTGTACAACGGCGTGCTCCAGCGCGACTGGGCCACGGCGCAATCGCGCAACTACCCGACGACGCTGGAGGCCGCCCTCGACGGCAACAACATCCCGCCGGCGGTGGTGGAGACGCTGGTGTCGACCGTGCGCCACGGCACGGCGCCGTTGCAGCGCTACCTCCGCCTGCGCCAGCGGCTGCTCGGCCTCGCGACCTACCACCTCTACGACAACACGATTCCGATCTACAAGGTCGACCAGCGCTATCCCTACGACGAGGCGCGGGAGACGGTGGTCGCCTCGGTGGCCCCGTTCGGGGCCGACTACCAGGCCAAGATGCGGCAGCTGGTCTCCGGCGGCCGCATCGACGTCTACGAGAACGAGGGCAAGACCAGCGGGGCGTACAGCGCGTCGGTCTACGGCGTCGGCCCCTACATGCTGATGAATTACAACGACACGCTGGACGCGCTGTTCACCTTCGCGCACGAGGCCGGGCACTCCATGCACACCATCCTGGCGTTCGAGACCCAGCCCTACGTCACCGCGGACTACACGATCTTCGTCGCCGAGGTGGCCTCGACCATGAACGAGCGCCTGATGCTCCGGAAGCTGCTCGAGACCACCACGGATCCGAAGGAGCGCTTCGTCCTCATCCAGCACGCCGTCGACGCCATCGTGGGCACGTTCTACACCCAGGTGCTGTTCGCCGACTATGAGCTGCAGGCCCACCGCCTCGCCGAGCAGGGCCAGCCGGTGACCGTGGCCGCGTTGAGCGACATCTACAGCCGGCTCCTGAAGGACTATTACGGCGATGCCATCGCCCAGGACGATCTCTACAAATACACTTGGGCGCGGATCCCGCACTTCTACAACTCGCCCTACTACGTCTACCAGTATGCCACCTGCTTCGCCTCGTCGGCCCAGCTCTACAAGGCGTTGAACACGGGGACCGACGCGGAGCGCGCCGCGGCGACGGAACGCTACCTCAACCTGCTCCGGAGCGGTGGCAGCGACTACCCGATGAACGAGCTCAAGCAGGCGGGCGTCGACCTGACTCAGCCCGCCACGGTGCAGGCGGTGATCGACCAGATGGACGAGCTCGTCTCGCAGCTCGAGACCGAGGCGGCCAAGATCAAATAGGACTGTTCGCCCGTCCGATCACGAGGCCGGCGCCGGGCCCGGCCCCGCGGCCGGCGCGGCCTCCTCCGCGACCCCGTTCTCCTCGGCGTCCGTCTCCACGACCCGGGCGATGGAGAGGAGCTTGTCGCCCCCGGCGAGGTCGACGAGCTTGACGCCCCGGGCGCCGCGGCCGGTCTCGCGGATTTCCTTCACCCGGGTGCGGATGCTCTGGCCCTTGGCCGTGAGGAGCATGACCTCGTCGCTGTCGACCACGCTGAGGGCGCCGGCGACGTTGACCGAGCCGTCCTCGGGCAGGTCGATGGCGATGACGCCCGTGCCGCCGCGGCGGATGAGGCGGTAGTCCTCGAACGGCGTGCGCTTGCCGATGCCGTCCTCGCGGGCGACGAGCAGGTGGGCCGCCGGGTCGCAGACCTCGATGGTCTGGAGGTAGTCGCCGGGGTACTTGAAGCGCATCCCGGTGACGCCGACGGTGTCGCGGCCCTGGTCGCGGAGGTCGTCCTCCTTGAAGCGCACGGCCTGGCCCTTGTAGCTGACGAGGATGATCTCGTTCTCGCCGGTGGTGAGCACGCAGCCGACCAGCGTGTCGTCCTGCTCGAGCTTGATGCCGCGCAGGCCGCCCTCGCGGGTGGCGTTGGTGTAGTCGGCGAGGTTGGTCTTCTTGGTGATGCCGTTGCGCGTGGCCATCACCAGGTGCTGCTGCGGGGAGAATTCCTTGCCGCAGATCATGGCGGCGATCTTCTCCCCGTCGCCGAGGCGGAGGAAGCTGGTCACCGACTTGCCCTTGGAGACGCGGGTGCCCTCAGGCACGTCGTAGACCTTCTTGGCGTGGCACTGGCCGGTGTTGGTGAGGAAGAGGATGAAATCGTGGGTCGAGGCGGTGAAGAGGTGCTCGACGAAGTCCTCCTCGTAGGTCTCGGTGCCGATGATCCCCTTGCCGCCGCGCTTCTGGGAGCGGTAGGCGGCGACGGGCGTGCGCTTGATGAAGCCCTGGTGGGAGACGGTGATGACGCAGCCCTCGTTGGGCACGACGTCCTCCATGCGGAATTCGGCGAGCGAGTCGATGATCTCGGTGCGGCGGGGCTGGGAATATTTTTCCTTCAGCGCCGCCAGCTCCTGCTTGATCACGCCGAGCAACCGGGCCTCGGACTCGAGGATGCTGCGGTACTCCTCGACGAGCTTGAGGAGCTCGAGGTACTCGGCCTCGATCTTGTCGCGCTCCAGGCCGGTCAGCTGGTAGAGGCGGAGCTCGAGGATGGCGTTGGCCTGCCGCTCGCTCAGCGGGTACTTGGCCATGAGCTTGGTCCGCGCCTCCTCGCGGTCCTTCGCGCTGCGGATGATGCGGACGAAGTCGTCGAGGTTGTCGAGGGCGACTTTGTAGCCCTCGAGGAGGTGGGCGCGCTCCTCGGCCTGGCGCAGCCGGAACTGGGTGCGGCGGGTGATGACCTCGCGGCGGTGGTCGACGTAGCAGTCGATCAGCTCGCGGATGTTCATCTGCTTGGGCCGCTTCTTGTCCAGGGCGAGCAGGATCACGCCGAAGGACGACTCGAGGGCCGTCTTCTGGAAAAGCTGGTTGATGACGATCTTGGCCTGCTCGCCCCGCTTGAGCTCGATGACGATCCGGGTGCTCTCGTCGGACTCGTCGCGCAGGTCGCGGATGCCGTCGATCTCCTTCTCGGCCACCAGGTCGGCGATGCGGGTGACGAGGGAGGCGCGGTTCACATTGTAGGGGATCTCGGTGATGACGATCTGCTCCCCGCCCCCCTTGAGGTCCTCGGTGTGCGCCTTGCCGCGGACCCGGACGATGCCCTTGCCGGTCTGGAGGTAGGAACGGATGCCCTCGCGCCCGGCGATGACGCCGCCGGTGGGGAAATCGGGCCCCGGGATCATGCCGACGAGCTCGTCCAGCGGCAGGTCCGGCCGGTCGATGACGGCGCAGATGGCGGTGATGAGCTCGTCGAGGTTGTGCGGCGGGATGTTGGTCGCCATGCCGACGGCGATGCCGGTCGAGCCGTTCATCAGCAGACCGGGGAGCGCGGCGGGCAGGACGGTGGGCTCGGTGGTCTCCTCGTTGTAGTTCGGCGCGAAGTCGACCGTTTCCTCGTCGAGGTCGCGCAGCAGTTCCTCCGCCGCCTCGTCGAGGCGGCACTCGGTGTAGCGGTAGGCGGCCGGCGGATCGCCGTCAACCGAGCCGAAGTTGCCCTGGGGGGCGATGAGCGGGTAGCGGACGACCCAGCCCTGTGCCAGGCGGACGAGCGTGTCGTAGACCGAGGCATCGCCGTGCGGGTGGTAATTGCCGAGCACCTCGCCGACGACCTTGGCGCATTTGTTGAACGGCCGGTTGTGCAGCAGGCCGATCCGCAGCATGGCGTAGAGGATGCGCCGCTGGACGGGCTTCAGGCCGTCGCGCGCATCGGGCAGCGCGCGCGAGATGATGACCGACATCGAGTAATCGATGTAGGCCGTCTGCATGATCTCGGTGATGTTGGCCGTCGAAAGCTTTTCGTTGGCGGTGTACATTTCGAAGAGGTAGCGAGTAGTGAGCCGCGAGTAGGAATGCGAATGGCGGCAAGCGGATGCTCGCTACCCGCTACTCACGACCGGGAGGGTCACACGTCGAGGTATTGCACGTTCAGCGCGTTGTCCTCGATGAACTGGCGGCGGGGCGGGACCTCGTCGCCCATGAGCAGGGTGAAGAGCTGGTCGGCCTTGGCGGCGTCGTTGATCGACACGCGCAGGAGGCGGCGTTTCTCCGGGTCCATGGTGGTCTCGAACAGTTCCTTGGGGTTCATCTCGCCGAGGCCCTTGTAGCGCGAGATGGCCAGGCCGCGGCGCCCGAGGTTGCGGATGTGGTGGAGGACCTCGAACGGCGCGTGCAGCTCCGTGCGGGCCTCGCTCTTCTGCCCCGCGTTCTCGACCAGGACGTAGCGCGCCTCGTCCCGCGGGGAGAAGCGCGACACGTCCAGGCCGCCGGCCACCATCAGCCGGAGCAGCTTGGTCATCTCCGTCGATTCGAAGATCTCGTGGATGGTGATGCGGCGCGTGGCGAATGGGATGGCACTGCCGTTCTCGCCCTTGCGCGCCTCGGGGACCGGCGGGTTGCTGCCGGCCGCGGCGGGCTGGTCGGGGGAGTCGAGATCCAGGTTCATCCGCTGGATGAAGGCGGCGCGCTCCTCGTCGTCGCGGAGGAACTCGTGCGACTCCCGGTTGCCCTCGCGGATTCGGGCGAGGTACCGCGGCAGTTCGTGGGTCTTCGGATCGTGGAGGTCGAGATACTCGAGGAGCGAGGCGCCGTAGCGGGTGACGCCGGCCCCGAGCTTCTCCAGGGCGGCGAGCGACTCGACGATCTTGTCGATCTGGGCGGGGGCGAAGGTGTTCTGGTCGCGCAGGCGCGTGAGGGTGACATCCTCGGAGCCCAACTCGAGGAGGATGCGGTTGAGCTGCTCGTCGTTCTCGATGTACTGCTCGCGCTTCTTGCGCTTGATCTTGTAGAGCGGCGGCTGGGCGATGTAGACGTAGCCGCGGTCAAACAGGCCGCGCATCTGCCGGTAGAGGAAGGTGAGGAGCAGCGTGCGGATGTGCGAGCCGTCGACGTCGGCGTCGGTCATGATGATGACCTTGTGGTAGCGGGCCTTCTCGAGGTCGAAGGCGGAGTCGTCCTCGCCGGTGCCGATCCCGGTGCCGATGGCGGTGATCAGGGTGCGGATTTCCTCGTTGTTGAGCACCTTGTCGAGCTGGGCCTTCTCGCTGTTGATGAGCTTGCCGCGCAGCGGGAGGATGGCCTGGAAGCGGCGGTCGCGCCCCTGCTTGGCCGAGCCGCCGGCGGAGTCGCCCTCGACGATGTAGAGCTCGGTGAGCGCGGCGTCGCGCTCGGAGCAGTCGGCCAGCTTGCCGGGCAGGCCGCCGCCGGAGAGCGCGCCCTTGCGGATGGTCTCGCGGGCCTTGCGGGCGGCCTCGCGGGCGCGGGCGGCGTTGAGCACCTTGTCGATCACCCGCTTGGCGATCGCGGTCTCCTTTTCGAAGAAGAACTTCAGCTTCTCGCCGACGATCTTCTGGACGATGCCGTCGACCTCGGAATTGGAGAGCTTGGTCTTGGTCTGGCCCTCGAAGCGCGGCTCCGGGAGCTTCACCGAGATGACGGCGACCAGCCCCTCGCGGACGTCGTCGCCGGTGATGCCGGGATCCTTTTCCTTGAGGATGTTGTTGCCCTTGGCGAAATTGTTGATCACGCGGGTCAGCGCGGTGCGGAAACCCGACAGATGCGTGCCGCCCTCGAGATTGAAGATCGAGTTGGCGTAGGCGAAGATCTGGTCGTTGTAGGAGTCGTTGTACTGGATCGCCACGTCGACCAGGGTGCCGACCTTGGCGGGATCCTCGTTGGGCACGACGTCGCTGAAGGTGATGGGCTTGTCGTGCAGGACGTTCTTGTTGGCGTTGAGGAAACGCACGAACTCGGTGATGCCGTCCTTGAAGAGGAACCGCTCGGTCTTCTGCGAGCGTTCGTCCACCAGGGTGATCGAGATTCCGGGGTTGAGGAATGCGAGCTCGCGGAGGCGGTTGGCCAGGATCTCGGCTTTGAATTCGCGGGTGACCGTGAAGATTTCCGGATCGGGCTTGAAGGTGATCTTGGTGCCGGTCTTCTTGGTCTCGCCGATCACCGTCATCTTCTGGGTGGTTTTGCCCTGCGCGCAGCGCATGTGGTAGACCTTGCCGTCGCGGCGGACCTCGGCCTCGAACCACTCGGAGACGGCGTTGACGCACTTGGCGCCGACGCCATGCAGTCCGCCCGAGACCTGATAGGCCCCCTTGCCGAATTTGCCGCCCGCATGGAGGTTGGTGAGCACCAGCTCCAGCGCCGGGATCTTGTAGATCGGGTGGAGGTCCACCGGAATGCCGCGACCGTTGTCCTCCACCGAACAGGAACCGTCGAGGTGGACGGTCACCCCGATCTGCGAGGCGAAACCGGCCAGCGCCTCGTCAATGGAGTTGTCGACGACCTCGAAGACACAGTGGTGCAGGCCCCGCTCCATCGTGTCGCCGATGTACATGTCGGGGCGTTTGCGGACGCCCTCGAGGCCTTCGAGCTTTTGGATTTTTGAGGCGTCGTATTCGGCGGCGCCGGCCTTGATTCGGCTCAGATTTCGCTGGTCGTCTTCGTCGGGCATGCAGGAGGGTTTCGGAGGTGAAATTTGCGCAAAAAACTGTCTCGGAAAACCGCTGTTCGGACAACGTTTTTCTTGTCCCGTGGCGGGTATTTTTAATTTTGGGTTGCAAGCCAAAGATAGCTGTCTAAGTTGCTGGTTCCGTGAAACTTTCAGTCAAGGTCGATTATGCCTGTCGCGTGCTTGCGCAACTGGCGAAGCACTATGGAGAAGGGCGGTTGGCGCACATCGAGGAACTGGCCAAAATCGAGGCGGTTCCGGCCAACTATCTGGTGCAGATTTTGAGCGAATTGCGGAACGGCGGCCTGATCGCCAGCCGGCGGGGCAAGCAGGGCGGCTACGTGCTCTCCCGCGCGCCCGAAAAGATCACGCTTTACGACATCGTCCGGCTGATCGAGGGCGACCTGCTGGAGCTGGGCGGGAACGCCGACGGCCAGTCCGGCCGGCGGGTTCAGCAGGTCTGGCGGGACGTGCGCGCGGCGCTGGAGGCCAAGAGCCGCAGCTACACGCTCGACATGCTGGTGACCAAGGGCCCGGGCGAGATGTACTACATCTGAGCCGGCGGCCCGCGGGCGCGGCATCTTTCATTTGACCGAGCCGGCGGCGGCGGCACAGTGGGCGCACATGCGGACACCCACGGTCGAAAAGCTGCTCGCCCTCCAGGATTGCGACCAGCAACGGCTGTCCTTGGAGGCGCAATTGCGGGCCGTGCCGCGGGACGTCGCGGCGGTGGAACAGCTGATCGCCGGCGAAAAGGCGGCCATCGAGCAGGCCCGCGGCGAGTTGCAGGAGTTCGAGGTCCGGCGCAAGGGCCTCGAGACCGACATCGCCGCCGCCGGCGAGCGGCTCGGCCGCTACAAGAGCCAGCAGCTGCTGGTGCGGAAGAACGACGAATACCAGGCGCTGGGGGTTGAGATCGCGCACACCCAGGCGCAGATCGACGCGCTGGAGGAGGAGGAGCTGAAGGTGATGTACGCCATCGACGACGCGCGGCGGCGGTTCGCGGCGGCCGAGGCGGAGCTCAAGCAAAACATCGCCGGCCACGAAACCCGCCTCCGGCAGCTCCGCGAGCGCGAGATCCAACTGCAATCCGAACTCCAGGCCGCGCAGGCGGCGGTCGCCGCCGCCCGCGCGCCGATCGATGCCGCGGCGCTGCGGACCTACGACCGGCTGGCGGACCAGCCCGGCCTGCCGGTGGTCGTGCCGCTCCACGACGGCTTGTGCGGCGGCTGCCACCTGAGGATTTCCTTCAACGTCGACAGTGAGACGCGCAAGCACGACAAGCTCGTGACCTGCGACCAGTGCACGCGCATCCTCTATTGGGAGGCCTAGCGGCCCCGCCGGCGCGGAACGGGGAAAAGCAGGCTTGCGGTCGGGGCGGGGGGACGAGAGACTGATCCTTCCGCCGCCGCCAGGCGGCGGCAGACCTTGGTCTTGGGGCCAGGTTGTCGCTCCGTTCCTTGAAACAGATCCCACGGCGCGGGTAAACCCGCGCCCGGCCCGCCGGGCCGCCCGGGCTCACACCCGGTCCGCACCGGCGGCTCGGAGAGGAAAGTCCGGACACCAGCGGGCAGGATTCCCGGCGAGAAAGGCGCGCGCGCCGGTTCGGTTGGCCGCAAGGCCGCCGGCCGGAGACGCCGCGGCTCAAGCCGGGGCACGGCGGGTCAAGCCGCCGTGACGGACAGTGCCACAGAGAAAATACCGCCCTGAGCCGGCCGCGCGAGCGGCCGGTCGAGGGGCAAGGGTGAAAAGGTGGGGTAAGAGCCCACCGCGCCGGCAGCAATGCCGGCGGCACGGAAAACCCAATCTGGTGCAAGACAGAATAGGGGACTGGACGGCCCGTCCAACAGTCCCGGGTATGTCGCACCCGCCGGCGCGCCTCGGCGCGGCGGTGGGCGGGTCCCGCGAGGGGCCCGAGAGAAATGACAGCCGCCCCGGCTCGCGCCGGGGAACAGAATCCGGCTTACGGCCCCAAGACCAAGATCTGCCGCCGCACGGCGCCGCCCCAAAACCGCTTGACTTGCCGGGGAGCGCTGGGATTTTCGACCCCTTCGTTCGCCGCTCGAACCACTTTTCATTCCCCTCATGGCCAACACCAAATCCGCCATCAAGAACGCCCGCAAGGCCCGCCGGCGCATGCTGCGCAACAAGGCTGTCATGACCCGCCTCAAGACGCTGCGGGCGAAGCTGCAGGCCGCCGAAAAATCCGGCGACGCGGCCGCGGCCAAGAGTGTGGCCATCGCCTATGTGTCGGCGGTCGACCGCGCCGCCCGCCACGGGGTCGTCCATGCCAACGCCGCCGCGCACGTGAAGGCCCACACCGCCAAACTGGTTTTCGCGAAGTAATCGCCGCCCGCTCCCGCGTGCCCCGCCCGCCGGCCTGTCGCCGCGGGCTTTTTTGTGCCCGGATGCCGGCGGCGCCGCGCCTGCGGGATTGAAGCCGCGCCGGCGATGTGCCCAAGCTCTCCGTTGGCATGCCGCCCGCCCCGCCCGCCTGCACGTTCCGCCTTTACCGCCGCGCCGAGGCGGCGTGGACCGGGGTGGTCCGCCCGTGGCTGGAGGCCGCGCCGGGCCGGCTCACCCGGCGGCAGGTCTTGGTACCCACGCGCGGCCAGTCGCACGCGCTCAAGCAGCGCTGTCTGGTGGAAGGCGTGCCGCTGTTGGGGGTCGAGTTCCTCACGCCGGGATTGGCGCGGCAGAAATGGCTCGCCGCGTCCGGCGCGGCCCGTCCCGTGATGCGCGACGAACTGCTGGTCTTGGGACTGCGGATCCTGGTCGAGTCCCGCCTGGCCGCGCTGGCGCCGGATGATCCCGCCGCCGGCTTCTGGAAGAGCCTGCT
>Ga0335077_10013349_pt1 | contig 10269 bp, 12 predicted proteins | sample Lox_Sample_31_FD_207151 | JGI IMG/M metagenome (GOLD analysis project Ga0335077, IMG submission 207151) | Soil microbial communities from Loxahatchee National Wildlife Refuge, Florida, United States - Lox_Sample_3.1 | ecosystem: Environmental > Terrestrial > Soil > Wetlands | place: USA...
CCCAGCCGGCCAGCGCGATGCCGTAAACGCCCATGGAGGACACCGCGAGGATGAATAGCACCCCAATGTTCAGGTCGGTGAGCTGCATCCAAGTGCGGTAGCCGGCCACCTCAATGGTCGGGCCGAAGGGAATCACCGAAATGGAAAGCAGCGCCATGGTGATGGCGAAGAACGGCGCGAAAAGATACAGCGGCTTGTTCACGTACGGCGGGGTCAGGTCTTCCTTGGTAATCAACTTGATGACATCCGCCAGCGGCTGCAGCAGCCCGTGCGGGCCCACGCGATAGGGGCCGGGGCGCACCTGAATATGCGCGATGACCTTGCGCTCCACCCATTGCAGGTACGCCAGTGTGGTCATGAGGACCGCAAAAATCACGAACGTCTTGATCAGGCTGATGACGATGAACGAGTCCATTTAGCGGCTCAACCGGCTTTCCAATGTGGAGTTCAGAACCTTAGAATAGCGCCCGAGCGTACCGGACGCGAACAAACCATTGCGGTCCGAACGTACCAGATCGGGCCGGCTCTCCACGGGGATGCGCCCGTTCACCGGCATGGTTTGGGCTGCGCCGCCGGTTTCCACCACGGGCAGCGGAATATCGTATCCGCGGATGTTTTTGCGGATCTCTTCGAAAACATGGCCGGGCGTCCACGGCCCCAGCACCGCCGCCGCGCCCATTTCGCGCGCGATGAAACCCATGATTTCCAGGTCCGGTTTGGCGCCCATGGTCTCCATGGCGCGCTTCAGCCGCTGCACTTCTCCGGTGACGTTAGTGACAGTGCCGTTTTTTTCGTAAGCGCAGGCGGCGGGCAACACGACATCGGCCTGTTGCGCGGTTTCGGTGAGGAACAGGTCCTGCACCACTAAGAAGCCGGCTTTCCTGGCTGCGCCGCTTTTCAGCGGATTCGCGCCCACTACCCAGAGCACGTTCAGATCGGCCTCGATCATTTCATGAACCCGCATACCCGATTGCCCGGAGGGCTCATAGCCGGGCAGCAGCTCCGGCGTGAGCCCCATATCCACCGCGCCGCGCGAATTGGAGTAATCTACCAGCGCGACGTACTTAACCGGAATGCCGAGCGATTCTCCGAACTCCACCAGCCGGCGGAGTTCCTCGCTCTTGAAGCTGTCGTCAAACAGAATGACCAGCTCCGGTTCGGCCTTCAACTTGTCGCGCAGTGATTCCAGGTCGGTAACGCCGGCGGTCTTGCCGCCGGCAGGCCTCACGCTCTTCACCGCATACTTGTCTTCGCGCACCGGTTCGGGTGTCACGGCGTAGATGTGCGCCTGATGATGTCGGTAGTTGGCGCGAAGCTGGTAGCTGAGCAGCGGATGCTCCAGCGCGAGATCGGCGCCCAGCACCAGGAACGCCTTGCGTTCGTACAAATCCGCCACGGTAGCGAGCTGTCCGGTTTTGCCACTCAGCGCATCGAGGAGCGTCACCACGTCGCCCGTGCGGTGATGGTCGATGTGGTTCGTGCCCAGCACCCGGCGAGCGAACTTTTGCAGATAGTAGTTTTCTTCGTTGGTGGTGTGGTTGGAACCGATGACTCCGGAGCTGCCGCCGGCGGATGCGGTCTCGCGGAATTTCTGGGCCACCGCGCTCAGCGCCTGCGACCAGGAGACCTCTTCCAGCTTGCCGTTGAAGCGCATGAGCGGCGCCTGCAGCCGTTCGGCGTGATCGTAAAAATCGAACCCGTAGCGGCCCTTGATGCACAGAAACTCGCCGTTAATGCCGGAGCGGTCGCGGTTGTTGCCGCGGATGATGCGGTCGTTGCGCACGCCCAGCGTGGTTTTGCAGCCATCCGCGCAATGCGTGCAGATGGTGCCCACGTGGCTCATTTCCCAGGGACGCGTCTGGTAGCGGTAGATGCCGCTGGTGAGCGCGCCCACCGGGCAGATATCGATGCAGGCGCCGCACTCGTCGCACTCCAGGTGGTCGCCCACGTTGGGAGCGATTTCCGAGTTTACGCCGCGGTTGATCACGCCCAGAGCGCCCACGCCCATACCTTCGTTGCACACCCTTACGCAACGGAAGCAAAGAATGCAGCGCGGCGCATCGAAGAACACCACCGGCGAAAACTGCTTCTCCGGCACGTGCACCTTGAGCTCGGTGTAGCGGCTTTCGCCGGCGCCGTAGCGGAAAACCATGTCCTGTAATTCGCATTCGCCGCCCTTATCGCACACCGGGCAATCCAGCGGATGATTGGTGAGCAGGAACTCGAGCGTGTACTTGCGCGCCCCCGCCACTGCCGCGGTCTCGGTACGCACCACCATGCCCTCGGCCACGGGAAGCGTGCATGCCGTCATCATCTTCGGCATTTTCTCCACTTCCACCAGGCACATGCGGCAGGCGGCCTGCAAGGTCAAGCCTTCGTAATAGCAGAACGCCGGAATCTCGATGCCCACGGTTTTCGCGGCATCGATCACCAGCGTTCCCGGTGCGGCCGTTACCTCGCGGCCGTCGATTGTAAGTTTGACTGAGTCAGCCATTCAAATCCTGAAAACTCGCCGGCGGCAAGACCGCCGGCGTTACCGCGTGCTCCGCATGCTCGTAGGGGCAGGGCCTGCCATTCAGGTGGTCCTCAAATTCCTGCCGGAACTTCTCCACGATGGAAATCGTGGGCATGGCCGCCGCATCGCCCAGCGGGCAGAAAGTGCGGCCGAGCATATTCTTCGCCAGGTCGCCGATCAAATCGATATCGCCGCGCACGCCGTTGCCGTCGTGGAAGCGTGTCAGAATTTTGCGAATCCAGGTGGTGCCTTCCCGGCAGGGAATGCACCAGCCGCAGCTTTCGTGCGCGTAAAACTTCATGATGCGCAGCGCCGCCTTCACCATGCAGGTGTCTTCATCCATAATGATTACGCCGCCCGACCCCAGCATGGATTTGCGCTGCGTCATGGAATCGTAGTCCATGGTGGCCCCTTCGCACTCCGCGGCTGTCAGCACCGGGCACGACGAGCCGCCCGGAATGAAGGCTTTCAACTTTCTGCCGTTGCGCATGCCGCCGCCCACTTCCTCGATCATCTGCTTTACCGGGAAGCCCAGCTTCAACTCGTAAACGCCGGGCTTGTTGATGTGGCCGGTGAGGCACGTCAGCTTGGTGCCGCCGGCCTTGGGCACGCCCAACGCGGCGAAAGCCGCGCCGCCATCGCGAAGAATCGGCGGCACGGCACAAAACGTTTCCACGTTGTTCAGCACGGTGGGGCACTGGAAAGCGCCCGAAACCGCGGGAAACGGAGGCCGGATGCGGGGGATGCCGCGCTTGCCCTCGAGCGACTCCAGCAGCGCCGATTCCTCCCCGCATTCGTAGGCGCCCGCGCCTGTATGCGCGTAGAGATCGAAATCGAAGCCTGTCCCCTGAATGTTCTTGCCGAGCCAGCCCTTCGCGTACGCCTCGGCGATGGCGCGCTCCGTGATGTCGATCAGGTAGCGATACTCGCCGCGGATGTAGACGTAGCCCGAATGTGCGTCCACCGCGAGGCCGGCGATCAGGCAGCCCTCGATCAACTGGTGCGGATCGTTTTCCATCAGCACACGATCTTTGCACGTGCCGGGCTCGCTCTCGTCGGCGTTCACCACGATGTATTTCGGCTTGGATGACGTGCGCGGCACAAAGCTCCACTTCATGCCGGTGGGGAAACCCGCGCCTCCGCGCCCGCGCAGGTTGGAGATTTTGACCTCTTCGATAATCTGTTCCGGCTTCATGCCCGCGGCTTTTCGGAATGCCTGGTAGCCTTCGGTGGCCAGATACGTATCGATGGACGCGGAATTCGGCAAGCCGAAGCGGCGCGTCAGCACCCTGGTTTCGAGCGGGCTCGGTTCGTTATACAGCATGCGCTATTGTTTCTTCCTCAGGCCTTCGAGAAGCTGATCGAGCTTTTCAGGCGTCACGAAGTGGTGGAAATCGTAATTCACCTGAATGGCCGGCGCCCAGGAGCAGGCGCCTATGCACTCCACCTCTTCGAGCGAAACCTGACCGTCCGCGGTGACCCCTTTGTGACCGATGCCCAGCTTCTTGCAGGCGTGCTCCCAAAGCTTGTCGCCATCGTTGAGCAGACAACTGATATTGGTGCAGACCTGCACGTGAAACTTGCCCAGCGGTTTGCGGTGCAGCATCGAATAATACGAGAGCACCTCGTTCACCTGCAGCGGGGTCACGCCGACACGGCGCGCCACCTCGTCGATCAGCTCGTCGGTCACCGAACCGATTTCGTCCTGGGCGTACATCAGCATGGGGATCAGGGCCGAGCGCTGCCGGCCCGGCGGATAGCTCTGCAGAAGCTTGGAAAACCGCTCTTCCAGTTGTGGCGAAAAAGTCACCTGTCCACGTCCCCCAAAACAAAATCCGTGCTGCCGATGCCGGCGATCACGTCCGCGATCAGCGTGCCTTGCACCATGGCGGGAACCGCCTGTAAATTGGCAAAGCTCGGCACCCGCATGTGCACGCGGTAAGGGCTTGAGGTGCCGTCGCTCACCACGTAAAAGCCCAGCTCGCCGCGCGGCGATTCGATCACCTGGTACACCTCGCCCTCGGGCACGCGGAAGCCTTCGGTGACGATTTTGAAATGATAGATGAGCGCTTCCATCTGCGTCTTCATCTTTTCGCGGTCGGGCAACACCACGTGCGGGTCGTCGGCCTTCCAGGGGCCGGGCGGCATGCCTTCCAGCGCCTGCCGCACGATGCGCGCGCTCTGCCGCATCTCCTCGATGCGCACCTGGTAGCGAGCGTAAACATCGTTTTCGGTGCGCGTGGGCACCTCGAAATCGAACTTCTCGTAGCTGGTGTAGGGCTCGTCCTTGCGCAGGTCGATTTTGAGGCCGGCGGCGCGCAGCATGGGGCCGGTGACGCCCAGATCGAGCATGTCTTCCGGAGCGATGGCGCCCACGCCGCGCGTGCGGCCGATCCAGATGCGGTTATTGGTGAGCAGCTCTTCGTATTCGTCCACGCGGCTGGGAAAGATATCGATGAACTGTTTGACCCGCTGCTGCCAGCCGCGCGGAGGTTCCAGCGCGAGTCCGCCGATGCGGAAGTAGCTGGTCATCATCCGCTGGCCGGAGAACATCTCGAAAATCCGCAGGATGTCTTCACGCTCGCGGAAGCAGTAGAGGAACACCGACATGGCGCCGATATCGATGGCATGGGTTCCCAGCCACACCAGGTGGCTGTTGAGGCGGGTCAGCTCGGTGAGCATCACCCGCATCCACTGCGCCTGCGGAGGAATTTCCAGACCCAGCAGCTTTTCCACCGCCAGGCAATAGCCCAGGTTGTTGGAGAGCGGCGCGAGGTAGTCGCAGCGGTCGGTGAGGGTGACCGCCTGTTGGTAGGTCTTGACTTCGAATTCCTTTTCGATGCCGGTGTGCAGGTAGCCGATTTCGGGCTGGCATTTCAAAATGGTTTCGCCGTCGAGCTCCAATATGAGGCGCAGCACGCCGTGCGTGGACGGGTGCTGCGGGCCCATGTTGAGAACCATTCGCCGTACGCCGGTTTCGGGCTCCGCGCCCTCTACCGTGGCTGTGATCTGTCCTGGACTGCCGGCTTCGCTCATGGTTAAACTCTTGGTCCGGTGATAGGGTAATCTTTGCGCAGCGGATGGCCCTCCCAATCGTCGGGCATCATGATGCGGCGCAGGTCGGGATGATTCAGAAAGCGGATGCCGAACAGGTCGAAGAGTTCACGCTCGTACCAGTTCGCGCCGCTCCAGACGCCGGTGACAGATTCGATTTCAGGATTTGGCCCCGCCAGCCGGCACTTCAAACGCACGCGTTGTTTGCGCTCGATGGAGTGCAGTTGGTACACCACTTCGAAGCGCGGCTCGGAAGGGTAGAGGTCTACGGCGGTGACCGTGCTGAGCCGGACGAACCGCTGATCGTACTTAAGGAAACCGCAGACGCTCGTGATCTTCCCCGGCGCGATTTCCAGCGTCAGCTCTTTGCGATCGTATTTCCCGCCGGTGACGGCATCGCCATCGAAGTCTTCCACCGCCCGGGCAACGGGCTGTTCTCGCAATGATTCCGGTAGCATTTCGGTTGAGGCTATTGTCTGCGGCCGGAAGTCCCCGCCCCCGACCAGTCCAGCGCGCCCTTCCTCCAGATGTAAAAAAAGCCGGACAGGATCAGAACCACGAACACCAGCATTTCCACGAACGCGACCATTTTCAGCTCGCGGTACACGACTGCCCAGGGATATAGAAAGATGGCTTCGATATCGAACACGATGAAGAGCATCGCTACCAGGTAGAACTTGACGCTGAAGCGCCGCCGCGCGTCACCGGTGGGTACGATGCCCGATTCGTAGGGCATATCTTTCACGCGATTGCGTACGCGTTTTCCCAGAAGGAACGAGACGGTGAGCAGTCCGGCAGCCAGCGCCATCGCCAGCAGCGCCTGCACCAGAACAGGAAAATACAGTTCCGTGTACGAATTAGGCATGTAGATCGGGAAGAAGGGGGCCTAAATTTGACTATAATGGCTGTAAAACAAGAGTGTCAACCGAGCATGATCGACATCGTGGTCAATGGTGAATCGCGCACAATTGCCGACGGGCAAACCGTTCTCGGTTTGCTGCGCGAACTGGATCTCGAACCCGCACGCGTGGCGGTGGAACTGGACCGCCGCATCCTCAAGCAGCCCCGCTGGAGCGAGACTGTGCTGCTGCCCGGAGCACGGGTAGAGATCGTACAGTTTGTCGGCGGGGGATAACGCCGGCAGTGCTGCTGCCGGCGTCCTGAATATTACGAGAAGCTGCGCACAGCCCCCGCTTCGTCGTCATGGACGTCGAATACCGTGTACAGCTTGGTGATTTGCAACAGGTCTTTTACGCGCTTGTTCAGGTTCAGCAGTTTGAGCTGCCCGCCGCTGTTGGTGACGGTAGTGAATCCTGAAACCAGTTCGCCGATTCCAGAGCTATCGATGTAGGACACCTCGCCCAGGTTCAGCAGGATCTTCTTGTGGTTTTTCCCCACCAGTTCCCGCAAAGCATCGCGTAGCGCGCTCGACCCTTCACCGAGGGTGATCCGCCCCGCCACATCTATCACGCTCACATCGCCCACTTGCCGAGTGTTCAACTTTACGCTCACCTAATTTGCCTCCTGGCCGAAGCCGATTCGAATCTACTTTGACACCGAGTACTTGACTAAAGTTACTTCCATCCCGCCCGCTTCCAGACGCTGGATGCGAAATTCATCCATGAAGGAGCGGATGAGGAAGATGCCGCGCCCCGAAGTGCGCAGCAGGTTGTCTTCCGCCAGCGGATCCGGGAGATTCTCAAAATCGAAACCTTCCCCCTGGTCGGCGATCCGCACGGTTAACCGGGCCCCATTGTGTGTCACCGACAGACGCACCTTTTTATGCGCGTTGTATCGGTTGCCGTGGACGACCGCATTCACCATAGACTCGCGCACGGCCAACCCGATTTTCATCAGGTCATCATCGTCGAAACCGGCCCGTTGGGCCAGCCCGACAGTCAATTCCTCTGCGCTATCCACGCTCTCCAGCGTGGAGTCCAGAAACCGCTCCACAGTCTCCGGTACCGAGCGCGAATCCTCTCGCATAAAAAGGCCAGTGCGTAGCCAAAGCGAATCGTCAGAATAAATTACCGGGGAAGGGAAAGTCAAGCGAGACCGCGTAGTTTAGCGGGCGAAACGCTCTTCCAGACGGCCGAGCCGGTTATCGATGCCTTCGATTTTGTAGAGGATCATTTTGAAGTTGGTCTCGTTGACACGGCGTTCGGCGTCGAACATTGCAGAAAACTTCGTAGCGCAGTTTTCACTTTCCGATGCAGAACGTCGAGAAGATGCGGTTCAGAATGTCGTCGGCGGTGGTGGCGCCGGTGATGCCGTCGATGGGGCGTAGGGCGGCATAAAGATCGAGCAGTAGCATCTCGTGGGGGATGCGGTCCGCCACGGCAGCGCGCGCCTTCTCGAGATATTCGGCCGATTCCCGCAGCAGGCGCTCGTGGCGCAGGCTGGTGATGAACCCCGTCTCCGCTTGCAAGGCGCCGCCGGGCGCCACCGTTTCCAGAATGGCTTCCCGCAGGCGGGGAATGCCCTCCCCGGTCAGCGCGGAAACCGCGACGGCGCGGGCGGCAGAGAAGCCCCACGCCAGGTCGCATTTGTTGCCCACCAGCAGCCATCGCCCTTGTTGGCGCGCGCGCTCGATCAGGCGCTGGTCTTCCGCGCTCATGGCAGTTGAAAGATCCACCACCACCAGCGTCAGATCGGCATCCGCCATGGCCTGGAAACTACGCTCGATGCCTAGCGACTCTACCTGTTCGGAGGCATCGCGGATACCCGCGGTGTCATACAGCTTCACCGGAATGCCGCCGATCGATGCCGTCTCCGAAACCACATCGCGGGTTGTGCCCGGAATGTCCGTCACAATCGCCCGGTCCTGCTCCAGCAGGGCATTGAAAAGGCTGCTCTTACCCACGTTCGGCCGGCCGACGATGGCCAGGTTGAGCCCGGCGCGCACCAGACCGCCATACTGGAAGCTCGCGGCCAGTTGCTTCACGCCCGCTTCGATGGGCGCGAGACGGCGCAGAATTTCCTCTCCGGAAGCCACGCTGACGTCGTCCTCGGCAAAATCAATGCCGGCTTCCAGTAGCGCGATCAGCTCCAGGAGTTGTTCTTTGACCGGCTCCAACCGGCGGGACACCGACCCGCCCGCCTGCTGGGCGGCGATGCGCGCCTGGTAGAGCGTGGTAGCTTCGATGAGATCGTGTACCGCTTCGGCCTGCGGCAGGTCAATGCGCCCGTGGAGAAAGGCGCGCAGGGTGAATTCGCCCGGCTCGGCCAGGCGCGCGCCGGCTTCGAGCGCCCTCTCCAGGGCGAATCGCAGCACCACCGGCGAACCGTGACAGGCGATTTCAATCACGTCCTCGGCTGTATACGAGCGCGGCGCTTGGAAAAACGTGGCAACTACCTGGTCGACGGTGTGGCCCTCCCGATCCGCGAGTTCGGCCATGCGCGCGCTCCAGGAACGCCACTCGCCCGCTTGGGTGAAGCGCAGGATCGCCTCGGCGATGGCGCGGGCGGCGCCGCCGGAAAGGCGCACGACGCCCAGCCCGCCCCGTCCCGGCGGAGTGGAGACGGCAACGATGGTATCGGCGAGTTGCAGGTTATCTTCTGCCGCGGCTGCGCTGCACCGGCCGGCGATCGAAGGTGCGCGGCGGCTCCGGCAGGCTTGCCATGCCGGTGGGATAGACCACTACCTGCCGCGCCGGACCCGCGCCCAGACTTTCGCTGCGAACGGCCGATTCGCTGCGCAGGGCCAGGTGGATCACACGCCGCTCGCGGCTGTTCATGGGGTTGAAGCGGAAAGGTACGCCCGTGCGCTTCACCTTCTCCGCCGCCGTAATGGCGCTCATGCGCAGTTCCTCGATGCGGAGCAGCCGGTAATCGTTGGCGTCGAAGGAAATCCGCGAATGGTCGTCGGACGATGCGCGCAGCATCTCCATTGCCAGGTGCTCCAGCGCCAGCAGCATCTCCGCCTTGTTGGCCAGCAGCAGGTCCACATCGGGCCCGGAAAACTTCACCACCACGTCGGGCGTTTCGAAATCGTCTTCAGCCGGATCGCTGTCGCGAATCTCGTAATTGAGGGAAAAGCCTCCGCTCTGGAGGATGATCCGCAAAAAAGCCTCGATGCGGGGACCCGTCGAGGCCGCGGAGTATTTGCGCTCGGTCACTTGGTCATTTCCTGCCGTTCTTTTTCTTGGGTGGTTCTACGCTACGGGCCGCTTCCTGCGCCGCCTCGGTATGGTTAAAGAACCATTGCTGCCCCATGTTCACCAGATTGCTGGTCAAGTAGTATAACACCAGGCCGCTGGGGAACTGGTAGAACATGAACCCGAAAATCAGCGGCATGAACTTCATCATTTTCTGCTGCGAAGGGTCGGCATTGGGCTGCGGCGTCATGCTCTGCATGTAGAACTGGGTGACGATCATGATGATGGGCAGAATCTTGATAGGCCACGGCTCGGCCTGCGACAGATCGGGCACCCACAGCCAACTGGCGCCGCGCATTTCCACCGAAGCGCGAAACACCTGGTAGAAAGCGATGAAGAACGGAATCTGGATCAGCATGGGGAAACATCCCCCCATGGGATTGACCCCGTATCTCTTGTACAGGTCCATCACTTCCTGGTTCTGCTCCGCCTTTTTCGGATCGCGCAGGCCGACATTCTTGTACTTGGCGTTGATGGCGTCGATCTGCGGCTTGAGCGCCTGCATCTTACGCATCGACTTCATGTTGGACAGCCGCAGCGGAA
>Ga0335077_10013350_pt1 | contig 10268 bp, 6 predicted proteins | sample Lox_Sample_31_FD_207151 | JGI IMG/M metagenome (GOLD analysis project Ga0335077, IMG submission 207151) | Soil microbial communities from Loxahatchee National Wildlife Refuge, Florida, United States - Lox_Sample_3.1 | ecosystem: Environmental > Terrestrial > Soil > Wetlands | place: USA: Florida...
AATACGGCACTCCCAATATGGTGGGAGTGGCGGCGCTGTGGGCGGGACAAGACTGGTTGGACAGCAACGGAATGGAGAAAGTTCATGCCCGCGAAATGGCGCTGGCGGCCAGGCTGGTGGAGGGCCTCCGAGCGATTCCGGGCGTGCATCTCTACTGCTGCGACAGCCTGAAGAATCACCTGCCTACCGTTTCCATGAACCTGGACGGCCTGGAGGCCGCGGATGTAGGTACCATGCTCGATGCGGAGCACAATGTCGCTACCCGGACCGGATTGCACTGCGCGCCGCTGGCCCACGACCTGCTCGGCACCACCGCGATTCACGGCGCCGTGCGCTTCTCTATCGGCCCCTTCAACACCCAGGAGCATATCGGCGCGGCAGTGCGCGGCGTCGCCGACATTGCTCAGTGGAGCGCCGGCCGGCGCCGGGCGCCGAGCCACGCGGGGTCTCCGGTTGCGGCTCGCTGAAGCCCGGTCGAACCCTGGGTGCACACGGCAGGCAATATGCCTTACAATCCGGACCAGGAGGTCTCGAATGGCAGATCGAATCACTCGCGTAGAATACTATTCCGCCATCATTCCGCATAAACCGGGCGAGGCGGCTCGGATACTTGCGGCATTGGAACAAGCGGGGATTAATCTGGTAGCCTTCTCCGGTTTCCCGGAGGGGCGCAAGGCGCAGATGGATTTCATCGCGGCCGATGGTGCGGCCCTGGCGAAGGCGATCAAAGCCGCCGGCTTGGAGGTCAGCCGAAAAAAAACTGCATTCCTGGTGCAGGGCGAGGACCATGCGGGCGCCGCGGCTGCCATTGCCCGTAAACTGGCCGCCGCCGGAATCAATATCACCTCGTTGCAGACAATCTGTGCGGGCGAGAACCGGTTCGGCGGCTTGCTGTGGGTGAAGCCGGAGGATGTCAGAAAGGCCGCGAAGATTCTGGAAGCCGCATAAACGGCGCCATTAGCGCGCGGCGATCATGAGGCCGGCTGGTCCGGGCAGGCGCACGCGTTGGATGCCATGGAAACCGGCACTCTTGAGCCAGCCGGCGTACTCCGGTTCACTATAGCTGCCGCCGGCGCGTGTTCCCACCAGCATGTTCAGCGCGAACAATGCACCCCACCGGGGCGCGGTCTTGTCCGGTTCCAGAATGAAGTCCTGAATCACAATGCGCCCGCCCGGCGCCAGTGCCGCGTGACACCGGCGCAACAGATCGCAATTCTCCTCGGGACTGAGCATGTGGCAAATCGCCGAGACAAATACCATGCCGTAATCGTGGCCTAGCTGGTCTGTACGAAGGTCGCCCACGCGGATGGATACACGATCGGTCAAGCCCGCTTTCCGGATATGGCGCATGGCGATCGGAGCCACGGGGGCTAGATCCACAATGTCGGACTTCAGTTCCGGCACGGCCTTGGCGAATGCGATGGAATAGGCACCCGATCCACCGCCTACGTCCAGCATCCGGCGGACCCCTTCCGCGCCGACGGCCCTGACAACGTGGGGTGCGCGTTCGGCCGCGTTGCGGTGCATGGCCGCGATGAACGCCTCCGTCCAATCCGCTGCGGCGGCTTCCGGGCGCGCCATCGCCGTGCCGGCCCGAACGCAATCCGTCAACGTGGACCAACGCGGCCAGAGATGCGCGATGTGCAGGAGGGCGGGACGGGCGTTATCCGGCGATGAAGCGCAGAAATAGCACTCGCTCACCGGAGTATTCCGAAAATTGTCGTTCTGTTTCGCCAACAGCCCCATGGCGGCAAGAGCATTGAGCAACATTCCGGTGGCGCGCGCGTCGGTACCGGCAGCGGCCGCCACAGCCTCGGCGCTGGCTCCTCCGCCCACGGCGGTGAACAAATCCAATTCCAGCGCCGTCAGAATTGCGCGGCTTTCCTGAAATGCGCGGATGCGGTCGTTCAGGTCATCCGGAAGCGTACCCGCCGCCTCACGGGCCCGGCGCGCTGCCATCATTCTTTCGCGATTGGCGCGAATCTCACTGCGCACGGCGGCGGTATCTGTCAGCATCAGCCGTTCTACCGGCGCGCCGCCCTGGAAGTGCGACCGCACAATCTCCGCCACATCCGGCGGCGTCACACCCGAATACCAGACGCCTTCGGGGTACACGATCATGTTCGGCCCATGCTCACAAAGGCCCAGCGACCCACAGGTGGTGATCTGGACTTCGTCCTCCAGACCGCGGGCGCCGATCTCGCGCCGCAGCGCATCCAGAACCTTGCCGGAACCCCTGGCGCAGCAGCAGGGCACACCCTCCGGTTTTTGCTGATCGCAAACAAACACATGAAAACGGAAAGCCTCCATGATGGTTGTTCCTTTCTATTTCAGCGTATCAGGCTCGTTTAACTTTGTTCCACAAATACCCTAGAATGGTATCGCCGGACTACTTGTGATCGATCGGTTGCTGTCGCACTATAAGATTGCCTCGCAGATTGGCGAAGGTGGCATGGGTGTTGTCTACAAGGCTTGGGACGAACACCTGGATCGCTGGGTCGCGATCAAGACGCTTTCGCCTGTGAAAATCAGCGACTCGGATCGGCGCCGTTTTCTCCTGGAAGCCAAGATGGCTTCCGGCTTGAGCCACCCCAATATCGTCGTGGTTCACGATGTTGCTGCCGACGACTCGACCGATTTCATCGTGATGGAGTACGTCGAGGGCAATCCGCTGAAGACCTTGATCACGTCGGTCGGCATGCCCGCGGAAGACGTGGTCAAGCTGGGAATTCAAATCGCGGACGCGGTTGCGTGCGCGCATGAGCACGGCATCATTCACCGCGACCTGAAGCCGGGCAATATTCTGGTTACACGGGAGCAGCGCGTCAAGATTCTGGACTTCGGGCTGGCGAAGCGGGAACACTCTACGTCTGTGGAATCCACCGCCACCATGGAGGGGACGGTGACAGGCACCGCCGGTTACATGTCTCCGGAGCAGGTTCGCGGGCAAAGCGTGGGGCCGGCATCGGATGTGTTCTCGCTGGGGATCATCCTATACGAGATGCTGGCGGGACGGCGTCCCTTCCGCGGGGAATCGTCGGTTGCCGTGATGGGCGCGATTCTGTTTGAAGAGCCGACGCCCATCTGGGAATACCGCCCCGATCTTCCCGCGGAGTTGGGGCAGTGTGTGATGGCTTGTCTGCGCAAATGCCTGCCTGACCGGATCGCAACCGCGGCGGAAGTGAAGCGGGTGCTGCAATCCCTGAAGCCGGATAGCTCGCGGTCTACCACTCCGCTGAGGACGGCGGGCGAGGGAAAACCGAGCCTGGTGGTGCTGCCGTTCACTTCCCGCGGGGACGACGCCATCGACTATTTCGGAGAAGGCCTGGCCGAAGAACTTATCAATGCCCTGACGCGCATTCCCAGCCTGCGTGTCATCGCGCGCGCCTCGGCGTTCGCGTTTCGCGGACCCGGCTACGATATTGCCGCCGTCCGAGACAAGCTGGGGGTGGACTACCTGCTCGATGGGGCGGTCCGGCACAGCGGAGACCGCGTTCGCGTGACGGTGAATCTGATTCGCACCAGCGACGCGTCGCAGATGTGGTCGGAACGGTTCGACCGGCGGATCACCGATATCTTCGAGATTCAGGATGAAATCTCCGCCGCGGCAGCAGAAAAACTGAAGCTGCATTTCGGCGGTAGCTCCGCCGTGCTGGCCCCTCACGCCACTTCCGATATCGAGGCGTACAAGCTGTACCTGCAGGGCCGCTTCTTCTGGAATCGCCGCAGCTGGCCGAATCTGCGCCGCGGAATCGAATGCTTCCAACAGGCGCTGGAGCGAGACCCTCTCTACGCCGATGCGTACTCCGGCATCGCCGATTCTTACAACCTATTGGGCTACTACAATGAGCGGCCGCCTAAAGAAGCTTTTTCGCAGGCTAAAGCGGCGGCCGAGAAAGCGCTTGGCATCGACCCCGACAATTCCGGTGCGCATGCCTCGCTGGGGTATGCGTCGCTTTTCTATGACTGGAACTGGGCGAAAGCGGAAACCGAGTTCCGGCGCGCGCTGGAGCGCGACCCGGAAAACGCCCGCGCGCACCATTGGCACGCCTGGTATTTCTTCGCCACGCGCCAGCCGCAAGAAGGCGTGGCCGCGATGCAGCGCGCGCACGACCGCGATCCGCTGGCCCCCATCGTGAACGACCATCTCGGTCTGAGTTATTCGTTGGCGGGCCGCCACGACAAAGCTCTGCGCCAACTGAGCCAGACCATCGCCGTGGCACCGGATTTCTTTCTAGCGCATTATCGCGTCGGCTGGGTCTACTTGCAAAAAGGACAGCCGCAGGACGCCGTGGCTCCGCTGGAACGCGCGGTGGATCTTTCGGAGGGGACGAACGCGCTCGGCCTCTTAGGCTACGCATACGGCCGGGCCGGCCGGCGGGAAGATGCTCTGCGAGTGGGCGCGCGACTGGAAGCGGAAGCCGCGGCGCGCTACATTTCGCCTTTTGAGGCCGCGCTGGTGTGCGCCGGCCTCTCCGACCTTGACATCGCCTACGCCGCGCTCGAGCGCGCGCTGCAGCATCGCTCCAGTGAATTCGTTCTGTTCCACGCCTATCCCTGGACCGACGAGATGCGGCAGGACGCGCGATTTGCCGGCATCTCAGCGGCAGTCGGGCTGGTGCGCTAGCGGCCCTGACTACTGCGACCTACTGCAACCCAGAAACGTTGACACTGATTTGAACCGGTGACTATAATGGCCAAACCGTATTTGACATCACAGTGCCGGCGTTGAACAGAGCGCTGGGAGGGAGTGTGACGAGCAATGCCTCGTGCAACCAGGAATGGCGCGGCCGCAACGGCGGAGAAGGGGATTCCGGCCGCGGCACAACTTCTCGATCCGTCCAGCGCCAGCGTTTTCGTTTACGCGTCGCTGAACTGCGTATTGTTCTTCTATAAGGTGCCGGTGGCGGCGGTCACGCCTCTGCTGGAGGGGACCGGACTTGTTCCGGGTGTCTTCGACGGCGGCGCCTTAATCAACCTCAACTTCGAACGCTATGCAGGCGTCTCCAGCAACTACTTCGAACCCACCAGCGAAGTCGAGTTCAACATTGTGTCTTATCGCGCGGAGGATGAAGCCGCCGTGCCAGCCCTTTCCGTGGACGCCTATTTGAGCGGCTACGACCAGACCAAGCTTTACGGCAACTTCCGCGCGCATGTGGCGTGCAGCGATCCCACGGCGGTTTTCTTTGGCACGATTTCGGGCGAAATCAAAATGTTCGCCACCCTGCTGTACAACGTGCCCAGTCTGAATACGCCGGCGGTCACGGACTGGTGGCTTCGCGTACTCGATCCGAATGCGGCTTCGGGGGCCAATACGCCGTACGTGTTCGATTTACACGCCTGCTTTCAAAATACGCGGCCGCAGATATCGCCGTTCTCGCCCTTGCGCGACTATGCCTACATCACCAAGCCCGACCCGGTCACCGGGCAGCCGCAGCGCTATATCGTGCTCTCGCTGCGCAACGTATTGGGGCAATTCCAGCGCTGGACACCCGGCCCCGACACGCTGCAACTGCACTTCGGCACAAGCACGTGCCCCATGGCGGTAGCGATGCAAAGCGTGTTGCAGAGCGCGGAACCGGTGGGCATCCTGGTGTTCGATTCGCCGCCCGCCGCGAGCTCCACGCATCTCACTTACACCGTGCCTGTCAAAACAGAGGTGGCGTAAAATGGCCGCTCGTCCGAAAAAAGCAAAATCGATTTCCAAGAAGAAAGCAGCCCCTGCGCCGGCGGAAAGTAACGGCTCGGCGGCGGATCTCGCTACTTTTCTGGCCTTCTCATCCGTCCTCACGGGTTTCAGCGAGATAGAGTTAGAGGGCACGGGCGTAGCCCCGCTGCATCTGGCCGCGCTCGTCCAGAAAGTAGGCGCGGCCATTACCAGCCAGGTGCTGGATGGCGCGCGCCAGGCGCTCGCGCAAACGGACCCCGCCACAGCCATTCAAAACGGCCTGTGGAAGTCGCCCAAGCTGGGGCCGGTGGTGCAGAACCTGGTGGCGCTCTGGTACGTGGGTTCGTGGACGCCCATGCCGCGGCAATGGCAGGAACAGAATCGCTGGGACCAGCCCGACCTGAACACCAGCGCGGAATGGATTTCACCACCCCTGCCTTATGAAGAGGCGCTGGTCTGGCGCGCCATCTTCGCCCACCCGCCGGGCGCCAAGCCGACGGGATTCGCAAGTTGGGTGGAAGCGCCCGAAGGCGCACCCCAAACCCTGGTCGCCATCGCCGCGGCGGGAGGCAAACAATGACCGCCAAACGCTACGACGTGGTGGTGGTGGGTGCGGGCATTACCGGCGCCCTGATGGCGAAAAAGCTGGCGCAGAACGGCAAGAACGTCCTGCTGCTCGAAGCCGGCTCGGATGCCCGCCTCGACCCCGCCTCTTATCAACCCTACATCGATCAGTATCTGAAATCTCCCAGCGGCGCGCCCAACGCCCCCTACCCGGCCAATGTCAATGCTCCTTCGGCCGATGTGCGCAATATCGGGCAGCCATCCACCGCCAGCTACCTGGTGCAACTGGGGCCGGTGCCTTTTCTCAGCGATTACACGCGTGCGCTGGGCGGCACCACGCTGCACTGGCAAGGCACCTCGCTGCGCATGGTCCCCAACGACTTCCGCATGCAGTCCGTCTACGGCCGCGGCATCGATTGGCCCATCGCCTACGAAGACCTTTCCCGCTATTACGGCCAGGCCGAAGAGGAAATCGGAGTGGCCGCCGATGTGGAAGACCAGAAGATTCACGGCGTCACTTTTCCGCGCGGCTATGTGTATCCCATGACGAAGATCCCGGCCAGCTACCTGGATCAGTATTTCATCCCTCGGCTCAAGGGAATGAAGACGCCGCTCTACGGCGGCCAGTATCCGGTGGAGGCCATCAGCATTCCGCAGGGCCGCAATTCGATTCCCAATCCAAAGTACAACCGCGGAGCGGGTTATAAGCCGGTGAGCGCGGTGGGCGATGGCGACAAAGGCTTGCGCTGCCAGGGAAACTCCACCTGCACGCCGCTGTGCCCGGTACAGGCCAAGTACAGCGCCCTGAAAACTCTGGCCAGCATTCCCGCGGGACGCGTCGAAATTCAGACCCAGTCGATTGCCACGCGGCTGGTGATGGATGGCGCTTCCGGCCGCATCCGCGCGCTGGAATACAAAAAGTACAAGGCGTGCAACGGCACGCCGGATTCCGCCGCCGAGACGCTGCGCGCCGAGGCCACCGTTTTCGTGCTGGCTGCTAACGCCATCGAGAACGCGCGCCTGCTGCTCAGCTCGGGGGCGGCCAACAGCAGCGACCAGGTGGGCCGCAACCTGATGGACCATCCTTATATTTATTCATGGGGTCTGGCGCCGGTTCGCCTCTATCCCTACCGCGGGCCCGATGCCATCACCGGGATCGAATCGCTGCGCGACGGCAAATTCCGGCAGGAGCATGCGGCCTTCCGCGCCAGCTTCAATAACTGGGGCTGGTCGTCGTTTGGCTCTCCCGCCGCCGACGTGTGGAGCGGCGTGAATGCGGGCCTGTTCGGCAGCGCGCTGCGCCAGAAACTGGCGGATACGGTGACGCGGCAGGTGCGGTTGGGCGCGCTCATCGAGCAGTTGCCGAGCGCTTCCAATCGCGTGCGCATAGACCCGGCGTACCCGGGGCCGCTCGGCATTCCCAAGCCGGTGATGCAATACAATATCGAATCCTATTCGCTAGCCGGCTGCCAGGCGTTCGCTTCCATCGCCAGCCAGGTCTGGAAAAGGACCGGTGTGGAGGAGAAGACGGATTACACGGCGCTCGCCGGCGGTTCGTTCCAGATTCTCGGCCACGAAGGCGCGGCCTTCGCCATGATGGGCGCCGGCCATATTGTGGGCACGCACCGTATGGGCAAAAGCCGGCTGGATTCTGTGGTGGCGCCTTCGGGCCGCACCTGGGACCACCCCAACCTTTACCTGGTGGGATGCGGAAACATGCCCACGCTCGGCACTTCCAACCCTACACTTACCGCCGCCGCGATCACCTATATTGCGGCAGAGCATGTAATTCGAGATCTGCGATGACCCCCCGTCAACCCATCCGCACCATCGAGAGCCTGAGATCGCATTTGCAGGAAGCGCTCGCCATCGAGCATTCCACTATTCCGCCCTATTTCACGGCGTGGCTATCCATCGAGCCGGGCACGAACCAGCCGGCCGCCGACATTCTGCGCAGCGTGCTGCTGGAAGAAATGCTGCACATCACGCTGGTGGCGAACGTTCTCAATGCCGTCGGCGGGCAGCCGGTGTTGACGGCTCCCGGCTTTGTGCCCGAATATCCCCACACTTTGCCCTACAGCGCGGACCGCTTCAAAATATCCATCGAAAAATTTTCGCGCGCGGCGCTCCGGACCTTCTTGAAAATCGAGCGTCCCACCAAGGCGGGCACGGCGCCGAAGACCGAGGGTTACCACACGTTGGGCCAGTTCTACGCCGCCATTGTGGCCGGAATCGAATCGCTGTGCCGGCGCTTGGGCGAGAAGCACGTGTTTTCGGGAGATCCCGCGCGCCAGGTGCCGCCGTCGGCCTACTACGGCACCGGCAAATACTGCGCGGTCACGGACAAGGAATCCGCTCTGTGCGCGCTCCGCGAGGTGGTGAGCGAAGGCGAAGGCTACGGCCATTCCGTTTTCGACGAAGATCCCGACGTTAGCGGCCGGGGCCGCGAACCCGCCCACTATTATCGTTTCGAGGAGATTCTGAAGTGCCGCTACTACCAGGCCGGCGACACACCGCGGACCGGTCCGCGCGGCCCGAAGCTGGCCACCGACTTCAGCCGTGTCTATCCCATTCAGGCCAATGCGCACGTGGAGGACTACCCGGCCGGTTCGCCCATCCGTGAGGCTTTGGTGGAGTTCTCCGCGGAATACGGAAGGCTTTTGGCCGCTTTGGAAGATGGCGTCAACGGCAAACCGCAGCGCATGAACGAAGCCATCGCTTCCATGTTCCGCGTCGAGAATCTGGGCCGCGCATTGATGCGCACTCCCTCCGGAAAGCCGGATGGCTCAACCGTGGGTCTCTCGTTCCAGCCGGTGACGATGGCGCGGGCCGCCTCCACTCCCGCCGACGATGCCCAGATTGACCGCGTCATTGCCGCGCATGCGCAGGTGTTTCGCAAGTCCGGTGTGCTGACCGTGCGCCCCGGCTGGAAGATCTCCGGCGGCTGGCCTACCGCCCATCGCGCTATAGTTGCCACGGTAGAGCACAAGCGCGCCAACGTGCCCGCTGCGTCGCGCATTCCCCCGCAGGTAGGGCCGTACCTGACCGATGTACGCGAGGCAACGCCGAAACAATTGGCCCGCTTCCGCAACCCGGCGGCATTCGCCGAAATGAAGGCCGACGAGCGCAACGAAACGCGCGAGCCGGTTTTCCCCCTGGAACGCGACGCGCAGACAGGCAAGCGCCTGGCGCCGGCCGGAACCGCCGTGCCCGCAAAAGCGGCAGCGTCTAAGCCTGCCAAGCCCACCGTGGCTTACACGCCTGCTCCCGGTGTTGCGCTGGATGCGGTTACCGCCAAGATGTCGCTCAACTGCCAGGTGAGCCCCGACGCCGGATGGCCGGCGCTGAAATCTTTTCTTGGAAGCGTCAAAAAGCAGCTTACCGTCGGGCTGTACGATTTTACTTCCGCTCACGTGCTGGATACGGTTTTAGCGGGCATGGCAGGACCGCAGATGCTCTCCATGGTGCTCGATCATCCCTTGCAAAACCCGACTGCCAACCAGACAGATGAGGAAACGGAGGAGCGTCTTTCCGAGAGCCTCAAAGAGCGCCTGGCATTTGTATGGGCAGCCGCCGGCGACGACCCCATGGTCACCGCCAAAATATTTCCCACCAGCTATCACATCAAAGTTGCCGTGAAGGACCTGGAATCGTTCTGGCTTTCCAGCGGCAACTGGAACAACTCCAACCAGCCGGATGTCGATCCGTTTTCCTCCGCGAACAAGGCAGCCACGGATGCCATCATCCGCGACAGCGATCGCGACTGGCACGTAATCGTGAAGCACCCCGGGCTCTCAAAGACCTTCGATGCGTATCTGCGGCACGACTTCCAGGCAGCGGCGAAGCTGCAAAACCATAACCCCCTCACCGACGCCAAAACCATCGACACGCCGCAGCCCAAGGGCGATTCCAAGACGCCGAAGAAGTTCTTCCCGGCAAAACAGTTCGATAACGTAACCGTGAAAGTTCAGCCGCTGCTGACGCCCGATCTGGGTGCCGGCAACTACGCGCAGCAGATCGCCGATCTGATTCGCTC
>Ga0335077_10013351_pt1 | contig 10266 bp, 10 predicted proteins | sample Lox_Sample_31_FD_207151 | JGI IMG/M metagenome (GOLD analysis project Ga0335077, IMG submission 207151) | Soil microbial communities from Loxahatchee National Wildlife Refuge, Florida, United States - Lox_Sample_3.1 | ecosystem: Environmental > Terrestrial > Soil > Wetlands | place: USA...
GTCTCAAAGAATTTTTGCTGCAACGGCAGCCATGATGCCTCGTCCACCCACATCTGAATCTTGCTGATCTGCTTCCTCGCGTCGTCCGACTTCGGCACCAGTTCAATCACCGCCGCCTTATGCCCGTCCAGGTCTTCCTCGCCCGCCAGGATCACCGTGTAGTTCTTTTTCAGGTTCTCCGTCCGCGTGCCGAATCCCAAGGCCAGATACTGATCCGCCATGGCGCGGTTCTTCCCGATGTTGTACTCCTCCACGCGGTTGATCTTTGGCGTATAGATGTACAGCTTGTCCCCGTCGCGCAGGATCGTCCGCGGATCGGGCGACTGGAAATCGATCCGCATCTTGGAATCCTTGCGCACGAAAATCTCTCCGGATTCCGTCGAGGTATCCTTCACCACCGCTGTGTACTTGATATGTTCGATTGCCGCTGTCAGGCTCTTAAAATCCTCCGCCGAACGGTCCATCATCGACAGCACGTAATCGAGAGAGATTTTGCCGCCGGTCTGATTCGGCAGGGCGAAGGATCGCCCGACGGCCGCGGCAAGAATCAGGATGCACAGAGTAAGCCCGCGAATTGGTCTCAAAGCAGCCCCTGCGGCTGAACGGTCAGCCTCGTCTCCTGCGGAGGAATCGTAGCACAACCCGCTCTTTCCCACCTCAGTGGCATGTGCCGTCGTCGATAAACTGGTTCGAGCCGGCCATGTTGGACAGGGAATGCCCGCAGGCCCGAAGCCTCTGATCGATTGGGTCGGTGTCCAGCGAATTCGGAGCAAAGTAATTCATGTTCTTGGTCATCTGCAGGTATTTGTCGCTCAGGTTGTTCATCGTGTTGAACACATTGTTCAGCAGCGCCGCCAGATTCTTGTCCGCTTCGCTGTTCGCCGCCACTGCGGCGAGCCGCACTGCCTGCTGCGTCTGCCGCCGGAACGGTCCGATCCAATCCTCGGAGAGCGGATAGCCCCGCTCCATCGCGTTCTTCAGCGCGGCGTGCCATTCCCGCGCCTGGGACATCGACTCGATGGCCGCCGCCAGAAATTCCTTCGTGAATCCCGTCGCGGCGGGGGCAACGGATGCCGGAGCCTCCCCCGTGCCGGGGAGCGACAACACAATCTGGTTCCCGTTGAAGCGCAGCGACCCGTTGGTTAGCCTGGCCAGTGCTTCCACCTCCACATAGTTGCGTCCATCCACCTGCACCACCCTTGCCTCGCCTCGCTGGCCGTTTACGACCAGCGTGCTGCTCTGCTGCGCCACCAGGGTAAGCGCCAGGAGGGGCAAAATCAGAACTCCTGCCAGCAACCATTTCGTCCCGCGCGTCTTGGTTCGCATTCCATGGCTCCTTGCGCCGCCTGTGCGCTCGTTCCGCATCCCTTGAACAAGTAGTGTAAGCCCAGTCCTGGAAGAAGCAACCGTGGTCTGCCCTTTGCCGATTCGACAAAGCGTGGGCCACTCAATTCTTCGCGCTCTTTCCGTTGAAGCGTTGTCTTGTTGCCCGCCGACTGGAAGGTTGGCGTTCCCCCAAGGTCAGTGCTTGATTTCCACTTCGTACGCGATGACGTTGCCGCGCTCGTCTCGGACGGCTTCGATTCTCCGTATCGTGAAGCCTCCGTCTCGCAGCTCGGGGCGGGCCTTTTGCATGGCGTTATGGAGATCGTTGGAGAGCGCGGGAGTACGCTCGGGGGGAGCAAGCACGCGCGCATCCACGCGGAACATCTCGGTCTCGCCGGCCGGCGACAATAACTCCACCTGGCTCGCCGTCGCCGGGACTCCCACTTGCGGCTGGTCGTGAAACCACCGCGTCGGCGTCAACAGCACAAACGCCACGATCAATCCCACCGCGACATCGTACTGCCATGTGCCTCGCTCGTACGACCAGAAGAACGTTCGATACAGGATTTGCCCGATGCCCGCCATTTCAGTCCGCCGGGATGCCGTCGACGATGATGCCGTCTCGCATGTGCACCACCCGATCGAAATACGCCGTGGCTTCCGGGTTGTGCGTGATCATGACGATCGTCTGTCCCAGGTCCTTGTTCAGCCGCCGCAGCATTTCCAGTACGATTTCGGAATTCTTCGTGTCGAGGTTTCCGGTGGGCTCGTCCGCCAGCAGGATCTTCGGCTCATTGATGATGGCACGGGCAATCGCCACGCGCTGTTGCTCTCCGCCGGACATTTCTGAAGGCCGGTGATGCAGGCGGCCCTCCAATCCCAGCAGCTTGGTCACCACTTCGAACCGGTGCGGATCGAACCCGTCACCGTGAATGTATTGCGCTATGGCGATGTTCCCCTTGGCCGTCAACGCCGGAAGCAGGTTGAACCGCTGGAACACGAATCCGATCTTCGAACGCCGCAGCTTTGTGCGTTCCGCGTCGGTCATGGCGGAAAGGTCGTTCCCATCCACGTAAACTTTTCCCCGCGAAGCCTGCGCCAGCCCGCCGATCACATACAGCAGCGAGGATTTTCCGCAGCCGGAAGGTCCCATTACGGCGACGGATTCGCCCGGAAGCACGTCGAAATTCACGCCGCGCAACGCCGGTACTTCCACCTTCCCGGCGTGATACAGCTTCCAGAGATTCTCGGTTTTGAGTATCGGATCCAAGGTCCTTAACTCGGGCTCTGTCAGGTTGCTCGTATGCGTCTGTATTCTAACCGTGATTGTCATATGTGGCCAGTTTTCTGGGTTCCTGCCTCTCCCGTCAGTCGTACGAAAGTGCGTGGACCGCGTCCTTGCGGCTGGCGAGCCAAGCCGGATAACTCGCGCCCACCATCGCGCCGATCAGCGCGATCAGCCCGGCGCGAACGATCCAACCGGACGTAATCAAAATCGGAAGCGTGGGGAAAGCGGCCGTGAAGCCGGCCCGCACAAGGTAGCTCAAGCCCACTCCCGCAACTATCCCGAGCAGGCACAGCAGCGTGGTCTCCGTCAGCAGCGCGCGCACGATCAGCAGTTTGCTCGCCCCCAGTGATTTCAGAACGCCGATGTCCCGCGTGCGTTCGAGCACGGTCGTGTACATGGTCAGAAAAATCACCAGCAGGCCCACGGAAACTGCCAGCACAATCATCGAATGAATGAACGTTTCGAGCGCCGGAATGTTTGTGGAGGTCATGAGGGTCATGAACTCCTTGATTGGACGCACGGGATAATTCGGCAGGAGCTGCTTGATTTCATCGATGACGTCGCTGGTGTGTTCCGGGCGCGTGCACTTCACCAGGAAGATCGTGGCCTTGTCCCGCGCGCCGACCAGGTCTTGCAGCGTGTGAATCGGCACGAAGAGCCGCCCGCCCTTTCCATGCTCGATGACCCCCACCACGCGCCAGTCATGATTCAGCAGGTTGTAGGTATCGCCGATCTTCAGCTTCTTGGCCTTCGCGGCCCAGTCGTCGATCAGCAGGTCGTCCGGCCCCTCGAGATCGCGGCCCTGATGGAACGCAAACCCATTCGAAACTTCCCGGAAAGAGACCGGATCGATACCCCAGACCGTCTCAACCCCGCCCGAAGTATTGAACTGGAGGAAAGCGGGCGCCACATACTGCACGTACTTCTGCTCCTGCAAACGGTCGGCAATCTTGATGGGCATCGGCGAACCGCTCATCACCAGGAACATCTGCGCCGAGGGCGCCTGCACCATCACGTCCGCCCCAATGCCCTCGATGCGCTTGGCGGTCTCCTGCAGCATCCCCGAAGTCAGCCCGACGATCAGCACCACCAGCGCTACTTCCACCGCAATCGCCAACACCCCGATTAGCGTGCGGATCGGCCGATGGAATAGATTGCGCAGGACAAACTGGCTCATCATGGCGTTTTGTCTTTCGGCGCGTCGCTCACATGCACGACTTCCGCCCCTTGCGGCGCCTCCAGTACGAAACGATCCGCGGCCAGGGCTTCATTCAGCGAAACTTTGGTCACCGCCATGTCCAGACGGTACTCATCGCGGGGCCGGTCAATGGAAATGGAGCGAGGAAAATCCGCCAGTTTCCCGGCGCCTGCGCCGGCGGCCGAATCGGCGGGCTGCCAATTCGCGTAGCGCACGTCCGAAACCAGTGCTCCCTTGGGTCCGTAAGACACAAGCCTCGCCACATGCAGATCCGCGCGGTCGAACCAGATCTTCCGCAGAATCTCGTTCTGATAACCTCCGCGCAACACCGTCAAAACGTAATACCGGCCCGTCTCGTCGTTGAACTCCTCCGGCAGAACCACTTCCTCTTTCCGCACCTCGGGCCAAAGCAGCGCATCCACCAGATGCTGCGGCCGCAGGTTTTCAATGGGCTTTGCACTCGGCCGGTTGAGCGACACCGGTCCCACCAGAAACTTGTTTTTCGGCGGAATCGAAACTTCAAAATCGCGGCCGTCGCTGGCCATATCAAATACGGTCTTCCCGATGACCGGAACCTGTCCGATCATGCGCACGTTGTAGGGACGCGCGGCGATCAGGAAGGCTTTCACCTCGTGATATTCACTGATCACACCGCTGTAGGCTGACCCCGCCGTGGGCTTAAGTTCAACCGTCGCATTCAGCGATTGCAGGCTCCGCGCAACCGCGTTGTACCGGTCCAGAAGCTCTTCCGGCGTAGCCTCCAGCGCCACCGGCCGCATCGCTGCCGGAACAGTCGTCGTCTTTGTCACGCCGCCATGGCCGCCGCAACCGCCGGCGAGCGCCGACAGTGTCAGCCAAACCGTACATTTCCGCACAAGTTTCATCCGGTATTTCGGAATTCCTGGCCTACAAGCTGCAATTTGTCAACCACAGGAAGCGCAAATCGGCGCGATGCTATGCTGTCCACAATCCAGGCGAGAGGAGTATGAAGTCCGAGCGCTCGCTCATTGCGGGCAAGGTCACGCTTGCGCCCGCAAATCAAGACAGCCCCCATTGGCGCTGCCTTTCATTTTAGCGTATTTCGCGGATTATTGGGGCCGCGCGATGTACACATCGAATGGCTGCAGCGCTGGCCGCACCCGCCGGATGATCTCCGTAGGCCAGAGGGATTCGCTCAGGAGCGTGACCCAGCCGTCGCTCGGTTCGCACACCGCGCAAAAGGTGTATCTTGGGTACGCCGCCTGATAAGCGTCCAGGCCGCGGTGCGAAAGCTCGCCTTCGAGTGCGGCATCCTCATTCTGCGCTGCCGGACCACCGCGCAGTCCGAAGGTCTCCGCCTCGAACCGTGCAACCAGCTGGCGAAGCGTCTCCCGCGGGGGTTGCGGAACCACTACGCACCGGGTGGCCATTTCGCGGAAATCGATGCCGTGCCCCCTGCAAAACTCCCTCACCCGGTCCAGGTGGCTGAAGAAATCCAGTGCGTAAGCTTCTTTCGCGGCAAGCGCCACCAGCGCTGCGGCCCAGATTTCTGCCGCTTCCGCGCCCCGCAGAGGCTCGCGCGACTCCGTTTCGATCAGTTCGAGCCCCACCGCCTTGGTATCGGCGCCGAGCTCCAGCGCCTGCACATCCAGCGAATAGGGAGGCAGGTCCGGCGCTGGATTCTCTGTGTGCATGTTATTCCTCGGCATCGATGTCGCCGAATTTTTCCAGGAACTCGGGCGAGGACTTGCGCACTTCCAGCCAGTCGAAAAACGCGTCCGGCGTCTCCAGCCAGATGCGAAACCACTCTGCAATCTCCCGCTTCTCCGCCCGCTTCCGCGCTTCCACTTTCCGGTTGTGCGAGATCATCTCCGCGCGCCGTTTCCCCAGCCGCGCGATCTCCAGCACGCGCACTACCGCGGCGCTTTCCCCGTGCGTCCGGAAGCGCCGAAGTAGTTCATCGAGCCGCGTCAGGCTCACTTCCGCATCCTGCAGCGACTTGAAATGCAGGATGTCTTCGAACTCCTCCTCGAAGCGCTCTTCCGCCTCCTCGCGCTCGCTGATCTGCACCTTCCAGCCCATCGATTTCAGCACGTCCGCGATGTAGTCGTTATTCGATTTTCCGGCCTCGCCGTGGTCGGCGATGAGCTTCCGTCGCAGTTGGTCAATCTCGGCCGTCGTCCACTTCTGAATACCCAAGTCTCGCGCGGCCTCCAGGATCATTGCTTTCTTCGTTTGCAGACCTTCGGTCATCGTTTGCCTTTGTGCGCCGGGCCGGCATGGGCATGGTGCGCTTCCGTGGCCGGGGGGTCGGCGGGCTCCCCATTCAGCAGACGATGATATTTGGCCACATTTTTGTTGTGTTCCGCCAGTGTCGCCGCAAAAAAATGCCCGCCCTGCGTATTCGCCACGAAGTACAGAAAATCGGTCGGCGCTGGAGCCAAAGCCGCCCGGATCGCCGTTTCACCCGGATTCCCGATCGGCCCGGGCGGCAATCCGGAATGCACATACGTGTTGTACGGCGAATCGTGCCGCAGATCCTTCAGCGTCAGCGGCGGTTTATATTGATCCTCCTGCTTCAGGGCGTAGATTACCGTCGGATCGCATTGCAACAGCATCCCTTTGCGCAATCGGTTCGTGTACACGCCCGCCACCAGCGGCCGCTCTTCCGGCTTGGGCGTTTCCGATTCCACCAGCGAGGCCAGCGTGATCACCGAATACAAAGGGGTGCCTGGTATCAGCGGGTCGAGCTTGTCCGGGGCGATCTTCTGCATAGCCTCGCGAAATTTGCGCACCATCAGCGCCGCAAGGTCGTTTGCCGTAACGTGGTGCGGAAGGCTGTAAGTCGCCGGAAATAGAAAACCTTCCAGCGATTTGGCAGTCGGTGAAAACTCCCGAACGAGCGCCGGATCGCCAGCTGCCTTCAGGAAGTCCGCCGCTTTCACCAGTTTTTCCGCCTCCAGGTTCTGCGCAATGTCGTAGATCGTGTCGCCTTCGCGCACCGTAAACGGCTGGAAATAGACTTCGCCGCTCGCCAGTTTCCAGAACACTTCCTTGCCCGTCATCGGGTGGTCAAAAAAGTACTCCCCGGCCACCGGCGTCCGTTTCGGGTGCCGTCGCGCGTAAATCTCAAACGCCGTCGCGCTCCGGATCACCCCGTTTTCCTTTAGGATGTGTGCCGCCGCCCGCCTCGACGCCCCGTGCGGTATCTGCACGAACACGCCCTCCGCGGGAATCGCTCCGAACGGTTTTTCGATGCTGTACCACAGGAATCCGGCGGCCGCGCCGGCGGCAAGCAGGACGACAAGGATAAGGACGAGCGCGACAATGAGACGCAAACTGGGTCTACTCCCGGGCGTTGGAGCTCCGAGCCAGATATTCTCGTAAAATCACCATCGCGGCAACCGCGTCGACGCTGTACTTGCCTTCGGAGGCACCGCCGCTTTTCTTTCGCCCGCGCGCGGTCTCCCGGTGCGTGATCCTTCTGCCGAACTCCTGCTCCAGGAGCTGTTCCGCCTGCCAGCTGGTCAGCCGCTCATCGGCTAGCTCCACCGGGACGCCCACCTGCTTGCGCAGCCGCTCGGCAAAGCGCCTGGCCTCCTCCGCCATTTCTCCCGGCGTCCCGTCCAGCCGCAGCGGCAGCCCAACCACGATCTGCTTCACGCCATGATCGCGCACAAGCTCCCGCAACCGCTTCATGTCCTCGTTGCGGTTGACGCGCTCCAGCGTAGCGTGAGGCTCGGCGATCCGCGCCTCGGCATCCGCCAGTGCCAGCCCCATCTTCTTCCGGCCGTAGTCCACCGCCAGGATCCTTTCCCCGCCGCTGGCGTCCCTGCGCATCTGCGTCACTCCCCAATATAGCGCGACCGTTGCACGATAGACTCTCGCGTCCCCGCCTTTGCGTAGGGGCACAAGACCGCTGCGCCCCCTGTCCGCACAATCTCAAGGGCTGGGGCCCTGATTGCAGAGGCTCTCTTCTCGCTTCTACGGTGTCGCGGGATTCCGCCCAGGAATGTTCGGCGTCAGCTTCTTGATCACAAACTCTTGCAACAAATTCACCGCCGCGGTCTCCCCGAGCCCGATCAACGCATTCTCAAACACCAACCTGCCGCCATTCCGGTCCTCCGCGGGGTAATACAGATACGAAATCCCTCCGGAAGCCAGCCCGCCTGCAAGCCCGGAATAATTCACCTGCCAGTGTCCGTTGTCTCCCTTGCAGATCACCGAATTGGCAATCGCGTACAGAATCCGCGATCGTTTGCTGCCGGTGCCTTTATAGAAATACCGCGGGTCCTGTTTCAGCAGTGACGGCAAAATCGCGCTCCCGATGTACGTGCTCGTCAGCAGGTCCGCATACGATGCCCCGAAGCGTTTCGCGTAACCCTGCGCGCCCTGTCCGTATCCGCTGAAATCGTTCTGCGCCTGCTGTACCCCGGCGATCGCCGCTGTCACCCCAATCGTGACCGGGTCCACTGTCGATTTCCATGCCAGCTCGAATTTCTGTTTCGGTGTCAGCGGCGCCGCGCTTGGAACATAACTCACGTAGAAATTCGGAATCACCCCCAGCACCCTTTGCTTCTCCTGATCCTGGATCTGTTCCTGCGCCAGCTCGATCGGCGAGAGCCCCACGTGGACCTCCGTGATCTCTGTCGCCAGCGGCAGCACCATCTGCGGCACATCGAACTTCTCCTCCGGATGCAGCGTCCCCGAAAAGCTTTGCGCCGCAAATCCCGGCGCTGTGACCGTTACCTGGAAAGCCCCCGGAGCTACCTCAACAAACGAAAAATCCCCGTTTTCGCCGGACACTACCGTCTGGCTCGGAGGCAGATCGCCTCTGCTGAGGCTGACTTGCGCCCCTACAACTGGCGCCCCTGTCTTATCTACAATCGTCCCCGCAATCATTCCGTGTGCCGCCGGGTCGCCAGACGGCGGCGCGTTCTGCGCCAGAAGGGGAAGTGCAATGGAAAGCAGGGTAAGCCCCAGTCTGCAAAGGTACCTTCCACCTTGGCGCGGCAGCGGAACCCCCCGGCGTGGGGATAGCCTGGGGCATTGGCCGAGTGCGAAGACTCTGGCTGTGAGTGTGGTCGTCGGCATCACCGCTCCAGTATACGCTGAAGTGCCGGACCCCAATGGCCAGGGCCGCCCCTTTCCTATAAGGCCTGTATCTCATTGATTTGTGAGGACTAAACTAGCGGCTCCACTTGCCTTGTGACGACAGTCACGGTTCCCATGCTCAATGACGCCATCTCTCAGGTTCCTCCCGTGCGCGGCACCCCTGAGGAAATGCAGCAAATCCTCGAGCACCGCCGCACCATGGTTCGCGGCTTCGGCCTCCCCGCAGAAACCCGGGGCCAGTTCGAATCCCCGCGAGTCCCGCGCCAACGTTTCGCCGTCATCGGCCTTGGTTTTCACCCTGCCACGCGGCGTATAATCGGCTGAAGCTTGCCCCTCGCTCCGGGCACACGACTGTCCGTTCCGTTCCACTCGTGACGTTGCTTTCACCGCGTGATAGAAAGCTTGCGGAATCTTCAAAGTACTCCGCACTTCCATCAACGGATCTGTCCATGAACAGAGCGCAACCCAACCCTTCCATCGGAGGCTCCCCGGCCCATGAGTGAACTCGACACCAAATCCCTGCCTGAGAACGCCTACAAACAACTCGGCCCCGCAGAGAAATATCAGCCGCTGGTCCCTCCCGAAGCTGCGCTCCCCGAACTCACCGCCCGTTCCATCGCCTGGGGTCTGCTCCTGTGTATTATCTTCACCGTGGCTGCTTCCTACTCCGGCCTCAAGGTCGGCCAGGTAATGGAATCGGCCATTCCGATCTCGATCCTCGCCATTGGCCTCGCCCGCGTCTATTCGCGCCGCTCTTCGCTCCTTGAAAACGTCATCATCACCGGCATCGGCGGGGTCGCCGGTTCGGTCGTCGCCGGCGTCGTCTTCACCGTCCCTGCGCTGTACATTCTGAAGCTCAGCCCGCATCCCGTTCAGACCATCTTCATTGGCCTCGCGGGCGGCTGCCTCGGCGTCCTGTTTCTCATTCCTCTCCGGCGTTACTTCGTTCGCGAGCAGCACGGCATCCTCCCCTACCCGGAAGCCACCGCCATCACCGAAGTCCTCGTCACCGGCGAGAAAGGCGGCTCGCAAGCCAAACTATTACTGCAGGCCACTGCTGTCGCCGGCGTTTACGACTTCTTCGTGACTACCTTTCATGTGTGGAAGGAATTTGTCGATTTCCGCTTCGTTTCCGTGATGCGCCTGCTCTCCGAACGCGCCAAGATGGCCTTTAGCTTCGACGCTATCGGCTTCATCCTGGGCCTCGGCTACGTCATGGGCTTGCGCAGTTCCATGATTCTCTGCTCCGGCGGCGTCCTCTCGAATTTCGTTCTCGTTCCGGTCATCTGGTTTGTCGGCAGCCATCTCGATTCCGCGGTCTATCCCGCGTCGATTCCTATCGCAAAAATGACCGCCGTCC
>Ga0335077_10013352_pt1 | contig 10266 bp, 10 predicted proteins | sample Lox_Sample_31_FD_207151 | JGI IMG/M metagenome (GOLD analysis project Ga0335077, IMG submission 207151) | Soil microbial communities from Loxahatchee National Wildlife Refuge, Florida, United States - Lox_Sample_3.1 | ecosystem: Environmental > Terrestrial > Soil > Wetlands | place: USA...
CAGGAAAGGTCAATATGGCGAGCAAACGCTATCGCATTGAGCGAAACATCGAGTAAACGTTGCGTGGGCCCGGCAGGGTCGTCATCCATAGATGAAACGATCGAATATTCCGAGTGGCGGGACTGAAATGGCAGTGGCAGGGACCATCGAAGGGATCTGTTTTTGAGTCTTCTAATGATGCTCATTGGAGGAATTAAAAACGAGAGACAGTGCCGGGCTGAGTGAGCTTGGCGGTATCTCGATAGATATCTACTGATGGATGTTTGTGATTGGTGCACTCAAAAGTCCAGAGCCAATAGCAAAAAGAAGGGTAGGCACCGGCGAGTCGATAGAACATTTCCACCAACCGACGAAGAGCACCAGCGACGATTCGACCGCTCAGGATAGGAACACGACGAAGCGCACGGGGAAGAATCATTTCGCGGGGTGCCCACTGCCAGTGCTCCACGCGCACGATCTGGAGTCCGGCCTGTTCAAGGAAACAGCGGAAGTTTTTGTATTCGAACAGGCCGGGATAAAGATAGGGGTGGCCGGTACGGGGATTAGGGATGCTGCAGATGAATCTCCCACGAGGGCGAAGTACGCGCTGGACTTCTTGAAGAGCATAATATGGATTCATCAGATGTTCGAAGGTTTCGAGACTAACGACTAGATCGAAGAAATCATCAGGGAATGGAAGCCCATCTGTGCTGATGTCAAGACATTGTGCGCGCAGACCTGCTGCAGCGCAGCGATCAATCCCAGATATAGAGGCATCTACCCCTATAGCGTCAATCTTGCGGCATGTGAGCAGCTGAAGCATAGCACCGTCTCCACAGCCAATTTCCAAGACTCTTTCCGGGTTTGAAGAAGAGAGAAAGGTATCGAGTGTCCAGGAGAGACGGTCAGTCTCATAGCCCCCACCGTTGTAATAGTCACGGTGAGTGGCGAGAGCAATTTCCTTTGGGCTGCGTTTTCCGCGCATAAAGCTAAAGGTTAGCAGGGTGTCGCGGCATTCGTCCAACCGAGCATCCGACTCAAGTTTATGCCCCAACTAAATGCCTAAAACATACGGTTTCTTCGCGATCAGGAAGATCGATTCAGGATCATCATCCACACACGATGGAGATCGCTGCGAAGTAGGGATCTTGTGCCCAAGGCTCCTGCAAAGTAAAACACAACTACTGCTGCCAGCTTGAGCCATGGCGACCAGGTTGACAGATGAAGGAGTGCTGTTAGAGCGAGTACAAGCACGAGAAGGGGAGTTGCGATTCGGAGCCCCGGAAGCACAAGTGATCGTGTGTCGGAAAAGAAGAGAAGCAGGAAAATCCCTGCAAGTGAGTAGCTGACCACCGTCGCCCATGAGGCACCTAAAGCCCCAAAGCGAGGTATAAGGATAAGATTCATGATTACGTTACACACGGCACCTAGAACGGTGGTGACTGGAAGCCAGCGTTGCACACCTTTTGCGACCATAGCATTACTCATAATCACGCCAAAAAAAACGGGGATTTCAGACCAGACAAGGACGATAAGGAGAGGCGCAGTTGGGAGAAATTGTTTCCCGTAGAAGAGTTCAACGAACGGAGAGGCGACAGGAGTGACAAATGCACAAGCGGCGAAAACTAGAACCAGTAGAAATCGGTAGGATTCGCGGAGATAGCGTTCGAAGCGCGGCGGATCACCAGCGCTTTGAGACAAGGCGGGAAACAGCGAGCCCATCAGCGCCACTGGAAGAACGCTAAAGAGTTCCGTCAATTGCACAGCTATGACATACGGCCCAAGGACCCGATCGCCTGACATTTTATGGAGCATGACCTGGTCAATTCGGTGATAGATGCCAACCGCAACAGAAGATAGAACGAGAGGAAAGCCTTCACGAATCAGGAAACGGGCTTCGGAAACGAGAAACCTCTTCGGACCGCGAATCAGGCGAAGGCGATAAACCGTCCAGAAGACCAAGGCGGCTTCGACAAAGCCGCAGAGTGTGCGGGCAAGGATGACTTCATAAAAGGCTGCACTTTTTAGGATAAGAAGAAGCACCGCGAGGAGCCAAAGCGCCTGGCGGAAGAGGCCGATCCCAACGCTGTACCAGAGGCGCATTTCCACCTGAAAGATGATGCCGCGAAAGCGAAGAGGGGGAAGTATGAGCATGTCCACTGCGGCAATTGCGATGAGCCAGCGTAAGGGACCGGGATAACCAAAAAGCGGAGCAAGAAGAGGAGCAAGGATCGCTCCGCTCAACGAAAAACCCAGAGCGGTCAGCGTGGCTGTGTGAAAAATTTCAGCAGCCTGGTGGCGTCGGAGCGTCGTTTCCCGGGCAAGAATTTGTTCCAGACAAAACGTAGCAAAGAAACCGTAAAGGGCGAGATAAGCATAAATGGCACCGAACTGGCCCAGGCGTTCCGGGCCCAAGTAGCGGGCCAATAGAATCGACGTGCCGGCCGAAAAGCAGAGCCCCACGACTCGCCCGCCCAGTAAAGCGGCAGTGTTCTGAAAAACGCGAACTCCCAGTCTTGACTGAAATGTATCGGAGGATCCTGGGGACCCGAGCGCTGGAACGTCCGGTTCAGGGTTTTCAGCCAATTGATCCACTTGCGGCGCATACCTCGTACATTATTCTACTGTATCAAATTCGCGAGACCCGCTAATGTCAGGAACTGAGCTGAAAGATCACTTAAATTACTCAGATTTCTCCAGCGGAGATCTGCACTTATGGAAGCGGAGGCACATGGACCGGCGATCGAACAGCAATTGTCGCGCACGGATCTACCGGCCTTGTGATCCTAACCACTGGGGGCCAGCACAGATCTGCCGCGGCAGCAGAAAAGGCGCGGGGTACCATGATAAGCATGCGAAAGGCTTGATTTTCCATCCTGCATTCCGGTACTGAATGCGTGAAATAGTGGTTTCTGTGAATTAGAATTCACGGAAGCAGCAGCCGTTGAATTTCGGTCAGTGCTGAGCTTCTGCGGCGACAAGCACGGCGACGACGAGGCACGCGTTCATTTTTCGACGAGAAAGCTGCCGATGACAAGCGCATCCATACCGGAAGAGAAGAACGTACGAAGGGTGTCGGCCGGCGTGTGGACGATGGCTTCGCCACGAAGGTTGAAGCTGGTGTTCATGATGACGGGTACGCCTGTAATCTTGCCAAACTCGTCTATGAGCCGGTAGTAGAGAGGATTAATTTCACGTTCAACAGTTTGCGGGCGGGCGGAGCCGTCAACGTGGGTAACGCTGGGAATGACGCTGCGCTTTTCGGGGCGGACCTGTGCGGTTAGGACCATGAAGGGCGAGTCAAAGGCAGATTCGAGGTAGCCCGGCGCGGCTTCTTTCTTAAAAGAAGGAGCAAAAGGACGCCACCATTCGCGGAATTTGACGGCGTTATTTACCTTGGTATTCATTTCCGGATCACGCGGATCAGCGAGAATGGACCGGCTGCCGAGTGCCCGCGGGCCAAACTCCATGCGTCCTTGGAACCATCCAAGGATTTTGCCGGCCGAAAGCAGTTGTGCCGCGATGATAGCGGGATCGCTAAGTTTGGTATGGCGGATTTTATATGTGAGAAGGGCCTTCTCGATGGCGGAGTCGTCGAATGAAGGCCCCCAGTAGCCGTGCCTCATAGGCTTGATCGGAAGCTTGCCATTGTCGTCGAGGAAAGGCATAAGGGCAGCCCCGAGGGCGACGCCGTCATCAGAGGAGGCGGGCTGGACGAACAGGTTCTCGATCATGCCAGAGGCATTAATCTTGCCGTTGGCCTTGGAGTTGAGAGCAACTCCGCCAGCAAGGCAAAGATTGCGGGAATGAGTTTTTTGGAGGGCAAGGCGAACGACTGACATCATCGCATCTTCGCAGGCTTCCTGAACCGCGTAGGCGACATTCTTGTGATGATCCTCGATTTCGGATTCCGGGACTCGCGGCTGCCCGAGAAGAGGAATGATCGAAGCGAAGCGCGAACCGCGATCTAACAAGAGCTTCGAATGAACGCGATAGGGATCTGCGGCAGGTTCGATAAAAGGCTGAAGCTGGACACCAGGCTGGCCGTAGGGAGCGAGGCCCATCACTTTCCATTCGTCACTGTAAGGAACGAAGCCGAGAAAATCAGTGAAGGTAGCGTAGAAAAGACCTAGCGAATCAGGAAAGTTGATGGTGAGCACGTGATCGAGGCATCCGTTGCGGCCGTGCCAAATGGAAGTTGCTTCCCAGGCACCACGGCCATCAATGACGACAATAGCAGCATCGTCGAAGCCTGAATACGAATAGGCGCTCAGAGCATGAGCTAAATGATGGCCGACAAAGCGGAAACGAGACCGCGTCTTTCCGAAGTGTTGAGTGAATCGCTCTCTGCCGCCACCTTGATGGCGCATACCCAGAAAGTACATTGTCGTGGCGAGCAGATTAAACCGAGTGAATGGCAATTTGCCCGAAGCGAAGCATCTCAAGTCGTGACGAAATCCGGCGCCCGGTGGTTGCCAGCCGAAACAAACTTCATCAACTTCATTTGCGGAAATGCCGGCGAATTCAAGACAAGATCGAATGGCGTTGTGCGGGAAACCACCGTCGTGTTTGAGGCGGCTGATGCGCTCTTCGGCAACGGCGAAGAGGAGCTCCCGATCACGAACGATACAGGCTGACGAGTCGTGCGTGCGGGCATAATTGATTCCTAAGGTGATCATGGGAATTTGAGCTCAAGGCACAAACAGAACCCCTATGCCGGCCCAACCTTGCTTGGGATCTTCAATAAATTCGCGATGGTCGAAGCGTTTCTTGATTTCGTTCCAAAAGCGGTCAACTTCACAAGATTTTTCTTTCGTATGCACGGCGATGTCGTGGAAGGCAATCATGCCGCCGCTGCGGACGAAGGGCGAGTACATTTCGAAATCGCGCTTAACACCCCCGTACGTGTGGTCGCCGTCGATAAAGAGGTATTCGAGTTTCTCACCGCCGAGAATTCGCTCGACTCGGGCCACAGTTTCTGGCCTATGAGAGTCACCGCGTATGAGATGCAACTGCTGTCCGTTCCGAGGAAACTTGCGGTACAGAGGCATCTTACGGCGAGGATAGCCGCCGCCAAACTGGCCGGCAGGCAGATCGATGCTGACAATACTGGCTCCCGGCGGCGAGAGGGTGCACAGCAGAAAGAGCGTTCCGCCGTAGTTCGTCCCGATTTCAAGGCTGCGCTTGGGAGCAGCAGCCTGTATTAATTTGGCGAGTTCTTCGATTTCGGAGCGGATCTGGGCCATCATGACAGGCCGGTCGACACAAAAGTCAATCGCTTCTGCCGGAGTAGTGGGCCTCCGGCCAAAAGCAAGGTCGCGGTAGGTTTTGAGGTAGCGATAGCCTTTAAGAAATAATCTTGCCATGGTCAGACGGAGTGTCTTTCACATGCCATCGGCACAAGCGTGACAGTAACTTCCTTCAGGGGAAGCAGGGTACGTTCCCGTTTCAGCTCATTCTTGCATCTCGCGGCATGGCCGACCGATCGTTTCGATAATTCTGTCTTGCCTAGTAGCACAGAGCGACCTCGGGGCAGTGTCGGATTCACGGTTCGAAAGAGATCATTCTTTTCGCCAAAATAATGTGAATCCATCACAATCAGTTCTAAGAATACTTTAACGCGAGCCACAACAAAAGGCTAACAGTAGTCGAGAAGATCTTCATCGTGCCCACTGTGGACGATGAGTCAGATTCGCAAATTGGAAAGCTGCAGAAATGGCTATATTGGGAGCCGGTGGTGGTATCTCTAAGGAAATTGACACCCGCGCCTTCGAGTGACTCGCTGGAGGTTCGAATACGTCGCCAGCGGGTGGTACTTGGCGATTTTCGAAGTTGAGATGAGAGGCGGCCAGCATCTTTCGACGATTGGCGACGGTTAGGAGCGGAGCTTTCGCATCCAAACTCGCGCGAGAAGGGCTGCACCTTCTAGAGTATTCCAAAAGCCGTGTCCAGCGATTCTTCGGAACTGTGCTTTGGAGGATGGCAGCAGGTCGTGGCCGGACGAAAAGTCGAGCTGCATGAGACGTGTACGCGATTCGGACCAGCGCCGCGCGGGAGCTCGCCTTTCCGGACCAACGCGCTCGAGATGCTGAAGAAGGGCATCAACGCGATTATCGTAGGTGTGATTCTGTAGGGTCTCGGCTCGGCCTGCCCTGGCGACGAGCTGCCTAGCGTTTTCATCCTCGAGATAGTGGCGCACGAGGCCGTGAAGTTCCGCTTCGCCCTGAAACCCAACGAAATGCACGCCGGAAACAAAGCCTAACGAAGTCAGTTCACTGGGAAGAGGAGTGAGTAGCAGAGCTCCCGAAGCAAGCGCCTCAAACACTCGAAGATTAGCATCTTGGGGAAAATCATCACGTCCAATGTTGACGACGATACGGGAACGTCGGTAGACACCAGCGACACCTTCAATGTTGTGAGATTCCGACCAATCGTTCGTGCGGAAACTGGACGCCAACTTCGGGAGCCACGCGGCGCGCGTCTTGTAAATCGGTCCGCTGATTTGCCCCGCCCAGCCGATGTCAAATTCTCGGCCTATTTCTGGAAGGTCAAAGTACTCACGATGGACAGCGTGAGCCAAAAGCAAAGTGGAAGAGTGTTGCAGTTCCCGTTGGAAGAGCTCCTGGTATCCAGGGTGACAAACGGCGACGTGATCGAATAGCGAAGCCCAGCGAATTCTGCGTCGAGTAAAAGCATAGGTGTCAACGTCCAGACGTATTGTAGGGACGATGCTTTGGGCTATGCCGTCGGGAAGAAATGGGAATCCGGAATCTGGGTGAAACAGATAATCGGGCTCAAACGGCAGCTCCGAAAGGACTTCTTCAAGGGAAGAGTCTAGCGGGACTGACCAGTCCAAAAACAATAGGTCCACACCACGCTTGCGAAATGCACTTGCATAAAAGGGCAGCAACTTCGAACTTCCGTTTTCCGGGCAAAGGCAGAGAATCTTCATTCGAAATCCATGAGTGCGTTAGTATCCCCAGATTTGTGTACAGGAAATGATGTGGGGCTACGCTTAGTGAAGCCGACGGTGGAGCTTTTGCCGAAATGAAAAGTGTGCACTCTCCAAGGGACAAGTTCGCAATCCCAGATGTCTGGCTCATCGATAATCATGAACCGAAAAAAACTGCCGAGCCGACTTATCAGACGAAGGCCATCTAGAAGCATGTTGAACATCCCCCTGTTACAGGCTTGTTCATTTGTTCGCAGCCCGGCGAGAACACTCGAGGGACTCATAAAGAAGGTTAACGCATTTTTGACCTATTAGAATTCTCGCTTTCTGGAACCGACTCGATTTTCGTCGTGCCCGGGACTGGCAAAAACCGCTTTCGGCCTGCCGTGTACCAAGACTGTGCCGCAATCCAACTGCGAACCGAGTAAAACCAGCGCGGAGGAAGTGCCAGCGCCAGAACCATTGTGATGCCGCGGAACAGCTTGTTTTTCCAGGAGGCGTCGCGATGCTGAATGCGATAGATGGCGGTTTCGGCACGGAAAGTCTCCCATGGCCAACCACCAACCACTCGAAGGCGAAGCTGGTCAGCCTCGGCATCTACAAATTCAAGAATCGATGCGACTGCATCCTTCGGAGCGCACACAGCGGGGAGAGCGCGGCGGAGCTCCGCGCCAAGAACATCAAAAACACGCTGCTTTCTGCGCTCGCCATCTGAAGTGGCTCTCGGCGACATAAATAGGTTCGAGCCGTGGAGACGGTAATACGTCAACGGCTCGGTGAGGACAGCTACGTCTGCGATGGCGGCCGCCAGGATGAAGAGATATTCGTCCGCTTCAAAGACGAGGCCTTCGGGGATCGGAAGGAGCTTCCGCGCAACGTCAGCGCGGAGAGCCAGGCGACTGGTGCCTAGATAGCAGCGGTGCAGACGAAAGACGTCCGCAGCATAGCCGGAATTGAGGCGGAGACGTAAGGGACGCTCGGGAGCGATAATGCGTTCAGATCCGTCGTTAAAAGCTTCGATGATGGCGTGGCCCACAACTCCGAGTGAAGAGTCCTCCGCCAGAAGATTTGCAACAGTGCGGAGCTTGTTGGGAGCCCACCAATCGTCGCCGTCCAGAAAAGCGATAATCTCTCCGCGACACTCGGCAATGCCAACATTGAAAGCAGAGGCCTGGCCGCCGTTAGGTTTCCGGAGAGTGCGAATTTGCGGCTCGAACTTACGAAGAATTTCGGAAGTCCGGTCGGTCGAACCATCGTCTACAACCAGGATTTCTCGGTCAGTGCTGGGAAAATCCTGCGACAGAACGCTGCGGACCGCCTCTTCGATGAAGCGTTCGTGGTTATATGTGTCGATCAGTACACTGACGAGTACTTTTGCCATCCGGCCTGCCACGGCTCGTCCTGTTCGAGTTCGGAAAGAAGCAGTCGGAATTGCTTTGAGACGTGCTTCGTACCGATTATAAAAGAGAGGACGGTTAAAGGAAAATTATTGTCTTTCCGGGTTCGTCGAACATGGATATTTAGCAACTACAGTTCAGCGGCGGTGACTTCGTACCGACTCGTACAAACGCTTATTGACTTCCTTGTTGACTGCAAAATAATCTTCTCCGCAGTCCCGCACGGAGTATCCATGTTCATGCAAGAGACTCAGCAGTTCCGTCTTCATCACAACGGATAAATGCTTATGCTCAACAAAAATCGAGAGCGGAACGTGTTTGACAAAATCCAAAGTCTTCAGCACCTCGTAGTCATGTCCTTCCGCATCAACATGGAGTAAATGGATATCTTGAATCCCGTTTCGCATGAGGACATCAGATAGAAGGCAAACTTGAACTTTACATGCAGTGATGAATGGGTCAAGCACGCCATTTAAATGTTTCATGATATGGTTTCGATCGAACGATCCAATTTGATCGAACCACGCTGGCAGGTTGGGGATGCTCTGAATAGCTTTCGCATCCACATAGTAGAAAGTCCGCTCCCCAGCCGGTGCTCCGATTGCGACCTGCTCAAAAGAGAATCGATGAGAATCTTGAAAATTCTGTCTTAAGCGGTCGAAACAGTAGGGAGTTGGTTCGACGAGCAACCCTCTCCATTTCGTATTGGCAAGGAGGAGATCCGAGCATGGATCGTCGGTGATTCCGTCTGAGGCACCGATTTTTACAAAAACGGGCGCTGATACCAGTCGCGGCAAGTTAATACAGAAGACTCGAAAGCGATTCTGCTCCCTTTTCCTTGCCCGCTGAAGGAGTCTAAACTTAACGGCATTTTTCAATCTCTCGATGAACATAGACATACCTGTAATGGTCGAGAGGAACACTTGACAGTGTCCGGCGAAACTTCCGAATTAGACCCCTCGATTGCGCATCGTATGCTTCTTTCGGCCTCGATACAACGAATTTGCCCAGAGCTTGCCGAAGGCTGTTTATTCTGTCCACAGTCGATGGCAATAACCCGCGCCAAGGAATTGACAAAACCACCACGGCCGCAGGCTACTCCAAGGATACGGAATCCCCTGCCGTCGGTGAGCAATTCACTGCCCCCACGTTCCATGAATTTCGATTCATCTTACTGCGCCAGATCGGAATTTGGACATTTCCTATGCCAACAGTCGTCGAGCGCTTCGCAGGGTCATGTCAGGTCTTCTCTCATCGGCCTGGGAATCTCTCACGCCGAATGAGTTTTATCTGGCATCTGAGCTTTGGAGTCGCTGCGTTTGGTCGGCGATAATCTGGCGAAGGATTTCGTCAAGTCCAATGGTGATCTTCCAGTTGGGATAGTGCGATTTGAATTTCGTCAAATCGGAGATGTAACAGATGTGGTCGCCCTTGCGGTTTTGCTCGACGTATTTCCAGTTAAGTTTCTTCCTGGACATTTCCTCGATTTTGGCAATGGCCTCGAGCATGGAGACGCTGTTCTCGCGGCCGCCACCAAGATTGTAGACCTCGCCGCGGCGTGGATTGGCCGCAAACTCCTCAATGGCAAGCACCACATCGCGACTATGAATATTGTCACGGACCTGTTTGCCCTTGTAGCCGAAGACGGAATAAGTCCCGCCGGACATCGCTACTTTTACCAAGTAAGAAAGGAAGCCGTGGAGCTCCACACCGGAATGCGTTGGCCCCGTAAGGCATCCTCCGCGGAAAATACAAACCTTCATGCCGAAGTAGCGCCCGTATTCCTGAGCCATAAGGTCGGCCGAGGCCTTGGAGGCACCAAAAAGTGAATGAAGCGTGCGATCGATCCGGCAACTTTCATTGATACCCTTGTAGTCCTCCGGACGGGCATATTCCCAGCGGGTTTCGAGTTCCTTGAGCGGAATTTCGTTGGGGGAA
>Ga0335077_10013353_pt1 | contig 10265 bp, 7 predicted proteins | sample Lox_Sample_31_FD_207151 | JGI IMG/M metagenome (GOLD analysis project Ga0335077, IMG submission 207151) | Soil microbial communities from Loxahatchee National Wildlife Refuge, Florida, United States - Lox_Sample_3.1 | ecosystem: Environmental > Terrestrial > Soil > Wetlands | place: USA: Florida...
GCGGACTCGGCCGATCCGGCCGGACGCCGAAAAGGTCCGGACGGGTTGATACTGCTGGTCCTCGACGTCGCCTACCGTGGCCCGGGGCGCCTGGTAAGGGTTGGCGGTGTGCATGGTTTCTCCTGCGACAGTGGTGAAGAGCATGACATCGGCAAGGCCCCAGCGCACTTTAGAGCAGCGTCCTCCCGCGGGCGGCAGCGGGCGGCAAGCCGACTATAATGGAGCCGTCACCTCAAGGAGGGCAGCGGCAATGAAGCTCAGCGACGCACAGAGCATCCGACCGATTCCCGGTCTCGACTTCGGCCTGGGCGAGACCGTCGACATGCTGCGCGAGACCGTGCATAGCTTTGCCGCCGCGGAAATCGCACCGCGTGCCGCTGCGATCGACCGCGACAACGCGTTCCCCATGGACCTGTGGCGCAAGTTCGGCCAGCTCGGGTTGCTCGGTATTACGGCCGAGGAAGAGTACGGCGGCACCGACATGGGGTATCTCGCACATATCGTCGCCGTGGAAGAGATCAGCCGCGCCTCGGCCGCCGTGGGGTTGTCATACGGCGCGCACTCCAATCTCGCCGTGAATCAGATCCGGCGCAACGGCACCGAGGCGCAGCGGCGTCGTTACCTGCCCCAGCTGATCTCGGGCGAGCATGTGGGCGCGCTGGCCATGAGCGAGCCCAACTCCGGCTCGGACGTGGTCAGCATGAAGCTCACGGCCGAGCGCAGAGGCGACCGCTACCTGCTCAACGGAAACAAGATGTGGATTACCAACGGGCCGGACGCCGACGTGCTCGTGGTCTACGCCAAGACCGATATCCATGCCGGGCCGAGGGGTATCACCGCGTTCATCGTAGAGAAGGGGTTCAAGGGATTTTCCACCGCGCAGAAGCTGGACAAGCTGGGCATGCGCGGCTCCAACACCTGCGAGTTGGTGTTTCAGGACTGCGAGGTGCCCGCCGACAATGTCCTGGGAGAACAAGACAAGGGCGTGCACGTGCTGATGAGCGGGTTGGACTTCGAGCGCGCCGTGCTCGCGGGCGGGCCGCTCGGCCTCATGCAGGCCTGTATGGACGTAGCCGTACCTTATCTGCACGAGCGCAAGCAGTTCGGCCAGTCCATCGGCGAATTCCAGCTCATGCAGGGCAAGCTGGCCGACATGTACACCACGATGAACGCGTGCAAGGCCTATGTCTACGCCGTCGGCAAGGCCTGCGACCGCGGCCACGTGACGCGCAAGGACGCCGCAGGCGCGATCCTGTACGCCGCCGAGCGGGCGACATGGATGGCCGGCGAGGCCCTTCAGTGCCTGGGCGGCAACGGTTATATCAACGAGTACCCGACCGGACGGTTATGGCGCGACGCCAAGCTGTACGAGATCGGGGCCGGCACTTCCGAAATCCGCCGCTGGCTGATCGGGCGCGAGTTGTTCGACGAAACGAAGTGACTGCATGGTCGAGGCCACAGGCTGGGCGCCCTCACGATCGATGACCGAGTTGCTCGCCCCCTCTACCACGCCCGCGAGCGAGATCGCGTCCGCCGTCGCCCACGCGCTGCTGGAGGGATTCAACAAGCACTACCGTCTGTTCCGCCAGATCAGCCGCGAGGCCAAAGGCCGTTTCGAGCGCGCCCAGTGGCACGCGGTGCGCGAGGCCCACGCCGAGCGCATCCAGTTCTACGGCGATCGCGTGCTCGAAACCGTGGAACGCCTGCAGCGGGACTTCGACACCGCCGCGTTGCCCGACGCGCTGTGGCAGGAGATCAAGCTCCAGTACGTGGCGCTGCTCACCAACCACAGGCAGCCCGAGCTGGCCGAGACCTTCTTCAACTCGGTGAGCTGCCGCATCCTGCGGCGAACCTACTATCACAACGATTTCATGTTCGTGCGCCCAGCGGTTTCCACCGAATACATGGAATCGGACCCGCCGGTGTATCGCAGCTATTACCCGCTCCAGGACCGGCTGCGTGCGGTGCTGCGCCAGATCCTGCGCGATCACGACCTCAAACGCCCATTCGCCGACCTGCAGCGGGATATGCGTTACGTGCTGCGCGCGGTCAGGCTTGCGCTTCCGCGGCCGCTGCGGTTGGAGGCGAACCATCAGATCCAGGTGCTGAGTGCGCTGTTCTACCGCAACCAGCGCACCTACATGATCGGCAAGATCGTCAACGGCAGCATCGAGTTGCCGTTCGCGGTCCCTATCGTGCACGCAGGCGACGGCGCGGGCTTGAGCCTCGACGCCATTCTTCTCGACTCGCGCGAGATTGCGCTGCTGTTCGCATTCAGCCGGGCCTACTTCATGGTGGACATGGAGGTGCCGTCGGCCTATGTCGAGTTCCTGGCCAGCATGTTGCCGGGCAAGCCCCGGGCCGAGCTGTACACTTCGCTCGGCCTGCAGAAGCATGGAAAGACGCTTTTCTACCGCGACTTCCTGCACCACCTCAAGCATTCGACGGACGACTTCGTCATCGCGCCCGGCATCCGGGGGCTGGTCATGATCGTGTTCACCCTGCCTTCCTATCCGTACGTGTTCAAGGTGATCCGCGACGCGATCTCGCCCGTCAAGAACATCGACCGGCAGACGGTCCAGGACAAGTACATGCTGGTCAAGCGCCACGACCGCGTCGGACGCATGGCGGACACGCTGGAGTACAAGGATGTCGCTTTCCCCCGGCTGCGGTTCGATCCGGCGCTGATCGCCGAGCTCAAACGCGAGGCCCCGTCCGTGGTGGAAGAGGAGGACGACACGCTGATCGTCAAGCACCTCTATATCGAGCGGCGCATGACGCCGCTCAACCTCTACCTCGATCGGGGCAGCCAGGAACAGGTGCGCCACGCGGTGCGCGACTACGGCAACGCCATCAAGGAGCTGGCCTCGGTCAACATCTTCCCCGGTGACATGCTGTTCAAGAACTTCGGCGTCACGCGCGGAGCGCGGGTGGTTTTCTACGATTACGACGAGATCGCTTATATGATGGACGTGAGCTTCAGGCGCATACCCGCGCCGCGCACGCCGGAAGACGAGATGTCCGCGGAGCCTTGGTATGCGGTGGCGCAAAACGATGTCTTTCCGGAGGAGTTCGGGCCCTTCCTGCTCTCCGGAGACGGGGTGCGCGAGAGCTTTCTCGAGCATCACGCCGACCTGCTGTTGCCGGATTTCTGGAATGCGACCAAGGCGCGCATCGCCGCGGGGCACATCGCCGATGTCTTCCCGTATCCGGAGTCGGCGCGCTTTGCTCGCCGCTTCGGCGCACGCACTTAGGACCCAGCATGCCTTGGCGAAGCAGCGGAGCACTGGAGCTTAAGTTGCCGGGCACGGCCCTGTGCGCCTCCCAACTCAAGGAAACCTTGCCATGAACCAGGATCCCGTGGTCATCGTCGGCGCCGCCCGCACACCGATGGGCGCTTTGCAGGGTGAATTGAAGGACTTCACGGCCCCCGAGCTCGGCGCGGTCGCGATCCGCGCGGGCGTCGAGCGGTCGAGGTTGCAGCCCACGGACGTGCAAGAAGTGATCATGGGCTGCGTGTTGCCGGGCGGGCAGGGGCAGGCGCCCGCCCGCCAGGCGAGCTTGGGAGCCGGCTTGCCGCTGGCGACTGGCTGCACCACGGTCAACAAGATGTGCGGCTCGGGGATGAAGGCGGCCATGCTGGCCCATGACCTGCTGCTGGCCGGCAGCAACGAAGTCATGGTCGCGGGCGGCATGGAGAGCATGACCAACGCCCCGTACCTGCTGCCCAGGGCGCGCGCCGGTTACCGGATGGGTCACCAGCACGTCATCGATCACATGTTCCTGGACGGCCTCGAGGACGCCTATGACAAGGGCCGCTTGATGGGCGCCTTCGCGGAGGACTGCGCGGCCCAGTGCGGCTTCACACGCGCGGAGCAGGACGCCTTCGCGGTGAGATCCCTGGAGCGCGCCCGCAGGGCCAACGACGAGGGCTGGTTCGCGTGGGAGATGGTGCCAGTGGCGCTCAAAGGGGGCAAAGGCGATCGCTTCATGGACAAGGACGAGCAGCCGTTCAAAGCCAACCTCGAGAAGATCCCGCAACTCAAGCCCGCCTTCCGGAAGGACGGCACCGTGACGGCGGCGAACTCGAGCTCCATCTCCGACGGCGCGGCCGCGCTGGTGCTGATGCGCCGCTCGGCCGCCCGGAAGCGAGGGGTCACGCCGTTGGCCAGCATCGTGGCCCACAGCACGCACGCCCAGGAGCCGGCCTGGTTCACCACCGCGCCGGTGGGTGCGATCCGCAAGGTGTTCGACGTCACAGGCTGGACCGCCGACAGCGTGGACTTGTACGAGATCAACGAAGCGTTCGCGGTGGTGACGCTGGCGGCGATGCGGGAGCACCATTTGCAGGACCAAAGGGTGAACGTGCACGGCGGCGCCTGCGCGCTGGGACATCCGATCGGTGCTTCCGGGGCGCGCATCCTGGTGACGTTGATCGGCGCACTGCGACACCATGGTCTCAGGCGCGGTGTGGCAGCGTTGTGCATCGGTGGCGGCGAGGCCACCGCGATGGCCATCGAAGTCCAATGACCCGCGCAGGGCTGAGCCGGGCACCGAAATGAGCACGCGCATCGGTCTTGTAGGGGCGTCGTCGGGGATCGGCTGCGAGTCCTCCCCCGGAAAGGCGTGAAAGCGGTGCCGGACCCGATCGAATTCTATTTCGACTTCTCGTCGCCGTACGGCTATTTCGGGGCGACGAGAATCTCGCAGCTCGCCGCCAACTATGGCCGTGCCCTGGTGTGGCGGCCGTTTCTGCTCGGCGCCGTGTTCAAGGTGACAGGGAGCGGGCCGCTGCCCTCCGTGCCCCTCAAAGGACCGTACAGCAAGCACGACATGTCGCGCTGCGCGCGCTTCCTCGACATACCGTTCACCTTTCCGGACCCTTTCCCGATCAGCACGCAAGCGCCGGCGCGCGCGATCTACTGGCTGGAGCAACGCGCCCCGCAGCGCATCGAGGCTGCCGTCCTCGCCCTGTACCGGGCTTATTTTGTCGACGGGCGGGACATCTCGAGCCCGCAGACCACAGCCGATGTGCTGGCGACCTTGGGGCTGGACGGCGCCGAAGTGCTTGCTGCAGTCGGCGAGCCCGCGCTCAAGGAGCGGCTGCGCAACGAGACCCAGACCGCCGTGGAGCGCGGGGTGTTCGGCTCGCCCTATGTCTTCGTCGACGGTGAACCGTTCTGGGGCCACGATCGCCTGGACCAGGTCGAGCGCTGGCTCAAGACCGGCGGATTCTGAGGTGCGGCCGATGCATCGCTTATCTGCCGTGTGCGTATTCTGCGGCTCCAACCCCGGAGCAGACCCGGCCTATGCCGAGAGCGCGCGCCGCATGGGCCAGACTCTGGCCGATCGCGGTGTCACGCTGGTCTATGGCGGCGGACGAGTGGGTCTCATGGGGGCGCTCGCGGATGCGGCGCTCGAGGCCGGCGGCAGAGTCATCGGCGTCATCCCGGAAGCCCTCAGACGCCGGGAGGTCGCGCACGAAAGACTGACGCAGTTGCGCGTGGTGCAGACCATGCACGAGCGCAAGCAGCTCATGGCCGATCTGTCCGATGGTTTCATCGCGATGCCGGGGGGCTTCGGCACGTTCGAGGAGTTCTGCGAGGTCCTGACCTGGTCCCAGCTGGGCATGCATGCCAAACCCTGCGGGCTGCTCAATGTGAAGAGCTACTACGCGGGCCTGCTCGCTTTGTTCGATCACGCGGTCGCCGAGCAACTGCTCCATCCGCGCAACCGTGCGATGGTGATCGCGGACTCCGAGCCGAAGCCCCTGCTCGAAGCCATGATCCGGTATCGTGCGCCGGCGGTCGAGAAATGGCTCACGGCCGAGACGACCTGACGCGCTCAGATGCCGGTCATCAGCTCGAAGCTCGATGCGCGCAGCGCCCTTTACCAGAGCAGCGCCCTCGGCATGGCGCGGCTGATCGCGGATCTGCGCGAGAAAGTGGCGATCGTTGCACAGGGCGGCGGCGAGGCGGCGCGTGAGAAGCATTTGGCGCGCGGCAAGCTGCTGCCTCGCGAACGCGTGCGCACGTTGCTCGACGTGGGCTCGCCATTCCTGGAGCTGTCGCAAATCGCAGCCTGGGGCATGTATGACAATCAAGTGCCCTCGGCGGGCATCATCACCGGCATCGGCCGGGTGAGCGGCAGGGAATGCGTGGTGGTGGCCAACGACGCCACGGTCAAAGGCGGGACCTACTACCCGGTCACGGTGAAGAAACACCTGCGCGCGCAAGAAATCGCGCAACAGAACCGCTTGCCTTGCATCTACCTGGTCGACTCGGGCGGGGCCAACCTGCCCAACCAGGACGAGGTGTTCCCGGATCGCGACCACTTCGGCCGCATCTTTTACAACCAGGCCAACCTGTCGGCGCTGGGGATTGCGCAGATTGCGGTGGTGATGGGCTCGTGCACTGCCGGGGGCGCCTACGTACCGGCGATGTCCGATGAGGCCGTCATCGTTCGCAATCAAGGGACGATCTTTCTGGGCGGGCCGCCGCTGGTGAAGGCAGCGATCGGCGAAGTCGTGACGGCCGAGGAGCTGGGCGGGGCCGACGTCCACACGCGCGTGTCGGGCGTGGCCGATCACTATGCGCTCAACGATCTGCACGCGCTGCAGATGACGCGCCGCATCGTGGCTCACCTCAATCGCCGCAAGCGCGTCGCACTCGATACGCGCGAGCCGCGGGAGCCGGCGCTCGACCCCTCCGAGTTGCTTGGCGTGATCCCCACCGACCCGCGCAAGCCGTTCGAGGTGCGCGAGATCGTGGGTCGCATCGTAGACGCCAGCGAGCTCGACGAGTTCAAGCCGCTGTACGGCACGACGCTGGTGTGCGGCTTTGCCCACATCTGCGGCTATCCCGTGGGCATCGTGGCCAACAACGGCATCCTGTTCTCGGAGTCCGCGCTCAAGGGCACTCACTTCATCGAGCTTTGCAGCCAGCGCGGCATACCGCTGGTGTTCCTGCAGAACATCACCGGGTTTATGGTCGGCAGGAAATACGAAGCCGGCGGCATCGCCAAAGATGGGGCGAAGATGGTCACCGCCGTAGCCTGCTCCAAGGTGCCCAAGTTCACGGTGATCGTCGGCGGCAGTTTCGGCGCGGGCAACTACGGCATGTGCGGGCGGGCCTACGGGCCGAGGTTTCTGTGGATGTGGCCCAACGCCCGCATCTCCGTGATGGGCGGTGAGCAGGCGGCGGCCGTGCTGGCTACGGTGAAGCGCGAGGGTCTGGAGAGGGCGGGCAAGGGCTGGAGCGAGGAAGACGAGCGGGCCTTCAAGGCGCCCATCCTCGAGCAGTACGAGACCCAGGGCCATCCCTACTACGCGAGCGCGCGGCTGTGGGACGACGGGGTGATCGATCCGCTCGAGACGCGCCGTGTCTTGGCGCTGGGCATTTCAGCCAGCCTCAATGCGCCCGTGGAAAGCACGACGTTCGGCGTATTTCGGATGTAGCGATGGCGACGAACCCGCAGGCCATACAGCTGAGCATCGGCCCGACCGGGGTCGCCACCGTGACCCTGGATCGTCCCGGGGTGCACAACGCCTTCGACGACCATCTCATCGCCGAGCTCACGCACAAGCTGCGCGATGTCGACCATAATCCGGCCGTACGCGCAGTCGTTCTGGCGGCGCAGGGCAAGAGTTTCTCCGCCGGCGCCGACCTCAATTGGATGAAACGCGTTGCCCGCTACTCCGAGGCGGATAACATCCGCGATGCCGTGGCGCTGGCGAGCCTGATGCGTACGTTGGACGCTATGGCCAAGCCCACGATCGCCCGCGTGCAGGGCGCGGCCTTCGGCGGCGGCGTGGGGCTGGTCGCCTGCTGCGACATCGCGGTGGCCAGCACGGCCGCGACGTTCTCGCTCTCCGAGGTGCGCCTGGGCTTGATCCCGGCCGTGATCAGCCCCTACGTCATCCGGGCGATCGGCAGCCGCAACGCGAGGCGCTATTTTCTGACCGGCGAGCGCTTCGACGCCGGCGAGGCCCTGCGCATCGGGTTGGTTCACAGCGCGGTCGAAGACGGCGAGCTGGACCGCGCCGTCGAGCGCATTCTCGACGAGCTGCTCAAGGGTGGGCCGAAGGCCATCACCGCCGCGAAGAACCTCATCGCTCACATAGCCCATCGGCCGATGGACCAACTGCTGGCCGAAGAGACCGCAGCGCGAATCGCACAGATCCGCGTCAGCCCAGAGGGGCAAGAAGGCATCGCCGCCTTTCTCGACAAGCGCCCCGCGGGGTGGATCAAGGCCAAGGACTAGACCGCTCGGATGTTCGACAAGATTCTGATCGCCAACCGAGGCGAGATCGCGTGCCGCGTGGCGCGCACGGCTCGACGCCTGGGCATCCGCACGGTGGCGGTGTATTCCGAAGCCGACGCAGCCGCGCTGCACGTCGCGACGTGCGACGAGGCCTATCTGATCGGGCCAGCGCCGGCGCGCGCGAGCTACCTTCGGGCCGACCGCATCGTGGAGGTGGCGCGCGCCTGCGGCGCTCAAGCCATCCATCCGGGTTATGGTTTCCTATCCGAAAACGCAGATTTCGCGCGCGACTGCACGCAGGCGGGAATGGTCTTCGTCGGTCCGCCCGCGAGCGCCATCCGCGTCATGGGTTCGAAGGGCGCCGCCAAGGACGTCATGGCGCGGGCTGGGGTGCCGCTCGTGCCGGGTTACCACGGCGATGCGCAGGACCCGGACGCGCTGGCGCGCGAAGCTGAGAAGATCGGTTATCCCCTGCTCATCAAAGCCTCTGCAGGCGGTGGCGGCAAGGGGATGCGCGTGGTCCAGTCCGGCGCGCAGTTCAAGGATGCATTGGCCGGCGCGAAGCGCGAGGCGGCAGCCGGCTTTGGCGACGATCGCGTGTTGCTGGAGCAGTACGTGAGCCGCCCGCGCCACATCGAGCTGCAGGTGTTTGCCGACAGCCACGGCAACCTGGTCCATCTGTTCGAACGCGATTGCTCTGTGCAGCGCCGTCACCAGAAGGTTGTCGAGGAGGCGCCGGCGCCGGGCCTGAGCGCCGCGCGGCGCCGGCAGATGGCCTCCGCCGCGCTGGCCGCGGCGCGTGCGGTGGGCTACGTCAACGCCGGCACCGTCGAGTTCATCGTCGACGAGGCGGGCCATTTTTACTTCATGGAGATGAATACCCGCCTGCAAGTCGAGCATGCGGTGACCGAGCTGATCACGGGCCTGGACCTGGTCGAGTGGCAGCTCCGGGTTGCGGCGGGGGAGCCGCTGCCGTTGACGCAGAAGCAGCTGGCGATCACGGGTCACGCGATCGAGGCGCGCATCTACGCAGAGGATCCCGCGCGCGGATTTCTGCCCGCCGCCGGACGCATCGTGCATCTGCGTTTGCCCCCGGCTTCGACGCAGGTGCGCGTCGACACGGGTGTACAGGAAGGCGACGAGGTCGGCGTTCACTACGATCCGATGATCGCGAAGCTCATCTGCTGGGATGTCGACCGCCCCGCGGCGCTGCGCCGGTTGCACGCAGCGCTGGCCGATTGCGAGGTGGCGGGGCCGGCCACCAATCTCGCTCTGCTGTCGGGGCTGAGCGCGCATCCGGCTTTCGCGGCGGCGGATCGGGAGCCAACGCTGCTGGACACCAGCCTGATCGAGCGCTACCGTGCGCAATTGATCCCGGAAGCCGTGCCGGCTCCCGATCGCGTGTTGGCGGTCGCCGTGCTGTCCGAGCTCATGCGCATCGACGAGGAGGCCCTGATCGCAGCGCGGGCGTCGGGCGATCCCTGCTCGCCGTGGAACCTGCGAGACGGCTGGCGTCTCAACCAGGACAACCATCACACGTTTGCGTTCGGGGACGGCACGCTCGAGGTCTCGGTCACGGCGCACTATCGCCGGAACGGCCTGGAGCTGGAGTTGCCGGGGGCGAGACTGGTGGCGCGGGCCGAGCGCCTGCCCGATGGTGGCCTGGTGGCGGAGCTCGGTGGCGAGCGCGTTCGCGCTACCGTCGTGCGCAAGGGTAGCGAGCTGACGGTTTTCGCCGGTGGCCTCACGCACCGCCTGCAGGTGCGCGAGTTCGAGGCGGTACAGGACGAGGAAGCCGGCGGTCGCCTGACGGCACCCATGCCCGGCAGCGTGATCGAGGTCCTGGTCAAAGAGGGCGAGTCGGTTGAGCGGGGGCGAGCGCTGATGATCATCGAGGCGATGAAGATGGAGCACACCATTGTTGCGCCGGTAGCCGGCCGCGTGGCGCAGGTGCGCTTCGCGCCCGGCGAGCAGGTCAAAGAGGGCGATCAGCTCATCTCCTT
>Ga0335077_10013356_pt1 | contig 10264 bp, 5 predicted proteins | sample Lox_Sample_31_FD_207151 | JGI IMG/M metagenome (GOLD analysis project Ga0335077, IMG submission 207151) | Soil microbial communities from Loxahatchee National Wildlife Refuge, Florida, United States - Lox_Sample_3.1 | ecosystem: Environmental > Terrestrial > Soil > Wetlands | place: USA: Florida...
TATGATGGCTTTGGGGACGGGGGACTTGCTAAGGCCTTCTCCATGAACATCATCGACCTGCGCCAGGCGACGGTGCGCCAAGTGGAACCGCTTTTGATGGAAGAGGCCAGCCATTGGCGCGAAGAACTCCACTGGGATTACCGCAGCGCCCTCGAACTGATCAAACGCTTCCTGGACGCCCACGCCTTGGCCGGCTCCGTGGCCATCGAAAAGGACACTGCCGTCGGCTACGCCTTCTACGTTCTGGAGGACTACAAGGGCCTCATCGGCGGGTTGTACGTCTCCCCGGCCCAGAATCAGGAGCCGATCGGCCGGCGCCTCCTGGAAGAGATGCTCTTCAACATGCGCGCCATGCCACAGATGCAGCGCATCGAGGCACAGCTCATGCCCTTTGGCGGCCCTGTCGATCAGACCCTGCGCGACCAGGGTTTCCGCCTGCACGCGCGCAAGTTCATGCTTCTCAACCTGCAGCGGCAGGACGGCCACCTTCCCGGCAACAACCCCGGCTTACGGCTGGACCGCTGGCACGACCGTTTCTTCGAGCCTTGCGCCAAACTGATCTACCTGGCCTATGCGAATCACATCGATGGCGACATCAACGATCAGTACCGCTCGCGGCACGGCGCGTTGAAATTCTTGAGAAACATCATTCACCTGCCCGGTTGCGGACAGTTTCTCCCGGGCGCTTCGTTTGTGCTTCGCCATCCGGGCAGCGATGATCTGGCCGGCGCGGTGTTGACCAGCGAAGTCGCGGCCGGAGTCGGCCACACGACGCAACTCTGCGTGCAGCCGGGATTCCAGGGACACGGCCTGGGACGCCTGCTGATGCACGCGAGCGAGGAGGTGCTGCGAGGTATGCACTACAAGGAACTGTCGCTCACGGTTACAGCGGAAAATCGCACCGCGGTCCAGCTTTACGAAAAGCTCGGTTTTCGCACCATCAAGACGTTCACCGCCGGCGTCTGGCCGAAGTGAACCATTCGGTGGTCGGTTAGCAGCTTAGGTTTTGGGTTTTGCCGCCGTCTCGGAATACATGGGTTCCACCATTAAGGGACTGGTGGTAACCACGACGTGCAGTGGCCCTTGAACCACCGTGCTGCCAGCGTATCTTTGATAGCCTACAATTCCCGAGTTTGGCAGATAATCACAGGTCAAATCGAAAGATCTGGAAGCTCCTTCCTGAGGAGCGAGCCTCCATTTCGCAACCGCGTCTTTGACGCTTGGCACCAGTAATGGATGGCCCTTGACGATGTTGACTTCCTTCACGCTGCCGTCACTATCCACAACAACGTGAAGGAGGACCGTCCCGCCGATCCTTGCTTGCCGGGCGAGCGGGGGGTACAGGATCGGCTCGATGTGAACGGCGCGAAACTCTGGGAGCCCGGCAAACAGGGCCTCGGCATCAATTTGACCGGACAGCAATTTCTTTTGCGCGGGCTCGAATTCGTCGCCGGGCAGCCAGATGGGGATGGAACTGGCGCCGGCGGCCTTCAACCCGAGGACGTAGCCGAAATGCGCCATGATCGCGTCGCCGTGAAAATCCATGTCCGGCGTGTATTCGTCGCTCGGCTGGTGGTAGCGGTGCTCAACGTAGTCCTTGGCCTGCGCTTCTCCCCACGCCGCGTCATGGCCCTGGTACTTCATTCCTTCGCTGATGGAGAACGCGGGAATGCCGACGCGGCCAAGGCTGAAATGGTCGGAGCGGTAGTAGTGGCCGGCCTCGGGACGCGAGTCCGGGCGAATCGTCAGCTTGAACTCCTTCGCGGTCTCTTCCACGACCGAATAGAACGTGGTACGCTCCGCCCCGGTCACTTCCACTTCTTCCGGAATGCCGATGGGCGGCAGATCGTCGTAGTTCAGATCGAGAATGACGTGCGCGCCGAGTTGCGCCGTGTGTTTCCCCAGATATTCGGAGCCGAGCAGGCCTTGCTCCTCTGCCGTGACCGCCGCGAATAGGATCGAGCGAGGCGGCGCCGGTTTCGTCTTCGCCCAAACACGCGCTAACTCCAGCAAAATGCCGCAGCCCGTGGCGTTGTCCGCGGCGCCGTGGTAGATGTTCGCGCCAGCCGGCTTGGATTTGTCGATGCCGAAGTGATCGTAGTGTGCGGTGTAGAGGACCGCTTCCCCATCCCGCTTGGGATCGCCGCCGCGCACGTAGGCGACGACATTGCGCGAATTGAACGACTGCACTGAACTGGCGACGTGCGCCTTCAGCCGCACCGGCAATTCGATGGGCTTGAAGTCGCGAGATTGCGCCTGCTTGAAGAGCTGATCGAGATCCAACCCGCTCATTGCCGCCAGCTTGCGCGCCGTGTCCTCGTGAATCCACGATGCCGCCGCAAGCTTCGGCGTCCCGTCCAGCCTCAGGAAAGATTTCCCGCCGCCCCAGGAATTACGCACCACGGTCCAGGCATAACTCGCGAGCTCGGTGCGGTGAATGATCAGCGTGGCAATCGCGCCGCGCCGCGCAGTCTCTTCAAACTTGTAGGTCCAGCGCCCATAATAAGTGAGCGCCTTGCCCTTGAAGAACTTCGGATCGTCGGAGGCGGGCTCGTTCACAAACAGCAGCGCGACCTTGCCGGTCAAATCGGAGCCCTTGTAGTCGTCCCACTGGTACTCCGGCGCGGCGATGCCGTAGCCGACAAAGACGATGGGCGCGTCGATATCGGCCGATTCCGTCTGGCGCTCGTTGCTGGTGACGTAGTCGTCCGAAATCTTCAGTTCGAGTGGCGCTCCGGAATCGGGGGCAAACGTGAATTTCGTCTCGGGAAGCGTCTTCATCGAAACCATCGGAACCTGCTGGAAATAGCTGCTGTTTTCCCCCGCGGGCTCCAGCCCGTAACTCTTGAACTGCGCGGCAATGTAGTCCGCCGCCAGGTCGCCGCCTTTCTGGTTCATGCCGCGGCCCTCGAGCTCGTCGCTGGCCAGATACTTCACGTGCGCGCGAATCTTCTCCGCATCGAATTTCGGAGCGTGCGCCTTTTCTGCGAACGCTGCTGTCGCAAAAACCACGAACATGAGACCGATCACGTATCTGCGCATGCTGGCTCCCTACACAAAGAAATAAGTCCTTCGAAAGCACTGTAACACGCGCAGGAGAAGCGCGAGTGATTGTCGAGACGAGGGCGCACCCCGGAAATGTCGGCGCGCCGACATTTTCGAGTGCGGGAGCCTGCTCCCGCTTTAGCGAACTACGGCCCGCGCCTGATCGATCGTTTGGGCGAGAGCGCCGCAGCCCTAAAGACAGCGGCGAGCCGCCGCACTCCAAGGCGCTGGCACAAGAGTCAGCGCTAAGCAGTACCACTACGGCTTGCGGTACACCACGCCGCCCTTCATCACGAAAGCGACGCGGGTGAGGACGGTGATGTCGTCGAGGGGATTGCCGGGAACGGCGACGATGTCAGCGAAGTAGCCGGGCTTGAGCGCGCCAATTTCGTTCTGCCAGCCGAGCAGCTTGGCGCCGTTGAGCAGGCCGGCCTGCAAAACGTCCAAGGACTTCATGCCGTACTTCACCATGAGCACGTATTCGCGCGCCTGCGTGCCGTGCGGAAACGGTCCGACATCGGAGCCGACGGCCATAAGCACCCCCGTGGCAAGCTGCTTCCGAAATTCCCGGGCGTGCAGGTCGAGCATCTCGCGTTCGCGCCGGGCCTGTTCCGGCGTGGCGGCGTGATCCGCGAAGTACTCCGTGATGGCGAAGGTGGGCACAGCGAAGATTCCCTTCTCTTTCATAAGTCGCATCGTTTCCTCGCTAAGCTGATCGGCATGATCGATGGAGGCGACACCTGCCTGCGCTGCATACAACGCGCCGGGCTCGCCTGTGGCGTGCACGGCAACGCGGCGCCCCGTGCGAGCGGCTTCCTGCACGGCGGCGCTGAGTTGCGCTTCGGTGTACTGGTAGGGCGTGGATAAACGGCCTTCCCGGGACGAGTCTGGCCCAGTTTCGTAAATCTTGGCGAAGTCGGCGCCCTCTTTGAACTGCTGGCGGACGACGGTCACCAATTCCTCGGCGGAGTTGGCGTAGGTAGCGTTGGAGAAGATGTGCTGTTCGGGGTTGTAGGCGATGGCATCCTCGTGGCCGCCGAGGATATCGATGGCATTGCCGCTGATGCGCAGGCGCGGCCCGGGAATCCGTCCCTGGTCGATAGCGTTGCGAACGGCGGTGTCGGCGGAGCCGGCGCCCTCCGTGCCCATGTCGCGTTCGGCGGTGAAGCCGGCCATCAGGTCCTCGCGCGCCGCGAGAACCGCGATGATGGTGCGCTGCGGGACGGATTCCTGCACTGTTTGCAAATCTTCGGCGCCTGGGTGCAGGAAGAGATGGATATGCGCGTCGATGAGGCCCGGCATCAGCGTGGTGTCGCCGAGATCGAGGATTTGCGCGCCTTGCGGGTGTTTCACGGCGGAGCCGGCTTCCACGATGCGCTCGCCCTGAACCAGCACTTCGCCGGGAGAAAGGATCTTGCCGGTCTCGATATCGAGAAGACGCGCGGCGCGCAGAACCACAGTTGGACTTGTGGCGGCGGATTGGGTGAGGCTTGCCGTTGGGGTCAACAAAAGGAACGTGAGAATAAGCAGGAAGAGGGGAAAAGCGGAACGCTTCATCATAGTGCGGAAATCATATCACCCTGCCGGGATCGGCAGCGGCTGGCCGAAATCTGACTGGCGCTCGCGGAGGGCCGGCCCGATATATACTTTGGCGAATTCGATGTTGATCACAGCTGTACCGGAGGGATTTGAATGAATCGCAAAAGATTTCTCGTCGCTGCGGGCCTCCTTTTACTTTTCAACGCTGTCTCTCTTCTGGGTCAGGAGCTACCTAAAGCGAAGCGGCCGGAAGATGCCGGCTTCTCTTCGGAACGGCTGGCGAGCCTCACGGAGGTTTTCCAGGGCAGGGTGGATCAGGGCGCGATTCCGGGGGCCGTGCTGCTCGTGGCTCGCGACGGCAAGATTGTCTACCTGCAGGCCGTGGGCTATCAGGACCGCGAAAAGAGAATCGCCATGAAGACCGACGCCATTTTCCGCATCGCCTCCATGTCAAAGCCCATCACCAGCGTGGCCGTGATGATGCTCGTGGAAGAGGGGAAGATCGATCTGTTCGCCCCGGTTTCGCACTACCTTCCGGAGTTCAAGGAGGTGAAAGTCGGTGCCGAGAAAACGGATCCCGCCACGGGGAAGCCAGCCCTCGCGCTGGAAAATGTGCAACGGCCAATGACGGTGCTGGATTTGCTGCGGCATACCTCCGGGCTCGTCTACGGGCCATTCGGCACATCCCTGATCCACCAGGCGTACAACAAAGCGAACCTGTTTGACAGTGGGGAGACCCTGGCCCAGTTTGTGACGAAACTGACGGGACTGCCCCTCGCCCATCAGCCGGGATCCGCGTGGGAATATGGCATGTCTACCGACGTGCTGGGACGCATCGTGGAAGTGGTTTCCGGTATGCCCTTCGACCAGTTCGTGGAGCGGCGCATCACCAAGCCGTTGGGTATGCGCGACACGGGCTTTTATCTAAACTCCGCGCAGGCGCCCCGCCTTGCCGAGCCGCAACCCGACCCCACGACCGGCCAGCCGGTAACCGCGGCCACGGCGGAGAATCTCACGAAGGAAAAGGTAAAGTGGTTCTCCGGCGGCGGGGGCATGCTCTCGACTGCTGCCGATTATGCGCGCTTCTGCCAGATGCTGCTGAACGGTGGCGAGCTCGGTGGTGTACGGCTGCTCTCGCCTAAAACGGTGGCGATCATGTCGGCCGATCAGCTTCCTCCCAACTTGCCCATCGTCGGAGGCTTCGAGGATTTGGCTCCCGCGCCGGAAACCGGCCAGAGCTTCGGACTCGGCTTCGCCGTGCGCACGCGATTGGGCCCGAACCCGGCGAACGGCTCTGTGGGCGACTATTTCTGGGCCGGCGCTTTTGGAACGTACTTCTGGATCGATCCGCACGAAAAACTGTACGCCATTGAGCTGCTGCAGATGCCGTTTCCCTTGGCGGGCTACTACCGGCGCGCCATGCGCGAAGTGGTCTACGGCGCGCTTCTGCACTGAGTAACTGCCCATCGATTCCACAACCCGGTGGCGCCCGCCCCGAGCCGGCCAGTCTTCTTGAACTGTCACTTTAGATTTCTCCGCTCTCCACCAGAAGACTGCCGGTCTGGAGACCGGCGCTACAAAGGCTCCAGTGTCGGACCCTACGCGGAGACGGGCGAGTTGGGTAGAATGCGCCGGGGGAAACTTCATGAAAAAGACTCGGAGAGAATTTCTGGCGGAGACGTCGCTGGGGGTTGTGGCCGGAGTTGCCGGCTTGGCCCCCGAATGTAGTGGCCGGTCTTCAGACCGGCCGGCTGCCTCGCAAGATCCATCGCAGAAGCAGCCCCCCGCGGGAGCGCCGCCCGCGTTTGGGGCTGGACCCGCGGTGGGACCGGAAGTCTCGCAGGCTACGTTTGTGGAGGCGGAGAAGCTGGTGCAGTTTCCGTTGGACGCGACGGCACGCGCGCAGGTGGCGTCGAGTTGGCGCGGCAACATGGCGGCGCTCTACGAGCGGCGCACTGGCCCAAAGAAGGTGGCGCTGGAATCGTCGCTGGCACCGTTTTCGCGCTATGCGAGCACGCTGCCTGGGATGAAAGTCGGCGCGACAGGCAATCGATTTGTGCGCAGCAAGAGTGATCCAGGGCCACTGCCGGAGAAGGACGAAGACATCGCCTACGCGCCGGTTTGGAAATTATCGCGCTGGATTGAAACAAAAAAGCTGACGTCGGAGCGCCTGACGCAAATCTATCTAAAGCGCATCGAGCAGTATGACCCGAAATTGCGATGTGTGATTACGGTGACGAAAGATTTGGCACTACAACAGGCGAAACAAGCGGATGCCGAGATCGCTGCCGGCAAATATCGCGGACCACTTCACGGAATTCCATGGGGCGGAAAAGACTTGCTGGACACCGCGGGAATTCCGACGACGTATGGGGCAGAACCGTACCGCAACCGGATTCCGAAAGAAGATGCGGCGGTCGTGAAGCGATTGCGGATGGCGGGTGCGGTAATGCTGGCGAAGCTGAGTCTCGGCGCGCTGGCGTTGAACGACATCTGGTTCGGCGGCCAGACGATGAACCCATGGTTGCTGGAGGAAGGCGCGTCGGGCTCGAGCGCGGGCCCCGGAGCGGCGACGGCGGCCGGCCTGCTGGGATTTTCCATCGGCAGCGAAACCGGCGGAAGCATCGTGAGCCCGAGCATGCGCTGCGGCGTCACGGGTCTGCGGCCGACCTACGGGCGTGTGCCAAGAACCGGGGCGATGACGCTGTGCTGGTCGCTCGACAAATTGGGGCCGATGACGCGCTCCGTCGAAGACGGTTTGTTCGTCCTCCAGGCGATCTCCGGCCCGGATGCGAGGGATCCCTCGAGCTTGCCGAGTACATTGGATTTTGACGCAGACGCAAGCGTGAAGGGATTGCGCGTTGGCTATTTCCCGAAGTGGATGAAGGAAGCGCCCGCGACCGACGCGGATCGCTTCGCATTGGAAACGGTTCGCAAAGTCGGGATGGAGCCCGTGGAAGTATCGATCCCCGATTGGCCGTACGACACGCTGAACTTGATCCTATTCGCAGAGGGCGCGGCGGCCTTTGAAGAACTGACGCTCAGCGGTGGGCTGAAGCAGCTGCGCGAGCAGACCTATGACGCTTGGCCGAACATCTTCCGCCAGGCGCGCTTCCTGTCGGCCGTGGATTTCGTGCAGACGGACCGCTTCCGGCGGAAGGTCTGCGAAGAGATGGCGCGTGTGTTTGAGACCGTCGATTTACTGCTGGTGCCGTCCCTGCGCGATGAAATGTTGACGATCTCAAACAATACTGGGCATCCTTCACTGACGCTGCGCGCCGGGTTTGTGGAAGTGTACGAAGCGCGGACAGACTGGGCGCCCGATCCTTCGCGGCCGGTACCGAAGTTTTCCCCGCCGCGGCGCGTGCCGCATGGCGTGACGCTCATTGGCAGGTTGTTTGACGAAGGTACGCTGGGACGTGCGGGAATCGCTCTAGAGAAAGCGTTCGGCGTTGCGGGAGAGCGGCCGCCGGGGTTTTAAGAGCCGGCGCACGAAATGTCGGCGCGCCGACATTCCCGCAATCAGGGCAAATAGCGCGTCAGCAGGCCTACAACGGTTCCCAAGGCCACCACGGTGGCGTACGTGGCTCCCGCCACTTTCCAGGAGATGGTCTTCCCAATCACCGAAAGCGAGAAAACGCTGATAATGCCGAGGGTGCAGAGAATCGTCACGACATACGGCAGCGGCACGCCCTTGGCCATGGCGATGTACGCGATCGCTACATCGAACGCCATCGGCACGGGAAGAAACGCGGCGACGAGCGCGACCAGGACAATTCCGCCGATCGAGACAGGAGCAAAGAGCGCTTGCGGTGGAAGAAGTTCGACGAAGAGCGCGCCGAGGATGGCGGCCAGAATCATCAGCGGAAACGCTACCCGAAAAACGTACCAGAAGCTCTTGAAGAAGGAACGAACTGTGGTGCTGAGGGCCTGTCCCCAAGTCTCAGAGGCGTGGATTTCGATGGGGCAGGCGATATCCTCGTTTCCTCCCGACCCGCGAGCGGCCATTGCCGGGGCGAACGCAAGGATGAGAAAGAGAACGGTGGCGAGCTTGAGCAGCGCGACGGAGAAAGGGAACAGCGCGAAGGTCATCGCCAGAACGACCACGTTCAGCGCAGGCGACGCGAACATGGCCGCAAGCACCGATTCCGTGCTCATGCCGGACGCGTAGAAACCGCGCGCGATGGGAGCAACGCAGTTTGAGCACACGCCCAGAGGGATGCCGGCGGCTGTGCCGAACAGGGTGTTGAGAAGGCGCGAGTTGGTGCGCCTCCGGCGAAATGTCGCGAGAAAGGTGAGCGCGGCAGGACCGAAGAGGAAGGAAAACGCCATGCCGACTCGATTGGCATCGAGCCAGTTGAGCGTGGTGCGCCACACGCGGATGCGAAGAGGCATGGTCCGATCCACGGTGTACGGGGCGCCGAAGGTGAGCGCGCCCGAAGCTTTGATTTGCGTGCCGGCATGGTAACGCTTCAGCAGCGCGGGATAGCGCGAATCCACCCAGAAAATCCCGCCGATCGTCACGAGTAGCGCGATGGCAAGGACGCGGCTGCGCCAGGCGCCTGTGGTCACCATGGCTGGATTCAGGTTCAACGCGGAAGATTGAACGGACACGGCAATCCCCCTGAGCGTCGAGCGGACCTGGACGCGATTGGATTCGCAGGACTCTACAAGGCCAGCCGGAACGGGGGAATAGTAGAAAAGGATTAGATCGCTCGTGCGGTGGGGACGCGGTCACGAAATCATGAACAGCCCAGGAAATCGATGCGCGCCACGTCGGTGATAGCTCCGTCGGTAACTTTGAGCGGCTGATTGTTCGCATCCTTTGAAGTGGTTTCCTCGAATGGCATGCAATCGTTCATGCCGCCGGACATCGGCACAGCCGCTGTGGCATCGACGGTGAAAGGAACGTCGCCTGTTGCGGGAACCGAGTAACTGAAACCCGACGAGGAATACACACCGACACTGGGATTGCTGCCGGGAACAACGAGTTTATATTCCGCGCAATTCGCGTTCATTGGACTGCCCACCGGGCAATTGGCACTGGAAGAGACAGAGATCAGCCCGGTCGAATCCACTTCCGGGCTCGTGGCCGTGGCAGCGATGGTCTGAAGCGGAATGTTCAATTGACGATTCATATTGCCGGCCAGGGTGATGGGCTGAAGCGCGGCGATGCTGACGTCCATACTGGCGCCCCCGGAAGAAGTTGAGGCGGTTACGAACCCGTCCAAGACCGCGGGCGCGGTGGCCCCAGTTTCCGCCACGAGCGGAATAGCGCCGAGATTCACGCCGTTCGGAACATTCATGACGGCCGTTGCATTGTAGGGAAGGTTGTTCAGGCCGACCGCCACCGCCACAATGTCAAACATCCCCGCAGGCAACGGGCAGAACCGGAAATTGCCGCCCGCGTCTGCACTGGCTTCCATGAGAATTCGTTCAATTCCCATGCTGTTCGGCTGTTCAATCGCCACGAGAACCGTGCCCTGGATGGGAGCCTTCGTCAAAGAATCCACAATCTGGCCACCAATGCCGGAGTCGTTGGGGCCGACTTGCCCTGCGGTGAGGACGGGCTTGAGACGGAACTGCCCGTTGCCCTCCTGGACAATAGAAGCGCACGCGTTGAAATCAATGTTCAAATCGACGCTCTGCCCCGCGGAAACCTGGAGGGGGCCGCCGACCA
>Ga0335077_10013357_pt1 | contig 10264 bp, 5 predicted proteins | sample Lox_Sample_31_FD_207151 | JGI IMG/M metagenome (GOLD analysis project Ga0335077, IMG submission 207151) | Soil microbial communities from Loxahatchee National Wildlife Refuge, Florida, United States - Lox_Sample_3.1 | ecosystem: Environmental > Terrestrial > Soil > Wetlands | place: USA: Florida...
CTTCACCCACTCGTGTTCTGCGACATCGATCCACACCCGAAAGCGAATCTTGGGCAGGAACTTCGCCTGTTTGCTGTGCGGTTCGAAGCTCGGGCGCGGTTCGGCATCAATGACATAGGCACTGCGGCCATCGAGATTCTCAACCCCATCGAAGTGAAAGTTGTAAGCGTCACTGACCTCGCTCACGAATTGCCGCCCTTCCTCGCGGTCTTTCTCTTCCTGTTTCAGCCGTTTGGCGCGATGTTCCTCGCTTTCGTGCTTACGTTCAGAAGTAATCTTCGCAATGCGCTCCTCTTCCTTGGCGGCATCTTTCTCGGAGAGCGGTTTGTCATTCTTCGCCACCAACCGCTCCACCTGCTCCCCGTAGAGCACCATCACCTCGTAGGTTTTGGATTCTGTGGACTGCACTTCACCCTTGGAGTTGAGCCTGCGCTGCTCCTCGCGCTTCGTGTAGGTGTAGTCGCGGAGTTTCTTGTCGTTCTCAATGTCTTTTTCCGCCGCCTCGCGAATCAGTTCTTTGATCTGGTCGCCGGTGAGGGTGACAGGTGCCGCCGGCTCCTGCGCCGTGGAAGTGTTGGCAGGGACTGTGGGGATGGAAGCGGGCTGGGGAGTCTCCTGGCCAGAGGCGAAACTCCCCAGCAGCAGAATGGCAAGGAACAGGCCGCCTGGTCGCATGTGAGATCTTACGACGTTAGAGCCGCCAGGGTTCCCTATGGATGCATAAGTCCCAAATGATCGAACCGCAAACAGCCGCCGCGACTTTGGACGCCTGTTGCACTACGGTGTGATCTCAAACACCACACCGCTGCCCTGGTTCCCTCCCTTGCCGCCATATAAGGTTGTTCCGTAGAGGTTGCCCGCGGCGTCCACAATCAGGCCCGCGTAAGGATTCGCCCCGTCTTTGCCGTTGAAGTTGTGCAGGACGCTCTCCTTCCAGCTTCCGTCCTGGTTGGGGACCAGTTTGAAGACAACCCCGCAGCCGTAGCCGCCGCAGTCGTACTTGCCTCCCACATAGGTTGTGCCGTAGAGGTTGCCAGCCGCGTCGAAGACCAGACCGGCCTGGGGAAATTCGCCGTCCTTGCCCTTGAAGCCGTGGAGTGTGGTCCGCTTCCAGGTTCCGTCCGGATACGGCGTCAGCTTGAACACTGTGCCTGAGTCATGGGCTTTACCGCCCCCTCCCGTCGTGCCGTAGAGATTGCCGGCCGCGTCTAGAATCAAGCCCGCCGAAGGATAAACTCCATCTGGCCCCTTGAAGACGTGCGGCCTGCTCTCCGTCCAGCTTCCGTCCGGATTAGGCGTCAGCCGGAAGACCATACCGTATCCGTCAATACCGCCATATAAAGTGGTGCCGTAAAGGTTCCCCTCGGCGTCAAGAACCACGTCAGAGTAAGGTTGAGACCCATCGCTACCGCGGGTGAAATTATGGAGCACATCCTCCATCCAACTGCCATCCGGATTAGGAGTTAACTTGAACACGATGCCAACGCCTTTTCCGTGGTGGCTTGAGTGAGTAGTGCCGTACAGGTTGCCGCTGGTATCGAAAATCAGGCCGGCATAGGGTTGACACCCATCTGCCTTGCGCGTGAAGCTATGGAGGACACTCTCGGTCCAGCTGCCGTCCGGGCTGGGAGCTAGTTTGAAGACGGCACCGCAGACATTGGTGCCAATAACGGTCGTGCCGTAGAGACTCCCCGCGGCATCGAAGATCAGTCCGGCTTCCGGCATGCCGCCATCGGCACCGCCCGTGAAGGAATAGAGCACGTTTTCCGTCCAGGTCCCATCTGGGTTGGACACCAACTGGAATACTGTGCCGTTGCCATAAGCGCCGCCCCCTATCGTCGTGCCATAGAGCCTTCCGGTCTGGTCAATAACTACGCCGCCATAGGGAAGGCCTCCATCGATACCAGCCTTGAACTTGTACAGCACTCTGTATTGCGCCGCCCCGGCGCTGCTCGCCAGGATCAGAATGATTAAGACAATGAGCGCCGAACCGCTCAAGATTGCGAAGAAACTCTTTCTTGGCATCATCTTCAACTCCTTCTCATGATTCGTAGTTATGAATGATCGCGATTGAAATTCTTCCTGCGGGCGCACAAAAACCACGCTGCCCGTGAACCTTCCTTCCAAGGCTCAGCGCTGAGCGGCTGCAGAATACGAGCGGGCGCCGGCTACGGCGTGATGCGAAAAACGACCCCGTACCCGTCATTGCCGCCCTGCCGCTTCCGCCCGCCCTGTGGTGTCGTGCCGAACAGATTCCCCGCGATATCCCTGGTGAGGTTCGCATGGGGAACCCACCCATCCCTGCCGGTAAATGTGTGTACCGTGCTGATCTTCCAGGTCTTGTCCGGATTGGGTCTGAGACGATAAATGGTGCCGCAGCGGTAGCAGCCGCCGCCGGCGCTAGTTGCGCCGTAGAGATTGCCGTCCGCATTGAAAACCGGAGCGTTGCTCGGCCACTCATCTACGGCCCCAAAGGAGTGAATCACGCGTTCTGCCCAACGGCCGTCGGGGGTTTGCTTCAGCATGAAGATGGTACCCGTCCCGTGATCTCCCCCTCCGCCGGTCGCACCATAGAGGCGTCCAGCCGCGTCCCACACCAGACCTCCCATGGGCGAAGCCCCATCTCTTCCACCCAGGAAAATGTGCAGAGTTTTTTCGGTCCAGGTCCCGTCCGGATTGGGCGTCAAACGAAAAACTGTCCCGGACCTGTGCTTGCCGCGCCTGCCGTAGGAAACGGTGGCAATGCCATACAAGTTACCGGCAGAGTCGAATGCCATCTTTCCATCGGGGGCCGCCCCGTTCTTCCCGCCGGCAAACGTGTAGATCACGGTTTCCGACCAGGTTCCGTCCAGGTTGGGCGTAAGTTGAAACACGGTACCCAAGTTGTAGGCCCCGCCCTGTCCCGTGCCATAAAGATTGCCGGCCTGATCGAAGCTCAAAGCCAATGGGGCGGCCGTATCGCTCCCTCCAGCGAAACTGTAGAGAACGGTTTCCGACCAACTGCTGTCGGGATTGGGCATTAATTCAAAAACAGTTCCTAAGCCAAAAGCGCCGCCGCCCCGAGTGATGCCGTAGAGATTTCCAGCCGCATCGAAGATCACATCGGCGGGACCAGCCCCATCACTGCCCGCAAATTCGTAAAGCACCTTCATGGTCCAAAGACCCTTGGGTGTGGGTGTCAGTTCGAAGATTGTCCCCAAATTATTGACGCCTCCGCGACTGGTCGCGCCATAGACGTTGCCGGCAGCGTCGGAAATCACGCCGGCATAGGGGTTAGCAGCGATCTTCCAATCCGGCCCAAACCGGTACAGCGTTCTGAATTTCACCGCCCCGGCGCTGGACACCAGGGTTACAGTCATTAGAACAATGAGCGCCGCCGCGCCCAGGATTGCGAAGAACCTTTTTCTTTGCATCGTCTTCAACTCCTTCTTATGATTCGTAGATGTATGAGTGATCTCGCGCTTGAATTCTTCCCGCTGGCGGCAAGTAGCCGCGCGCATACAAGAATCCGCGCCCAAAACTGACGCCTAGCGTTCCTCGAGAGCGCATCGAAGCTCCCTGGTCGGCGACTACAGAATCACGCCTAAGGCGTGATCTCAAACACCACATCCCCGTCTATCCAAGAGCAGAGTTCACGGCGCGATTTTGTACACCACTCCGCAACCATTACCAAAGCCGCAATCGAGATCGCCGCCGTAGTAGGTCGTGCCATACAGACTGCCGGCGGAATCCCGAGCCACTCCTCCCCTCGGATACGCCCCGTCGGTCGCCTCAAACGTGTGCAGCACGGTAAGCGTGCCGGTCGCATCCAGCTTGAACACCACTCCGCAGCCAACGGAACCTCCGGCACTGCAAGCAAGGTCGCCGCCGTAGTAAGTTGTGCCGTAGAAGTTGCCGCGCGCATCGCGGATTATTTCGGATGGGGTCGATCCATCCGCTCCGCCCGTGAAGCTGTACTTCTGCATGTATTTACCGGTCAAGGTGAGTTTGAAAATGTTTCCGTAACCGAATTTCCCGCCGTTGCTAGCAGTGCCATAAAGGTTTCCCTTGGCATCGCGGAAGAGGCCCGCGTACGGATAAATTCCACTTGAAACTGAGAAGGTGTGGAGTACAGTTAAGTTACCGGTCGAATCCAACTTGAAAATTGTGCCCTGTTCGTGAGCGCCACCCAAGCAAGTTGTTCCATAGAGGTTGCCCGCACCGTCTAGTACCATGGCTCCGATCGGCAGGTTGCCATCGCTGCCTTCGAAGGCATGCAGCAAACTATAGTTGCCGGCCGCATCCACTCGGAACACAACTCCGCAGCCGTATGGTGCGTTGCAAGTCAGATCCCCGCCGTTTCTGGTTGTGCCGTACAGGTTGCCTGCATCGTCCCGCACCAGCTTCTCCGATGGGCCCTCCCCATCTTCTCCAGTAAATCCGTGCAGGTAGGTAAATACTCCAGACTTATCCATCTTAAATACCGTTCCCGCATATCCATCGAGGCTACCGTCAGTGGTTCCGTAAAAATTGCCCGATCCATCCCCGATCAACCCTGCCTCAGGGCCGTACCCATCAAACTGGCCGTCAGGGGCGAGGCTGTGAACCTTGTACTCCGCGCTGGCATTCAGTCTGTACACGGTTCCTCTCTGAAAACTGCCGCCCATTGATGTGGTGCCGTGCAGGACTGCTCCGGGCTTCCCTCTTCTACTCGTAAGAAATAAAGTTCCCGCCGGATGGGCACCGTCGTCGGGATAGTCGGTAAAGGTGTGCAACACCGAATAGGTCTGGGCGTAGGCCGAAAGGGGGATGGAAATTATTGCCGCCAGCATTACTGCCAGTGTCAGGACCAGAAACCGTGCCCGCGGGCGGTTTCCACAGATCGAATCCCGCCACTTCGCTGTATCTTTCATGATGGCGTCACCTCACTCTCTGAGTTGTACGAAATACGTGGTTTGCTCGCGGAATCGCTCAAGGCGTGATCTCGAACACCACGCCGTTGCCTTTGTTCTGATGTTCTTTCGCACCGTGCCAGGTCGTGCCGTAGAGATTGCCGGAAGCGTCGAGGATCAAACCAGCGTAGGGATACTCACCGTCGTTGCCCTTGAAATAGTGAAGCTTGCTGCTCGCCCATGTCCCATCCGGATTCGGCGACAGTCGGAAGACCCTGCCGTAGTTATCGGGTCCACCATACATCGTTGTTCCGTAAAGGCTTCCCCCGGCATCGGCTACCAAGTGAGAGGTGGGCGTGTCGCCTTTCCCAAAACTGTGGATCTTCTGATAATTCCAGCTTCCATCCGGCGTGGCTTGTAACTGGAAAACGGATCCACCCTTGTGTCCGCCGCCGCGGCTTGTGGTGCCGTATAGGTTGCCCTGAGCGTCGAAAATCAGGCTCGCCACAGGAGCGTACCCGTCACCGCCCCCACGAAAGTCATGGAGCGTGCTCTCCGTCCAACTGCCATCCGGATTCGGCGCTAGTTTGAAGACGGTTCCAATAACGGGGTTGCCGCCGGAAGTTGTGCCGTAGAGAGTCCCCGCTCTATCGAAGACGAGACCGCCCTTGGGGTTGCTCCCGTCGGACAACGTGAACGTGTACAAGAGTCTCTCCGTCCAGGTTCCATCCGGATTTGCCATCAATTCGAATGCCGTTCCCTCCTTGGTATTACCGCCAAAAACAGTAGTGCCGTAGAGGTTCCCGGCCCCGTCGAGGATGACACCGGCCATTGGGCTCGAACCATCTGCACCGCCCGCGAAGCTGTACAGCGTAGTTTCGGTCCAGCTGCCGTCCGGATTCGGCGTGAGTCGGAAGACGCCACCCAATCCGTTTATTCCGCCGCTATAGGTTGTGCCGTATAGAGTGCCTTTGGTATCGAAGACTAAATCGCCCACAGGTTGCTTCCCGTCACTGTTGCCGGTGAAGCTGTAAATCACCGTTTCGCTCCAGTCCCCGCCGGGATTCGGGGTCAAGCAGAAGACCGTGCCTCCGTGATAGAGCCCGCCTTCCTCAGTCGTTCCATAGAGCTTGCCGTCAGCCCCGAAGACTACCCCAGCCAGGGGATGACGTCCCATTCCATACCATTTGAATTTGAAGATTGCTTTGTACTCAACCGCCGAGGTGGCAATCGTGGATGTCAGAATGACTACGATAATGAGCGCCGCTGCGCTCAGGATTGCCAAGAATCTTTTGCTTTGCATCGCATTGCACTCCTTCTCAATGATGCATAGGGATGAAGATCATTGATTGAGTTTGAACTCCTATGGACCAGATTGTGATGGGCCGACTGCTACTCTTGGGATGCTTTCTGTTGGACGCGACCACGCTACGCGGGAGATGTCATCTCGACAGTGATCCGCGTCACCGTTGCGCGTAACATGCAAGCCGGGATTCCCATTAGTGGACTACTTGATCCATTGCGACATCAGCGGGGTGAACAGGCGAGACACGCCGTGGCCGAGCGGCGCCGGAATTATTTTTCCGCCCGGTCCACGCACTCTGCCCGAAAGGTCCGGTCGTCGACCCGGTGCAGGCGCTTGGCCATGCGGGGCTTGAGCAGCTTGTGGTGATAAATCTCGAACAGATAGTTGACGATGAACCAGATCGGCTTTTCGGTCGTCATCCAGTCCAGATGGTCGAAGCGCGCCAGGTTTACCGGCCGGGAAAAAGTTCGCAGCGAGCGCTCGCCGCGCAGGTTGAAATAGATATTGAAATAGCTCAGGGCCAGTTCCCGCAGCGAACGATACACGGGCTCGCGGTAGCGGCATCCGGTAAAGTTCGACTTGGCGACCGCGCCCCAGTGTCCGTCCACGCGGTAAATGGCCACGACGTGATCGGTGTCGTGCTCGGCTTCGAGATCGAGGATCAAGGGAGGATAGCCGTTGGCGCGCAATGCGGCAGCGGCGAAGATGGCGCCTTCCAGGCAGTGCGCGGTGCGCTCGCGCAACACCAGCCGCGGCGACCAGGCGGTGTCGGCAAGGTGGTAAGGCAGCGCGTCCAGAAATTTCTGAATGCCGTGAGGATCCTTCAGCCGGCGAAGTTGGCGGAGTTCCGCTGGAGTGAAGGCAGGGTCGGAATGTTTCATTTCGGGCAACAGAGAGTGTAACCCGAGAGCTCGGCTGGCTCGATTATTCACTGTGGTACCGACAAAGCATTTCGAATCATTGCGATAGCCGTAAGCTATTGAAAATCCGCTCCACCTGACGGCCTGGCTGCAAAACCCGCATGGCTACGCACGTCAGAATGCCTTGCTTTTGCGTCAGGACGCTTTGTAGGCCATAGATGAGACTAGGAACGACTCTACCGTCCAGTCGCAGAGCTGTCGGGCCTTAAATCGCATTTAAACGCAAAATAAGCTATAAGATATACATGTAAGGCCCAGGCTGCTTTACCCGTGCCGAAGGTTGTAGTCGGGCGCGCAAACTCCGTTAAGGTTGGGTTAATTTTCTACGCGGTACTGTGGACTCCGCTCTCCGACGCATGGCTGTGCGGCTGGGGAGCTGTCCGAGCAAGGGCAACGACCCGCCGGTGGTATTTCGGCGGGTCTTTGATTTTGAAAGACAAGGCAGCTGAAAAATGGCGGCCCGCTATTGCACCACCAGCGTCAAACCCACGGTGCGCGTAGCCAAGCCTGAGGTCGCGGTAACGGTAATCGGAAATGTGCCCGCCGGCGTTCCTCCGGTCGGGGTGGTGGTTGAGTTGCTGCTGCCGCAAGCCGCCTGGAACACAATCAGAGACAGCAGGGTGGTCACGCACAATCCGGTCAAGAGCCGGCGCCAGGCCGACTTCTTCCCGCCCAGTCCCAGACCGAAGAACGCCAGGCCGCCGACTGGCAGGAAGGCCGCGAACAGCGTCCGGGATACGACCCGGAGCGCGCCCGTCGGAATCGGACGGATGGTGGTCTTGATGGTCAGTGCGGAAGTGACGGGCCCGCTGTTGGCGTTGGGAATCGGATTGGTGCTGAAGGCGCACGTGGCTTCCGAAGGCAGCCCGGAGCTGCACGAAAGCGAAATGCTGTTGGGGAACGTGGGAACCGGCGTAATGGTTAGCGTGTAGCTCGCCGAAGCGCCCGCCGCCACGGTGATGCTGGCGGGAGCAACTCCCAGATTAAAGTCGTTGACGGCGGTGGTGGCGCTCGCCGAGGCGCGGAAGTTGGAGCCGACAATGCTCACCACGGCGCTGTTGCCCAAGGGGCCGGCGACGGTTGGGGTCACGTCGATGGTGACGGTGCCCTTGCCCAGGTTGGCTAGCGTCCCCACCGAGCAAGTCACGGTGGGCGGACTGCCGGTCGGCGATCCGCAGCTTCCGGGCGAACTGGTTGCGGAAACGAAATTGGCTCCAGTCGCGGGAAGCGTATCGGTGAAGGTTATGCCGGTGGCGAGATCGCCGTTATTGGTGATGGTGTAGATAAAGCTGGCCTGGTTTCCGATGCCCACTGGATCCGGACTGCCCTCTCCGGTTACCGTCAGATTCAGGCTTGGACCCAGCTTGCTGACGAAAGCATCGCTGCCGCCCTGCAGCGTGCCCTGATAGGCGCCAACCACGGGAAAGCCAGTGGCCGAGGTAGTCTCACCCGCTACGTAGGTGGAGTTGGCGAAGTCCACCGCGATACCGGTGCCAATGTCGTTTCCAGCACCGCCAAGGTAGCTGGAGATATTGGCAGTCGATGTGGTATCGATGCGGGCGACGAACGCGTCGCGCTGGCCCCCATTGGCCGCTTGAATCGGGCTGGCGCTGATATGAAAATCCGTGGAGTCGGTATACCCGGTAAGCAGAGCTCCCTGCGACGCATCGACTGCAATGGCATAAGCGACGTCATTTCCGGAACCACCGAGATAGCTGGCGTAAGTGAAAGTGACGTTCGGGTCGGTGCCACCCTGAGCCGGGTTGTTGATCTTCATCAAAAAGGCGTCGCTGGCGGGCAGGTTCACCGTGCAAGTCGCGGGGTTAGTGGGATCGTTCAAGCACTTTTGAAACGGAGTCCACGTCTCCGGCGAGGGAATAAAGTCCATCGAGGTGGTCGATCCGGTCACGTAGGCGCTACCGGCGGAGTCGACCGCGATGCCGTATCCGATTTCCGCGCCGGTGCCGCCCACATAAGTCGAGTAGATCAACTGCGCGCCAGTAGCGGCCGTCGGATTCAGCTTGGCCACGAAGGCGTCGGTAGCGGTCACGTTCGTCGGACATGAATCCGGATTGGTCGGACTGTCCAGGCAGCCTTGCGCGGCGTTGAGAATGGGGAAGTCGGTACTGGTGTTCGAGCCGGTATTCAGGAAGTTAGTGCCGCCGGTGATGAGCACATTACTGCTGCTGTCGACCGCCACCCCTCCGCCCACGACTACGCCATTGGCGGGATTGCCGCCACCGAAGTAGGTGGAATACGGAAGGCTGTTGGTTCCCGAGGTCGAGGTGTCCACCTTGCTCAGGAAAAACTGGTTGGTAGCTTTCGAGGTGGTCTGAAACGAACCCGAAGTGGTGGGGAAATCAGTAGAGGTCGTGGTGCCGACGACGTAGGCTTTGTTCTTCACGTCTACGGCAAGGCCGCTGGCCAGGTCGGTTGCGCTGCCGGAGAGATAGGTGGAATAAAGCAGATTCGCCGCGGTCGAGTCGATCTCGCTGAGAAACGCATGGGTGCCGGAAACTTTCGGCTGCGCCTGATACGGAGCGTTGATGCCGGCGGTGGGGAAATCGCAGGTAGCTCCGCAGCTGGTGGTTCCGGCGACAAATACATCGAAGCCCGAGTCAACCGCAATCCCCACGCTGGTGTCGTTGCCGCTTCCGCCCAGGTAAGTCGAGAACAACAGGGCGTTGCCGGTCAGGCTGAACTTGGTTACGAAGACGTCCGAAGCTCCCGCCGAAGCTCCCTGCACCACGCTGGCGGTGACGGGGAAATCGGCGGACGTGGTCGAGCCTGCAACATAGGCGCTTTGCGAAGAGTCCACGGCGATCGCCGGGCATCCCGGCTTGGACGATCCCACGATGATCGAACAGGCCTCGTCGGCAGTGCCGCCCAGGTAGGTGGAGTAGCTCAGCACGGGATCGATGACCAGTTCCCGCGTGCGATCATAGTCGCCAATTTCGAATGCGGCCTCGTTCCCTGGCCTCAACACAAATCGTCCTGCGACGGGTCGCTCGTCCTGGCCGATTCGCTGGTAGATCCGTGGAGCCTGCAGTTGGACTTGGCCACCTCCGGCCGCCAGCATGAGATTGCCGCTGGAATCCACGGTGAGCTGATCGGCTCCCTGAAAGCGAAGCGCGATCTGCCGCGGGTCGGCGCCGGGTGCAACCCGG
>Ga0335077_10013358_pt1 | contig 10264 bp, 8 predicted proteins | sample Lox_Sample_31_FD_207151 | JGI IMG/M metagenome (GOLD analysis project Ga0335077, IMG submission 207151) | Soil microbial communities from Loxahatchee National Wildlife Refuge, Florida, United States - Lox_Sample_3.1 | ecosystem: Environmental > Terrestrial > Soil > Wetlands | place: USA: Florida...
GCAGCACCGACGGCCCTCGCGGCCACCGCCAATACGAGCACCAAGGTGACCGTGACATGGTCGGAATCCAGCCCCGGCCTGCCCATAACCTCGTACAAAATCTGGCGTGGCAGCACTCCGTCAAACTTAAGTAACGTTGCGACCAGAACTTCGGCGAGCTACATCGATACGACCGTAACCGCCGGCAACACGTACTACTACGCAGTGCAGGCGGTGGATAGCGGCGGAGATGTCTCGGCCATGTCAGCGGCTGTGGCTGTCACCACACCGTAACCGAACGGGCTTTCCGGGGCCGAGCGGCTAGGGCTCGGCCCCGTTTGTTTCTTCTGGCAGTTAACGTCCCCAAGGCAATCAGGACCGGCTAGGTCTTCAACGTCATGGTTTCCGGGTCCCAACTACACATCCGCTGTTCGAAGTAGCTGATGTTGGAAAGCAACGCGGGGCCGGCGGCGCGGAGGCCGAACACGGGATCTTCCACCACTGTCTTGCGGCTGCGCACGGCCGCGATGAAGTTGCGGTGATGATCCAAGTGGTCGCTGTAGCCGTGAGGCGGCAGGTACTTATCTTCCTGGAGCGGGCGCATGCTGTCGGCTTTGGGAACCTGCGGCGGATACTGCTTGTAGTACTCCTTCAGAAAGGCTTCCTGGACGGCTTTGGGGAATGTATCGATGGTGTAGCCGGGTTCGGTTTCGCGTGGAGTTTTGGAGACCGTAACCCCGCCGCCGATGGTGAGGATGCCTTCCGAGCCCACAAAGCGGAAACCGGAGGTTTCGCCCGCACCGGAGACGAAGTTAACCCTCAGGGCGAGGTTGAAGGCCGGGTGGCCGTTGCCCGCTGGGTAGTCGTATAGGCCCAGGAAAACGTCGGGTACGTCGCGGCCGTCTTTCCAGAAGCGCAGGCCGCCGGTGGCGAAGACGCGGGTAGGCCCGATGGCGCCCGTCACGAAGTGCATGCCGCTGAACAAGTGCACGAACAGGTCGCCGGCCACGCCGGTGCCGTAATCCCGGTAGTCCCGCCAGCGGAACAGGCGCACGGGTTCGAAAGGCACCTTGGGCGCATAGCCAAGGAAACGGTCCCAATCGATATTCTCCGGCGTAGCGTCCGGCGGAATCGAGTACTCCCAGGCGCCGATCGCGGAGTTGCGGTCCCACCACGCCTCCACCAGGTTCAGCTCGCCAATGGCCCCGCTCTGGAGCAGTTCCTGCGCCTTTTTGTAAATAATGGAGCTGACCCGCTGGCTGCCTACCTGCATGATGCGGCCGGTCTTCTTCTGCGCTTCGACCACCCGCCGGCCGTCTTCCACTCGCTGCGCCATGGGCTTTTCGCAGTAGACGTCTTTGCCGGCGTTCATGGCGTCGATGGAAATCTGGGCATGCCAATGGTCGGGCGTGGCGATGAGTACCGCGTCGATGTCGCGTCGCTCCAGAACCGCGCGGTAGTCGCGGGTGGTGATGAGTTGATGGCCCCAGCGCTCGCGGGCGCGCGTAAGGCGGCCTTGGTAAATGTCAGAGACGGCGGCGAGCTCGACTCCGGGAATTTCGAGGGAGGACTTGGCATCCTCGGTGCCCATGCCTCCGGCGCCAATGAGGGCCACCCGGATGCGATCGTTCGGGGACACCGGCTTGTCCGGCTGGTCTTGGGCGGCGAAGGCGGAAGCCGCCAGACCGGCGGTAGTCGCTTGCAGGAAATGACGTCGAGTCGGCATAAGGAGTTGTCTCTCTCAAAATAGCAGACTCGGAACGGGCCGCCCGAGACGGCCTCAGGTAAATCCCCGACGCAACTGCATCAAAACGCCTCGAAAATCTGCGGTGAAATTCGACGTGCAATGTATTATACTTTTAGCGGATAAAGAAACCCTTAATAACCGATACGGGGGCATGATGCGGGCGCAAACGGTCGACGTCAAATCTTCCAATGGCAGGGTGCTCTGTTGCACGGTATTCCGTCCTGGTGGCAGGAAACTGCTGGCCAAAGGCCACATCATCAGCGATGAGGATATCAAGGTTTTGGAATCTGAAGGCATGGAAACCATTTGGGTGACCGAGCTGGAAGAAGGCGAAGTGGGTGAGGATGTCGCTGTTTGCGAAGTGGCCAGCGAGATGGGCTGCGGCAGTTTCGAAATCCGGCTTACCGCGGGCGGCCGCGCCAACCTGCAAGCTACCGAGAAGTGCTGTGTGCTGGTGGACGATGAGCTGTTGAAGCAGATCAACTGCACCTCCAGCGTGGTGATCGCCACGACGCTGAATTTCACCCTCGCGATCCCCGGGCAGCGCATTGCCACCGTGAAGAGCGCCCCGTTCGCGGTTTCCCGCGCGCAACTGGACGCCGTGCTGGGAATTCTGAAGGATCGCGGCCCCATCCTGCAGGCGCGGCCGATGCGCAACCCAACCGTGGGCGTGTTGTACACCGACGCGCTGCACGGGGACCGCGCGCGGCAGTTGTTCGAGAACACCTTACGGCAGCGCCTGGACCGGTTTGGCGCGGCGCCCAGCTTCGTAATGTCGTGCGTAGAGGAACAGTCTGCGGTGGCGCGGTGCCTGCAGCAGTTGCTGCGCTCCAAGCCGGCGGTGATCCTGATCGCCTCGACCACCGCCCCGGCAGGCCCGGAGGACGTGGTCGGACAGGCAATGGAAAAGGTCGGCGGCCACGTGGAGCGTTTCCTTGCGCCGGTTGAACCCGGAAATCTCCTGCTGCTGGCGTACAAGGACGATGTGCCTATGATTTCGGCTCCGGGATGCTTCCGTTCGGCCAGGGCGAACGTGGTAGACTTAGTGCTTCCTCCGTTGCTGGCACGATATCGCGTGTCGGGTTGGGAAGTCGGCTGCCTGGGGCATGGCGGTTTGTTGGGTTAGCTGGGCCGGTCTCCTCCACCCCTGTAGGTTGTACCCTCCGAGCAACCTATAGGTGCTCCTCGACCGGGCGCCTGAGTGGTGCCCGGTCTTTTTTCACCCGAGCCTGGCGAGTTTCCTGAACACCCGTGCGTTTCCCGCAATGGCGCCGAGCGACTCCAGATTGCGCTTGTCGGCCAGTGTTTTGAGGGCACTAAGCACGCGCCCTTCTCCCAACTGGCCGATCGCGTCGGCCAGGGCCACCGAGAAATGCAGCGTAACGCTCGAATCCCTGTAACAGTCGGCGATGCAGGCTGTACAGCCGTCGCGCACAAACGGGGTCGACGCAAAATCCCAGACGGTGCACATGCGTTTGTCCCATTTGTCACACCGCCACATGTCGAAGTTCCAATCCATGTAGAAACTCTTGTAGCCGCCGTAGCAGACGAATCGCTCCGGCGCTCGATCCAGGTGCCGCCGCATGTCCGCCATTGAGGCGCGCGGGTTGCTCACGGGAAAGTCTTCTCTGATTGTCGGCGGCGCGAAAGGCGGCTGCAAGCTCCCGGTCCTCGGAATTGACTAAGCTCGAATCCGCCGACCATGCCAGCGACGACGATCCTAACCCCCTTTGCGGATATGAGAAGGCTACCGCCGGAAGGCCGAGATCCCGCAGCATCGGCACCAGCTCCTGGTAATCGCGAATCAGCTTGCTGATGGTCACCAGTGCCATGGCGGTGATGCCCAGCTCCGGCATGCGGCGGGTCGCCGTACGAATTCGCTCGCAGACACCCTTTAGGCCCCGGTTCCCCTCGTGGTCCGCAATCGTGGCGGCATCGATCGATACGTAGATTGTGCGCAGGCCCGACTCCGCCAGGCGGTCCAGCAGTTGTGGCAGCAGCCACCCGTTGGTGATCCGTGCCGTGCCCATTCCTTTCGTCACGCTTGCCCGGATCATGTCCGTAAGGCGCGGATGCAGAAGCGGTTCGCCGCCGAAAAGGCTGACGTAACGGACATCGCGCGCATGCAGGATATCCAGCGCGCGCGGCAATTGTTCGGCGTCCATCCACCGCAGGTCGCCGGTTGGCACCTTTCCTCGCGCGAAATTGCAGAAATCGCACGTGGCGTTGCACGAGTTCGTCACGGAGATATTGCAAAGCGCCGGGCCACCGCGGCGGATCAGCTTTGTGATGTCCATGCTTTCGCCAGACTTGTTTTCGCGGACATTCAGATCGACCCTCTGTGCTTTTCAGTTGATTAGCGCGCAGAAGGATCGGATTCAAGATCTGTGGCGAAGCCTTTGGCTAGTTGGCGCCTGCCGTGGCTACTGGAGGCCTGGACTCCTGGCCTTCTTTGGGGCGTGGCTGTGGTTTCGGCAGCGGCTTGCGCGGCAGCATTTCGTCGCGCGTGGCGGCTGTGTAGACCACCGATGCCATGATCGCGGAGGCTTCCATGAGATCGCCCGCTTGCAGGTGATCGTAGACGTCCATGTTGGAATGGTGCGTCTGGCTGGCATAGTCCAGCGGGTCCTGAATGAACTGGAAGCCGGGCAGGCCGACGGCATCGAAGGACTGGTGGTCGGTTCCTCCCGTGTTGCGGATCGTCACAGTAGCAGCGCCGTAGTCCCGGAAGGGTTCGAGCCAGGCCTGGAAGACGGGCCGCATCATGTCGTTGCCTTGCAGGTAGGCCCCGCGGATCTTGCCGGTGCCGTTATCCAAGTTGAAATAGCCGGATAGCTTGGCGTGCTCGGGTTTGACAGCCATGGTCTCGCGGTCCGCAAAGTGCTGCTTCACGTAGGCGCGGGAGCCGAGCAGGCCCTGTTCCTCGCCGGTCCAGAGCGCCAGTCGCACGGTACGGGGCATCTTGAGATCGAGCGCCTTGAGTATGCGCAGAGCTTCCAGCACGACCGCGCTGCCTGCGGCGTTGTCCGTGGCGCCGGTGCCGCCGGTCCAGGAATCGAGGTGGGCGCCCAGCATGACTACTTCGTCCTTCTTCGCGGCGCCGGGAAGCTCGCCGGTCACGGTGAAAGAATCTTGAGTATCGTCAAGGAATTTATTCTGGATATCAAACTCGAGGGTGACCGGTGTTTTCTTTTCGATCAGCCGGGCGATTCGGTTGTAATTCTCGGCGGCTAGCGCCACGGAGGGCGGGGGCACCGGATCTTTGGGATTCTGGGAACCACCGGCGGCGCCGAACACGATGGCGCTGGAACCGCGATAGCTGGGAACCAGGGTCACCAGGACGCCTTCATCGGCCAGGAATTGGTTGAGCTTGTTGCGGAACTTCTCTCTCGCGGCGCGGTCCATGGGTGGACCGTTGGGGCGCGGCGGCTGGCCCGGCGTAAGGGGAATCGGGTTGGCAAAGGGCGAACGCGCCGAGGGGTCGGGTGCCAGGGATTCGCTGGCCAGTTCTGCATCCGTGAAGCGCTTCAGGATGGCCTCGGTTTCGGGCGTGAGCGACTTGGGATCTTCGAGCAAGACGATTTTGCCCTTTAGCTTGCCCTTGAACTTGTCGAAATCGGCATCGGCCTTGATCACCGCCATCACCGGTTCGCCGGAGACGGGGCCGTTGGTGCCAGGAGTCCAAGGGCGGGCGAAGCCGACCAGCGGAGAATACTGCGGCTCCTTTTGCTGCCCGCTGAAGCGGGTGCACATCCAGCCGCGGCCGAACGGTCCCCACTTCTCCAGGTTGGGATTGGAGATGCCCCATTCGGTCATGCGGCGCACGGCCCATTCGGCGGCGGCTTTGAGGCCGGGCGAGCCGGTCAAGCGCGGGCCGTAGACGTCGGTCAGGTAAAAGGCGTTTTCCATCACCTTGGAGTTCTGGAAAGCCTCAGCCTTGATGCGGTTGATAGTGTAAAGGTCAACCTTCTCCTCGGCCAGCAGAAGCGGGGCCAGCAGGAGCAACAGCGCGGATTTCATAAGTGTGACGAGCGTATCACAAATCCACCCGCCACAAGCGCGCACAGCTTGACCCGAGTGAATATACCGATTCAGGCAAGTACCGGAAGCAGGATTGTGAACGTCGTGCCTTGATTCTCTTCGCTCGCGACAGTGATGCACCCGCGATGCTGGGTTATGATGCCATGCACCACCGCCAGGCCCAAGCCTGTCCCCGTGCCGCGGGACTTGGTAGTGAAAAACGGCTCGAAAATGTGCGCCAGGGTTTTCTCGTTCATACCGTCGCCAGAGTCCGAAAGCCGGAGTTGGACGTAGCGGCCGGCAGGTTGCGTGCCGGTTCCGTCACTCTCCGGTACGACGATCTCCACCGTCTCGATCTTCATCACTCCGCCCCGTGGCATGGCGTCGCAAGCATTGAAAGTAAGGTTGACGAGAACTCGTTTCAGTTGATCTCGATCCGCCCGAATCCGGCCAAGCTGGGGGGCCAGATCCAGCACCAGTTCGTGCCCTTTCCCCAGCGTGTGCGCGATCATGCCCTGCATCTCCCTGACCAGGTCGTTGAGATCGAGCGGCTCGGGATGGGCCGCCTCCTCGCGACTCATACTCACAAGCTGCCGGGTCATGGAAGCTGCTACCTCCGCCGCCTTCCTGACCCCTTCGGCGTCCTTCAGCGAGCGTCCGGTGAGGTTCTCGCAAAGCACGCGGGCATAGCCGAGCATCACGGTCAGTTGATTGTTGAAGTCGTGTGCCAAACCCCGCGACAGCCTGCCAATCGCTGCCATCGTATCCGCCTGCCGAAGGCGCTGCTCCATGGCCCGGCGCGCAATCAAATCCCGAAAGACCACGATGGTGCCCAGCAGATAGTTGCCGGCACGGTTCTCGAAGCAGCGCACTTCGACGGGCATATGCGCGCGGTCTCTGGCGGCCAGCAGGTAGCTCTGTCCCTCGCGCTCCGCGCCGCGCTCACGGGCCAGCAGCCGCAACACGGGATGCGCGGCCTGCTGTCCCGTAGCCTCATCCAAAAGCGGCAGCACCTCACAAGCCGGCCGGCCATGTGCGTCTTCCGCCAACCACCCAGTCAGGTCCTCGGCGACCGGATTCAGAAGCTCGACCTCGCCGTTCGCGTCGGTCACCATGACCGCCTCGCCGATATTCCGCAGGATGTTCGACAACCATGCTTCATTGATGCGCAGATTGGTTTCCAGCTCATGCCGGTGCAGCGCGATCTCCACTGCACTGCGGACTTCCGCCTCCCGCAGGGGCTTCATGATGTAACCGTGCGGACCAGTTAGCTTGGCCCGTTGCACGGTTTCCCAATCCGCGTAGGCAGTGACATAGATCACCGGTATATCCAACTCGCTCTTCAGGATCTCGGCGGTTTCGATGCCGTCCATCTCGCCCCGCAGCCGGATGTCCATCAACACCAGGTCGCAAGGCTGCTGGCGTGCGGCCCGGATCGCCTCGGGTCCGGAGGCGGCCACCACCGGAACCGAATAGCCCAGCCCTTCCAACTGGTTCTGGATATCGGCTCCAATGACGACCTCGTCTTCCACCACCAGGATCTGCTTTTTCTCCGACGGCACGCCGTGCTCCTCCTTTTAGTAGGTGGGTATGCATGGCATAGTTCTCTATGCAAGTTGATGCACTGAGTACACGCGCCTGGGGCGCCTCGTTTTAGCCGGAATCGGCAGGGAACCGCATTTCCCAGCAAGAGCCTGGGCCGCTCTCGAAGCTGGCCGTGCCATGGAGTTGCTTCACCAGCAAGTCGACCAGGCGGAGACCCAGCGACTTGCGAGGCTCCTGCAGCCGGGCCCGGTCGAATCCCACGCCGTCATCCCGAACGCCGAGCATTGCATCGCAGTCAGACAAGCACAATGACACGCGCACCGTTCCGGGCCGCCCGCTTGGGAAGGCATGCCGCACAGCGTTGGTGACCAGCTCGTTCACGATCAAGCCGCACGGGAGGGCTGTATCCATGGAGACTAGCAACGGGCTGGTCACCAGTTCGAGGGAGACCGCCGCCCCGCCATCCACGGCGGCGGCAGCCACGGTGCGTACATGCTCGGCCAGGTCGATCCTGCCGCCGTGATCGTTATGGCACAGTTGATTGTGCACATCGGCCAGGCACAGGATCCGCTTTTCGGCGCGCGCAAACAGGTCCCGGAGGTGATCGTCACCGATGGACTGTAGCTGCAAACGCATGAGACTACACACCATCTGCAAATTGTTCTTTACGCGATGGTGGACCTCTTTGAGCAAAGCATCCTTGAGCGCCAATGTCCGGCGCAGTTCCTCCTCGGCTTGGCGGCGCTCCCACCGGACGCGCGCCTCCCGGATTTCGCGCTCCACGGCAGGCCCCAGGCGCGCCAGCGCATCCTTAACCAGATAATCGTGTGCGCCGGCCTTCATCATGGCTACTGCCACTTCCTCGCCCATCACCCCGGATACCACCAGAAACGGGATTTCCTGGCCGCTCTCCTGGAGCACGCGCAACGCCGAGGGTGCGTCAAATTGGGGCAAATGGTAGTCGGCGATAATCACATCCCACGCCAGGTTTGACAGCGCCTCGCGCATCTCGGCTTCGGTCTCCACACGGGCGGCATGGACGTCATAACCGGCCTTCTCCAGCAGACGTACAACCATCGCGGCGTCGCTCGGGGAATCCTCGACCTGCAATACGCTCAGCGCTTGTTTCACGGTCTCCTCCGTTCAGGAGGAGGCTGGTTCAGCAATAACCAGTACAGGCCCAGGTGTTCGACCACTTCGGCGAATCTCGCAAAGTCGACTGGCTTGACGAGGTAGCTGTTCACGCCCAGGTCATAGCCCATGCCAATTTCTCTCGGCTCGTTCGAGGTGGTCAAGATGACGACCGGCAACCGGCGGGTGCGGTCATCCGCGCGAATCCGTTCCAACACCTGCAAACCGGACACGATGGGCAGATTGAGGTCGAGCAGGACCAGAGCCGGACTTTCCCGCCCTTCCTGCGCCGCGTCCGTGCCCAACAGGTAGTCGATGGCGGCTTGTCCGTCTTCGGCCACCACGATCGGGTTGACGACACCCGCCTTCTTCAGCGCGCGTCTGGTCAGGGCAACGTCGCTCGGGTTGTCTTCAACCAGCAGAATAGTTTTGGTGTTGTTCATGGCGTCTCCGGTTGAGTGGAATGTGCTTCCGCCAGCGTGAAATAGAACGTGGCGCCCTCTTGGGGAACCGCTTCGGCCCATACCCGGCCGCCGTGCCGGCGGATAATGCGGTGCACCGTGGCGAGACCGATCCCCGTGCCGGGAAATTCGGACGGCTTGTGCAGGCGTTGAAAAGCAGTGAAGAGTTTGTCCGCGTAAGCGGGATTGAAGCCCACCCCGTTGTCCCGGACGTAAAAGGCCTCAGCGTTGGACGCGCGGCCCACCTCGATGCGCGCTTCCGCCTTCCGGCCGGTGTACTTGACGGCGTTCTCCAGCAGGTTGGTGAGGACGATTTCCAGCAGGTGTGGATCCCCCCAGGCAGACAAGCCGGGCCGGATCTGGAAGGCTATCGACCGGCCAGGCGCGGACTTGTGCAGCCTTTGCGCCACGGTCTGGGCCAACTGGGTCAGGTCCACCTTGCCCTGCTGCATGGGACTGCGAGTCACGCGCGAGAGTTGCAGCAAGTCCTCGATCATGCTACCCATGCGTTGCGCTTCGGAGCGGACCCAGGCCAGGTGTTTCCGGCCGTCCGCGTCCAGCCGATCTGCATAATCCTCCACCAGGGCGAGGCTCCAGCCGTCGATGCCGCGCAGGGGCGCCCGCAAATCGTGCGAGACTGAATAGGCGAAGGCCTCCAACTCTTTGTTGGAGGCTTCGAGCTGTGCAGTCCGGTCGCGCACGCGTTGCTCCAACTGCTCGTTGAGCCTCTGCAACTGCTCTTCACTCGCGCGCAGGGCCGCCTCTGCCTGGCGCTGCGCGCTGATGTCGGTGTTGGTGCCGAACCAGCGGACCACCTTACCTTCCTGATCGCACACCGGCATCACGCGTGTCAGGAAAGGCCGAAACACGCCATCCGCGCCCCGAAGCGGGAATACCATGTCTAATGGCTCTCCGGTGGCGATGGATTCGTTCCAGCGATCCAACACGCGGGGTAACTCCTCAGGATCGTGCACGGACTGCCAGCCCCAGCCGTCCATCTCTCGCGGAGTTGTCCCGGTGTATTGGTACCACCTTTCGTTGTACCAGGTGATCCAGCCGTCCGCGTTTGCCATCCAGCACAACTGCGGAATGGCGTTAGCCAGCGTTCGAAACTGGACTTCACTCTCGCGTAGGGTCTCCTCCGCCGTCTTGCGGAGTGTGATGTCGCTGGCGGCGCCGAACCATTCGACAATCTCGCCACTCGAGTTCAACAGCGGGATGGCACGCGACAACGCCCAGCCCAAGCTGCCGTCCACCCGCAGAACCTGATGTTCCAGCTCGAATGTCTTCCGGCTTCGGATAGCTTCGTGGAGGGCCGCCATCACGCGTGCCTGATCGTTCGGGGGTATGTATTTCTTAAGCCAATCGGGGCTGGGGCCTT
>Ga0335077_10013359_pt1 | contig 10264 bp, 10 predicted proteins | sample Lox_Sample_31_FD_207151 | JGI IMG/M metagenome (GOLD analysis project Ga0335077, IMG submission 207151) | Soil microbial communities from Loxahatchee National Wildlife Refuge, Florida, United States - Lox_Sample_3.1 | ecosystem: Environmental > Terrestrial > Soil > Wetlands | place: USA...
TCGGCACCGACGCAACCGTGATCCTGATGTCGATCGACGTCGAGCCGGACTTCGGCGACATGGTCGCAGAGAGCCAGGCGGCGGGCTTCATCCCGAAGGCGGCGCTGTCTGCCGGTGCGATCCGGCAGCTGGCAGGCGAGGGTTAGCGCGCCTCGAGGAACGTGACCACTGCCAGCACCCGGCGATGATCGTCCTCGGTCTCAGGCAGGCGGAGCTTGGCAAGGATGGCGTGGACATGCTTCTCGACCGTGCCCTCGGTCACCCATAGCTGGCGCGCGATGCCGGCGTTCGAACGGCCCTCGGCCATCAGTGACAGCACCTCTCGCTCCCGCGGGCTGAGCACGTCGAGCGGATCGCGAACACGCCGCGCCGCGACCAGTTCCTGGACGAGTGCCGGGTCGACGACTGAGCCGCCCCTCACGATTCGATCCAGCGACTCGAGGAACTCCTCGACGTTCGCGACACGGCTCTTCAGCAGGTAGCCGCTGCGCTCGCCGCTTGCCAGCAGATCCATTGCATGCTCCACCTCGACGTGCGCCGAGAGGATGAGGATCGCCGTCTGCGGCAACTCCTCCCGGATGACACGCGCCGCAGCAAGGCCCTCTGTGCCCTGGTCGGGCGGCATGCGGATATCGACGATGGCAAGGTCAGGCTCGTGCTCCCGCACGAGATCGAGCAGCTCGCGCGCCGTTCCGCAATGTCCAACGACCTGGTAGCCGGAGCGCTCGAGCAGGCTCGCGAGGCCCTCGCGAAGCAGGACGTCGTCGTCGGCCAAGACGACGCTTACCGCTGCGCGGCTATCGGAGGCTCCTGTTGCGATGCCGCAGCCTAACCGTTGACGGCCCGGCCTCGACTAAGCGGAGCCTTGCCTGACAAACTGTCCGAGATGGACGAGATGGAGTAGTGTCGGCACAGCGACACAGGGTTGCCCCGCTGCGCAGGCAGCATCCTTGCCGTCGAGGAGGAAACACCCTGCGGAGCCCGCTTCGTACGCTCATCTGGTGCGTCGGGATGGTGGTGGCGCTGACCGTGATCTCGGCCGCGTCGGCTCGAGCGATCCGGTCGAGCTCCATCGCCGCCGGTGGGACGCTCAACGTCGGCTTCGAGCAGTCGTTCGGGTTCTCGGACAACTTCGACCCCACAGGCGAGTATTCCGGCGACGCGTTCGGCATCTTTGACAACCTGCTCGTACGCACCCTCGTCGGCTACCAGCACGAGGCGGGTGGCTCGGGCAACGAGGTAGTTCCAGACATCGCCACCTCGCTGCCGAAGCCGACGAACGCCGGCAAGACCTACACGTTCCACATCAAGCGGGGCGTCATGTTCGGCCCGCCGGTGAGCCGTCAGGTCACGTGTGCGGACTTCATGAACGCGATGCAGCGGCTCGCGAACCCGAAGGACGGCGCCGAATACGCCTTCTACTACGCGGTCATCAAGGGCTGGTCGAATTACGCGGCCGGTAAAGCGAAGTCGATCTCGGGGATCTCGTGCCCGAATGCCTCGACGATCGTTTTCAACCTGACCGGTCCGACCGGTGACTTCCTCTACCGGATGGCGATGCCGGCGACCGGCCCACAGCCGGCGGAGGTAACGAAGTGCTTTGAGGGTGAGCCCGGCAAGTACGGCCTCGACCTGATCTCGACCGCCGGCTACATGATCCAGGGGATCGACCAGGTCGACACCTCGAGCTGCGCCGACCTGAAGCCCGCCTCGGGGTTCGACGGGCAAACGCACATGCTCCTCGTTCGCAACCCGAATTACGAGCAGCGCACCGATCCGACGCGGAAGAATTACGTCGACGAGGTGCGGTTCGTGGTCGACTCGAGCAGCACCGACATCTACGACAAGATCGAGGCCGGCCAGCTCGACCTGGCGAGCTCGAGCATCCCGCCGACGGTGCTCGAGAAGTACGTGACGACTCCGAGCCTCAGGTCGCACCTCTTCCGGAACTCAGGCGACACCACGTCCTACCTGACGATGAACATCACGCAGCCACCCTTCGACGACATCCATGTCCGCCGGGCAATGAACTGGATCATCGACAAGGCCGCGCTGCGGCAGATCGGGGGCGGCCCGGTGGCCGGCGACATCGCCAATCACATCGTCCCCGACGCGATCTTCGGCGACGCCCTGTCGAACTACGCGCCGTACAGGACGCCCGGTGACCACGGCAGCGTCGCGGAGGCGAAGGCGGCGATGGAGGGCTCGAAGTACTCGAGCGGCGACGGGATGTGCGACGCGAGGGAGTGCAAGAACGTGCTGCTGGTCACGGACGCCCGGTCGGTCGACCCGGGTATGGCGGCCACGATCCAGCAGGATGCGGCGAAGATCGGCATCACCTTCACCCTCCGCGCCATCAGCGATGCGTACCCGACGATCCAGACCGTGGCGAAGAACGTGCCGATCTCCGACCGGCCCGTCTTCGGCAGCGACTACGCCGACGCAGGGACGTTCTTCGGCCCGGTCTTCGACGGCCGTACGATCATCCCGACCGGGAACCTGAACTACTCGCTGGTCGGCATCACGCCGTCGGCGTGCAAGACCCTGAAGGTCACGGGAGACTGCAACCCGTACGATCCCACGACCGGGCTGGGCGTGCCAAGTGTCAACTCCCAGCTTGACAAGTGCTCGGCGCTGATCGACCAGGCGCGCACCTCGTGCTACGAGAATCTCGACAAGTACATGATGACGAAGGTGGTGCCATGGGTTCCGTGGATTTGGTCGAACGTGATCCGCATCACGAGCAACAACGTCACGCACTACCAGTACGACCAGTTCAGCCGCACGCCCGCGTACGCCATGATCTCGCTGAAGAACTGACGGAGACATTCAGCGCGCCCGAGCCATGAGGGGCCGCGCATCGGGTTTCCTCGCGCCTCGTGGCCGGCGTCGCATATGTCGGCGGACATCTTCCGGCCAGCGGGAAGGCGAAGATCCCGGCCTGCCGCAAGCAGCGCTGGGTGCTTCCGCTGACGACACGATGAGCATCAGTTGCCATCGTGGACGCAGGCATGGGTTGCATTTTCGAGGCAACCCCGCAGAACGGCTGCACGGGCGGTTCGTGAGGTGTGACTCGATGTTGAAACAGGAGGAGGGATCCAATGGCCGACACCAACCAAGACGATCACGAAATTGCAAAGGTCAAGAAGCTAGCGGAATATTTCGCGACCTTTACGTTCGGACACGCTCAGCCAAGCTCGGATGCAGCGCTGATCGCGGCAGCAATTCTCGTGGGCGGGAAGACGCTTGCGAAAGATCAGGCGGACGACGTCTGGTGAGGCTGTTCCGGGTCTCTATTTGCAGATCAGGAAAGGAGCTGGACGCGTCCTGACGCGCTCGAACGCAGGAGGCGAGCGCGGGCTAGGCCAAAGCCGCGATCGGCCATTTCTTCTGCGGTCTCGTCGAGCGTGATTGCCGATGGGCTGGAGCCTGTACCTTTGCAGATCGCAATCTTGCTTACTGACATTTGAGTTCCGGGAGACAGTCCGATCGTCACTTTCGAGCCGGGGTGGTCACTATCATCCGAGACGTGGATGAGCGCCCGTGACCGACCTGCGGGTCGCCGAGGCAGACTTCGGGGTGCTGCTGTTGGAGTCGGCGCCGGACGCGATCGTGTTGGTCGACGTGTGGGGTCGGGTTGTGCTCGTCAACCGCCGCACGGAGGAGCTGTTCGGCTACCAGCCGGGCGACCTAATTGGTCATGAGGTCGAAGTGCTTGTTCCGGACCGCTTCCGGGCTGGGCACCTCGCGCACCGGGTCGGTTATGTTGCCGACCCGCGGACGCGCGAGATGGGGGCCGGAGTCGAGCTGTACGGCCGTCGTAAGGACGGGAGTGAGTTTCCGGTTGAGATCAGTCTGAGCCCGACGCGAGTCGACGGCGATGAGCTGGTGATCGCGATCGTGCGTGACGTTAGTGAGCGCAGGGCGATCGAGCTCGAACGTACAGAACTCGCTCGCGAACACGCCGCTCTGCGGCGCGTCGCGACGCTCGTCGCGCGTGGAGCGCCATCGGAGGAGCTGTTCACGGTGGTGACTGAGGAGGTAGGCCGGTTGTTTCGCGTCGACCACGCGCACTTGGGTCGCTACGAGTCCGAGGATAAGGTGGCTATCCTCGCCGACTGGAGCCGCGCAGGCGAGCCTTTCCCCGTCGGCACTCGCTGGAGCCTTGGGGGAGAGAACCTCTGCACGTTGATCGCGCAGACCGGCCGTCCGGCGCGGATCGACAACTATCCCGATGCCTCGGGCCCGCTTGCTCTCGCCACAGCCGAGAGGGGTTTCCGCTCAGGGGTGGGTTCACCGATCATCGTCGAGGGCCACCTCTGGGGCGTGATGATCACCGGCTCCACCGACGAGCAGCCCCTGCCCAAAGGCACCGAGGCACGCCTTGCCTCCTTCACGGAGCTTGTCGCGGTGGCGATCGCAAACGCCGACAGCCGCGCCGATCTCGCCGCCTCGCGCGTGCGGATCGTGGCCGCCGCCGATGAGACGCGTCGGCGGATCGAGCGCAATCTTCACGACGGGGTGCAACAGCGTCTCGTCTCCCTCGGCTTCATGTTGCGTGCGGCGCAGACGGCGACCCCGCCTGAGCTCGGGAAGCTCGCTACCGAACTGTCGCTCGCTGCCGAAGAGCTCAGAAAGGCTCAAGACGATCTTCGGGAGATCGCGCACGGGATCCATCCCTCGATCCTCGCCGCGGGTGGCCTCGGGCAGGCGCTAAAGAACCTCGCGCGCAGCCCGGCGATCCAGGTCGATCTCAACGCCCACCTCCTGGAGGGGCAACTCCCGCAGGCGGTCGAGGTGGCGGCCTACTACGTGGTCTCCGAGGCGTTGACCAACGCAGCGAAGCACGCGCAGGCGTTGGCCGTGCACCTTGACGTCGAGCAGGCAGACGACGTCCTGCGCCTCTGCGTACGCGACGACGGGATCGGCGGCGCCGACCTCGCTCGTGGCTCAGGGCTCATCGGTCTCAAAGACCGCGTCGAGGCGATCGGCGGCACGTTCTCGCTCCGGAGCCCACACGGCGCCGGGACAACACTGGAGGTTGAGTTCCCGCTCGACGAATAACCATGCGGCTCACACGTAGCGCGCCATGTCCGGTGCGGCATGCTCCGTGCGACACATCCGCGACAGTTGTGCGCTGCTCTCGCCGAGGAACGCGTGGAGGACGTCGACCCAGACGCGAACCGAGGCCCGTGTTCCACCTCAGGGTCACGTCGAGCCCGTCGCCGTGCGCGCTGCAAGCTCGAAACCGGTTTCGTCAACCGTGCTCCTCCCGCGTGCGCCGCTCATCATGGGCCGACTTTCGCAGAGCGGCCGCCTTCCTCGAATCGGCGCTCATGCCGATCGGGTGCGGAAACCCACGCATCTCTTTGGCGTTGAAATCGGCTTTGCGTCTTCTGCGCCGCACTTGCGTCTTCACACCGATGACGGTGGCCGAGCCGGGGAGCAATCATCGACGTGTTCCGGTCGACCTCCTCACCAGGACGAACTGAGCGATGAAAGCGATGAAGGCAGATGTTGCAGCGCCCTTTGCCACGCCAGCGGTCGGCAGCGTCGCGGGACGCGGACTCTTCTGGACTGCCGATCTCAGAGAGGCCATCTTCGGATCATTCGATGGAATGACCTCTACCCTCGGAGTGGTGTCGGGTCTCCTTGCCACGCACGCTAGCGCGCCCAAGCTCGTCGCCGCGGCGATCGGCATCGCGGTCGCCGCCACCGTGGGAATGGGTGCCGGGCAGTACCTCTCCGATGGAGCACGCAACGTGCGGAAGGCCGTGGTCATGGCCGTTGCAACTCTCATTGGCTCAGTCATCCCTGCTGTGCCGTTTCTTTTCGGAGACTCGCGGGCGTGCATCGGCGCGTCGATCGCGGTCACCGTGCTCGGCGCGGGCTTCATCGGTCACTACCGCGGGTATCTCGTGACGTACTCGATCCTGGTCATCGTTTCGGTGGTCACGATCGGTCTGTCCGTCGCAGTCGCGTAACGGTCGATCGATCGGGGAACGTCTCGAAGGCGGTACCTGCGCACTTGAACGCAGCTCCAGCCTCGGCGTCCAAATTATTCGTTGCCGTCCGATTCACACTTCTCGTCCTTTCCGCAAATGCTCAGCGGGCGCACCGATGCCGAGAAGCGCAGCGCCCTGGACGATGACCCTCGTCGGTCCGAAGCGAACGAAAGGAGAATTCATGTCCACGTTTGACACGCAACTCGTCGAGGACGTCACGAGCGAGCTTTACTGGGACCCCAAGGTCGACAACGCCGATGTCACCGTGACCGCGGACGACGGGCGCGTCACCCTGACCGGAACGGTCGGGAGCGTCCGCGAGAAGCGGGAAGCGAAGAAGGCAGCAGAGCGCGTCTTCGGCGTCATCTCGGTCGACAACCAGGTTCGTGTGAAGACGGCGAGCGAGGCTGCGCGCGAGGACGCCCAACTCCGCGACGACGTCCAGAACGCGCTCACGCTCGACCTTATCGTCCCCGTGACGGTCGGCGTGGATGTGCAGAACGGCATCGTCACCCTCGCAGGCACTGTCGAGTGGCAGTACCAGCGCGATGAGGCGGAGCTCGTCGCGTCCAATATCGCGGGAGCCGTGGACGTCTTCGATGAGATCGTTCTGGCCGGCCCGAAGCCCGACGCGTACGACGTGAAGGAGTCGATCAAGGGCGCGTTCAGGCGCAATGCGGCGCTCGACGCCGACTCTCTCTCGGTCGTCACCTCGAACGGAACGGTGACGCTCCAGGGCAAGGTCAGCTCCTGGGCCGAGCACGACGAGGCGATCGGCACCGCCTGGGCCGCGCCCGGAGTGACGTCGGTTCAGGACGAGATGAGCGTCGGCTACTAGCGGTTCTCGTCGGCGGCCGGAGGCGCGAGGAGCGGAATCTTGCCTCGCGTCTCCTCCGCCGAATGAGGACGGCGGCCCTCCCCACCGGAACGAGCCCCGAGATGCTCACGATCCGGTACACGAGGGCGCCGGCGGCCACTGACGAACCGTGGAAGCCGAACGCCCGAAAGCCGACGAGCAACGTTGCCTCCACGGTACCCGCGCTCCCTGGAAGCAATGAACGGCAGCTGCAATCTGGCCGAGGCAAGGGACGAGCTCATCGCGAAACCGGCGAGCGTCAACCCGAGCGGTGATCTGAGGAGCACGGAGATGCCGTCGCGGCGAAGGAGCTGGCGCGCCGCGGGCGCGAGCGCGAGGCACGATGCAGCCTCGGCCGGAACCGCGAGGAGAAGCGGCCGCTCTCGCACATGATCGATCCGTCCCAGTCCGGGCCAGGACTGGGCGGCCCTCGACCACGAGTACGAGGACGGCGGCCGCTGCAAGCGCCCGGCCACACGTCGCAGCCACCTCAGAACCCGCTCGCGGTGCGAATCAGCCAGGACGCGGCGGTGCGGACCTCCGCGCCAAGCGCCGCCCGCCTCGATGCCGGGGCGCGGCGGATCGAGGTCGACGGCTACAGCTCGGAACGAATCATCCAGAGCTGCTTCTCGAGGACGCGGATGACGCCGATCAGGATGTCCTGCGACGGAAGATCGAGGTTGCCGAGCCGCCCCATCCGCTCCCGGGCCCGTTCGTCGACGACCGCGACCCGGACGGCGAGCCCGCGGATCGCCACGGCGACCGGCACCGGCCCAGGCGGCACGGGCTCGAGCTCGCTTTGGTCGATCACCGCGGGCGCCAAACCATCTGGCGAGAACCCGAGCGCGACGGCGCGTTCGGCGACGGTGTCGGCGAGCTCGTGCCAGTCGGCGACGAGCTCGTCGAAGCTCGGGTGGACTGTGCGGAACCCGGGCCCTGCGACGTTCCAGTGCAGCTGCTTGCCGATCAGCGAGAGCGCGATCAGCTCGACGAGCGTCCTCTGGAGCAGCTCACCCGTTTCGGCACGCGAATGCGCACCGAGGGCAGGAAGATGGGCTTCGATCTCTGGGGCTGCCATGGATTCTCCTTCGCGTTGAATTCCGGTGGGGGTACGTTCGTGAGCAGGCGGTTCAGGGGCTTGGTTCTCGCGCCCAGGGGGCCGCGATCGAGGCGTCACTGAACGCCTCGGCCATCTTGGCGTACCACTCGCCGACGACCGTCTTGATCTCGTCCTGGTCGGCTCGCGGAATGATGGTGCCGCCGCGGGCGCCGTCGAGTATCCCGGCGACCGCGAAGATTGCGTGCGGGACGGCGACGATCTCGCCGTCGATCACGTCGCAGTAGAGAAGCTTGTAGGAGCCGTACCTGTCGGGCGCGTCAGCGTCGTGCCAGAAGAAGCAGTCGGCGTACGCCGGATTCGGGCCATCGCCGGCGCCGGTGCTCGCGCGAATTGCCAGCTCAGCCTTGCCGGAGTCCCAGTGGGTGGAACGGGGAGCGAGCGGAAAGCCGGTCATCGGCGTGACTGCGCCCGTTCCGTGGTGTTCCGTGCGCGAGCTCATGCTTGTTTCTCCTTTCATGGTCTTCCGGCTCGACGCTTCCCGCCGGCCGGCGCGTTCTACGCAGCTGACGCGAGGTGGTAGGCGAACGGGTGGTGGTACATGTCGAGCGCCTTGTTGGCCTCCGCGTCGATCGTCAGGGTCTCGCCGTGGCGAGATGATGGACGCCGACCCACAGACAGCCGGAGCGGCGGTTCCAGTGCAGCGCGACCTCGAGGCCGTCACCGCTCCGCGTCGCCAACTCGACCACGTTGGGGCTCATGAGCTCGGTCATTTTCGCAATCTCCAAAGTCGAGTTGGGGCGAGGGCCGGCCGGCAGACCGACCGACCCTCGCCGCCGTGGCCGCCTGCAATCGTCTCTTCCCGCCTCTCGGCGGACCAGACGTTGTAGCCGTCGCGATGGAACCGCTTGGCGCATGTCCTTCCAGGGCGAACCTGGTGCCTTTGTTCGCAATAGGGGTGAGCAACGTGTTCGGCCTGTGCAGGAGTGGTCATGGCTACTTTCTTGCGTTGGCGCTGGTACGACCGACTTTCTCACTCCGCCTCGCCGGAGGAATCGGTGCATCCGCCGAACGCGTGCGTGGAAGACGCACGCGTCTCGCTCATTCCGGCCCGGCCAGCTCTTCCAGCGCGTTGAGCGACGGCGCGAAGTAGTAAGCGGCGCGGGCCGGGCGTGAGAAGTCGAGCAGGCGATCCTGAAGCCCGTCACCGGACGTCCCGAACATGTTTCCCAGCAAGCGGTCGAACCTCGTTCGGTCGGCGCTGAACGCAACGAAGTAGAGCCCGTGCTCCCGAACCGTCCCGTATGGAACGCTGCGTCTGAAGATCTCGAGCTCCTTGCCGTCCACCTCGATCTCAACTCGCGCGATGTGCGCGGTCGACGGCTTGACGCCGTCCGGAAGCTCGATGCTGTCTGGCTTCGTTCGGCCGAAGACCTGCTCCTGCCGTTCGACCGTGAGCTGCGAGAAGGATTCGAGGTCGTGCACCCAGCGCATGGCGAGGACGTGGCTACCTCCTTCGCCCGGTTCCCCCGGCGGCACCAGCGCGACGTCGCCCGCACGACGAACGGGCGGGTTCGCAGTTCCGTCGATGAAGCCGGTCTCATCCCGTCCGCCCAGATAGGTGAACGCCGGCTGCTCCGCCACAAGCTCTGCGGTGTCACGAACCGCGAGCGCGGTCGCCCGTGCGCTCGCCCAGGTGACGTCCGGCTCGCTGCCGCTCACCCAGAGCCAGGCGTCGTGTTGCGATGCAGGCGCGCGCTTCCCGTTCGCTCCCTCGACCGACCGGAAGCTCTCGAGTGTCGGCGGTGCGTGCTCGGGGGCGACCGCTCGCCAGGCATCGGCGCCGAATGCGACCACGAGGTTCACGCCGCCCGTGCTGACCTCAGGCCCCCGGAGCCGCCGAAATGACGCGATCGCCTGCTCGGGCTTCACGCCAGGACGCAGGTCGAACTCGAGGAAGTGATGGGCGTGGGTTCCCTGGGCGAAGATTCCGAACTGGGGGAGCACGAAACGCGGCATGCAGCAATCATGGCGCAGGCGTCTGCTACGCCCCGGCAATACCTCGGGTCAGCATGGGCCGTCCGGAAAGTCGAGGAGACGATTGGGATCGCCGCCGCCGAACGTCCCGCGGACGAGCGCGTCTGCGTCGTGGCCGGAGACGCTGTCCTCGATGAACGCGCGCTCGGCGGGGCTCATATACGTCTCGTCCGGCCGCGACCAGGATGCGTCGCGGACAAGCTTCTTGACGAAACCGGTGACTCGGGTGACGAGCCAGGGCATGCGTCGATTGTCCGGCCTGCGTGCGCCGCCGGCATCCGTGAGCACTCCTATCTGTTGCGGAGGCTT